>Ga0187775_10000426_pt1 | contig 10341 bp, 10 predicted proteins | sample 0216_BV02_MP12_1_FD_132441 | JGI IMG/M metagenome (GOLD analysis project Ga0187775, IMG submission 132441) | Tropical peat soil microbial communities from peatlands in Department of Meta, Colombia - 0216_BV02_MP12_10_MG | ecosystem: Environmental > Terrestrial > Soil > Wetlands > Peat | place... | reverse complement strand
CGGGGAAATACGGCCTGAGCTCTTCTGCGACCTTAAAAAGGGAATGGGGGGATATGCGCTTATTCCGGGAGGGTCGGCCCAGGAAACCCAGCGTCAACCTCCGGCCTTTACTTGGACCCCGGAAGGGTTCGAGGGGGGTGGAGCCGGTGCGGGGAGGGTGGGTACCAGGATACTGACCCTCCGGTTGGAGAAATCCATCGGGTTTTCCGGACGTCTCAATCTCTGGTCGGCAAAACCCCGGACTTCCTGAACCTGGTCCTTGCGCAGGCCGTTTTCCACCAGAATTTTTCTAGCCGTGTTGGCCCGGTCCACGCTTAACTCCCAATTGGAATAATTGGGGCCCACATACGGTCGGGCGTCCGTATAGCCCTCCACGATCACCCGGTTGGGCAGCTTGCCGATCTCCCCAGCAATCATTCCCAAAAGTTGGAGGGTTTCCTTTCTGAGGTGGGCGCTGCCCACATCAAAGAAGAGGCCGGAAGAGTTGTCCACCAGCTCGATCCGCAGGCCCTCGTCGGACACGGTGATTTCCACCTGACCTTTGAATTTGTCGAAGACCGGGGTCTTCCGGATCATCTCCTCGAGCTTCTTCTTCTCCTCCTCCAGTTGCTTCATGTCTACGTCCGGGTCCTTGCTTAGGCGGACAGCCGGGGGTGGGTCCGCTTGGGTGCCGGGCGGGGCATAATCCGGAAGGATCCCCGCTCCGCCGTTTTTGACCTTTTCGGCAAAGGCCCCAGGGTCTTTAAAGTATTGGGAAATCATCTCCTTGATCGTCTTGCTTTGCCCCACGATCCACAAGACGATGAAGAGAGCCATCATGGCGGTCACAAAATCGGCGTAGGCCACTTTCCAGGCCCCGCCGTGGTGGCCCCCATGGCTGCTTTTCTTCTTCACGATGATCCGAGGTTGAGCTTGATCTTTCTCCCGGGTCACGCCTTCCCTCCCCGGAGAGCCTGCTCCATCTCCCTAAAGGTAGGCCGGGAATCATCGAAGATGGACCTTCGACCGAATTCCACTGCAATCATGGGGTTGAAGCCCTTGGAAAAGGCCACCAGTCCGGCTTTTATCACTTCCAGCATGCGGGCCTCCTCCTCATGCATGAGGTCCAGGCTTGTGGCCAGGGGCTGGATGAATCCATAAGAAAGGAGGATGCCCAGGAAGGTTCCCACCAGGGCCGCGGCCACCTTATGGCCGACCTGCTCGGGAGGGCCGTTGATCGCCTGCATGGTAATGACGATTCCAAGGACGGCGGCTACGATCCCCAGCCCGGGCATGGAGTCTCCGATCTTCTGCAGGATCATCCCCGGCTTGGTTCCTTCCTGCTGTTGGGTTTCGATGTCCGTATCCATGAGCGCTTCGATTTCATAGGGGGACACGCTTCCCATGAGGATGATCCGCATGGTGTCAGTCAAAAAAGAGAGGAGATGATGCTGCCCGACAAACTGGGGGTATTTGCTGAAGATGGTGCTTTTTTCCGGGTGCTCGATGTGGGATTCCAGGGCCAGCACCCCTTCCTTCTGGCTGAGCTGAAAGAATTCATACATCATCTTCAGGATGCCAAGATACGTTTCCTTTTCAACTTTCGATTTCTTGAAAATCAAGAGTACCCGGTTCAGGATTTTTTTTAACAGCTTGGGGGGAGTGGAGATAAGAAGCGCCCCGGCAGCCGCCCCCCCGATGATGATGAACTCCGCAAACTGCATGAGAACCAGAAAAGACCCGCCCTCAATCAAATATCCGCCCAAAACCGCTAGCAGGACAACCAGAATCCCAACGATGGCCAGCATTCAATCCCCCTCAAAGAGATCGATTCCCCGTGATTCCAAAAGGGCTTTTCCCCAAATCATAACCGTAACGATTAGATAAGCTGAGCTTCTCTGGCGTGCAGTCACCCCTCAAGATTCGCCTGTCCGGCTCATCCCGTCTTAAACGGGCAAGCCCGGGCTCAGAGGAGATCGCCCACTTCGCTAATGGCATTTTTGAGAAGCTGAAAGGATTGAAAATGGATAACGATTTTCAATAATTTTATCGGCGAATTCTGGTCTTTTCTTTAAACCTCGATGCTAAAGGCGGGTAACCATGCAGATCCGGGCAAGAGGTAAAAAGTTTTATTATATCAAATGGTTATAACTTATTTGCCAAGACTATTCGAATCTCTTCACCGAGGAGCTAGCCAATAAAAAGAATCGAGGAATGATGGCCTGTGAGAAATTTGAATTTCGGCATAAACCGGCATTGTTTTCTGCGGCAAAAGCTCATTTTATGGCTCCGTGGCCAGCCAAATTAGTGTTGACCCGGGGCGATTTTCGATGTTAAAATAACAAATGAGTCAAGCTCAGGGAGGCGGGGACATGTTTAAAATTGGCGACAAGGCAGTCTATCCTGCGCATGGGGTTGGAGTCATCGAAGATATTCAATGCAAGGTAATCGGGGGATGCAAGCGGATGTTTTATGTCTTGAGGATCCTGGAAAAAGATATGACCATCATGATCCCCAAGGACAACGTGCAGAATGTAGGATTGCGCGAAATCATCCAAAAAAAGGATGTTCCCAAGGTGTTCCGGATTCTCTCGGAGAAGAACGGGAAAGTGGATTGCCAGACCTGGAACCGCCGTTACCGGGAGTACATGGAGAAGATCAAATCCGGTTCCGTCTTTGAAGTGGCCGAGGTCCTGCGCGACCTCTTTCACTTGAAGTGCGACAAAGACCTTTCCTTTGGGGAGAGGCAAATGCTCGACCTTGCCCAGAACCTCCTGGTCAGGGAACTCGCCAGCGCCAAAAACATTTCCGAAGAAAAGATGCGCGTCCGCCTGCTGAGCATCTTCAATGCCTGAAGTTTCTCTCTTTTTTTAAAAAATTCAAAACGGAAAGGAGGTGAAAAGCGGTGGGATTGCTTATTCTCCGGGTCCTGCTTTTCGCCGCGACCGGGGCAAGCGGATACTTCCTAGCCCTTCAGGCCTTATCTTTCCCCGAGGCCGGGCTTTGGGGATTGGGGATTGGATGGGCCCTGGGGTTGCTGGTGATCCTTGCGGAACGAGGCATCCGGCGGGTTCCTCTCAAAATAACCATCGGGGGAGCCATCGGCCTGGTCTTGGGGTTGATGTTGGCCAACGTTCTCATGAACTCCTTTTTTTCCGGAATCCTTGAAGGACTGGGCATCTATTTTCCCGGCTATTTCTTGATCAACAGCGCCCTTGGGTATCTGGGCTTCCTCTTGGGGGTAAAGAAGGGGAAAGAATTCGAACTGGCCCGCCTTCCCTGGTTCTCCCAAAGGCCGGGGGAAGGGTGTGACGGCCACAAAGTGCTGGATACCAGTGTGATCATCGATGGGCGCATCGCCGACATTTGCGATACGGGATTCATGGAAGGGACCTTCATCATCCCCCAATTTATCCTCCAAGAACTGCAGCACATTGCCGATTCCTCTGACCCTCTGAAGCGCGGAAGGGGACGCAGGGGTTTGGATGTGCTCCACAGGATTCAGAAACAAAGCAATCTGGAAGTCAGGATCGTCGACCAGGATTACCCGAAGATCCAGGAGGTCGACGCCAAGTTAATCGCTCTCGCCAAAGAAATCAGCGCCAAGATTGTGACCAACGACTTCAACCTGAACAAAGTCGCGGAACTCCAGGGCATACCGGTTCTCAATATCAACCAGCTTTTTAACGCTCTTAAACCGGTCGTCCTCCCCGGCGAAGTAATGAACGTTAAAATCCTGAAAGAGGGAAAGGAGCCCGGGCAGGGAGTCGCCTATCTGGACGACGGAACCATGGTGGTGGTGGATAATGCCCGCCGCCACATGGGAAAAAGCGTGGACGTCACGGTCACCAGCGTCCTCCAGACCACAGCCGGGCGGATGATTTTCACCATTCTGAAGGAAGACGCTCCCGAGAACTTTTACCAGAGTATCAATCACTGATCGAAACCGCTTTCCAGGCGGGAACGGAAGAACCCAGGGTGGAAATCCATCCTGGGTTCTCTTTATAGCGGTAGGGACAACCTCTCGTCCCATGGCCCGAACAGGGATGCCTAAATCCCGCCTCATAAGATTTGCGCATAACGGGCGGGCAGGGGGGGGAAATCGACCTTGCGGGTAGTGGCCTTGATCCCGGCCGCGGGCCAGGGAAAAAGAATGGGAACCGAAAGGCCCAAAGCCTTTATCTCCCTGGGCGTCCTGCCCATTCTGGCCCATACCCTTCGGAAGTTTGAGGCCTGCCCGCAGGTGGATGAAGTCATTCCCCTGGTTCCCCCCGGCGAGGGAGTGGCCTGGACCCGGGAAATCGTCTCCCAAGGTGGCCTGCAAAAAGTGTCCCAAATAATGCCCGGAGGGGCGGAGCGCCAGGAATCCGTCTTTATAGGATTGAGGGCTATCCGGGAAAAGGCCGAGGCGGTCATCATCCATGATGGGGTCCGGCCTTTTGTCACCCCGGACTTGATCCAGCGGGCCCTGTCGGAGGCCCGCCGTTTCCAGGCCGTAGCCGTTGCCTTGCCGGCCAGCGAAACCATCAAGGAAGTTGCCCGGGAAAATACAGTTTTGAGAACCGTGGACCGCCGCCAACTTTGGATGATGCAGACCCCTCAGTCTTTCGATTATGAACTGATCTGCAGGGCTCATGAAGAGGCCGCAGAGACGGATTCGTGGGAACGGACGATGCCTCTCTGGTGGAGCGCCTGGGTATTCCGGTCAAGATCATCGAAGGGTCGCGGTTTAACTTCAAAATCACCACCCCCGAGGACCTAGTCCTGGCGGAAGCGCTTTTGAAATACAGCCCGGAGTTCAGAGTTTAGAGTTCGGAGTAAGAAGGTTTTCAGCTGGAAATCTTTTTTTTACTTGAGGCACTTTAGCACTTCAGGCATTCTAGGCAATGTCCTTATGCGTATCGGTTTTGGCTACGATGTTCATCCTCTGGTAGAGGGACGAAAGCTGATCCTGGGAGGCGTGGAGATTCCCTTCGAGAAGGGGCTGGAAGGCCACTCGGATGCCGACGTTCTCCTCCACGCCATATGCGACGGAATTCTGGGAGCCCTGGCGGAAGGGGATATTGGAAAGCATTTCCCCAATACCGACCCTCGATTCAAGGGCATTTCCAGCCTCCGGCTTCTAGAAGGCGTAGCTTCTAAGTTGGCCCAAAAGTTTTTTCTCGTGGAGAACCTGGACAGTACGGTGGTCGCGGAAAACCCCAAAATCGGGCCTTACATCCCCCGGATGGCGGAACAAATCGCTCGGGTGCTCCGAATAGCTCCCCAGCAGGTCAATATCAAGGCCACCACCTCGGAGAATCTCGGGTTTATCGGAGAAGGAAAGGGGATCGCGGCCTACGCAGTGGTTCTCTTAAAAGAAGAATCTGGCAAAGTATCCAGATAACGCTTAAGGGAGCGGCGGTTTTGCCCCGGGGTTGCCTGGCAGGGGTAATAAATGAGCGCGGAAGAATGGCAGCATCACAGCATTCCTCCTTTTGGATTGGAACGGATTCTGGGGTTCTATCATTCCACCCTGAACACGAACCTTTGGTTAGCTTGTGGCACTTGAGCTTGCGAAATTGCGAGTAAGCATATTTTAGGCAATGGGTATGAATGTTCGCGTCCGATTTGCTCCCAGCCCCACCGGCCTGCTTCATCTGGGTAACGCCCGGACTGCTCTGTTCAATTTCCTCTTTGCCCGCCAGACCGGAGGGACCTTCATTCTGCGGCTGGAGGATACGGACCGGGAGCGATCGACCCCCGAAGCGGAAAAAGCAGTCCTGGAGGACCTGCGCTGGCTGGGATTGGAGTGGGATGAAGGGCCGGAGCGGCCGGGGGATTTCGGTCCTTACCGCCAATCCGAGCGCCTGGAGACCTACCGGCGCTACGCCATGGACCTGCTGGAAAAGGGACACGCCTACCGCTGTTATTGCACCGATGAGGAACTGGAGGAGAAGAGACAACGCTCGCTGGCCAAAGGCATACCACCCATGTATGACGGCCGCTGCCGCTATTTGAAACCGGAGGAAGAACAGTCCTTCATCCGTTCTGGCCGCCCGGCTTCGGTACGTTTTCGGGTAAACGCCCGGAGTGCGGAGTTCCAGGACCTGGTCAAGGGGGCCATGTCCTTTGACGGGCGGAAGATGGGGGATTTTGTAATCCTCCGCTCAGATCAGGTTGCCTCCTACAATTTTGCCGTGGTCATCGACGACGCCCGGATGGAGGTCACCCACGTTATCCGGGGGGAAGACCATCTGGCCAATACGGCCCGCCAAATCCTCCTTTATCAGACCCTGGGTTTCGCCCCTCCCCAATTTGCCCATCTCTCGATGATTTTGGGACCGGATCGGACTCCCCTAAGCAAACGTCATGGGGCCACTGCCGTCGCCCATTTTCGCGAAGCCGGCTACCTGCCCGAGGGATTTTTGAATTATCTGGCTCTCCTGGGATGGTCCTCCGAAGACGGCCAGGAAATTTTCTCACTCGGAGAACTCATAAAAAAGTTTTCCCTCCAGCGCCTTTCCCGCAGCCCGGCAGTCTTTGACCCGGAAAAATTGAATTGGATGAACCGGGCTCATTTGAAAGGGATTCATGGAGAAAGAGCCCTCAACCTGGCCCTCCCCTTCCTCCGCCGTTCCGGGGAAAAACTGGAGGCAGTCCCTAAATCCTGGCTGGTGGCGGCTTTGGAGGCAGTGTGGGGGGAAGTGGACACCCTTTCTCAACTGGCTGAGCGCTTGAGGTTTCTTTTTGACGAGGGGTGGACCCTGGAGCCGGATGCCGAAACTCTGGTGGTCAAGGAAGAGACCCAGCGGGTGATCCGGGGGTTGCGGGAAGAACTTCGTTCGGTGGAAGAAGTGGGGCCGGAAAATTACCGGGCCCTCCTCGCCGGTCTGGCCAAACGGGTCGGCCTTACCGGTCGAAACCTCTATATGCCCTTGCGAGCCGCCCTTACCGGAAGAACCCAGGGTCCTGAACTGGAGAAGGTATTCCTGCTGCTGGGAAAAGAAAAGATTCTGAAGCGTCTGGATTCCATCCTGCAAAGCAATGGAAAAGAGAGGAGCCTCTAGAGTGAAAAACCAGGATTTGATTTCCTTCATATCCAAGTTCAAGAATGCGCGGATCCTGGTCATCGGGGACCTCATGGTCGACGAGTACATCTGGGGGAGTGTCTCCCGGATCTCCCCCGAGGCCCCGGTGCCGGTGGTCAGTGTGACTTCGGAGAGCCTGCGTCTGGGGGGCGCGGGGAATGTGGTGAACAATATTTACACCCTGGGGGGGAAGGTCTGGATCGGGGGGATCGTGGGAAATGACGAGATGGGGCGGAAAGTCATCCAGGACCTCCACCGAATGGGGGTTGACACCCGGGCCGTGGCGGTGGAGTCTGACTGGATCACCACGGTCAAGACTCGCATCATCGCTCATCACCAGCAGGTGGTCCGTTACGACCGGGAAGTGGTCCGAAGCATCCGTCCGGAGGCCCTGAAAAAGATCCTTTCCGTGGTGGAGGACCGGGTCCGGGAGTTCGACGCGGTTCTAATTTCCGATTATGGAAAAGGGGTCATCTGCCCGGAACTGGTAGAGCAGGTCCGCTCTCTCGCCCTGGGAGCGGGAAAAATCCTGACCGTAGACCCGAAAGTGAAGAACTTCCCCCTCTTCCAGAAGGTGACGGTCATCACCCCAAACCACCATGAGGCCGCCCAGGCTACGGGCCGGTGGATTCAGAACGAAGAGGACATGGTTTCTGTCGGCCGCCAGCTTCTCGGGCAGCTTCAGGCACAATCCGTCCTGATCACCCGGGGAGAGAAGGGGATGACTCTCTTCCAGGAGAATGGAGAAATTACCAACATTCCCGCTATGGCTAAGGAGGTCTACGACGTGACCGGCGCCGGGGACACGGTGATTTCGGTCCTTACTCTGGCCATGTCGGTGGGAGCCAGCGTGAAGGAGGCCGCAATTCTCTCCAACCATGCGGCCGGAATCGTGGTGGGAGAAGTGGGAACCGCCACCCTGAAAGCCTCGGAACTCGAGGATGCCGTCAAACACGGCGTCCGGAGTAAGAGCAACCCATCGGTTCCCAACGCCCCAGGAGCCCCGTGAGCTTCCCCCGACCCCCGAAAGCAGTTAAGTTGGCGATGAGCTTCATCTGTTCCCGGGGTGAGGACTTAGCTTCGGCCATCGCCGAAGCCGATCGCGAATACGGGCCAGTGGACCTGGTCAGCGAGCCGCTTCCCTTCCATTTTACCGATTACTATGAAAGGGAAATGGGAAAAGGATTGTGGCGTAGGATGGTTGGTTTTGAGCCTTTGATCGCCCCGGAGCAGCTGGTCTCCATCAAGCTGTGGGCCAACCGGGTGGAGAGTCAAAGCCGGAACGAACAGGGGGGCCGGCGGGTCAACATCGACCCGGGATATGTAGCCGGGTCCAAATTCGTCCTGGCTACGGGCAAAGATTACAGCCACCGGATTTACCTCGGGGGGGGGATCTACGGAGAAATCACTCTAATCGTACCCAAAGGGGGCCTTTCCCCCCTGCCCTGGACCTATCCGGATTATGCTTCCCAACCCCTCTTGGGAATCATCGATCTGTTGCGCAAGAGATATCTGTGGCAGATCAGACAACAGGGTGAAAGGGGGGAACGGGGAAACGGAGAAAAAAGCTAGGGCCTTTCCCCCTTTTCACCCCTTTTTGCCCTATCATTTCAGGGATGGATTCTATGATCAAAAGCATGACCGGCTACGGCCGGGGAGAATGGCAAGGAGATGGAAAGAAGCTGGGGGTAGAAATCCGGGCGGTCAATCACCGCTATTGCGATATCTCCATCCGCCTCCCCCGGAGGCTAAATCCGCTGGAAACCCAATTACGAAACCTGCTTCGCCAGCGTATTTCCCGGGGGCGCATCGAGGTTTCTGTTCAATTGGACGAATCGTCTCTACCGGAGCAGAAGCTGGAACTTGACCTGCCCCTGGCTCGAGACATCTATCTGGCCTTGAAAAAACTTCAGGAAAATCTGGGAATACCGGGGGAAGTCCGGCTGGAAACCATGGCCGGCTTCCGGGATATTTTTGGCCGAAAGGAAGCGGAGCCCAATCTGGAAAAAGAATGGGAATGCCTCCGGACGGCCCTGGAGGATGCCCTGTCCGGTCTGGAGGCCATGCGCGGCGAAGAGGGACGCAAGCTCCGGGAAGACTTCCTGGGGAGACTGGCGGCTATCGAAAAAATGGTCCAGCAGATCGAAGAGAAAGCTCCCCTGGCTTTGCGGGCCTGCCGCGACCGCCTGGCCCAGCGGGTTCAGGAGCTGAGCGGGGGTCTGGAAATCGATGAGACCCGGCTGGCCCAGGAAGTGGGTTTCCTGGCGGAGCGGAGCGATATCACCGAGGAGTTGGTTCGGGTCCGCAGCCATCTGGCTCAGTTCCGGGATTTACTGGGCCGCCCGGAGCCGGCGGGCCGGAAATTGGAATTCCTTCTCCAGGAAATCAACCGCGAAGCGAACACCATCGGCTCCAAAGCCAACGATGCCAGCATCGCTCACGTGGGGGTGGAAATCAAGAGCGAATTGGAAAAAATGCGTGAACAGGTTCAGAACGTGGAATAATCATTCACCACAGAGGCACAGAGAATAAAGATAATTGGAAGCGGATTAAAATCTGGGCTGAAAAGTTTTATTTTTATGAATTTTTTTATCTGCGCTCTCTGCGCCTTCTGCGGTGAAGGTCTTTTGCTTTCCAATTTTCATTTTTTCTCTGTGCCCTCTGTGTCTCTGTGGTGATGCGTTGATGAAAAAGAACGATGGGATATTGTTCGTCGTCTCGGGCGCTTCGGGAACGGGGAAGTCCACCCTCTGCCGGGCTATGTTGCGGAGCTTTCCCAATCTTCGTTTCTCCATTTCCCACACCACCCGTCCGCGGCGCCCCGGGGACCGAGAGGGAAGGGATTACTTCTTCGTCCCTCCGCAACAATTTCAGACGATGATCGACCAGGGGGAGTTTTTAGAATGGGCCGAGGTTTATGGGCACCGCTACGGAACTTCGAGGCGGATGTTGGAAATGGCCCGCGCAGAAGGTCAGGACTTGATCCTGGACATCGACGGTCAGGGAGCTCGGCAGTTGCGGGACCAGAATATCCCCGGCGCATTCGTCTTTATCCTCCCCCCTTCCCTGGAGGAGTTGAAGCGGCGTCTGATGAACCGGAAGACCGAAGGAAAGGAAGCACTGGAGGAACGGGTCAAAAAAGCCCGGGCTGAGATTGCGGATTCCCATTGGTATGACTATGTGATCATCAACGATTACTTGAAAGCGGCTAAGGCCCGACTCCAGGCCATCATCCTGGCAGAGCATTGCCGGCGAGAGAAGCTCACCGAAGCTATCGATAAATTATTGGTTG
>Ga0187775_10000424_pt1 | contig 10342 bp, 10 predicted proteins | sample 0216_BV02_MP12_1_FD_132441 | JGI IMG/M metagenome (GOLD analysis project Ga0187775, IMG submission 132441) | Tropical peat soil microbial communities from peatlands in Department of Meta, Colombia - 0216_BV02_MP12_10_MG | ecosystem: Environmental > Terrestrial > Soil > Wetlands > Peat | place... | reverse complement strand
CGGCCTGGCCATAGACTCATTCCGGAAAAAACAATCCGACCCAAGGCCGGGAACAATTGCGGTCTAAGTAGTCTTCGGTCAAATTGGCTCATGCGCCGCGCATTTTCCGTGAGACAGTTTGCAAGGAGTTTCTTGATGCTGAATCCTTCCAAAAAAATATCCGCTTGGGTTGCGGAAAATTCCCGCCCATCATTCTCGGCGCCAGCACGGATGGTGCCAACAAGGCGCCTAACTGCCCGGCCGTAATACCAAGCGGAGGTCGCCGCCCTGAGGGGAGCAAATCTCCGGCCGTGGAGTGCCTCACGGTAAGCCATCCAGTTCACGAAGAATACGATATGCCTGGTTTCTTCCAACATCAAAACATCAAAAACTGAAAACATCGCGTCCGGCAGAAAACCCGATTCGCGCGCGATTTTGAACACGCCGAAGCCGAGGAACGCGTCGAGACATTCGCCGAAACCGAAGTCGATGAAAGCCGTCTCTATATCGTCAGGCAGGCGTTCAAGAGGCTGCTCAGTCGCATCGAGTCCATAGCGGTCGATCATGAAACGGATCAGGTGCGCATGGCGCGCTTCCTCAAGACCCTGCAGGTCAATAGCCTCGCGCAAAAGCGGATCGAGAACCGTCTGGGCGAATGCCCCAACGATTGCTCCGGCACGCCGCTCAGTGTGGAATACTTCCTGCCAAAACGGTACTGCGCGTAGGCGCTCGATATCTTTCTCACCAAGATCGGGCCACGGCAGCGCATTTGGTTCGAAGCGCTGGTGAGTTTCGATGAAATTGCGGCAGAATAATTCCTTGTGGGCTTGAGAGCCAACTTTCACCTTAACACCTCTCTAAATATTTTGAATCGACCGGACTCTCAGAAGCCGCGGCCAAGTTTCATCAATATGTAACGGTTTAATGCGCGCCATTGCGCATGAAACGGCGGGCAAAGCGCACCAGGCGTGGTACAAACGTGGGACGAAGCAGTCGCTCATCATAGCCGCTCATGCGGCGCTCGTTTTCTGCCAAACAGGTGTCCATGAGACCCGCGATATTTACATCGATTCCCATCGATTCATGTCCGGTCATCGTGAAATTGTTGTCGCCGCCTACTGCGCGCCCCATATCGAGACGCTCCCAAATCAAGAACAGGAACACGGCGGCCCGGCGCAAATCGAAGATCGGTCTCTTCCACCATGGTAAATTTTTCCGGTGCCATGCCACCCAGTTGATGTAGAAAAGGATATGGCGGCATTCCTCTTGCATGACCGGCTCGAAGGTATCGACCAGTTCGGGCGGAAAATACCCTGAACGCTTGGCGAGATCGAAGAGTCCGAAGGCGAAAAAGCTGTCCACGCACTCGCTGTAACCGGTCACCATGAAGGCCCATTCCGAGTCGCGCGGTTCCTTATACGGCTGCTCCTCGGCGAGCTTGATGCCGTAGGCGGCCACCATATTTGAAAGAACTACTTTGTGACGGCCCTCCTCGAACCCGTTAAGTTCAACCGCCTGCTTAAGCAGAGGGTCGTGGACGAGTTTCGCATAGGTGAGCACGCGGATCTTGGCCTTACCCTCTGTCTGCACTGCAATATCCCAAATCGGCAATGAAACCAGGCGGAGTCGCTCTTCTTCCCTCAGCTTTGGCCAATCGATGATTGCCGGCTTGTACGGATTATGGGTGTCAAGCAGCATGCGGCAAAAAAGCCGCTTGTGCGCTTCATTGCCGGGAGTCACCGGACCATCGGTATTCCCCTGCCAGATTTGTGCAGTCTGCTCGTCCTGCGCAGTTATTCCACTGTTCATCTGTTCCGTTTTGAATCCGTAAATGTGGCTCACATTATATCGCTATGCAGTCCTTGGCACCCGACTTTTATGCCTTGGTACAATTTAGCAGCGATGCATTTTTCCAATTTTATGCGGGAGCGACGCGCAAATGCAATTTCGGCCCACGCGATTTTATCGAGTATCTAGCTCAAATATTAAATCGCGTAATTGCTCCGTTAATAAATTCAGCCCCGAGGGACAGGCCGATTCCAAAATGGCAAGACGCGCCGGAACTACCGGAAGTTAGCAAGTTCCGGATCAGCGACTTTCTGTTCCGGGAGCCCGGTGATTGCCGGAAGCTGAGATAAGCGCGGCACACCGGGCTTTAACTGCACGTTCCCGTTATTATCTTTCCACACCAACAGCGGGGTCGCGGGCGCGCCGAATTGCTGCATGAGCCGGGTGTTTGCCTGCAGTTGCGCAGTTAGCTGAGACCGCGGGTTATCTATCGGCTTGATGCCGCCATCGTAATTCGCTCTATCATAGTTGACCTCGTTTTCACGCATCGCTGCTACCCGGTCGGTTGCCTCCATTATGGCTGCTGCGCGCCCTATAGAGCTCGGTTTCTGGTAAGCGACTGGAACCCATCGCACCTGGAGGCCGACTTTTTCATAAGGTTGCAGTGCTTTCCAGGTCAGATGGCAATAGTAGCAGTTGGGATCGAAAAACACATACAGCATGCGCTTTGCGTCTTTGGCGCCCTCCGACACAAAGTCGGCCTTTTCGAGCTCGAGGAACAGCACGCCGGAATCCGGCTTCGGGGCGTATTGCGGCTTGGGCTGACCTTCGCTATAGGCCGCGAGGGACAAGAGTGCGGTCGCGACGATTACTCCCTGGATAAACGCTCTCATTTAAATCAATACCTATTCTTGAGAATAACTCTTCGCGGTAAATGTTGCTTAGATCCAGAAAGCGAATGCTAATGCGGGAGTCCTTTGGTATTTTCTGTGCGAGCCTTGTCCAGTCCCTTCACGCCGCGAAATTCCGCGCCGGTAAAATCGGCACCGGTCAAATTCGCGCCGGTAAAATCGGTATCGAAAACTTTCGCCTCGCGCAAATTAGCATGCGTCAGGTTTGCAGATGAGAAGTCGGCACCGCTGAGATCCGCATTGAAAAGATTTGCTCCCGTCAAATTGACTCCGGTCAGAGTCGAAAAACTGAAATCGGCCTTTGAGAAATCCGCCCCCGAGAGATCCGCTCCTTGAAGATTTGCGCTCACAATCGAAGCACGCATGAGTCCCATCGACTGGTTTTTCGTATCCACCGAACTGTCCATCTTGGTCATATTGGCGCCTTGCAAATTGGCTCCTCTTAAATCCCCGATAAAGCGCGCTCCGGTTAGGTTTGCTCGAGTCAAATCTGCTCCTTTTAGCTGCATGGAAAACATCATTGCACCGTGCAGATCGGCGTGCGAAAGGTTGGCCCCTTCGGCGAAACTTACCGTTAAATTGCAATTTGACAGATTGGCGTTGGAGAGATTAGCCCTATTCATGAGCGACGCAGTGAGATTCGCCCCTTTAAAGTCGACCCCCGAAAGATCAAGTCCGGTCAAATCCTTCGAGTACAGATTCGCCGGGGCGGCTTGCGACGAGCGTGAAAGGATTTCCAGCAGCTGCTCGCGAGAAAGTTTCTCGTAGCTTGCAGGCGCTTCCATACCCATCCCGGTATCCATCCCGGCTGCGGGATATACCTGAGCGACTGGGACTACCAGCAAACCAACGATAACGAATCGCAGTCCGGAATATCGTATTTTCGTTTGGGCGAATGCGATGAGAGAGCGCATATTTTGTCTGTTATTCAAGTGCGGATGCTATTAATCATACCCTCAATTAATGGCAGGTCGCCACCAATTTCAAAGATCCAATTGAAGTAGCCCACTTTAGCATCAAACTCGCCCGTTGTTCCTGATACCGGGCGGTCGCGATGCTTCAATAAATTATTTCGCTGTAGTTACGAACAATGCCAAGACAACAAAGAAATTCGCCAAAAAAACGCTGCCCGGTGGTACTTTCACGGCAGCGTAGCCAGCTGGGTGTTTTTCCAAAGCAACGCGATTTATGGAAGGCGAGGCGTGTAGCTGTTCCGAAGGCTCCAAGCCATGGACGCGCCGAATAAGGCTTTGGAGAACAGTGTAATCCAGTAGGGCATCAGCGCGACGAATGATGGATTGACAACCGGAAGGACAACCAAAAAGTTTACCGCCCATACAGCGACCAGCGTTCCCACCGTGATTAAAAGGCCCGTGCCGCCCCTCAGGGATAGCGCGAAAGGTATCCAGACTAAGCGGACAAAAACAACTGCAAGAATGACTGAAAGCGCGAGATGGATCGCTATGCCTATCAGTGGTGCAACCGGCCATGCCGCAAGCGGTTGAAACACAGTGGCGGTGACCTGCCGGGCAACTTCAACACTGCTGCCCGACGTCAGTGAACCATAAAGTGCTATCCAGAGAATTTCAGCGAACCCGCCGGTCAGCCCGGCAAGCATTGCGCACCGCAGAATCCGCCCCGCTTTTACTGATCTATCATTGCGTTGCATTCTAAACCTCCTCGCCACATTCGTTTTGCGGCGAAACAATTTAGCACCGTTTGAACGTAGAAACATTTAGCCCTGTCTGCCAATCGCGATTAAAGTATAAATCATGCAGCATCAATTGATCTAAATCAATCATTGTGCGTGTCGAGGGCTGATAGGTAAGCGAATGCATTCAATCGCACCTAGCTGCTTCAGCAATTTTTCTGCGCAACGATCGTGGAAAATTCCTTCCTGGTATTCTCGGGTGCATCAAAGCAGTGATCAATAGAAAGCAGAATGCTCCTTCCATTGAACCGTTCTTCTAGCTCGCCCCGTCGGAACAGGTAGTAAGGGTGATTCGTATTGAGTGCATTTCGGGCGTAATGCAACTTTGAATTAATCGCGGCGGAGCGCCGTTGCCTTAGGGCCAGCATCGGGAATAGCTTCCAGTTCCGCCAGCCAGGTTTTGGCGGTCGCGTCGCTGGGAGCGCGGTAATCACCGCGCGGCGAAAGCGACCCCCCTGATCCGACTTTCGGTGCGTTGGGAATAGCGCTGCGTTTGTACTGGCTGGTTTCGAAAAACCGGCGTAAAAAAACCTCGAGCCAGCGTTTGATTTCGGAAATCTTATATTCGTGCCTCGGCGCACCGGTGACCTCAGGCCACTCGCCGCGCGTGCGATCGTGCCATGCGCAGTAAGCCATAAACGCCACCTTAGGCGGGGCAAAGCCGAAGCGCAGGATATAGTAAAGTGTAAAATCCTGCAGCTCGTAGGGCCCGACCACCTCTTCGCTCTTCTGACCGGGCTGATGGTTGCTTTCACCCGGTAAGAGTTCGGGGCTGATTGCAGTGTTGAGCACCTGCTCCAGCACGGCGCTCGCGGCAGCGCCCATCTGGCCGCTGCGCACGACATGTCGAATCAAAAACTGAATTAGCGTCTTCGGCACGCTTGCGTTGACGTGGTAATGCGCCATTTGATCGCCCACGCCGTAGGTACACCAGCCCAGCGCCAATTCGGACAAATCGCTTGTGCCGACCAGCGGTGCCTGGTGCAGGTTGGCTAGGCGGAATAAATGACTGGTGCGCTCGCCGGCCTGAACATTTTCAAATGTCGTGTCATACACCGGCTTGCCTTGACCGAACGGATGGCCGATATCGCGCAGCATCTGCATGCAGCTCGCGCGGATGTCGATCTCCCCGACCGTGCATCCGATTGCGGCCATGAGTTGCCGCGCCTGTGACAAAGTCCGTTCGCTTGTGGCAAAGCCAGGCAAAGTGTAGGCGAGGACGTTGCGCCGGGGCAGATGCATCATATCCATGGCGCGTGCGCAGACAACCAGCGCGTGGGTAGAATCAAGTCCGCCGGAAACGCCGATCACTACCCGCTCTGCGTTGATCGAGCGCAGACGCTTGACCAGCCCTTGTACCTGAATCTCGTACACTTCTTGACAGCGCGTGTCGCGTGTGGCCGGATCGCTTGGTACGTAAGGAAAGCGCGCGATGTCCCGCTCAAGCAATAGATTCTCGGCGTCAGGAAAATTCGCTGAGAACGAAATCAGCCGAAAGTCCGCGGTTGCACAGCGGTGTTTATCCACTGACTGGCTGAAGCTGGTTTGGCGCATACGATCCTGGGCAATGCGGTCCAGATCGATATCACCAGCGACAAGCTGTGACTCGTAAGCAAAGCGGCGAGTCCCCGCTAAGCGTGAGCCGTTCTCATAAATCATGCCGTGGCCGTCCCACGCAAGATCTGTGGTAGATTCGCCGAATCCCGCTGCGCAATAAAGATAAGCGGCAACGCAGCGCCCGGACTGGTTGGCAACCAGCTGAGTGCGATATTCGTCCTTGCCGACAGTGACATTAGAGGCCGACAAATTAACGAGCACGGTGGCGCCAGCGAGGGCGGCAAACGATGATGGAGGAATCGGCGTCCAAAGGTCTTCGCAGATTTCGACAAACAGCGTAAAGAGAGGCTGTTCAATTGGCCTAAAAAGGAGCCGCGTGCCGAACGGAACGTCGCTTTGCCCGCATAGCTCGATTTCGTTGCGCGTCGCGCTGTCCCCGGGAGCGAAATGGCGCAGCTCGTAGAACTCTCGGTAATTAGGCAGGTATGTTTTGGGGACAACTCCTAAAACCCGGCCTTTATGGAGCACCGCGGCGCAATTAAAAAGCGCGCCTTCAACCCGCAGTGGCACCCCGACCACTGCGGTAACCGGCAAATCGCGCGAAGCTTCCAGTACCCGGGATAGGGCTTGTTCTCCGGCTTCGAGGAGTGCTTGCTGGTGAAACAAGTCCTCGCAGGTATAGGCCGTTAGTCCGAGCTCGGGAAACACCGCGAGGCATACTTTTTTCTTCGCGGCCTGAGCAAGAAGTTCGATTGTGCTCGCCGCGTTGAAAACCGGATCCGCCACTCGCACCTGCGGAACGCACACGGCAGCGCGCATGAAATTGTGGCGATAGAGATTGAAAAATGTCACTCGCCCCCCTTTTTATTGGTAAAGGTATCTTCCCCGGTAACGCTTACTTGTCTCCGCAAGGAAGCAACACGCCAGACTAAAAACGTATTTTAGCCTAGCGCGCAGGACTATGAGTCTGAAAAAAACAGCTTAAAGGAGGGTTTGGGCCCGGCTGGTCTTTCAATTCTCGTACCAATCGAGGGCGGGAAGGCTTTCGGAATGAGAGTGTCCCAAATCAATCTTTTCTGGGAAGCGAATGATTTGGTGTTCTCGGATCACGCATGTACCACCAAATTTCGGCGGGATGAGGATAAATCGCCAATTTGCTCATGTAATCGGGCCGACTCCATTTTCTGGAAACTATGACAGCAGGATGATCACTCAATGTCGGTTCCTTTGCGGCATCATCGTGAGCCAGCAACAACGTAGGAACCAAGACAGCTGTGCCAAAAATTGCAATTGATAGGAGTTTTAGAAACTTGCTCATATTGCCTCCGTCTAATCGGTTAATGATAAAGGCCGGAAGGTTCCGAGGATCAGCAAATGGCAGCTCGACGAACTGCTATTGCATCACCGCGGTGACGACCACAAGTACCGCAGCGACCAGTAATTGCACGCCAATCATAATAGCCACAGATAAGGGCATATCATCCCTCTGCTGTTGAACCGCGTGCCGTTCGAGTTCGTCCGTTATCTTCCAGCTGCTTTCATAAGGCTTCATGATTCGCTCCTTAAAACGTGCCGATGCTTGCTACTTATATTGCATTGCACAAGCGAAATGTAGAGGCGTAAAGCATTTAAATCAAATCGTAAATTTAGATAGTTAACATCTGTTCTATTTATATCGTGTTTAGGTTGCTGTTGCGAAGCAACAATATCGAGTAGAATAGGCTTCCCTAGGAAATCGGGACGGCATCCAATGGAGCTCTATCAACTACGCAGCTTTGTGGCCATCGCCGAGGTAGGGCAACTCACCCGCGCGGCGGAAAAGCTACACATCAGTCAGCCGGCGCTCAGCTCGCAACTCAAAGCACTCGAGGACGAGCTCAAACTCACCCTGTTCGAACGCACGTCAAACGGAATGGAGTTGACGGCGGCTGGCAAGCGGATATTGGTCGAGGCGGAAAAGATCCTCTCGGCCGCTCAAGCATTGCACAACGGGGCGCGGGCGCTTAAGGGAGAGGTGGCGGGCAAGGCGAGTATTGGCACATTGAGCGACCCGGAATTTATCCGGCTCGGTGAATTCATGACCGCCGCAGTGGCCCGGTACCCTCTGCTCGAACTTGAACTTCGCCAGGAGATAACGGGCGCCGCATTAGCGCATGTGCGTGATGGAGGCCTTGATGCCAGCTTTTACTATGGAGAGCTCACTCATCCAAACGTCGTTCGGTTGCCTTTGCGCGAAATCACATATCGGATTGCTGCACCGGCTGAATGGCGTGAACGTGTGCAACGATCTGGATGGAAGGAAATCGCCGAGCAGTCCTGGATTATCCCTCCGCCAATAAGTACTCATCATCAGCTCGTTTACACGCTGTTGCGCGAGCACGGCGTGGAACCGACCAAGGTTGTTGAAGCGGATCAGGAGAACGTGATCAGCTCACTTGTCAAATCTGGAGTTGGTCTGGCACTGATGCGCGAAGATGTCGCGGTGGAAAAGGCCGCTATAGGTGAGGTGTGTTTGTGGGAAGACGTGCGAATCCCGACGACCTTGTGGTTCATCCACCTTAAAGAGCGCGAGAATGACCCGGTCATCCGCGCGCTGCTCGACGTGCTCAAGGAGACCTGGAACCTGTGCGCGTGACAAGTGAGCCGGTTTCTGATTAATCGCGGAATAGTAATTGTCTGCTGGAACTAACCGAAGTTATTTTTTCTGCGCGCTCACGCTTTAACGCGAAGCCAAAAGTAAACGGCGGTAATAACCAGGGACGCCAGCGTCACCGGAACCCCTGTCCGCGCGTGACGAAGCCAACTGATGCGGATATTTTTCCTTGCGGCCGCGTCGACCACAATAATGTTGGCAATGCTGCCGACGACAAATAGATTTCCGGACAGCGTACTCACAAGCGCAAGTAGCGGGCCGCTAACCGGATGTTGAGCCACGGGCAGTAACAGCATGACTGCGGGCACGTTGGAAACAACATTGGAGAGAACTAAAGCCGCTGCAAACAACCAAGCTGGCCGGTCCAGGTAAACACCCGAAGCAGCTAGATCGGCAACTACATCCGGTAAAATTCCGGTCTGCGCCAGTGTGTGATTAACCACGAACAGTCCGATGAACAAAATCAGAAGTTCCCAATCCACCAAGCCAAGCATTTTCCTGGAATGAAGCTTGCGGCTCATAAGCAATACTCCCGCACCGGCAAGCGCCACATGTTCCCGGGGCCAAGAAGTGAATAGAAATGCCACTAGAAGCGCAGCAGCCACTACAAGTCCTTTTACTGTTTGCCATTGATCCAGCGGCGCCTGTTCGACACGTTGCTCGTATGCGACCTGCGCGACGGCAAGGTCTTCAGACAAAATCCAGCGCTCGCGTGTCTGCCAAACAATCAGTCCCCAGCAGACCACAAGCCCCAATAACACCGGCAAAACGGCCTCGATAAAATAGCCTGCAAAAGATAATCGCAGAGTCTGGCCAATCAATATATTTTGTGGATTGCCAATTAGCGTCGCTGCAGAGCCGATGTTGGACGCGCAAGCGAGTCCCAGCAGATAGGGAACCGGATCGAGATGGCGTTTGCGGCAGGCGTCGATCAGCACCGGCGTAACGGCAAGGCAAATGATGTCATTGCTGAATATGGCTGACAATCCGGCAATGACTAATACCAAGGCCCCTAGCAAGGATGGCGGCGGTAGCTGCAGTGCTGCAAGTCGCAGCGTCACCCAGTTGTAGAAGCCCCCAAGGCGCATTTGCGCGGATACCACCATGAACGCGAACAATAAGATAAGCGTCGGCAAATGAACGGCTCTGGCCGCTTCTTCCAGGCTCAACGCATTGAGGCTAATTAAGGCAATTGCGCCGAGCAGCGCAACGCCCGCCCGATCGAGTTGCAGGAATGGCAGCCCGCCGAGGAGCATGCCGAGATACACGATAAGGAAGATGATGACAATGGTTGCGGTCACCGTTGTTTTGCCCGCAGGTTGCGGCGCGTCCTCGAGTTTCGGAAAATGTTCATCATGGTCGTTTAAAACCGCATAATTTAAAGCAGGAACTGATTGCGGGCACAAATTGCCGATTCGTTATATCCACGACGCGGTCGCTTTTGCCAGAGCAATCACACCAAAACTGAGAATCGTCGTGCCCGATATCCTGTTAATCCACCGCATCCCAGTCTGGCTTAACCGTGAACGGAAGAATCCGACTGAACTACTCAAAATAATCCACCAAAAAGTCGACCCAAAAAATACCCCCAAAACCATCGCGCTTGCCGCCCAATAGCTCGCGAATGCCCCCAAACCAAAGCCTGCGAAAATCGCGATGAATGACAATATCGTGGTGGGGTTCGAAAGGGTGAGCAGAAAAGTTGATGCATAAACCGCCAGATGTGAGCCGCCTGATGCGGTT
>Ga0187775_10000418_pt1 | contig 10417 bp, 7 predicted proteins | sample 0216_BV02_MP12_1_FD_132441 | JGI IMG/M metagenome (GOLD analysis project Ga0187775, IMG submission 132441) | Tropical peat soil microbial communities from peatlands in Department of Meta, Colombia - 0216_BV02_MP12_10_MG | ecosystem: Environmental > Terrestrial > Soil > Wetlands > Peat | place... | reverse complement strand
ACGGCCGGAAGTCCTGGCCGCCGTGGCGAGTTGTCGGGAGGCCGGGATCCGACCGGTCATGATCACGGGGCATCATCGGATGACGGCCGAAAGCGTCGCGAGGCATTTGAAAATCCAGGGTCTCAAGGATCGTGTCCTGACCGGCGAGGACCTGGAGGCCATGTCCCCCGAAGAGCTGACTCCGTTGGTTTCCGATGTTTCCGTTTATGCCCGGGTCTCGCCGGACCAGAAAGTGAAGATCGTCCAGGCTCTCAAACGGAGGGGGGAGATTGTGGCGATGACCGGAGACGGGGTGAATGACGCCCCGGCCCTGCGGATGGCCGATATCGGTGTGGCGATGGGAAGGGGGGGCACGGACGCGGCCCGCGAGGCCTCCGACATGGTGCTTTTGGATGACAATTTTGCTACAATTGTCTCGGCCGTCAAAGAGGGCCGGATCATCTACGACAATATCCGGAAATTCACCCGATATATGTTGTCCACCAACAGCGGCGAGATCATGACGATGTTTTTCGCGATTCTGTTTGGTCTGCCGCTTCCGCTGCTCCCGGTCCAGATTCTCTGGATCAACCTCATGACGGACGGAGTTCCGGCCCTGGCACTGGGCGTGGAGCCGGCGGAGCGGGATGTCATGAAAAGACCGCCGAGGGATCCGGACGAAAGCCTGTTCGCCGGAGGTCTGGGCCCGCAAATTGTCTGGGTGGGTTTGATCATGGGGCTGGGAACCATCGGTATTTTTGGGTGGGCCCAGAGCACGCAGGGTCTCGAACACGGTCAGACGGCGGCTTTTTTCGTGCTCACGATTTTTCAGATGTTCAGCGTGTTGGCGATGCGCTCGGAGCGGAATGCGTTATGGACGATCGGATTTTTTTCGAACCCAAAGTTGATCAGCGCGGTGGTCATGATCGTCGCCCTTCAACTGGCCATCACCTACAGCTCCGTCCTTCAGCCGTTTTTCCATACCACGGCGTTGACAATGGAGGAGTTGACCTTGTGCCTGGGCGTGGCTCTGACCGTTTATCTGGTTTTAGAGGGGGAAAAGTGGTTGCGTTATCGGGGGCGGAGAGGTCAACCCGCCTGATTCTGTCCTGAGGTCGAACAAAAAGCGACGGGGGAAAACCATGATCGAACTGCATCGGATATTGATGGCGACCGATTTTTCGGACTACTCCAATGAAGCATTAGAATACGCAGTGCATTTGGCGCGGGGCTTCGGCGCGGATCTTTACCTGCTTCATGTGTTTGAACCGCCTTTTTTCAGCCATACGGGCGTGTCTCCCGGCGTCCGGCCGGAGATCCATGAATGGATCAAGGAGGTCAAGGAGGAGGAAAACAACAAACTCAACAAACTCGCGGCCCGGATCCGACACCAAGGACCGAACGTTCATGCCATTTTAAAAGAGGGAACTCCGTTCCTCGAGATTCTCAAGACCGCGGGAGAGATTCCGGCGGATATGATCGTGATCGGAACGCACGGTCGCACGGGTCTGGGACATGTCTTGATGGGAAGCGTGGCCGAGCGGGTTGTTCGAAAGGCCGCCTGTCCCGTATTTACGGTAAAGCCGAAGGCGCTGGTAAATCAAAAAAAAGGGAAGGGCTCTTGACTTTAGCCCATTCGGAAATGGTAGGATTCCATGTTGAAATCGGTCCCTCTGAAAAAAGAGTCGGTGACCGTTTCCTGGGTTGGAGGTGTTCAACTCGCCGTAGAGGTTCGGAACCATCGCCTCGTGTTGGATCAGCCCAGAGAGGAAGGCGGTCAAGATCAGGGAATTACACCGGTTGAGATGTTTGTCTCTTCCCTGGGAGGGTGCATCGGTTATTTCGCGGTGCGTTTCTGCCAGCGCCACACGATTCCAACCGACGGCCTGAAGGTGACCATGCAGTGGGACTATGCCGAGGGCCCTCACCGCGTCGGAGCCATGATCGCGTATGTCGATCTCTCGGTTCCGCTGGATTCGGCGATGAAACATCGCCTTCAACAGGTCTTGGAGGGCTGTACCATCCATCGATCCTTGGCGGATCCTCCCAAGGTTTCGGTCGTGATAAACGAAATTTCGAAAACAAGGTAAAGGGAAAATCAAGGGGGAAGGTGATGAAGATTCCACTTCAGATTACGGTACGCAATGCCTCGATCTCCGAGGCAGTTAATAACGAAATCCGCGAGAAAGCATCCAAGCTTGATCAATATTCCGATCACATCATCGGCTGTCGGGTGACGGTGGACAATCCCCATCGACATCAACATCAAGGGATGCTGTATAAAGTGCAAATCGATCTGACCGTCCACGGCTCCGAACTGGTGGTCAAACGCCATCCCCACGAGGATATCTATGTCGCGGTTCGAGACGCCTTCGATGCGGCTCGCCGAAAGCTGGAGGATTATGAGCGGCGGCTTCGCGGGGATGTAAAAATCCACCAGTCCGCAACGCGTGCCCGCGTGAGCAAGCTGTTTCCGCAGGAAGGGTATGGGTTCCTCGAGGCGCCGGACGGGCAGGAAATCTATTTTCATCGCAACAGCGTTTTGAAGGATGCATTCGACCGGATGAAGATTGGAATGGAAGTGCGGTTTGTTGAAGAATTAGGAGAAAAAGGTCCCCAGGCGAGTACCGTCGAGATGATTCGAGCTCGCCGGGGCCGCGAAGCGCAGGCTTGATCCCGAATGGACGGGCCCGCCTAAGGCGAGGGGGGGCGGCGGCTCGACTTCATATGACAAGGAGGAAATCAAACATGGTATCGCATTTCCGCGCCATCTTGTTTCCGGGTCTGCTTTTAGGACTCGGAATTTGGATCCTTCCCGCATCCGCTATCGACGGCGATGCTTCGAAGGGAAAACCGATTTACGAGAAGAACTGCCTGATCTGTCACGGGCCGCAGGGCCGTGGAGACGGACCGATGGGAAAGTCGCTGAATCCGCCCGCACCAAACTTTGCCAGTCCGGAGAGTCAACGCAAACCCGACGCCGAATTGCTGAAGACCATTCGCGAGGGCCATCCTGATTCCGCGATGACGGCATGGAAAGGAACACTCTCGGAACAGCAATTTCTTGATGTGCTGTCCTATGTCCGGAAGATGAGTGGGGGCGTTGAGAAAGGTAAGAGCTGAGCGGTCGAACCGCGGGAATAATTATGAGGGTTCATGAAATTATGTTGGGTAAATCAATGTCATTTCAAAGGGTTGCAGCCCGGCAGGAGTTGACATTTGTCATTTGAGGGGTGTATTATAATATTGGGTTAGGAAGGGTGTTCATTGAAAAAAGAATAGGACTGCGGTGTTAGTGACGGTGGGTTGACCTTTGGGAACAGCTAAAGAATGGGAGTCTTCCCCCTTCTCCTGTCGGAGACGGACGGGGGTAAAAAAGAGCACCCACTTTGTAGAAAAGCCTTTGGTTCAACAACCAGAAAACGGCACCGCGGTCAATGGCACCGTCCCGAAGAAAGCCTGTCGACGTTCGACGTGTCCGCAGCACCGTTAGGTGCGTAACCGGACCGAAGAAAACCGGCAAGGGAAAGCAGCGACAGCCCACAAGGGTCGCGGCAATTCGGCCGGTGGAACTTCAGACCGACGGACCAAAGGTGAGCGTTTGGGACGATGCCTTCTTTTCTTTCCGATAGATGCCGGATTCCCCGAGTGGGGGGTTCGGTTTTTTTATTCATGGGAACCCCGCCTGCGACGTTTCTGATCAGGACATTGACATTGAACCGGCAAACAGGATAAAGTTCTCTTCCAACTGTAATCACGAGAGAGAAGCCATGCCCTTGAACCGCCGGGAGGTCTCTTCCGACGCCCTCCGCGCTCGGATTGATCCGAATCAATTTTCTTTCACGACCACAGAAGAACTGGTCCCGCAGGACGCGGTGATCGGTCAGGAACGGGCTGTTCGAGCGATCGACTTCGGTCTGCACATTCAGGACCGGGGATACAACATCTACGTTTCCGGAGTTCCGGGGACTGGAAAGAGCACAATCGTGAAGTCCATGATCAAGCGGGTGGCCGAAACGCAGCCCACCCCGGACGATTGGTGCTATGTCCACAACTTTCAAGATCCGGATCGTCCGAAAGCGTTGAACCTGCCCGCGGGAAAAGGACGGGAATTTCAGCGGGACATGGAACGTCTCATCGGCGCTCTCCAGGTTGAGCTTTCAAGGGTGTTCCAGAGCAAGGAGTATGAAGACCAGCGGAGAAATTTAGAAGAAACTTTTTCAAAAGCCCGTGACAGTCTCACGAATCAACTGGAGGAACAGGCCCGAGAGTATGGATTCATTATCAAGAGCACCCCGTTTGGAATGGCGGTGGTTCCCGTGGTCAGGGGAAAACCCCTTGAGGCCGAACAAGTCGAGGCGCTGGACTCCAGGACCCGCGACGAAGTCGAACGGAAGCAGAAGAGTCTACACGAACATATCCATACCTTCGTTCAGCAAATCCGCGCGTTGCGGGAAGAGATGCATCAAAAGATCGCGGAGCTGGAACGTCAGGCGGCGCACTTCACCTCCGAACATGCCTTCGACAGCCTACGGAAGAACTATCGGGCATTTCCCAAAGTGATGGACTACATCCAGGCCGTCCAGCAGGATGTCCTGGAAAACTTCAAGGACTTCCTTCCCGAGCAGGAGACGCCGATTCGGATTCCCGGTCTGGAGATTGAGTCTTCGCGGAAGTCGATGATCCGTTATGTGGTGAATGTGATCGTGGATAACGCCGGAACCCAAGGTGCGCCGCTGGTGGAGGAAGGGAATCCCACGTACAACAATCTGATCGGTCGCATCGAAAAGAAAGGCCGTTTGGGAACCCTCTACACGGATTTCACCTTGATAAAAGCCGGCTCCCTCCTTCAGGCCAACGGCGGGTACCTTCTTTTGAACGTATTGGATGTTCTTCGAAGCCCCTTCACCTGGGACGCACTCAAGCGCGTGTTAAAAAACAAAGAGATAAAAATCGAGGATATCGGCGAACTCTACGGTGTCATTGCCTCCGCCGGCATCAAGCCGGAGCCGATCCCGGTCCATCTGCGGGTGGTCCTGATCGGCAATCCGCTGATCTATTACCTGCTCCATGCCTACGATGAGGATTTCGGGAAGCTTTATAAGGTGAAGGTCGACTTCGAGATGGAGAGGCCTCGCGACACCGACGCCCCGCTCCAGTACGCTCGTTTCGTGGGACGGATTTGCCGGGAGGAGGGACTGCTCCATTTCGATCGAACCGCGGTGTGCGCCCTCTTGGAGCAAACCTCCCGGTGGGCGAATCACCAGGGCAAACTCTCCCTACGTTTCAGCGAGCTCACGTATTTGATCCGGGAGTCGAGCTACTGGGCTCAATCCGAGCGCGCCGCCCGTGTTTCACGTCAACATGTTCAGAAGGCCGTGGAGGAAAAGATCTACCGGTCAAACCTACTGGAGCATCAGATCCAGGAGCTGATCTCTGAGGGAACCCTCATGGTGGATCTGTCCGGGGCCGTCGTGGGTCAGATCAACGGACTTTCCGTTTACGAGCTGGGCGATTTCTCTTTTGGCCGTCCTTCCCGCATCACAGCGCGGGTTTTTCTGGGTGTGTCCGGTATCGTCAATATCGAGCGGGAAGCCAAGCTCAGCGGGAGGACGCATAACAAGGGCGTGATGATCCTCTCGGGGTATCTGGGCGGCCGTTATGCCCGGGAAATTCCCTTGTCGCTCTCCGCGAGCCTCTGCTTCGAGCAAAGCTACGGCGAAGTGGAGGGCGATAGCGCCTCGGCGGCCGAATTGATCGCCCTTCTTTCCGCCCTTTCCGATATTCCCATCCGTCAGGGGATCGCCATTACGGGCTCGGTCAATCAACGGGGCGAGCTTCAGGCGATCGGCGGCGTGAACGAGAAGATCGAAGGCTTCTATTCCGCCTGCAAAGCCCTGGGATTGACCGGGGACCAAGGGGTGATCATTCCCAGTCGGAATCTCAAGCACCTGATGCTCAAAGAAGAGGTGGTGGAGGCCGTGGCCTCGGGCCAATTCCACGTGTACGCGGCTTCGACGGTGGATGAGGCGATGGAGATTTTAACAGGTCAACCCGCCGGAGAATTGCAACCGGACGGAAAATACCCGGCCGGCACCCTCAACGCGGCGGTCATGAAGCGCCTGACCGACATGAACGAAAAACTGCGCGCATTGGAGGCCGACCGGCCCCGCTCCCTCCAGGCTTCGGGTTTGGAACCGCTGGACGAAAGCCTGACGGAGTAGTCCGGCCTTGCACGCCCCCGTTCGGGTCCTTTCATACTTGGTTAAGGATCAACGCCCGATGGAATCCGATTCCAGCGTCCTGCTCACCGATCTCTACCAGCTAACAATGCTCCAGGGTTATTTTGACCGGGGGATGGAAGAGACGGCGGTCTTCGAATTCTTTGTGCGTAAAATTCCGCCCGGCCGCGGGTTCCTGATGGCCGCCGGACTCCAGCAGTTGCTGGATTATCTGGAGGGGTTGCGTTTTACTCCGGAGGAGCTGGAATGGCTGGCGGGGAGCGGCCGGTTCAGTCGGAATTTTGTCGACTATCTTGAACGGCTCCGGTTCACCGGCGATGTCCATGCCATGGCGGAAGGAACCCTCTTCTTCCCCCAGGAGCCGATCCTGCGGGTGACCGCGCCGCTTCCGCAGGCTCAACTGATCGAAACCCGCCTGATCAACCTCCTCCATTTCCAAACCCTGATTGCTTCCAAGGCGGCACGGTTTGCCCTGGCGGCGCCCGGAAAACTCTTGGTCGATTTCGGATTGCGCCGGGCGCACGGAGCGGAGGCCGGGCTGCTGGCGGCGCGGGCAGCCTACCTCGCCGGATTTTCGGGTTCGGCTACCGTCCTGGCCGAGCTCCTCTTCGGCGTACCGGCGTACGGGACCATGGCCCACTCATTTATCCAGGCCCATGATGATGAGTGGGAGGCCTTTATAAATTTTGCCCGTGCGCAGCCGAACAACGTGATGCTTTTGCTAGACACCTACGACACGGAGGCGGCGGCCGAAAAGGTGGTCGGGCTCGCTCCGCGCCTCAAATCGGAGGGAATCGCGATCAAGGGCGTTCGGCTCGACAGCGGGGATCTGGGCGACCATGCACGGAAAGTACGTCGAATATTGGACGACGGGGGTCTGGTCGATGTGAAGATCTTTGCCAGCGGCAACCTGAGCGAAGACCGCTTGCGGAATCTGATCGAGACGGCGGCCCCGATCGACGGTTACGGAATCGGGTCGGATCTTGTCACCTCGGCCGACGCGCCGCATCTGGACTGCGCCTATAAACTCCAGGAATACGCCGGGCGCGCGCGGCGCAAGCGCTCGGAAGGAAAGGCCACGTGGCCCGGTCGCAAACAGATCTTTCGACGGTACGGCCCGGACGGCCGGATGCTGGAGGATCTCCTCACCCTCGACGACCGCTCGGAGGAGGGCGAGCCGCTGATTCATCCGGTGATGCGCGCCGGGCGGCGTCTGGCGCCGCCCGCTCCGCTGACCGAATTGCGCGCCCACGCCGCCGACCAACTCGCCCATCTGCCAGAGCCGTTCCGCCGGCTTCGAGACGTTCCTTCTTATCCCGTGAAGATTTCGGAAGCCCTGACGGCGCTGGCCAACAAGGTGGACGCGGAGACGCGTCGTGAGAGACCCCGATGACGGGCGCCCCTTCCATCGTCGTTCTGGGCGTGGGCAACACGCTGATGCGGGACGACGGGATCGGCGTTCGGGCCGTTCGAACGTTGGCCGAGACGTATGACCTGCCGGCCCATGTCCGACTGGTGGAGGGCGGGGTGGCCGGTCTTCGCTGCCTGTCGGAATTCGAAGGGGCGGATTATCTCCTGATCGTCGACGCCATGTACGGGAGTAAACCGGCGGGGGCGATCGATCGCCTCACTCCGGAGGAACTGCCCGAACATCGGGGAACCGTTTTCTCGGCCCACGAGATCGGCGTCGCAGAACTGGTGTCGGTCGCACGGTTGCTGGGTAAACTCCCCACGACCCGAATCCTCGCCGTTCAGGCGAAGGAGGCTCAAAGCGTCGGGCTTGATCTCACCCCCGAACTCCAGGGCGCCCTTCCCCGCGTGGTCGAGGTCCTGGTCGAGGAGCTCCGGGTGCTCGGCGTGGAACCCGTCCGGAAAGAGGGTCGCGATGCATGAACGATCGATCGCGGGGAGAATCGTCGAAGCGGTGCGACTCCATCTTCCACCGGACGCGGTGAAGGGTGTACAACCGGTAACATTGTCGGAACGATGATGACCCGACGCGTACAGATCGCCGTCCAGGGAGCCGTGCAGGGGGTCGGCTTTCGCCCGTTCATCTACCGGCTGGCCGCCGACCTGGGATTGTCGGGTTGGATCAAGAATTCCCTCCGAGGGATTTTGATCGAAGCGGAGGGAAGCCCGTTCCGGCTGGAGGTCTTCCTTCTCCGGATCGAAAAAGAAAAGCCGCCCGGTTCTTTCATCCAGAGCCTTGAATTCTCATTCCGGGATCCCCTCGGGTATGCCGGGTTTGAGATTCGACACAGCGACGATACCGGGCGCCCCACGGCGCTCGTGGTTCCGGACATCGCCACCTGCCCGGATTGTCTGGGCGAGCTGTTCGATCCGGGGAATCGGCGGTATCTCTATCCCTTTACGAACTGCACCCAGTGCGGTCCGCGGTATTCGATCATCGAGTCGCTTTCGTATGATCGCGCCAACACGACGATGAGAAAATTCGAGATGTGCGGTGCATGCCAGAGCGAGTATGAGGACCCGCGCAACCGGCGATTCCACGCCCAGCCCAATGCCTGCCCGATCTGCGGTCCCCATCTGGAGCTGTGGGATGGGACGGCCAGGCCTCTCTCCAAATACGATAAAGCCGTCGTCGATGCGGCGGCGGCGATTTGCGCCGGGAAGATCGTCGCGGTCAAGGGGCTCGGCGGTTTTCACCTGATCACCGACGCCCGAAATGAAGAGGCGGTGGTCCGTCTCCGTAGACGAAAACGTCGGGAAGAAAAACCCTTCGCGCTGATGGTCCCGTCCATGGAACGGATTCGGGAAGATTGTAAAGTCTCTGATCTGGAGGCTCGTCTGCTTCTTTCTTCGGAAGCGCCCATTGTCCTGCTTCGAAAATCTGAAATCTCAAAATTGAAATCTCAGATCGCTCCTTCGGTCGCTCCCGGCTGGCCGGATCTCGGGGTCATGCTGCCCTACACGCCGCTGCATCACGTGTTGATGAGGGAGCTGGGTTTCCCGGTTGTGGCAACGAGCGGGAATGTTTCGGACGAGCCGATCTGCACGGACGAGCGGGAGGCCGTCGATCGGCTGGGCGGGATCGCGGATCGCTTCCTCGTTCACAACCGTCCCATCCTCCGACATTTGGATGACTCGGTGGTCCGGATCATGATGGGACGCGAGCTGGTCCTCCGGCGGTCCCGCGGCTACGCCCCGCTTCCCGTGCGACTCAAGGATCCGGCTCCTCCTCTCTTGGCCGTCGGAGGGCATCTGAAGAACACCGTGGCAGTCGCGGAAGGATGCGATATCTTCATCAGTCAGCACATCGGCGATCTGGAAACCCCGGAAGCTTTTGAAGCCTTCCAAAAGGTGATTGCCAGTCTACGAGCGCTCTACGAGGTCCGGCCGGAGCGAATCGTTTGTGACCTTCATCCCGATTATTTATCCAGCCAGTTCGCCCGGAAGCAAGGGGAGCCCGTCACCGCGGTTCAACATCATCGGGCCCATGTGGCGTCCTGCATGGCCGAAAACGAACTCGACGGTCCGGTCCTCGGTGTGTCTTGGGACGGGACCGGGTACGGGGATGACGGAACGATCTGGGGCGGCGAATTTTTCGTGACGGATGCGGCCACGTTTCGCCGTGTCGCCTCGTTTCGGACGTTCCGCCTCCCTGGCGGCGCGGTCGCTGCCCGAGAGCCCCGACGGGCGGCCGCCGGTCTGTTATACGAGATCCTAAACGACGGACTGTTTGATCGGGGCGACCTGCCCCTCTTCCGGTCGTTTTGTCCTTCCGAACGGACGGTGCTTCGAACGATGATGACCCGGGGAATCCATTCGCCTCGGACCTCCAGTGTCGGACGTCTGTTTGACGCCGTGGCCTCGATCGTCGGACTCCGTCAGCAGGTCGGATTCGAAGGCCAGGCGGCCATGGAGCTGGAGTTTTCGATCGGGAACGTGCGGTCGGATGAAGGATATTCGTTTGAGATTCGTGACGGTGTTGGGGCGATTCAGGGATCGTCCCTACGAATCATTGATTGGGAGCCCATGATTTCGGGGATTCTTGAAGATCGGGAACGGGGGGTCCCGGTCGGAAGGATCTCGGCCCGATTCCACAACACGCTCGCCGAGATCATTGTCGATGTCGCGAAGCGGGTCGGCGAAGAGCGGGTTGTGCTCAGTGGCGGATGTTTCCAGAACAAATATCTGACGGAACGGGCCGTTCCTCGGCTCGAATCGGCCGGTTT
>Ga0187775_10000417_pt1 | contig 10418 bp, 9 predicted proteins | sample 0216_BV02_MP12_1_FD_132441 | JGI IMG/M metagenome (GOLD analysis project Ga0187775, IMG submission 132441) | Tropical peat soil microbial communities from peatlands in Department of Meta, Colombia - 0216_BV02_MP12_10_MG | ecosystem: Environmental > Terrestrial > Soil > Wetlands > Peat | place... | reverse complement strand
CGCACACATCCTCAAGGTAGAAAACGATATTCAGCAGGCTGCAAGCCATTTGAAAAGCAATTATGAATTCAAGACCGAGTTTCCCGCCACGCAATTCGGCAACAGTTTGAAAAATGCTTCGCAAGTGATAGCGGGAGGTGGAGGCGTGGCGGCGATCAAGGTTTCACTCAATGGTTTTGACACGCACAGTGGCCAGCCGGGCACGCAACAGCGTCTGCTGGGAGAGCTTGCCGAGGGGCTTGCCGCGTTCAAGTCAGCGCTCGTTGAGACTAATCGCTGGAACTCGACACTGATCATGACCTATGCGGAATTCGGCCGCCGCCCGCAGGAAAATTTGAGCCACGGCACCGACCACGGCACATCGAACGCGCATTTCATGATCGGAGGAAAAGTTAAAGGTGGACTATATGGATCTGCGCCACTGCTCAAACAACTTGACGGCAATGGCAATCTTGCGTTTGGAGTCGATTTTCGCAGTCTCTATGCCACTGCAGTCGAGAAATGGTGGGGCCTGGATTCGCGAGATATCCTGGGCGGGAAATTTGCCCCTCTGGATATGTTGCGGGCTTGAGGTTGCGCGTGCCGCGAGCCGCCTTGTAACGATAATGTAATCTTTGGTCCGCAAGGTATAGGCGGTATAAAAAAATAGCGAAAGTTTGGGAAAATGTATTGACATTCGGAACGAATCGTAAAATACTTCGCGGCATCTGATTGTATGGAGATTCATTCATGGGTAGTCGCTCAAGTTCAACCGCGAAGAGTCGGCGAGGCTGACCCGCAGGATCTATCCGGCTCCATTTTCCCTGCCGCTGTCTCGCCCACCTGACGAGGCAGTGCGCTTCCAGTGAAGTTCATGCCGTGTTCTGCACGGCAATTAAATTAAGCGCGCTTTTTATCGAACTTGTAGTTGCCTGATTAGCAACCACAGGCCAACGCTGAACGATCTTTCCGTCGCGTATGCCCGCGTACGACCGTGGAAAGGAAAAAAATGAGAAAAATCACCGAGCAATACCTTTACACCGCGCTTCTGGCAGTAATCATTCTCATCTTGTTTATTGTGGCCAACGCGCATGCGGAAGGCCCGGAGTTGCCCGAGCTTGTCGGAGCGCAATACACGCTCATTGCGCAGCATCTGTTTCCCTTTCACGCTGCTTATTCTGGAGCCAAGAGCTTGACGAATGCCGGCGACACAGAAAAGACGCAGACTTTCGGTATATATACCGGCATGAAGGTCTGGAATCATCTGCAAGCCTATCTCGATGTTGAACTCTTCAGGGGCGCTGCGATCGGAAATGCCACCGGTCTCGGGGGACTGACTAACGGTGACGTCATTCGCCAAGGCTCGTTTGATCTTGGAAATGGGCCGTATGTCTCTCGGGCTTACTTGCGCTACTTCTGGCCTATGGGCGAAGAAATGGTTGACATTCCTCGAGGCATGGACCAGTTGCCGGGCAAGGAACCGGCGAAAAGGATTGAGATTAAGCTTGGCAAGCTCGCGGCCAATGATGACTTCGATCGCAACCGTTACGCGAATTCGACCCGTACGCAGTTCGAGAATTGGAGCCTGTGGAACAACACTGCCTGGGACTATCCCGCGGATACACGCGGCTATACCAACGGCGTCATGCTGGGTTACATCTCACCGGTCTGGGCACTCAGGTTCGGCATTTTTCAAATGCCTACAGTCGCAAACGGTCCGGACTTAGCCTATCCGTTAACCCAGTCTCGTAGCGAAAATCTGGAACTTACCCTCCAACCCAACCAATACGCAACCGTAGTGCGAGTCCTTGCCTACCGTAACATTGCCAACATGGGGATATACAACGACGCTATTGCGATCGGCCTTGCGCAGGGCACCGTCCCCAACGTTTCCGCGAACGACCAGCCCCGTCGAAAAAAATATGGATTCGGACTGAACGTGGAACAACCGCTTGCCGATGGCGGGGAAACCGGGCTGTTCGCCCGACTGGGCTGGAACGATGGGGCGACTGAAACGTATGCCTTCACCGAGGTGGATCGCACCGTGACGTTTGGTGCGCAGGTAGCAGGCAATCACTGGGGACGTAACGATGATCGATTGGGTATCGGGTTTGTGGTGAACGGGCTGTCCCCCGAACATCGAAACTACCTCGCTGCCGGGGGCAGTGGCTTCGACCTCGGTGATGGCGCGCTCAACTACGGTTACGAGAAAATTGTCGAGACCTATTACCGCATCCAGCTGATCAAGTACGCGCAGCTAGGCCCCAATTTCGAGTACATCGAAAACCCCGGCTACAACCGTGATCGCGGGCCGGCAGTAGTTGTGGGAATACGGCTTCATATCGAATATTAAAGTCGCTGATTGAACCACCGTGTCAGTATAATTGGCCGATAAGGAATCACAATGAGATCCGAACTAACAAAAGATAACTGGCTTCGGCGCGTGTTCCTGTCAAACAGGGAGAAAGCGCGACTGGCATTCTCCAGAATAATTGAAAACAAGAATCCTTTGGCCGGTATGACCTCACTGGGCGATCAGAGAAGCCGGCTCATCGAAGCCGCGCGAAGCAACATTGTCGCAGTCCTCAATTCTATGAATTCATCATTGAACGGTTTGAATGAGGATGAGGCGCAATCGCGGCTCAAGGAACATGGGTTAAATGAAGTGGCGCATGAGCGACCGGCCACCTGGTACCGGCAACTTTGGCGCGCGTACAACAACCCGTTCAATCTGCTGCTTACCGGCCTTGGCATTATCTCGTACGTGACGGAAGACATCAAAGCGACCACCATTCTCTCAGTAATGGTGATATTGAGCTCCTTGCTTCGTTTTGTGCAGGAATACCGTTCGAACAAAGCGGCTGAGAAATTAAAAGCCATGGTCAGCACCACAGCAACGGTAAGACGCGCTAATGCAAAGGACTCAAAAACCAACAGCTCATCCGAATCGACGTTAATTTCCGCTTATTCTCACAGTTTCGATACACGGGAGATTTCTCTTAAATTTCTCGTGCCCGGCGACATCGTGCAGCTGTCCGCTGGAGACATGATTCCGGCGGATGTCAGGCTTCTTTCAGCAAAGGATTTGTTCATTAGCCAGGCGGTACTTACCGGTGAAGCCTTTCCGGTCGAGAAGAATGCGGATCCGGTGGTCAGCGAAATAGGAAACCCGCTGGAGTTGCCCAACATCTGTTTCATGGGCTCAAATGTGGTAAGCGGTGCAGCAATTGCGCTTGTCATCAATACGGGCAGCAAGACCTATTTTGGCGGTCTCTCGGAGCGGATTGTAGGTCATCGTGTGCCAACCGAGTTTGATAAAGGCATTCATCGGGTCAGCTGGTTGCTGATCCGCTTTATGCTGGTCATGGCGGCACTGGTTTTTTTGATCAACGGCGTGACGAAAGGTGACTGGACCGAGGCATCGCTATTTGCTATCGCGATTGCAGTCGGCCTTACCCCGGAAATGCTTCCAATGATTGTTACCGCGACACTTGCCAAAGGTGCTGTCATGATGTCGCGTAGAAAAGCAATCGTGAAGCGCCTAAATTCGATCCAAAACTTTGGTGCCATGGATATCCTGTGCGCGGACAAAACCGGAACGTTAACCGAAGACCGAATTGTTCTGGAGAAATACGTGGACGTGAACGGGCTGGAAAGTGAAGATGTATTGCGACACGCCTTCTTAAATAGCCATTATCAAACTGGGCTGAAAAACCTGTTGGATAAAGCGGTACTCAAGCATGCGGAAATTGCGGACGTGTTAAAAATTGCCAGCAACTACCGAATGGTTGATGAAGTCCCGTTTGATTTCGTGCGTCGGCGCATGTCAGTGGTCGTCAACGAGCAAGAGGACCACAACGAACTCATTTGCAAGGGCGCGGTCGAGGAAATTCTTAAAGTAAGCAATCAAGCCAAGGTGGATGGAAGGACCGTTGCGCTAAGCAATGATCTGATAACAAAGGTCATGGACCTCGTCAACGAGTTTAACGAAGATGGTTTGCGGGTAATTGCGGTTGCCTACAAGGAGACGCCGCCTGATCAAAGGAGTTACGGTGTCAAGGACGAATCCAGCCTTACCCTGCTGGGTTTTATCGCTTTTCTCGATCCTCCTAAAGAAACTGCGGGGCCGGCGATTACCGCGCTGAAACAGAATGGAATCCAGGTCAAAATTCTGACCGGGGATAATGATGTTGTAACGCGCAAGATATGCCGTGATGTTGGCATTGACGCCAGCCATATCGTGCTTGGAAGCGAAATTGATGCTTGGAGCGATGCCGAATTGGGAAGACAGGCGCAGGACACAGCAGTATTTGCAAAGTTGTCACCGGCTCAAAAGGAGAGAATTGTCCGGGTCTTGCAAATGAATGGCCACGTGGTGGGTTTCCTTGGAGACGGATTTAATGATTCTGCCTCCCTTCGGACTGCAGATATAGGTGTATCAGTTGATACTGCCGTGGACATCGCAAAAGAATCCGCAGACATCATCCTACTGGAAAAGAACCTGCTGGTGCTTGAGGAAGGCGTGCTTGAGGGGCGCAAGACCTTCGGCAATATCGTGAAATACATTAGGATGGCTTCAAGCTCAAATTTCGGAAATATGTTCAGCGTTCTCGGGGCAAGCATGCTTTTGCCTTTCCTGCCCATGCTGCCGATTCAACTGCTGATTCAGAACTTGCTCTATGACATATCCCAAATAGGGATTCCTTTTGACGGTGTGGACAAGGATTATTCAGAGCAGCCGAGAAAATGGGAAATCGGCGGTATCGGACGATTTATGCTATTCATCGGCCCGATTAGCTCGATTTTCGATTATTTGACCTTTGGGGTAATGTGGTTTGTGTTTTCCGCGAATACGGTCGGAACGCAATCGCTATTCCAATCGGGCTGGTTCGTGGAAGGACTGCTGTCGCAAACCCTGATCGTGCACATCATTCGCACCAGCAAGATCCCGTTTGTACAAAGTAGGGCGGCGTTGCCGCTTCTGCTCATGACTGTAAGCGTGATGGCCATTGGAATTTATATTCCGTTTTCTCCCATTGCCCATGTTGTCGGGCTGCGGCCGTTACCCGCGCTGTATTTTGTGTGGCTTGTCGCGATGCTTATTGGGTACACCGTTCTGACGCAGTATGTCAAAGTCTGGTTTACGCGCAAATACGGCTTCAACTAATGTGCTAAGCCCGGGTTCGTTTAGCATTCTGCCGGTTCGGAACGGTTATCTGATGCCGGCGCCGTATACTCATAAAATAGCATAGCGGCAAATCATGAATATTCTGGCACTGGACACCTCCGGCGATTATTGTTCGCTCGCCCTGTTGATGGACGGCAAAGTGCTGTCGCGCGAGAAGCGGGTTGGGCAAAATCACTCTCAAGTGCTGTTGCCTCTGATTGACAGTCTCTTCTCAGAAAGCGGCATTTCACTCAAAAAGCTGGACGGAATCGCATTCGGCGCGGGACCGGGATCGTTTACTGGGTTGCGTATCGCGTGCGGGGTCGCGCAGGGGTTAGCGTTTGCCGGAGATTTGCCGGTCGCGGGTATTTGTACCCTGGAAGCGCTGGCAGAAGCTATGCCGGGCAAGCAGGTAATTGCCTGTCTGGACGCGCGCATGGGCGAGATTTATCATGCGGCATATAAAAAGAATGGTGACCGTTGGCAAAAGGTAAGCGAACCCGGCTTGTATCCGCCGTTGCGCGCCCCGCAGGTTGCGGGGGGCGGCTGGATTGGCTGCGGTAGTGGCTTCGCGGTATATCCGGGGGAATTGAAATTGCGTTATCGAGGACAGCTCAGCGAGGTCATAGCGGATGCGGTTCCCCACGCTAGGGAAATGGCGCGTCTTGCCGCCGGGGTGCTGGAGCGGGGAGAAGGATGCACGGCTGAAGCGGCAGTCCCGATTTATCTTCGTGAGAAAGTGGCGTTGAAAACGTTCGAGCGATGAGCGCGCAACTAGAGCAGGCGCCGCTGTTGCGGCCGATGCAGGTGACCGACATTGACGCGATAATGCGCATCGAGCGCAAAATTTATCCGCATCCTTGGACGCGCGGCAATTTCCGGGATTCCTTGAATGCGGGCTACAGCTGCTGGATCTACCGACTTGCACAAAGCATCATCGGCTATGCGGTGATGATGGTTGCTGGGGACGAAGCGCATTTGCTCAATCTCAGCATTGCCGCGGACTGGCAGCGTCAAGGGTGGGGCAGGAAACTGCTGCAGCTCATGTTAGAACTTGCGCGCCAGCACAGTGCGCGGGTAATGTTTCTCGAAGTCCGTCCTTCCAATGTGGCGGCGCTTGCGCTTTATGAAGGCTTCGGCTTCAGACGGATTGCAATGCGCCGCGGTTACTATCCCGCGGGCCCGGCCCGCGAGGATGCGATAGTACTGGAGCTACTGCTATGAGCGGCCGGCGTGAGGAAATCCTCAAAGAGTTGGGGCTCTGGCCGCAGTGGCGGCTCAAGAGTAACCGTGAAAGCGCCGGTAAACTTTCCGCAATAACTGATGATCGGCGTAACCAAATCCTGCGAATGAATTGGCAGGAGCTGAAAACCAGCGTCGCCGCATGCAAGGCTTGCCCATTGCATGAAAAGCGTACGCAGGCGGTTTTTGGCGTCGGCGACGAGAAAGCAGAGTGGCTGTTTATCGGTGAGGGACCGGGCGCGGAAGAAGACGCAAAAGGAGAGCCTTTTGTGGGACAGGCTGGCAAACTCCTCGACAGCATGCTTGCATCAATAGGGTTGAAGCGGGGCGAGAATGTATATATTGCAAACGTGGTGAAATGCCGTCCGCCGGGGAACCGTAATCCGGAACCACGGGAGGCTCAGCAATGCGAACCTTATCTAGAGCGGCAGATTGCGTTGATTCGACCCAAACTTATAATCGCACTGGGCAAGGTTGCGGCACAGAGCCTGCTCAAAGCGGACGCCACCATCTCCAGCATGCGCGGACGCTCGCTTGACTACCAGGGAATCCCCCTGATCGTGACCTACCATCCGGCATATCTGCTGCGCAATCTTCCGGACAAAGCCAAGGCATGGGCGGACTTGTGCTTTGCCAGAAAAACCATGCGCGGGTTGCTACAGCAGGTTACGCCGCAAACCGGAAACATCAACTCATCGTGAACAGGAGAACTCTATGCGCAGTACATTGGCTTACCTAATGCTGTCGTTGACCGCTTTGGGCTTGAGCGGATGCGGTTACAACACCCTGCAATCTACCGACGAACAGGTCAAAGCGAGCTGGGCGGAAGTGCTCAACCAGTATCAACGCCGCGCCGATCTGGTGCCGAATCTGGTGAATACGGTAAAGGGCTACGCGCAGCAGGAAAAAGACGTGCTATTGGGCGTGACTAACGCGCGCTCAAAGGTCGGGGCGATTCAGGCCACCCCTGAACTGATTAACGATCCGCAGGCATTCGCCAAATTCCAGCAGGCGCAGGGCGAGTTGACTTCCGCATTGTCGCGACTTTTGGTGGTCGCTGAAAATTATCCGCAGCTCAAGTCAGACGCGAATTTCCGCGATTTGCAGGCGCAGCTCGAGGGGACCGAAAACCGCATCACGGTGGCGCGCAACCGGTACATCAAGGCGGTCCAAGAATACAACGTTACGGTTCGTTCTTTTCCCAGCAACCTCACGGCGAAGCTTTTCGGTTTTGAGTTGAAGCCCAACTTTACCGTGGAAAACGAAAGCGCAATTGCCAAGCCACCCAAAGTTGACTTTTCTCCGTCCAGTAAATGATCAGGGCTTGGGCGCAGGCCTCATTCCTGCTGGCGCTTGGACTGGGTACCGCGCAGGCCGATGTTGCAGTCCCTCCACTTAAAGCGCGGGTCACCGATTTAACGGCCACTTTAAGCCGTGAACAGCAGGCGCGCCTGGAACAGGAACTGCAGAATTTCGAGGCAAGAAAAGGCAGCCAGCTCGCGGTGCTCATTGTGCCGACCACACAGCCGGAGACCATAGAGCAATTCAGCATCCGCGTCGCAGATTCCTGGAAACTGGGCCGCAGGGGAATAGATGACGGCGCGTTGTTGTTGATTGCCAAGAATGACCACAGCCTGCGCATCGAAGTCGGCTATGGCCTTGAAGGAGCGCTTAATGACGCGACTGCGAAGCGGATTGTAAGCGACATCATTGTGCCGTATTTCAAGAAAGGAGATTTTTTCGGCGGTATCGAGGCCGGAATGCAAAGTATGATGAAGGTAATAGAAGGCGAGCCTTTGCCTCCGCCCAGGCATGCCACTTTGCCCTCGTCTCATTCCGGAAATTTCGGAACTGCGCTGTTTATGGGCTTGATACTGGTAATGATCGTTGGCGGAATATTGCGCGCCCTATTTGGACGCTTTGCCGCGGCGACCCTAGTGGGGGGACTTATAGGTTTGCTGGCGTGGCTGTTTCTCGTCCCGTTGATCATGGCGGTAATAATTGGTGCGTTTGGTTTTCTGTTTACGCTTTTCGGCGGCAGCCGGGGCTGGTACGGAGGCTGGCCCGGCGGTTACAGCAGCGGCGGTTTTGGCGGGGGCGGGTTCAGCGGAGGAGGCGGCGGCTTTGGCGGCGGCGGCGCGTCCGGGAGCTGGTGATGTGAAACTGAAGCGCTTGTTCAAGCATCTGTCTACCGGCCACCTGGCTGTGAGGCGCGTTTTGCCGCCGCACTCGATACGTACCATCGAGCGGGCGATTCGCGAGAGCGAATCCACGCACGGAGGACAGATCCGTTTCGCGGTTGAGCCGGCGCTAAGCATCGCAGCGTTGCTGCATGGACAGAGCCCGCGTCAACGCGCCATCGATGTATTTTCGCAGTTGAAAGTATGGGACACGGAACACAACAATGGCGTGCTGATATACGTACTGCTTGCCGACCGAGATGTGGAAATTGTCGCTGATCGCGGAATACACGCGAGACTCGGAAATGCAGGCTGGGAATCCATATGCCGTGAAATGGAACAGGCGTTTCGACAAGGGCGTTTTGAAGAAGGAGTCGTCGCGGGAATCAAGGCGGTTGGAAACCACCTGCGGCAGCACTATCCTTCAAAGCGACCCAACGAGCTTCCTGACAAACCGGTGATACTTTAAGAGCGCGTCCTAAGATTGCGAAAGCGTCAGGTTTCAATTTTGTCCTGTGCGTGTCTGCGGTAAAGATAGGCCATTGCTCCGCAGCTGAACAAGCCAAAAATAATCATCACAGTAAATATAGAGAAGCCCAATTTATCAAGCACGGCGTAAACGCCCAGCATGGCGAGGATGCTCAGGTTTTCATTGAAGTTCTGCACCGCTATGGAGTGGCCGGCGCCCATCAATAAGTGCCCGCGGTGTTGCAGCAATGCGTTCATTGGCACTACGAAAAACCCGGCCATTGCGCCGATAAAAAGCAGTATCGCCAATGCGAGATACAGGTTTGTCACATAGGTCGTAGCCATGAGGCCGATTCCCATGGCAATGCCGACCGGCAAAATTCGCACCGATTTCTCAAGCTTGACGTATTTCGCGGCTATTATTGCGCCGATGGCTATGCCAATTGCTGCCACGGCAGTCAATTGTGTCGCCTTTTCCAGGCTGAATTTCAGTGCCACTGCTGCCCAGGCGAGAATCATGAGCCGCAGCGCCACCCCTACGCCCCAAAACAGCGTGGTGACGGCCAAGGACACTTGGCCGAGCGGATCACGCCACAACAGCCGGAAGCAGTGCCAGAAATCTTGCAATATGTACAAGGGATTTTTTTTTGGAAGTTTGTGGTCAATGGCTACTCTTGGAATATAGAGATTGAATGAAGCAGCTATAACATACAGGCCGAGAACAACGGAAATGGCAAATTCGGGCGGCGTATTAATTCCGGTTTCGATGCCGGGTATGTCAAACAACTCCAGATAGTGATTTGCAATTTGCGGATTTACCAGGAAGCTGCCCAATATAGCGCCCAAAATAATTGCTGCAACGGTAAGACCCTCCATCCAGCCGTTCGCCAGCACCAGTTTCTGCGGCGGCAGATATTCAGTGAGAATGCCGTATTTCGCCGGTGAATACATAGCCGCGCCGATGCCGACAATTCCGTATGCATAAAAGGGGTGCATTCCAATCAGCATGGCAAGACAGCCAGCCGATTTCACCGCATTGCTGATAAACATTACCGTGCCCTTGGGCAAAGAGTCTGCGAATGGTCCCACGAAAGGGGCGAGCGCGATGTAAGAAAATACGAAGAATTGATTCAATACTGGCTGTTGCCAGCTAGGGGCATCCATTTGCATGAGCAGGGCGATCGCCGCAAACAGCAGCGCATTATCGGCTAGAGCGGAAAAAAATTGCGCTGCAAGTATGATGTAGAAGCCGAGCTTCATCCTCGGGAATGTGTTAGGCGGATATAATTTTTATTTGAACTGAATGACGATAATAAGTTTAATTTTGGCAGCTTTATAACATGAAACTGCGACTACCGCCATGTATTTACCTTGGGCTCTAT
>Ga0187775_10000416_pt1 | contig 10432 bp, 9 predicted proteins | sample 0216_BV02_MP12_1_FD_132441 | JGI IMG/M metagenome (GOLD analysis project Ga0187775, IMG submission 132441) | Tropical peat soil microbial communities from peatlands in Department of Meta, Colombia - 0216_BV02_MP12_10_MG | ecosystem: Environmental > Terrestrial > Soil > Wetlands > Peat | place... | reverse complement strand
GGCCGCGCAGGTGGTCTACTATTTCAAGGGGTACTTCGCTGCTACTTCTTCCGATTCTCAGCAGGTATCCTTCGCGGTTCCCTCGGGAAACTTCGGCAACATCTACGCGGGCCACGTCGCGCGCGAGATGGGGCTGCCCGTGCGGCGCCTGATCCTCGCCACCAACGAGAACGACGTGCTCGACGAGTTCTTCCGCAGTGGCCGCTACCGCGTGAGGAAGGCGGCCGAGGTCGTGGCCACCTCCAGCCCGTCGATGGACATCTCCAAGGCGTCCAACTTCGAGCGCTACGTCTACGATCTGGTCGGTCGCGACGCCGCGCGGGTGCGCGCGCTGTGGCGCGAGCTGGAGACGGCCGGCGCCTTCGACCTGTCGGGCTCGGCCTGGTTCCGCAACGTGCCGGAGACCGGCTTCGTGTCGGGCAAGTCGGTGCATGCGGACCGGCTTGCGACGATCCGCCGCGTATGGGAGACGTACGGCGTGATGGTCGATCCGCACACCGCCGACGGCATCAAGATCGGGCTCGAGTGGCGCGAGCCGGGCGTGCCGCTCGTTTGCCTCGAGACGGCGCAGCCGGCCAAGTTCGCCGAGACGATCCGCGAGGCGCTCGGGCGCGAGCCGGCGCGGCCGGAGGCCTTCCGCGGCCTGGAGAAGCTGCCGCAGCGCTTCGATCTCGTGCCGGGCGACGCCGAGGCGGTCAAGCGCTACATCGCCGCGCATGCGGCGTGAGCGAGGCCCGTCTTACTTTACGGCGCCGCCGGTGATCCCGGCGATGAAGCGGTCGAGGAAGAGGTTGTAGGCGATCGCCACCGGAATGCTGGCGATCAATGCGCCGGCCATGATCTCGCCCCAGTAGAAGATGTCGCCGCGGATGAGATCGGTCGCCACGCCGAGCGTGATCGGCTTCTGGTCGGAAGAGGAAATGAAGGTCAGCGCGTAGACGAATTCCTGCAGGGTCAGCGTGAACGTGAAGATCACCACGGTCAGGATCCCCGGCAGCGACAGCGGGATCGCCATCTTGAAGAAGGCGCCGAACAGACTGCAGCCGTCGACGATCGCCGCCTCCTCGATTTCGGGCGGCATCGCCTTGAAGAACCCCATCAGCAGCCAGGTGCAGAACGGGATCGTGAAGGTCGGGTAGATCAGCACCAGCGACCACATCGAATTCTGCAAGCCCAGACCGGCGATGACCCGCGACAGCGGCAGGAACAAAAGGGTGGGCGGCACCAGATAGGTAAAGAAAATGCCTATGCCAAGGGTCTCACCGGTTCGCCCCGTCAGACGCGCCAGGCTGTAGGCGGCCGGCAGCGCGGTGACGAGCGTAATGACGACCACGCACAGGCCGATGATCAACGAGTTCAGCAGCCAGGTCGCGAACAGCGTCTTCTCGAACAGATAGCGGAAATGCTCGAGCGTGGGCGGATCGTTGAACCAGAACGGGATGTTGGTGACGTTGTAAAGGTCGCTATTGGTCTTGAACGAGGTGATCACCATCCAGTAGAACGGGAACGCGGCGAGGATGAAGAAGAATGCGACCGCTCCATAGAACGAGGTCTCTCGCGCGGCTTTGGCGACGGTGACGCGCGGCATGTCAGATCTCCCGCCGCCGGATGAAGCGCAGCATGAAGATCACCACGACAAGCAGCACCGGCAGCATGAACAGCGAGATGGCAGCGCCGTGCGACACGTCGCCGGATATGATGCCGGTCTGGAAGCCCTTGTAGCCCAGCACCGAGGTCGCGCCGATGGGACCACCCATGGTCATGAGAAAAACGATCGAAAGGTCGGTGAACGTAAAGACGATGCCGAAAATCAGGCCGATCGCCACGATCGGCAGGATCATCGGCACGATGATCTGGTAGTTGCGCCGCCAGAAACCGGCGCCGTCGACGGTCGCCGCGTCGAGCACGTCCTGCGGGACCGCCGTGATACCGGCGAGGAAGATGACGATGGCGAAGGGGAAGAAGCGCCAGGCATTGACGACAATCACCGAGATCATCGCCAGTTCTGGCGTGCCGAGCCAGTTCGGCGCCTGCGAGCGGGTGATGAAACCGAGCGCGATCAGCGTCCAGTTGATGACGCTGTAGAGCGAATCGAACATCCACTGCCAGGCGACCGTGGCAAGCGCGACCGGCACCGCCCAGGGCAATATGATCAGCGCCCGGACGAGCTTGCGGCCGGGAAACGGCCGCAACAGAACCAGCGCACCGAACTTGCCGAGAATGAGACCGAGGAATTGCGATCCAAACGTGAAGATGAAGGTGTTGCTCAGCGTTCGCCGGAATTCAGAGTCCTGCACGATCTGCGCGAAATTCGCCAAGCCGACGAACTGCCATGTCGGATCGTAGATCGTGTAGGCGCTGACCGAGTAATACACGGCCATCAGGAACGGCACGCCGACCAGCAGGAGCACATAGAGGATCGCCGGGGCGACAAAGATCGAGCCGAGCACATCGCGCCGGTCGAGGATGAACCGGAAGCGCGAGGCCGCCTTGGGGACTGAATCCGCGACTGCGGCCATCGGTGAAGAACCCTCCCTATCGGCGGCCGGTTCGCTTGCCGTCTTTGTCGAAATTGCGCAACGCGCTGTTGCGAACGGCGAAGGGATGCCACTCGCCGGGCCGGATGCTTTCCTCGGCGACGTGCGCCGGCGGCAATTTCGCCGTGATCACCTGGCTCGGATCGAAGCCATCCAGCACGCCGTAAACGATTCGCTCGGAGCCGAGATATTCGGAACGATCGACGCGGAAGTTGAATTCGGTATAGGCCTCGTCGTCGATCATGTCCTTCGGCAGGAAATTCTCCGGGCGAAAGCCGAGATAGCCTCCGTTGCGGGCGACGATGTTCATCGGCGGCGTGCCGACGAAGGTGGCGACGAAGCGGTCGGCGGGGTCGTCGTAGATTTCCGTCGGCGTTCCCACCTGACGCACCTGCCCGTGGTCGATGACGGCGATTCGGTCGCCCATGCCCATCGCCTCGACCTGGTCGTGCGTCACGTAGACGGTGGTGATGCCGACCCGCTGCTGGAACTGCTTGATCTCCAAGCGCGCCGAAGCGCGCAATTTGGCGTCGAGGTTCGAGAGCGGCTCGTCGAGCAGGAGCGCGGTCGGCTCGCGCACGAGCGCGCGCGCGAGAGCGACACGCTGTCGCTCGCCGCCCGAGAGCTGACGCGGCCGCCGCTCGAGCAGGTGCCCGATACCGAGCAGCTGCGATGCCCATTCCACCTTCTTTGCGATATCGGCGCCGGGAACGCTCTGCGTCTTCAGCGGAAAGGCGATGTTGTTGCGCACCGTGAAATGCGGATAGAGGCCGTAGCTCTGAAACATCATCGCCACGCCGCGGGCGCGCGGCGGGATATCGTTGACGAGGTTGTCGCCGATCAGGAGGTCGCCGCTCGTCTGCCGCTCGAGCCCGCAGATGATGCGCAGAAACGTTGTCTTGCCGCAGCCCGACGGCCCCAGCAGTACCATGAACTCGCCGTCCGGCACAGTCAGAGAAATGCCGTTGACGGCGGGGATGTCGCCGAATTTCTTGACGATATCTCTCGTCGAAACCTGAGCCATGGAGCCCCCGCCAGACGCCAACCTTGCCGGCATGACCCGGAGCGCGCGCAAGCGCGCGCTCCGGGCGCCGGGCAACTAGGCCCTATGCTGCCACTTCTTGAAGATGGCCTCGCACTGTCCCGTGGCCCACTTGACCGACTCTTCGGCGGTGGCCTGACCCGTCGCCGCCTTCGCCATCATGTCGTTGATGATGAAGGCGTAGTAGATCTCGTCCATCGCGGGCGTGGCCGGCCCGGGGTAGCCCGGAATGGCGGACCACTGGTCCGAGTCCTGGAGGATCGCCAGCTTGTCGTGCGGGGTCGATGTCGGATCGTTCGACAGGATCGGCATCGGCTTGGGCACAAGACCGGCGAAGCACGGATTGTTGTACCCGGAGCTCGCCTTGAAGGCCTCCGGCCAGTTTGCCGAATAGTGCCTGAGAAACTCGAGCGCCGCTTCCTTGTTCTTGGCGAATTTCCAGATGCCGTAGAACTCGGACGCCGCCCCCATGATCTGCCGCACCGGGCCTTTCGGCGGCTTGATGACGAAGATGTCGTCGGCCAGCTTCTTGTTGAGCGTCTGCGCGGTGCGGTAAGCGGAGATCGGGTTGATGATGTACGAGCCGACGCCCGAATCGATGTACTGGTTGTTGCTGGAATCGTTCCACGACAGCACGTCCGAGGTCATCGCCTCCTTGTAGAGAGCGGCGGCGTACTTGACCGCTTCGATCGTCTCCTTGCTCTGGAGAACGATCCTCTCGCCGCGCTCGTCCTGCTCCGAGGCGCCGTAGCACCACAGCAGGCCGCGCCAGGTCGTGCTCGGGTCGTTGCTGTGACCCAGCGGGATGCCGACCGGGTGCCCTTTCGCCTTCAGCTTGGCGCCACCGATCCTCAAGTTCTCCCACGTGTCCGGCAACATCCCGATCTCGTCCCACAGGCTCTTTTGATACATGCCCGGGAAGTTGATGTAGTAATCGGGGAAGGCGGACCAGCTTCCGTCGTCCGCGTTGTAGCCGAGCTGCCTGCCGATGATGGAAACCTTGCCGTATTTCTTCTCGGTTTCCTTCACGAGATCGGCGACGTTGATGAAGAACTTGCGATACAGGTGCGCGCCACCGGAGCCGTTGAAGCCGAACAGATCGTGTCCCGATCCGGCCGACGCCTCGGCGGCCGCGCGTGCCGGAATGTCCTGCACCGGCACGTGGTCGACCGTGACCGACACGCCATTCTTCGCGCCCCAGGCCTTTGCGAAACTGTCGAACCATGTGTCGTACGCGGGGACGAAATGGCTCCACTGGACGATCTTCAGCTCCTTGTCCGCGGCCTGCGCGCTGCGCACGAAGATGAACGGCGCTGCCGCTGTCGAGGACAGGGCCGCGACACCGGCGCCCGCTCCCGCCGACTTCAGGAACCGTCTGCGCGACGTGCGCGACTCGGGAACTTTTCCGTCCTTTCTTGATTTCGACTTGGTCATGCTGAACCCTCCTCCTCAGGATGGCAGTTCTTTCAGCGTTCCCCGCGGCAGGATGCAATAGATCGAGGGCGACGACAAGCGGAATCTACGCCCCGGCGCCCGGCGCGGCGGGCCCGAAATGCAGGCCGAGCCGATCCGCGCGACAATTGCTGCGCTGCGAGACTCGGGGACTGGCGATGGCTGAGACCGGCGTCAAGGAGAAGAACGTCATGGGTGGCGAGCTGCTCGCGTGCAGCTACGCGCCGCTCACCGGGTACTTCCGCGACGGCTGCTGCGCCACGCACGGCGAGGCAGGCGTCGCGCACCTGGTATGCGTGCGCGTGACCGCCGAGTTCCTCGACTTCAGCGTGTCGCGCGGCAACGACCTGGTGACGCCGAACCCGGCGATGCGCTTCCGCGGCCTGCAGCCCGGCGACCGCTGGTGCCTGCACGTACTGCGCTGGCGCGAGGCCTGGGAAGCCGGCTGCGCGCCGCGCGTGGTACTCGAATCGACGAACGAGAAGGTGCTCGAGCACGTGCCGCTCTCCGTGCTCAAGCGCTACGCACTGGATCTACATTGAGGGACTGACCGCATCATGAAGAAGAAAGCATCCACGACCCCCGCAACCAAGCATGCCAAGCTGCCGGGCAAGCTCGTCATCGTCGGCTTCGGCTCGGTCGGGCAGGGCGTGCTGCCGCTCATCCTGCGCCATCTGAAGATCAGGCGCTCCGACGTGATGGTGGTCACCAGCGACGAGCGCGGCGCGCGCGAGGCGGCGCGCTACGGCGTGAAGTTCACCGTCAATCCGCTAAACCGCGGCAACTACCGCGCGGTGCTCGAGCCGCTGCTAGACGCGGGCGACTTCCTGCTCAACGTCTCGGTCGACGTCTCGAGCGTGAACCTGATCGAGCTGTGCGCGAGGCGCGGCGCGCTGTACCTGGACACCTGCATCGAGCCATGGGCGGGCGGCTACGTCGACCGGCGCCTGTCGCCCTCGCAGCGCTCCAACTACGCGCTGCGCGAGGCCGCGCGCGCCATCCGCGAGGAATTCCCCGAGGGCCCGACCGCCGTGCTCACGCACGGCGCCAATCCCGGCCTGGTGTCGCACTTCGTCAAGCGCGCGCTGCTCGACATCGCGCGCGACACGCGCGTGCGCGTGCAGCGCCCCGACACGCGCGAGCAATGGGCCGCGCTCGCCGAGAAGCTGGGGGTGAAGGTGATCCACATCGCGGAGCGCGATACGCAGAAGGCGGTGCCCGACAAGCGCCGCGGCGAGTTCGTCAACACCTGGTCGGTGGACGGCTTCACCGGCGAGGGCTGCCAACCCGCCGAGCTCGGCTGGGGCAGCCACGAGAAATACTTCCCGCACGACGGCCGGCGCCACAAGTTCGGCCCGGGCTGCGCCATCTTCCTGCAGCGCCCCGGCGCCTCGACGCGCGTGCGCACCTGGACGCCGCTCGAGGGTCCGTTTCACGGCTTTCTCATCACGCACGGCGAATCGATCTCGATCGCCGACTACCTGACGGTGCGCGACGGCGAGAACCTGCGCTACCGGCCCACGGTGCACTACGCCTATCATCCCTGCGACGACGCGGTCAGCTCGGTGCACGAGCTGGCGGGCAAGAACTGGAAGCTGCAGGAGCGCAAGCGCGTGCTGATGGACGAGATCCAGGACGGCATCGACGAGCTCGGCGTGCTGCTGATGGGCCATGCCAAGGGCGCGTACTGGTACGGCTCGCGCCTGTCGATCGACGAGGCGCGCCGGCTCGCGCCGTACAACAATGCCACCACGCTGCAGGTGTCCTGCTCGGTGCTCGCAGCGATGGTGTGGGCGATCGAGAACCCGCGCCGCGGCGTGGTCGACCCGGACGAAATGGACTTCGAGCGGGCGCTCGAGATCGCGGCGCCGTATCTCGGCGAGGTCGTCGGCGCCTACAGCAACTGGACGCCGCTCGTCGACCGGGGGCTGCTGTTTCCCGAGAAGCTCGACCTCGACGACCCGTGGCAGTTCAAGAATTTCAGGGTCGTCTAGAACCCGCGCGCTGGCGCGCGGTCGTCGTCTACGCGGTCGCGATGGCGCTGCTCGAGGCGGCGGTGGTGACCTACCTGCGCACGATGCTCGGCAGCCTCGACCCCTATCGCGCCGGCGCGGTGCTGCCGCAGCCCTGGCTCGGGCGCATCGAGCTCGCGCGCGAGGCGGCGACGCTGGCGATGCTCGGCGCGGTGGCCTGGCTCGCCGGCAACGCGCGCCGCACGCGCTTCGCCTATTTCCTGCTCGCCTTCGGCGTGTGGGACATCTTCTACTACGTCTTCCTCGTGCCGATGAGCGGCTGGCCGCGCTCGCCGCTCGACTGGGACGTGCTGTTCCTCATCCCGCTGCCCTGGTGGGGCCCGGTGCTCGCGCCCGCGTCGATCGCCGCGCTCATGGCGGCGGGCGGAACCGTCCTCACGCAGTGCGCGCGCGGCGGCCGGCGGCCCTGGCCCGCGCGCTGGGCCTGGGCGGCGGCCGCTACCGGCGCGGCGCTCGCGCTGTACGTCTTCATGGCCGACGCGCTGCGCGCGCCGGCCTGGAGCGCGCAGGCGCTCGGCGAGCTGCGGCCGACCGAGTTCGACTGGCCGCCGTTCCTCGCCGCGCTGGCGCTGATGTGCGTGCCGCTCGGCGACGCGTTGCGGCAGCTGCGGTGACGCCCGAAGCCTGCGGACCGTGGAATCCGGGCGTCGAGTCGGCGCTGCCGCGCCGGCTGCTGCCGCTGGTGACGCTGTACCGCGCGGACAACGCGACCGGCGGCCCGGCCGAGGCATTCGAGCTCGCCGACCTCACCGGCCTGCCGGCCGAGGAGCTGGTCGCCTTCCGGCCGCGCCGCCTCGTGCTGCACGAGCTGCTGGTGCGCGTCACCGCCGACCTGTCGGTGCCCGACGGCGCGCGCGTCGAGGTCCTCGGGATCAATTTCCGCGCCATGACCTCGACCATCCTCGCGCGCTACATCGAACCGCACATGGCGGAGCTCGAGCGCGCGCACGCGCTGCTCGCGCGCGAGATGGCCGCGATTGCCGGCGCCGCCTTGGTCTCGCGGTCGGCCGACGGCTTGGAAGAGCGCGCGGCCGCAGAAAAAGATGCCGCGGCACGCGCCATACTGCGCGCGGCGGCGCGGGTGGCGGGCACGGTGTGCGCGCGCCACGGGCGGCCCTGGGGCGAGCCCGCGCTGCTCGCCAGGATCGCCACGCGCCTGGCGATGAACGAGCACGGCAGCGTGGCGCTCGGCCGGCTGATCGAGCCCTTCATCGCCGCGGCCGTGCGCGCCGAGGGCTATGCCGTGCTGCCGGCGCAGCGCCAGCCGGTCGTGATGAACACCAAGGGGGCGTCGGCCTCCGGCAAGAGCAGCATGCGACCGCTGCAGAAGGCGCTCGCCGGCGAGATCGGCGCCGCCTGGAGCGACTTCGCGCTGATCAGCCCCGACATCTGGCGCAAGCAACTGCTCGACTACGGCACGCTCGGCGACGCGTACAAGTACGCGGGCAGCTTCACCGGGCAGGAGCTGCGCATGGTCGACCACAAGCTCGACCGCTACATGGCCGCCAAGGCCGAGCGCGGCGGCATGTCGCACCTGCTGATCGACCGCTTCCGCTTCGACAGCTTCGCGGCGGAGTCGGACGAGGCGGGCAGCAACCTGCTCACCCGCTTCGGGCACTTCCTGTACCTCTTCTTCATGATCACGCCGCCGCACGCGACCGTCGAGCGCTCGTGGCGGCGCGGGCTGGAAGTCGGGCGCTACAAGGCGGTGGACGACCTGCTCGCGCACAACGTCGAGGCCTACACCGGAATGCCGGAGCTGTTCTTCACCTGGGCGCTGCGCAGCGACAAGTGGGTGCACTACGAATTCCTCGACAACGGCGTGCCGGCCGGCGAGCGTCCGCTCACGGTGGCCTTCGGCCTGAACGGCGAGCTGAGCGTGCTCGACGTGAAGGGCATGCTCGACATCGAGCGCTACGCGAGGATCAACGTCGGCGCGAGCTGCGCGGCCGAGGTCTATCCCGGCGGCGGGGCGGCCGCGCCAGGGCGCAACACAGGCTTTCTCGTCCAGTGCGCGCGCCGCCTGCGCGCGCTCAATTTCGCCGAGCGCGACACCGGCCGCATCTACGCGCGCATCGAGGCGGGCGCGCTCGCCTGGACCGACCCGCCGGCGCTCGAGCGCGCGCTGGCCGACCCCGAGACGCGCGCCGGCGTGCTGGCGGTGGCGCCCGGGGCGCTCGGCGCGGAAGTGCGGCGCGGCGGCCAGCTGCTGCCGGGGGGGCGGGCCCACACGCTCGGCCGCTGGCGCGTCGCCTGACGGCGGCGGTTGCGGGACGTGCCGTCCAAGTGATCTAATCATCTGGTCTCTCGTCGTGGACCCTGGGAGGGGAGGGGCGAGATGGGCAATCGCGCTGATGCTGACCGCCGCCTGCTGGCCTTCGTGCTCGCCGGCGCGGCGCTTTGCGCGCACGCCGCCGAACCGCCGAACTGGGAGGTGGCGCACGACTCGGGCTGCGCGCTGCGCTCGGCGCCGCAAACGATGAACGACGGCTACCAGAACGTGCAGGCGCGCATCGTCGTCGATGCCGCCAAGGTGATCGTCGAATCGCCTTCCGACCTGGATGACAGTTTTTCGGACATCGGGCTCGCGCTGTCCGAGCACGACTTCATCCGCATGGACCGCGTCGAAGGCAAGAAGCGTGCGGTATTCGAGTCGCGCTACGCCGATCTCGTGAAGGCATTCAAGGCAGGCCGGGAAGTGGAGGCACGGCTGCGCTTCTGGCCGGAATTCCCGGCCACCGGGCTGCACGGCGCGCGCTTCAGCCTTATGGGGTTCACCAAGGCGTACGACGAGGCGCAGGGCTGCAAATAGGCGGAGGCTCTATGGGCATACGGTTCAAGTTCAACCTGGTGCTGCTGGCGGTGTTCGGGGCCGGGCTCGCGCTCACCGGATGGATCTCTTACGGCCTGCTGCAGGCGAACGCCAAGGACGAGGTGGTGCGCAACGCGCGCCTGATGCTCGAATCGGCGCTCGCGATCCGCGGTTACACCATCAAGCAGGTCAAGCCGCACCTCGAGCTGCAGCTGATGCGCGTGTTCCTGCCGCAGAGCGTGCCCGCGTATGCCGCGACCGAGACGGTGAACGAGCTGCGCAAGGACCACCCGGACTACTCGTACAAGGAAGCGACGCTCAATCCGACCAACCCGCGCGACCGCGCGGTCGACTGGGAGGCCGACGTGGTACGCGACTTCCGCGATCACGCCGAGATCAAGGAGCTGGTCAACGAGCGCGACACGCCGACCGGCCGCTCGCTGTTCATCGCCCGCCCGATCAAGATCGTCGATCCGGCGTGCCTCGCCTGCCACAGCGTGCCGCAGGCCGCCCCGGCGTCGATGATCAAGCTCTACGGCGAGTCGAACGGCTTCGG
>Ga0187775_10000415_pt1 | contig 10442 bp, 12 predicted proteins | sample 0216_BV02_MP12_1_FD_132441 | JGI IMG/M metagenome (GOLD analysis project Ga0187775, IMG submission 132441) | Tropical peat soil microbial communities from peatlands in Department of Meta, Colombia - 0216_BV02_MP12_10_MG | ecosystem: Environmental > Terrestrial > Soil > Wetlands > Peat | place... | reverse complement strand
TTCGCTGACCGAAGTCCCGCCGTATCTGAAACTGTACGTTTGACGACACCGATGAGACGCAGCACTGGTAAATGGACGGATAAGCGCTGGTGGTGGCCCTGGGCCGCCATCGTTGCAGCTGTCTGACCGTTTATCAACCTGTGAACTCATGGTGATTCATGTCGTTAAGCAAAACAGATTTCGCTAATTACGCTTCCCGAGGTTTCAACCGCATCCCCCTGATGCGCGAGGTCCTGGCCGACCTCGACACTCCCCTGAGCGTCTACCTCAAGCTCGCGCGCGGGCCGTATTCGTATTTGTTCGAATCGGTGCAGGGCGGCGAGAAGTGGGGCCGTTACTCCATCATCGGCCTGCCGGCGCGCACGCTCTTGCGCGTTTCCGGGAACGAGGTGAGCGTCGAGAAAGACGGCAAGGTTATCGAGCGCGAGACGGTCGTCGATCCGCTGGCCTATGTGCGCCGCTTCAGGTCGCGCTATACCGTACCCGAGATCGCCGGATTGCCGCGCTTCACTGGAGGGTTGGTTGGCTATTTCGGTTACGAGACTATCCGCTACGTCGAACCGCGGCTGGGCAAGATGGCCAAGCCCGACGCTATCGGCGCGCCGGATATCCTGCTCACCGTGTCGGACGAGGTCGTGGTGTTCGACAACCTCAAGGGCAAGCTCTACGTCGTAATCCACGTGAACCCGGAGATCGAGGGCGCCTATGACAAGGCCAATGTGCGCCTCGACGAACTGGTGACGAAACTGGACAAAGGCATACCGCACAACCGGCCCGCCAAACTCGACAAGACCGTGAGCGAGACCGACTTCGTGTCGGGTTTCACCCAGCAGGGTTTCGAGGCCGCGGTCGAGAAATCGCGCGAGTACATCCGTGCCGGCGACATCATGCAGGTGGTGCTGTCGCAGCGCCTGACCATCCCGTTCGCCGCCGATCCGCTCGATCTGTATCGCGCGCTGCGCACGCTCAATCCCTCGCCGTACATGTATTTCATGGACCTCAAGGATTTTCACATCGTCGGCTCATCGCCGGAAATCCTGGTGCGGCTGGAAGACGGGCGGGTGACCGTGCGCCCGATCGCCGGCACGCGTCCACGCGGCGCCACCGAAGCCGAGGACCAGCGGCTGGAGCAGGACCTGCTGGCCGATCCCAAGGAGCGCGCCGAACACATCATGCTGGTGGATCTGGGGCGCAACGACGTCGGGCGCGCGGCCAAAATTGGCAGCGTCCGGGTGAGCGACAAGATGGTGATCGAACGCTACTCGCACGTAATGCACATCGTGTCGAATGTCACCGGCGAACTGAAACCGGACATGGACGCCGTCGATGTCTTGCGCGCGACCTTTCCGGCCGGGACGGTGAGCGGGGCGCCCAAAGTCCGGGCGATGGAGATCATCGAGGAGCTCGAGCCCACGCGCCGCGGCATCTATTCCGGCGCGGTTGGTTACATCGGCTGGAATGGCAACATGGATACCGCCATCGCCATCCGCACCGCGGTGATCAAGGACAAGATGCTGTACATCCAGGCGGGCGCCGGCATTGTCGCGGACTCCGTTCCGCGCAACGAATGGAACGAAACCATGAACAAGGCGCGCGCGATTTTCCGCGCGGTGACATTGGCCTCGGCCGGGCTCAACGGCCCGCAGGGGGGATAACCATGCTCTTGATGATCGATAACTACGATTCGTTTACTTACAACCTCGTGCAGTATCTCGGCGAGTTGGGCGAGGACGTGCAGGTGCATCGCAACGACCAGATCGCCGTGGCGGAAATCGAGAAGCTGAAACCGGATCACATCGTCATCTCGCCCGGCCCGTGCACGCCCAATGAAGCCGGCGTGTCGGTGGAGATCATCCAGAAACTCGGCGGCCGTATTCCGATCCTGGGGGTTTGTCTCGGGCACCAGAGCATCGGCCAAGCCTACGGGGGGCGCATCATCCGCGCCAAGCAGCTGATGCACGGCAAGACCTCGATGATCCATCACGCGGACCAGGGCGTGTTTGCCGGTCTGCCGAATCCGTTCGAGGCCACGCGCTACCACTCGCTGGTGATCGAACGCGCGACGCTGCCGGAGGCGCTCGAAATCACCGCCTGGACCGAGGACGGCGAGATAATGGGCGTGCGCCACAAGACGCTTCCGGTCGAAGGCGTGCAGTTCCATCCCGAATCGATCCTGACGCAATACGGCCACGAGTTGCTCGCGAATTTTCTGAAGAGCCACCGGCGCGCGGCCTGAGCCGCTTGCAGGTTGTGTCCGCATGACGTCCGATTCAGCGCATCATCCGCATCACCACGGTTTGCACTTGCCGGTCATCGTGGCCGGACTGGCGATGGTCGCGCCGTTCAGCATCGACACCTACCTGCCGTCGTTGCCGGACATCGCCCGCGAGTTCCAGACATCGCCGCTCTATCTGCAGCAGACCCTGAGCGCCTATCTGCTGGCGTTCGGCGTCATGATGCTGGTCTACGGTCCGCTGTCGGACGCCTTCGGCCGGCGCGCGGTGGTGCTGGTGTCTGCCGTGGTGTACGTGCTGAGTTCGATCGGTTGCGCGCTGGCACCGGACGCGCACTGGCTGCTGTTGATGCGCGTCGGTCAGGGCCTGTCCGCGAGCGGCGGGCTGGTGGTCGGACGCGCCGTGATCCGCGACGCCTTCGCCGGCGCTGCGGCGCAGCGCGTCATGTCGCAGGTGATGCTGATGTTCGCGCTCGCGCCGGCGGTGGCGCCGGTGATCGGTGGCTGGTTGCACGACGCCTACGGCTGGCGCTCCGTGTTCTGGTTCCTGACCCTGCTCGGCATCGCCACCTGGATCGGTGTGGCGTGGCTCCTGCCCGAGACGCTGCCGCCGGTCGGAAGGCAATCGGCGCACCCGCGCGCAATCGCGGCGGCGTATCTGCATGCGCTGCGCAACGGGCGTTTCAATATTTTAATTGCCACCATCGCACTCAACTTCGGCGGTTTCTTTCTTTACATCGCGGCTTCGCCGGACCTGCTCTATCGTCATCTGGGTTACGACGCGCAGGATTTCGGCCGCTTGTTCATTCCGTTGGTGGCGGGCCTGATGGCCGGGGCGTTCCTGTCCGGGCGCATGGCCGGACGCTTCACGCATGCGCGCGCGGTGGCGGCGGGGTACGCGCTGATGCTTAGCGCGGCGGCGGTGAACTTGGTCGCGGTGTTTTTTCTCCCGCACGCGGCCGTGGCCGTGATCGCGCCGGTGGTGCTGTACGCCGGCGGCATGTCACTGGCGATGCCGAACCTGAGCTTGCTGGCACTCGAGGTGTTTCCCCTGCGCCGGGGTCTGGCCGCGGCGCTGCAGGGCTTCGCGCAGACCACGTTCAACGCCGTGGTCGCCGGCGTGTTTGCCCCGGCCTTGTCGGCGCGCGTGGAATGGTTGGCCGGCGGGATGCTGGCGATGAACTTGGCGGGCTTCGCTCTGTGGCTGGTCTGGCGCCATCGTGCCTCGGCCGACGGTCCGCTGCCTTGACCGGCCCCGCGGGTAACCCGCAGAATCGGCCGTTCTGCACCGTTTAATGAGAACCTTCATCATGGACATGCCATCCGCGATTCGCGCCGTGATCGATCGGCGCCACCTCTCGGGTGCCGAGATGCACGAGGTCATGCGCCTGATCATGACCGGCCAGGCAACCCCGGCGCAGATCGGCGGTTTCCTGGTGGGGCTGCGCATGAAGGGCGAGACCGTGGAGGAAATTGCCGCCGCGGCTGAGGTCATGCGCGAACTGGTCACGCGCGTGGATGTGCATGGCCCGCATCTGGTGGATACCTGCGGCACCGGCGGCGACGGCGTGCATACCTTTAATATCTCCACGGCCGCCGCTTTCGTGGTGGCCGCCGCCGGGGGCAAGGTTGCGAAGCACGGCAACCGTTCGGTGTCGAGCAAGTCCGGGAGCGCCGACGTGCTCGAGGTCGCAGGCGTGAACCTCGAGCTTTCCCCCGGGCAGGTAGCGCGGTGCGTGAACGAAGTCGGCGTCGGCTTCATGTTCGCGCCCAGGCATCATGGCGCCATGAAACACGCCATCGGCCCGCGCCGCGAAATGGGGGTGCGCACGATTTTCAACCTGCTCGGTCCGCTGACCAATCCCGCCGGGGCGCCGAATCAGGTGCTTGGCGTGTTCGCGGAACAGTGGATCGAACCTTTGGCTGAAGTTCTACAGCACCTCGGAAGTGAGCACGTTCTGGTGGTGCATGCCCAGGACGGCATGGATGAGATCAGCATCGGCGCCCCGACCCATGTGGCCGAGCTGAAGGCCGGGCAGGTGCGGGTTTTTTCCATCCAACCGGAACAGTTCGGCCTCAAACGCGGCGACACCTCGAAACTCGCCGTCACCGGTCCAGGGCAGAGCCTGGCCATGATCGAATCGGCGCTCAACAATGAAGCCGGCCCGGCGCGCGACATCGTCGCCTTCAATGCGGGGGCGGCGATTTACGTCGCCGGCCTGGCGCCCGATCTCGGCGCGGGAATCAAAACCGCGCTCGGCGTCATCGCCAGCGGCGCGGCACGGTCGAAGTTGCGCGACTTGGTGACGCTCAGCAAAGGACTCTCGGCCGCATGAACGACACCCCCGACATCCTGCGCAAAATCCTGGCGCGGAAGCGCGAGGAGGTTGGTGAGCGCGCGCGTCGACTGCCGCTGACGGAGTTGCGCCAGCGCATCGACATTGCGTCACCGCCGCGCGGGTTTGTGCGCGCCATCCAGCGCCGTCTCGCGGCGGGACAACCGGCGGTGATCGCCGAGATCAAGAAAGCCTCGCCCAGCAAGGGCCTGTTGCGCACCGATTTTCATCCGGCCGAAATAGCAGCGAGCTACGCGCAGCATGGCGCGACCTGTCTCTCGGTGCTGACCGATGAGCATTTTTTCCAGGGCGCCGACGCCGATTTGCAGCAGGCGCGCGCGGCCTGCGCGTTGCCGGTGTTGCGCAAGGATTTCACCATCGAGGCGTACCAGGTGTACGAGACGCGCGTTATCGGCGCCGACGCCATTTTGCTTATCGTTGCCGCGTTGGCCGATACACAGCTGCGCGAGCTGTCAGCATTGGCGACAGAGCTGGGCATGGATGTGCTGGTGGAGGTGCATGATGCAGCGGAACTGGAGCGCGCGTTGACGCTCGAAACCCCGCTGATCGGCATCAACAATCGCGATTTGCGCACATTCCATACGACGCTGCAAACCACGCTTGGCCTGCTCGTCAGAATTCCGCGCGATCGGGTGGTGGTGACCGAGAGCGGGATACTTGTGCCAGGGGATGTGGCGCAGATGCGTGCGCGTGGCGTGCATGCCTTTCTGGTGGGCGAGGCCTTCATGAAGGCGGACGATCCGGGTATGAAGCTGGAAGAACTGTTCGGTGCCGTGTGGCACCCGCGCGAGGGGCGAGCATGAAAACGACTGTAACCTGGACCGGCGGCGTCAGTTTTTCCGCCACCACCGACAGCGGCCACACCGTGGTCATGGATGGCGCCCCGGAGTCGGGCGGACAGAACCGCGGACCGCGGCCGATGGAACTGGTGCTCGTGGGCACCGGCGGCTGCACCGCGTTCGACGTGGTGCATATCCTGCGCAAGTCACGGCAGGAGGTGACGGCGTGTGTCGCCGAAGTGGAGGCCGAGCGTGCGGCCACTGATCCCAAGGTGTTCACGCGCATTCATATTCATTTCATCGTCACCGGCAGGAATCTGGACCCGAAGAAGGTCGCGCATGCGATCGAGCTATCCGCCACCAAGTACTGCTCAGCGTCGATCATGCTCGCCAAGACCGCGAAGATTACGCACGATTTCGAGGTGGTCGAAACCGAATGATTTGGGACAGGACAGGAGCGCAATCATGAAGCGGCCGAAGGTCGCCGCCGGCCTGCATCACGTGGCGCTGACCGTGCGGCGTCTCGAGGACTGCGAACGGTTCTATACCGAACTGCTGGGCATGCGCGTCGAGTGGCGACCGGACCCGGACAACGTGTATCTCACCAGCGGCACCGACAACCTGGCGCTGCATCGGGCACCCACCGGCTTTGTGCCGGATACCGCACAGCGGCTCGATCACATCGGTTTCGTGATCGATGAAATCGGCGCAGTGGATGCGTGGCACTTATTTCTGAAGTCGGAAGGCGTCGCGATCCTCAAGGAACCGAAGACGCACCGCGACGGGGCGCGCAGCTTCTACTGTCGCGATCCGGACGGAAACACCGTCCAAATCATCTATCATCCGCCGCTCGCGAAAAAATAATCCGTGGTATCCGGTTACAGCCAGTAGGCGGTGCCGGTCATGATTTTCGAGGTACAGCCCATCAGCCGTTTTACCGGTTCCGGCAACTCGGCGGCGCCGGACTCGATGGCCACGGTGGCGTGACGGCCCTCGTCGGCGCGCATTTGTTCCAGGATTGCCCGGCTTTTTCCGTCTCCCGGCGGCAGCCGTTGCAGATGACCGTCGAGATGCGCGACCACTTGCTTTTCAGTTTCGGCGACGAAGCCCAGGCTCCATTTGTCGCCCAGGAAGCCGGCGAGGGCGCCGATGGCGAACGAACCGGTATACCACAGGGGATTGAGGTAGCTGGTATGTGTGCCGAGATCGCGGATGCGTTTCTCGGTCCAGGCGAGATGGTCGTTTTCCTCCTGCGCCGCCTGTTCCATTTTCCCGCGCACTTCCGGCAGCCTGGCGGTGACCGCCTGCCCCTGGTAAAGCGCCTGCGCGCAAATCTCGCCGGCGTGATTGATGCGCATCATGCGCCCCGCCAGCTCGCGTTCCGCAGCCGTCAGATTGACGTCGTTCCGTTCCGCCTCCGGACTCGGTCGACCGGCTTCGGGCGCAGGCCCGAATACGGTATGCAAGGCCTGATCGAATTGGGCGATGAGGCGATCAAGAGTGGAAAGGGTGCGTCCGGTCATGAAGCTACGATACGCGCCGTTACGGGGCCCGACAAGGGTTGAGCGATTGAGGCCACTCAGGCTTTGTCATCGCTTTGCAGCAGTCTTTCCAGCAGTACCACCGGATGTATCACATCGATGGTCAGTCCTGCCTCGCGGATACCGGCGGCCAGAAACATGGCGCAGCCGGGATTGGATGTTACCAGAATGTCCGGCGCGAGTTGCTTGAGATGCGCGATCTTGGACTGACGCAGTTCCCTGGCAATTCGCGGTTCCGTCAGATGATAGGTTCCCGCCGCGCCGCAACAGAAGGAATTGTCCGGCAACGGGATCACTTCAGCATCGGGAATCCGCTTGAGCAGGGAAACGGGCTTGTCTTCCTGGCGCAGAACGTTGCTCAACGTACAGGGACTGTGGACGGCGATACGCTTGGCGAGGGGCCGGAAAGACAAGTCCGATGACGACGGCAGACTGGCGAGGAATTGGTTGATGTCCATCACGCGCCGGGAAAATTCCACGGCTGTTTGATCGTCGGCAAGATACTTTCCATATTCGCAGAGGGTTGCGGTGCATCCGCTGGCGGTGGAAATAATGGTGTCCGTCCCGCCCGCAAACGCCTGGATGGTCCGGCGCATCAGTTCGGTGGCGGTCCTGGACTGACCATTGTGCACATGCAGCGCGCCGCAACATCCCTGACTCGGTGGCACCAGCACTTCGTAGTCGAGACGATTAAGGAGCCGTATCGTGGCGCTCAGTGTCTGTTGGTCGGTAATGCGCGCCAGGCAGCCGGTGAAAACCATGAGCCGGTTTCCGGATTTTTTCCGGGCGGGATACAACGGCGCGAAAAATTTCTGCGGCGAAAGCACCGGGAGATTCGCCTCCAAATCGCCGAGTCCAAACCAATTCGGCAAACGAGCCGCGCGCACCAGACGTTGCAGACCGGAGAGCTGATAAAGTCGGAGCAACTTTCCCAGCAGCAGGATTCTCTCGGGTTTTTCGACCAGCCGTAGAATTCCGGCGACCGTCCGGGAACGCGCCGACATATTGGTACCGCGCGACTGTTCGATCAGCTCGCGCCCCGAGTCGAGTATCTGCCCATACGGGACGAAAGAAGGGCACACCCTTTCGCAGGAACGGCAGACCAGGCAATGGTCGAGGTGGGTTTCCATTTGGGCATTGAGGGACAGATCACCTCGGGCCAGGGCCAGCATGAGAGACAGCCGACCGCGCGGCGATTCTGCTTCATCGTGCAGGATTTTATAGGTTGGGCAGTGCGGCAGGCACAGCCCGCATGCCACGCACTTGGCGGCTTCGCGTTTGATAAAGGACGCAGGGTTCAAGATGGTCGCGATCGGCGGAACAGGCCACGTCACAAAAGCAATGTCCGGCGCAAGTCTCACTGTTCTATAATACGTGGGTACGTTATCCCTTGTTGTCTCGGACTTGCAACCTGTTCGACCATGCCATATTACCGTTACCATCTATTTTTCTGCGTGAATCGTCGTGACGATGGCAGTGCCTGTTGCGCCAATCATCAGTCTCAAGCGATACGGGATTACGCCAAGGAGAGAATCAAGGCGTTGGGCATGGATGGGCGAGGCGGTGTGCGGATCAATAACGCCGGCTGCTTGGATCGGTGCGAAGAGGGGCCGGTGATGGTCATTTATCCCGAAGGTACCTGGTATACCTATGTCGACCGGGAGGATATCGACGAGATCATCGATCGGCACCTGGTCAAAGGTGAGGCCGTCGCACGGCTGAAGCTGAAAGACCAGGGTTCGTAGCCCACGCTTCTTTCGGGGGCGCAGCACCTTGGATCTGCCCAAATTTGGTGCTGTATTTTCAGATTTCGTCCGGCCGGCGGGGGTCCATATTGGCGTTGAACCTTCCTGTTCGGGCTCTGTCTTATGGAATGATTGCCAAGGAAGGTCAGCTGTCGGTACGTAAGGTTCCAAGTATTTATTTTATAATCATGTACTTACTTAACTTTTTGCGGCATGCTTCAGCAACCACCAAATTTAGTGTTGACAATATGTCGAAATATTAGATAATTATTATATTCTGTCTTGATTAGATCTGGTGATTGGCCTGATCTTTGCTAATCTGAAGCATAGGTAGTTGAACGAATTTTTTACGACGCGCCATGCGTCGGGTAAAGGCTCCTCCATCCTCCTAGTGGTGGTTCGGGCGTGGCTTCAAAGGCCACGCCTTTTTTTTGCCTGTAATTATTTAACGATCAATGCCGCAAGATACGAGCGGTCGTGGGTATAGCCGCGGGCAAATCCTGATTTCAGATCGTCCTCTGTCACTTGTATCTTGTATCTCACTTTTGTACTATGCGCGGCTTTCCAGCGTGCCGCGGCGCGCCGACAGAGATGGCGGAACCCATCCGAAAACCGAATTATCAGGTCATTTTTTCATGAAAACATTTTCGGCTAAGCAGGAAACCGTCAGGCGCGACTGGTGCGTCATCGACGCCAGCGGCAAGGTTTTGGGGCGTGTGGCGACCGAAGTCGCGCGGCGTTTGCGCGGCAAGCACAAGGCGGAATATACCCCGCACGTCGATACCGGTGATTACGTGATCGTCATCAATGCCGATAAGATCCAGGTGACGGGCAAGAAAAGCCGCGACAAGATTTATCACCGCTATTCCGGCTACCAGAGCGGTTTGAAGGCCGCCAGCTTTCAAGACGTGTTGAAAAAAGCACCGCGGAATGTCATTGAAGAAGCGGTTCGCGGCATGCTTCCCAAGAATCCCCTCGGGCGGCAGATGTTTCGCAAGCTCAAGGTTTACAGCGGCGCGCAACACCGGCACGTGGCGCAGAATCCCAAGACTCTTCAGATTTAATCATTCGACGGTCTCATCTCATGGCGCAGACGAATACTTATCAAGGTACCGGCCGACGCAAGACATCGACCGCGCGCGTTTATCTCAAGCCGGGCAAGGGCGAAATCACTGTCAATCAGCGTTCGCTGGATGAATATTTCGGGCGCGAAACGGCGCGCATGATCGTGCGCCAGCCGTTCGTCGCGGTTGATATGGAAAATAAATTCGATGTGATGGTCAACGTCGATGGCGGCGGACCCAGCGGCCAAGCCGGCGCGATCCGTCACGGCATCACCCGTGCATTGATGGCCTATGACGCTTCATTACGTCCCGCGTTGCGCAAGGCCGGTTACGTGACGCGTGATGCGCGCGCTGTCGAACGTAAGAAATACGGCCTGCATAAAGCGCGCAAGCGGCCGCAATACTCCAAGCGCTAAAAATTGGCACCGTCGTTCCGAACAAAAAGCCACCCGACGTGGCTTTTTGTTTTTCGGCGATCAACAATCGGCTCGAATCTGAAAACCGCGTTTGGCATATTCATGTCATGTTTGAGTCGGCCAAGGGATCATCGTCGTGATTTCAGATGGGAAGACCGCTGGCAATTGGAAAATTGACCCTTACCGGAGAGCTATTTAGAATCCGGCACCCCTTGGGGGATCGTCTAATGGTAGGACAACAGACTCTGACTCTGTTTATCTAGGTTCGAATCCTAGTCCCCCAGCCATACAAACTCAGAACCCGCCC
>Ga0187775_10000414_pt1 | contig 10446 bp, 7 predicted proteins | sample 0216_BV02_MP12_1_FD_132441 | JGI IMG/M metagenome (GOLD analysis project Ga0187775, IMG submission 132441) | Tropical peat soil microbial communities from peatlands in Department of Meta, Colombia - 0216_BV02_MP12_10_MG | ecosystem: Environmental > Terrestrial > Soil > Wetlands > Peat | place... | reverse complement strand
TTATCGTCAAAAAAAATAAATAATTCATTTATCTATGCCGGTCGGGGGAGATATGAAAATAAAAAAAAAATGTAGAGCTTGTAAAAGGCCCAAAGAGGGAGGAGGGGGATTTTGGGTATTCAAGCCGTAAAATGGACAATAATGCGCATTTGGTTCCTTTTTTAACCCCACCTGAATCTTTGTCCCAAACCTCCGAATCCCGAAACCCCTGAGCTCTTACCCAGAAAAAGAATTTGCCTTTGACATTTCCCGGACGAAGTTATTACAATATCGCCGACTGAGAAACATTCGTTTCCTGGAACTCTTGGAAATCTTAAGACCTCTGCTATTCCAAAACGACAGACGAGGAAAGGAGTCGGGGATGGATTTCGAACTCACGGAAGAACAAAAGATGGTTCAAGCCATGGCCCGCGACTTTGCCGACCAGGAAATCAAGCCCAACGCCCAGGAGCTGGACCAAACCGAGCGTCACCCTGCGGAAATTATTCAGAAAATGGCCGAACTGAGCCTGATGGGAATTGCCATTCCGGACACCTACGGCGGCGGAGGAGCCGACATCGTTTCTTACGTGGTGGCCATGGAGGAGATTTCCCGGGGCTGCGCCAGTGTGGGGGTCATCATGTCGGTGAACAATTCCCTGGTCTGCGACCCGATCCATACGTTTGGCACGGAAGCACAGAAACAAAAGTTCCTGACTCCTCTCGCCTCGGGAAAGAAACTGGGCTGTTTCGGCCTTACTGAACCAGAGGCCGGCTCGGATGCCGCCGCCCAGAAGACAACGGCCGTCCTCCAGGGAGACCAGTGGGTCATCAACGGAAAAAAGAACTTCATCACCAACGGAAACGTGGCCGATTATTGCGTGCTCATGGCCATGACCGACAAGAAAATGGGATACAAAGGGATCAGCTCCTTCATCATGGATTGCAAGGCCCCGGGATTTTCCGTGGGAGCAGTGGAGAAAAAGCTGGGAATCAAGGCTTCGGGAACCGCGGAGCTGATCATGGAAGATTGCCGCATTCCCAAGGAAAACCTCCTTGGACAAGTGGGCCAGGGATTTTTGGTGGCCATGAACACCCTGGACGGCGGGCGGATCGGGATCGCCTCCCAGGCGTTGGGCATCGCCCGAGCGGCCTTGGAGGCGGCCGTTGAATACTCCAAGACGAGAGTGCAGTTCGGCGCCCCCATCTCCAAACTCCAGGCAATCCAGTGGATGATCGCCGACATGGCCACGGACCTGGATGCCGCCCGATTGCTGACCCTGCGGGCCGCTTTTCTCAAAGACCACAAACAACGCTACGAGAAGGAGGCGGCCATGGCCAAACTCTTTGCCTCGGAGGCGGCCAGCCGGATCGCCACCAAGGCCATTCAGGTTCACGGCGGTTACGGCTACATAAAGGAATACAACGTGGAGCGCCACTTCCGGGACGCCCGGATTACGGAGATTTACGAGGGGACTTCCGAGATCATGAGATTGGTCATATCGAGCAATATCCTGAAGGGGAAATAATAAAATGAGTTGCTCGTTTCTGGTTAAGGCCGAGAACCAGGAACGAAGAATTGCGAACCAGCAACCAGGGAAGGGATTTAAGGATGATCAAGACTAAAGAAGATTACATCGAGAGTCTGAAAAAGCTGAAGCACGTGGTCTATTATCGGGGGAAACGGGTGGAGGATGTGACCGCGCACCCGGCGTTCGTTCCCCATATCAACGCCGCGTCCAAGACCTACGAACTGGCGCTGAAGCCGGAGCATGAAGACCTCATGACCGCGACATCCCACCTCACTGGGAAGAGGATCAACCGCTTCACCCACGTCCACCAGAGCCGGGACGACCTCATAAAAAAAGTCCAGATGCTTCGCCTGATCTCCCACGAAACCGGGAGTTGCTACCAGCGCTGCGTGGGGTTTGACGCCATGAATTCCCTTTACAGCGTCACCTATGAGATCGACGAAAAGCACGGGACCTCTTACCATGACCGGCTGAAAAAGTTCGTCGCCTACATCCAGGAAAATAATTTCATGGTGGTCGGTTCCATGACCGACCCCAAGGGCGACCGCTCCAAGGGCCCCAGCCAGCAGGCGGACCCGGACCTCTTCACCCACGTAGTCAAGAAGACCGAGGAAGGAGTGGTCATCCGGGGGGCCAAGGCCCACCAGACCGGGGCGGTGAATTCCCACGTAATGCTCATCATGCCCACCCAAGCCCTGCGGCCCGAGGACCAAGACTACGCCATCGCCTGCGCGGTCCCGGTCAACGCCCCGGGTGTAACCATGATCTTCGGGCGCCAGACCAATGAAGAGCGGAAACTGGAACAGGGGATGGACGCGGGAAACCCGGAATTTGGGCTGGTGGGAGGAGAAGCCCTGGTGGTCCTGGAAGACGTCTTCGTCCCCTGGGAGCGGGTCTTCATGTGCGGGGAGGTTGAATTCGCCGGCCTCCTGGTGGAAAGGTTCGCTTCCCTTCATCGGCAGAACTACGGGGGATGCAAAGGGGGGTTGACCGACGTCCTGGTGGGAGCCACCGCACTGGCTGCCGATTACCAGGGAACGTCCCAGGCCTCTCACGTGCGGGACAAGCTGGCGGAGATGACCCATCTGGCCGAGACCATCTACACCGGCAGCATTGCCTGCTCGGCCATGGGCCACAAGACCAAGGCCGGAAACTGGGAACCCGACACCCTTCTGGCCAACACCACCAAGTACAATGTGACCAAGAACATTTACGAAGTGGCGCGCCTGGCTCATGACGTGGCCGGCGGAATCATCGCCACCCTGCCATTCGAGGATGACCTGAAGAACCCGGAAGTGAGCAAATACGTGGAGAAGTACCTGAAGGGGGTGAAAGACATACCCACCGAAGACCGGATTCGCCTTCTTCGCCTCATCGAAAACATGACCGGGGGCACGGCCCTGGTGGAGTCCATGCACGGCGCCGGCTCCCCCCAGGCCCAGAAGGTGATGTACATGCGCGCCGGGAACATCGAACAGAAGAAGAAGCTGGCGAAAAAACTGGCCAAGATTGCTGACAAGGGATAGAACAAAACCAGATTCACCGCAGAGAGTGCAGAATTCGCCGAGGCATAAAAAAAGTCGGTTGGAGTCTTTGGCGATTTGTAGCTATTGGGGACTTATTTCCGGCAAATTGGATTTTTGGTTAATTCCCATGTTCTCTGCGCTGAATGAAAAAATGGAGGAAAAACATGAGAGACGTGGTTATTGCCAGTGCGGTTCGTACCGCGGTGGGAACGTTCGGTGGTGCCTTGCGGGACATCCCGGCCGTTGAGCTGGGAAAGATTGCCGTTCAGGAAGCGCTCAAGAGGGCGAAGATGAAGCCAGAACAGGTGGAAGAAGTTATTCTGGGAAACGTGCTCACCGCGGGTCAGGGGCAGAACCCGGCGCGGCAGGTACTCATCCGGTCGGGGATCCCCAAGGAAATCCCCGCCACCACTATCAACAAGGTGTGCGCCTCGGGCTTGAAATCAGTCATGATGGCGGCGCAAGTGATCAAGGCGGGGGACGCGGACATTGTGATGGCCGGGGGGATCGAGTCCATGAGCATGGCCCCTTTCCTGCTCTCCGGAGCGCGGTGGGGCTACCGCATGAATGACGGGGCGCTGATCGACGGGATGATCCACGACGGGCTCTTGGACATCTTCAACCGCTACCACATGGGGATCACTGCGGAAAACGTGGCCGAAAAATTTGGCGTATCCAGGCAGGAACAGGATGCCTTGGCGTTCCGGAGTCAGCAGAACGCCGGAAGGGCGATCAAGGAAGGGCGGTTTAAAGAGGAGATCGTTCCGGTTATGATTCCCCAGAAGAAAGGGGACCCGGTGGCCTTCCAGGTGGATGAACATCCCCGCCCCAACACCACGATGGAAGCCTTGGCCGGGCTGAGGCCGGCCTTCAAGAAAGACGGAACGGTGACCGCGGGCAACGCCTCGGGAATCAATGACGGGGCCGCAGCCATCGTCGTCATGTCGGCGGAAAAAGCCAAAGCGCTGGGAGTCGAACCCCTGGCTAAAATCAAGGCCTACGCCACGGCCGGGGTTGCCCCGGACATTATGGGAACCGGGCCGGTTCCCTCCAGCCAGAAAGCCCTGGCCAAAGCCGGGCTCAAGGTGAAAGACCTGGACTTGATCGAAGCCAACGAAGCGTTCGCGGCACAAGCGGTTTACGTAAATCGGACCATGGGCTGGGATATAGAAAAGGTCAATGTCAATGGCGGCGCCGTGGCCCTGGGCCATCCCATAGGAGCCAGCGGGGCCCGCATCCTGGTTACGCTGCTTTACGAGATGAAGAAACGGAAAGCCCATTACGGGCTGGCCACCCTCTGCGTCGGTGGAGGAATGGGCGGCGCGCTGATCGCGGAAATGCCCTGACCATCTTAAGTTTCGGGTTTCGAGTTTAAAGTTTCGAGTTTAAACCCGAAACCCGAAACTCGAAACCCGAAACTCATTCATGCGCAATATCAAGTTGGTCATCGAGTATGACGGGACGAATTACCACGGGTGGCAGGTTCAGCCCAACGGCCTGACCATCCAGGAAGTCATCGAAGAGAAAATTCAGACCATGACTCGGCAGCGCGTCCGCCTGACCGGCTCCGGGAGGACCGATGCGGGGGTGCACGCGCTGGGGCAGGTGGCCAACTTCCGGACCGATTCCACTATTCCGGTCGAAGGGTTTCATCGGGGGCTGAACAGCCTCCTTCCACCCGACATCGCCATTCAGTCCGTCGAAGAAGTCGACCTCCAGTTTCACGCCCAGTATGCAGCCAAGCGGAAAACCTACCGCTATGTCATTCTCCATCGCGAAGTTCCCTCCGCCCTGTTCCGGAATTATTCCTGGCGTGTTCCTGGGGCCCTGGATGTCCCGGCTATGGAGGAAGCCTCCCGCCTTCTTACCGGGAGGCAGGATTTCACCTCTTTCCGGGGGGCGGACGCGGACACCGAAGACCCGGTCCGAGAAGTGTTCCAGTGCGGATGGTCGAAGAAGGACTCCGATTTTCTTCACTTCACCATGGAAGCCGACGGCTTCCTGAAGCATATGGTCCGAAACATCGTGGGTACGCTGGTAGAGGTGGGAAAGGGAAAGCGGTCCCCGGAACAGTTTGGGCAGGTCCTGCGCGCGCGGGACCGGCGCCAGGCCGGCATGACCGCCCCGCCCCAGGGGCTCTTCCTGGTGGAAGTAAAGTATTAGCCGCTTGAACCCGCTTCCCTTCCCTTTTTGCCTTGCCGAAATATTTTATATATAACATAATGGAAACAAAAATATTTTTCTGGAGTGAAGGGAAGAGGAAAGTTTCAATATCGCTTAGAGCTTGTCCGCAAATAATATTCCCCCCTTTGTAAAGGGGGGTTGGGGGGATTTTTCAAAAGCGATCTAAAGCAAATCCCCCTATGTCCCCCTTTTTCAAAGGGGGATTAAAAAACAGAATCTTATTTAAGGATAAGCTCTTAGTCCAAGAGGAGAAAAGGCATGAGTCAAAGCGACGTCAAAAGGTATGACAAGGAATACGTGGTCCACTCCTGGAGCGTTCAGTCGGCCCTGGACCCGCTGGTGATCACCAAAGCCCAGGGCGTGCACATGTGGGACGAGAACGGGAAGCGGTACATCGACATGACTTCCCAGCTCATGAACCAGAACATCGGTCACCAGCACCCCAAAGTGGTCCAGGCCATCAAGGACCAGGCGGAGAAGCTGTGCTTCGTCGCCCCGGGGGTGGCCTACGAATCCCGCTCCTTCCTGGGAAAGGCCTTAGCGGAGGTGACCCCGGGAGACCTGAAGAGATTCTTCTTCACCCTCGGCGGGGCGGACGCCAACGAGAATGCGGTGAAGATCGCCCGCATGTATACTAAAAAATGGAAGATTATCGCCCGTTACCGTTCTTATCACGGCGCCACCTACGGGGCCATCGCCCTGACCGGAGACCCGAGGCGTCCTGCGGTGGAGCCGGTCATGCCCGGAGTCGTGCACGTCTTCGATCCCTACTGTTACCGCTGCTCTTTCGGCCTGACCTACCCGGCCTGCAACCTGCGCTGCGCCGATTCGGTAGAGGAAGTCATTGGGTATGAGACTCCCGAGACGGTGGCGGCCGTGCTCGTGGAGTCCGTGGTGGGCAGCAACGGCCTGATCGTCCCTCCAGACGGCTATATGCAGAGGCTAAGAGAAATCTGCACTCGGAACAAGGTTCTGCTGATCGCCGACGAGGTCATGGCCGGGTTCGGACGATGCGGCAAGTGGTTCGCCATCGACAACTGGAATGTGGTGCCCGACATGATCACGATGGCTAAAGGGCTTACTTCAGGATATGTCCCCCTGGGGGCGGTGGCCATCTCCCGAAAGATCATGGAAGTCCTGGACAAGCAGATGCTCTGGGCGGGCCTGACCTACAACGCCCATCCCCTGGCTTGCGGGGCGGCCATCGCTACGTTAAAAGTCTATCGCGAAGATAAGCTGATGGATAACGCCATAGCCATGGGCGAGATCATCCGGAAAGAGACAGAAGCCATGAAGGCGAGGCATAAGTGCCTGGGGGATGCCCGGGGGATCGGGCTCTTCTGGGCCCTTGAGCTGGTGAAGAACAAAAAGACCAGGGAACCGCTGGTGAAATGGAATGCCATGGGACCCGACGGGGCCGTCGCCAAGGAGATCAACAAAAGGCTTCTCGAAGGGGGAGTCTACACCACGGTGCGTTGGAATTTCCTCTTCGTGGTCCCCCCTCTCTGCATCAAGGAAAATGACCTCCGGGAAGGATTGGCGGTAATCGACAAAGTGCTGGATTACGCGGATACGTTGGCAGAATAAAAGAAGCCTTCTGCGTTCAGCTTCCAGCAGTCAGCAAAAGCACAAAGATTCTTTGGTTCTAGCTGAACGCTGATAGCTGACCGCTGAAAGCTATTTCCCAAGGAGTCGCATGAAGGTACAGAAGAGTAGAACCTGTTCATTACCGCAAGAGGCTTCGGCGGATATGATTCTCTGGGGCGGAAATATCATCACTGTGGACGCCCGAAGACCCGCAGCCCGGGCCGTGGCGATCAAGGATGGACGCATCCTGAAGGTGGGCAGCGATGAGGAAGTGAAAGCCCTGGCGGGCAACAAGACCCGGAGGGTCGCCCTGCGGGGGCGGACGGTAACGCCGGGTTTCATCGACTCGCACCAGCATTTGTCCCAGTACGGGACCGATCTCCTGCAGATCGATTGCAGCCCCAAGCGTTGCAGGACCATCGAGGATATTCAAAAGGCCGTGCTGCTGGAGGCAAAGCGAAAACCCGCCGGGGAGTGGGTCCGGGGAGTGGGGTACGACGACACTAAAACCCCAGCCGGAAGAACGTTAAGCCGGTGGGACCTTGACGAAGTCGCTCCAGACCACCCCGTTTTGATCCAGCAGATCAGCGGCCATTGGGGAGTGGCGAACAGCAAAGCCCTGGAAATCGGCGGGGTTCGAGAAGATGCAGGCGACCCCAAGGGAGGCGCTTACGGGCGCGACGCGGGCAGCGGAAGGCTGAATGGTATCCTTTATGAGCAGGCTGAATTTGCCTTCGTCTTTGAGGGAACCACCGGCCGCCCGCCGATCATTCCGCCTTTTTCCCTGAAGGATAGACTGAGGGGCATGAAGCTGGCCGCGGACCGCTATCTGGCATCGGGAATTACCAGCGTGCACGATGCGCTCGTTTCCGCGAAGACCTTGGAGACCTATCAGGAAGCCAGGAAAAAAGGAGACTTGAAACTGCGGGTCTACATGCTCATCAGCATCGAGTATCTGCCCCAGCTCCGGGGCTTGAACTTGAAAACCGGTTTCGGGAACGAATGGCTGAAGATCGGGGGGGTAAAGATCCTGGCCGATGGAGGAATCGCCGGCCGGACCGCCTACCTTTCCGAGCCCTACGTAGGGTCTGAAGATCGAGGAATCTTGGCGCTGGAATCGGAACAGGTTCTCCACGAACTCATCCGTCAGGGACACTCTGCGGGTTTCCAGGTTTGCGTCCACGCTAATGGCGACCGGGTGATCGAGATGGCCCTGGACGGTTTCGAGAAAGCCCTGGACGAGTTTCCACGAAAGGATCACCGACACCGGCTGGAGCACTGCACGGTGGTGAACCCGGAAATATTAAAACGGATCAAAAAGCTCAGAATATTGGTGACTCCTTTCGGGTCCTACATTTACCACCACGGGGAGAAAATGATTCCCCATTACGGGGCCCGGCGGGTGGAGATGATGTTCGCCCACCGGTCTTTTCTGGATTATGGGATTGCCGTATCGGGCGCCTCTGACAGCCCCTGCGGGCCCTACGAGCCGCTCCTGGCCATCCAGAGCTGTGTGACCCGCAAGAGCGCCATGGGGGAACTGTTGGGTGATCGGCAGAGGATTTCCGTTGAAGAAGCCATTTCCCTGTACACCAAAGCCTCGTCCTATGCCTCCTTTGAAGAAGACCTCAAGGGCTCGATAACTCCGGGGAAGTTGGCAGACATGGTCGTCTTGGGAAAGGACCCCAGGAAGGTTGACCCGGATGAGATCAAAGACATCCCGGTGGAGATGACCATCGTGGGGGGAGAAATATTGCATAGGGCATAGAGAAAAGTAAGGGGACCGGCAGGTCGCCCGGGATGGGAGATAGCAAGGAAAGGAATAAACTGAATTATATTATGCCCAACGAGATAGGAGGAGGGAATTTTAAGAATGGCAATTCATTCGCGACAAGGAAAGTGGGTGGGTCTCTTGTTGATCTTTTTCTGTTTCGTTATTTGGGGAGCCTTTTCCTCCGAAGCCATTGCTCAGAGACCGGTGCCCGGCGGGACGCTCACCATCGCCCTGGCCGCAGAACCCTCAGGCCTGGACCCCACGACCAACCCATCGGCGGCGATCAAACGGGTCGTCCATTATAATCTGCTGGAGGGGCTGCTCAAGGTAGACCGGAACGGGAGGGTGGCCCCGGCTTTGGCCAAGGGTTACAGCGTCTCCAAAGACGGCAAGGAGTATACCTTCGTTCTCCATTCCGGGATCAAATTCCACGACGGGACCCCCTGCACGGCAGAGGATGTGAAATTCAGCTTAGAACGGCTCCTGGACCCCAAGACCGCCGCCCCATACCGGATGTATTATGAAAGCATCGAATCCATCCAGGTGGTGGATTCTACGACGGTCAAATTCAAGATGAAAAAGTACGATTCCAACTTCCTTTTCAACATGGCTAGGGGCGACGCGGTCATCGTTTCCAAACAATCCGTGGACCGGCTGAAGAGTGCGCCGGTGGGGACGGGGGCTTTTAAATTCGTCGAGTGGAAGCGCGGGGATAGCGTGATCATGGCCAAGAACCCCGATTATTATGTGAAAGGCCTTCCGTACCTGGACAAGGTGACCTTCAAATTCATCCCCGACCCCAGCGCGCAGCTGGCGGCCCTCCGGGCAGGAGATGTGGATGTCATCTCCTATGACCTCGCCCCCGAAAATGTCCCCGCCCTGGAGAAGGATGGGCGTTTCAAGGTTCTGAAGGGAAACACCACCACCGACGTGATCATGGCCATGAATCATTCCCGCACGCCCTTCAGCGATCCCAAGGTCCGCCAGGCCATCACCCTGGCAATCGACCGTAAGGCGGTTATCCAGGGGGCGGTGGCTGGTTACGGAACCCCCATCGGCAGTCACATGGACCCGACGAACCCTTATTATGTGGACCTGAGCGGGCTCTACCCCTATAACCCCGAGAAGGCCAAGCAGCTTTTGGCGGAGGCCGGATACCCCACCGGATTCGGTGCCGTACTGAAACTGCCCGAACCTTATGCTTATGCCCGAAGGTCAGGAGAGATTATTGCCGACCAGCTTTCCAAAGTGGATATCAAGCTGATTATCGAAGTGATTCCCATGGGCCAGTGGGTCGACCGGGTCTTCAAAAATGCCGACTACGATCTGACCGTCATGGGCCACGCCGAGCCCTTTGACATCGAAATCTACAGCAGGCCCAATTACTATTTCCGCTACAACAATCCCATGTTCCAGGACCTGATCAAGAAAGCGGAAGGAGAGATGAACGAGCAGGCCCGGAAAAAGACCTACGAACAGGCCCAGAGGATGTTGGCGGACGATTTCGTCAACGTCTTCCTTTTCATCTATCCGGCGCTCCCGGCGATGAAAAAGGAAGTCATGAACTGGTGGAAGGACTATCCCACCATCGTCGTGGATGCCAGCGAGGTGTACATTCAAAAATAGACCGCCCCCAAGGGGCTTGAGGACCGGCCCTACGGGCCCTGAGGACCGTCACGCCTGGGGCGTAACTTGAGGAGCGCTTCGCTTGAGGCAAAAGCGTTTTTTTTGCCTCCATCCTCGAGTGAGCGAAGAGAACGCTCCTCAAGCCCGAAGGGCGTCCTCCAACGTTTTTGTTTACTCCCGTGGCCTACCAATTCATAAAGCGCCTCCTCATTCTTCTTGCCACCCTTCTCCTTGTCTCG
>Ga0187775_10000411_pt1 | contig 10483 bp, 5 predicted proteins | sample 0216_BV02_MP12_1_FD_132441 | JGI IMG/M metagenome (GOLD analysis project Ga0187775, IMG submission 132441) | Tropical peat soil microbial communities from peatlands in Department of Meta, Colombia - 0216_BV02_MP12_10_MG | ecosystem: Environmental > Terrestrial > Soil > Wetlands > Peat | place... | reverse complement strand
TCACCGTGCCGCTGAGCTGCTGCAATCCGATCGCGAATTTGGATCTGAGCGACTGATCGGCGAAGTTCGCCGAGCCGCCGCGGACGGTGACCAGGTCAACGCGCACGTGCGTCGGCGGCGCCGTGGCCTGCGCCTTGCCCGTTTTTGCGGGCGCCGGGCCGCCGGCGCCGAGGATGTTCTGGAGGTTGGTGACGCGATCCGGGCCGATGATGAAGCGTAGGTAGGGCTCATCGGCGGCGATGCGCGCGACGGCAAATGACGGGGGTTGCGAGTTCCACGACAGATTCTCGACATCGAGTCGGCGCCAGCGGGCGAAACCCTGGCCGCGCGCGCTGTCCACGGCGGAAAAATCGCTGACGGCGGCGCTGCCGCCGAAATGCATGGCGGGCGGGCGGGTGGCGTCGATCACGAACCGTCCGTCCACGTTCAGCGTGCCGCGTTCGAGTTTCAACCGCGCATACGGTTCGAGAAGAGTCTGGAATGGCGCGAGCGCGACGTCGGTCGCTGATACGTTCAGATCAGCGGCCAGCGGATCGAGCCCGAACCAGCCGCGCACGGCGACCTTGCCCGCGCCGTTAGGCGTCAATTCGAGCGCCGCGGCGGCGTGGCTTCCGGGGCGACCGCTCAAGCCGTTCAGGTGCAGCACGACGGGAGCAAATTCGAGATTCAGTGGGGTGAGCTCGCCGCCCATGCTGACGCGCACGTCCCGGAGCGCGATTCGCCCGCTGCTCACCGACAGTTCGGTGCCCGCCGGCAGCAGCTTCACGTCGTAATCGGCGTCGATTCCCAGCGCGCCTTGCGTTACCGTGACGGTCCCGGGCAACAGGTAGGCCGCGAGGCGCGGCACGCGGATGCCCGTCACCTCGACATGGCCCTGCGATTGGGGCGGGTTGACGCCGACGCGGCCGCGCCACGCCAGCCGCTGGCCCAGGTCGGTGGTCGCGCTGAACGCCTGCAAGCCCTGGGCGTCAGGCAGGGTACTGAAGTGCTGGAGCGAGAAACTGATCGTGTCCACGCTGGTTTGGAACGCGTGTTGGGCACGCCGATCCTCGAAACTCACCTTGCCGTTCGTTACGGTCAATTGTTTCACCACGACGCGCGGGAGGCCGCCCGCCGCCCGCTCCCCGGTTGCCTCCGGCGCCCCGGAACCGAGCGCGGCAAGATTGAACTCGCCGTTTGCGCCGATGACCAGCGCGACCTGCGGACGGGTGAGGCGGATTTCCGAAAACGTCCAGGCGAAACGGATGACGGATACGGAACTGAAATTGACGTACAACTCGTCGAACGATGTGATCGGCTCGCCGTTCGCCTCCTCGACCGCGAACTCCGACAGTACCGCTGACAGCGCGAACGGGTTGATGCGGACCGTCTCCAGCGTAACCTTGCGGTGGAGTGCCGCGGACAGCTGCTTGATGATCTGCTCGCGCGCGATGCCCGGGGCGACCCAGAAACCGAACGCGCCATAGAGCGCCACCAGCGCGGCAGCGATTGCGAGGAGCAATCGTTTCCGGCGCAGCCACGCGAAAACCACCGCAATCATCCGGGGCATAAGTGCGGGATTGTCCGGTTTCTACCCGCGTTAGCATACAGGCAAGCGGGCCGGCCTGCAGCTTGCGCGCGCGACGCCTCAGTCGAGGGTGACGGCCCGCAGCTTTTCCGCCGCCAATTCCGGCGCCACGGTGTTGACGAACAGTCCGGAACCCAGTTCGAATCCCGTGGGAATGCTGGTGCGCGGCGTGATTTCCAGGTGCCAGTGGTAGCTCGCCTCGCAGTCCTCGCAGTTCACGTCGTGCGGGAGCGAATGCAGAAAGTAGTTGTACTGCGCCCCGCCGAGTACGGCGTCAAGCCGCGCCATGGTGCGCCGCATCACGCCCGCCAGATCTGCCAGATCGTCTTTCGAGATGCGCAGGAAGTCGCCCTGGTGCGCGAGCGGCAGGATGTGCACTTCCCACTCGTAGCGGCTGGCGAACGGCTTGATGGCGATGAATTTCTTGCCGCGCTCGATCACGTATTGCCCGACGTTGATTTTGCGGTGAATCTCGCCGGACTCGCGGTCGTAGATCGTGGCCTCGAAGGTGAGCGCCTCGTCGATCAGCGAACAGAAGATGCAGCGGTGGTTCTTGTGGTAGAACGCGCGGCTGTTCATGACCTCGGCCTGCACGTTGTCGGGAATGACCGGGGTGGCGATCAGCTGGCTGTGCGTGTGCGCGATCGACGCGCCGGCGGCGGGGCCGAAGTTCTTGAACACCAGCACGTAGCGCAGCCGTTTGTTCGATCGGTAGAGCTGCTCCATGCGATCGCGGTAGGCGCCGAACAGCAGCGCCAAGTGCGGCTCGCTCATCTCGTGGACGGCGATGCCGTGTTTGTTATGATCGATCATCACCTCATGCCGGCCGTAGCCGTCGATGGTCTGCTGCAGTCCGAAACTGAGATTGGGATTCTGGCGGTCATCGCCCAGAACCGGATACAGGTTCTCGACGATGCGAATTTCCCAGTTCTTCTCGCCCGGGTAGGCGGCGATCACGGGCGGCGTCATGTGTTCGTTGCCGGTGCAGAACGGGCAGGTGTCGACGTGGGCGCGCGTGTCGCGCGGCGCCGGTTCCTCGGCTTTTTTCGGGCGCATGCTGCGCGCGGTCGCCACCAGCACCGACTCGCTTGGCACGATCGGATTGAGACGGATTTCACGGACCACTCTGGCTTCCACGGTCATAGCCGGCAGATTAAAGCAGGTCCGGCGACGGCGCCATTAGATTGCATTGATCAGCCTATAAACGGCGCCGCCGCGCGACCGCCGTCGTGAACTTGTCATCCGCGGGAGGCGCAAGTACCATGCGCGTTTCCCCGGGACAATCTTTTTCAGGTCTGCGCCTATGTTTCACGGCAGTATGGTGGCCCTGGTCACGCCCATGAACGAGGACGGGTCGCTCGACCTGCCCGCGCTGCGCCGCCTCGTGGATTTCCACGTCGAAAACGGCACCGACGCCATCGTCGCGGTTGGTACCACCGGCGAGTCGCCGACGCTCGACATGGATGAACACTGTGAAGTGATCCGGGTCTCCGTTGAGCAGTGCCGCGGGCGCGTTCCGGTGATCGCCGGCACCGGCGCCAATTCCACCCGGGAGGCGATCGAGCTGACGCGCTGCGCCGAACAGGCGCGGGCGGACGCCTGCCTGCTGGTGACGCCTTATTACAACAAGCCGACCCAGGAGGGCCTGTACCTGCATCACAAGGCGATCGCCGAAGCCGTGCCGATCCCCCAGATACTATATAATGTGCCCGGACGCACCGCCTGCGACATGCTGCCCGAGACCGTCGAACGCCTGGCACTGATTCCCAACATCGTCGGCATCAAGGACGCCACCGGCAACCTCGACCGGGTGCGCGAAATCCTGAGCCGCTGCGGCGACAAGGTCGACGTCTATTCCGGCGACGACGCTACCGCGCTCGACGCCATCCTCCTCGGGGCCAAGGGCGATATTTCGGTCACCGCCAACGTGGCCCCGAAGCTGATGCACCAGATGTGCAAGCTTGGCCTCGAACGCAAGGAGAAGGAGGCGCGCGCGATCAACGAGCGCCTGATGGGCCTGCACAAGCACCTGTTCGTCGAGGCGAATCCAATACCGGTGAAGTGGGCACTAAACCAGATGAGACTGATCAAAGGGGGTATCCGTTTGCCGCTCACGCCGCTATCGGCCCGGCACCATGAAACCGTGCGCCAGGCCCTGCAGACCGCGGGTGTTATCCCCTGACGCATGATCGAATTCACGGACCGAAGCCCATGATGAAACGAATCGCCACCGTTTTTTTGTGCCTGCTGGCGGCCGTCGCCGTCGGCGCCTGCCAGACGATCGCCGATAAACGCAAGATCGATTACAAGGCCACGCGCACGCTGCCGCCGCTCGATATTCCGCCGGATCTGGCCACGCCCGAGAGCATAAAAGGCGGCACCGACGCGACACAGAGCGTGGCGACCTATTCCGGCTTCGTTTCGGAGCAGTCGACTCAGCCCAAGGTCCCGGGTGAGGGCAGCGCGGTGCTGCCCACGTTCGGCGACATGCATATCGAACGCGACGGCCAGATGCGCTGGCTGGTGGTGAAGATGCCGCCCGAACAGCTGTGGCCAAAGTTGCACGAATTCGTCCTGAACAACGGTCTCGTCATCGACAAGGAAAATCCGCAAACCGGCGTCATCGAAACCGACTGGTCGGAGAACCGCGCCAAGGTGGGTACCGGGCTGCAGAAGGTGCTCGCCAAGTCGCTCGGGACTCTGTATTCGACCGGCACGCGCGACAAATACCGCATCCGCCTCGAACGCGACACGGCGGCGCCGGGCACCACCGACGTGTACATCAGCCAGTTCGGAATGCAGGAAGTCATCGTGAATCAGCAGGGCACTCAGGAAATCGGCGAGACCCGCTGGGAACCGCGTCCCAACGATCCCGGCCTCGAGGCCGAAATGCTGCGGCTGCTGATGGTGTCGCTGGGCGCGAAGGAAGAGCAGGCCAAGACCGTCGTCGCTTCCGCGGGCGCGGCCACAGCACCGCCCGAACGCGCCACCCTGACGCGCCAGGGCGACAGCGTTTCGCTCAGCCTGCCGGAAGATTTCGAGCGCGCCTGGCGGCGCGTCGGGATAGCGCTCGACCGCTCCGGATTCACCGTCGAGGACCGCGACCGCTCCAAGGGCGTTTATTACATGCGCTACATCGACCCGGACGTGGCGCAGAAGAAAAACGGCTTTTTCTCGCGTTTGTTCAGCAAGAAACAGAAGGAGCCGACCGACGAATTCCAGCTGCTGGTGAAGGGCGACGAGAAGGCGAGCCAGGTGGCGGTGCTGGACAAGGACGGAAAACCGGATCAGTCCAAGACCGCCGATCGAATCCTGACCTTGCTGTACAACCAACTGAAGTAGCGGCGGGTGGCGACTGCGGAAATCGGGCAAACGGACACGCGGGAGTGACGCCGGGCTGCGGTTCGGCATACTCGGCAGCGGCAGCCGCGGCAACGCCGCCGTGATCGAGCGCGGTCGCACCGCCCTGATGCTGGATGCCGGATTTTCGGCGCGCGAAACGCGGGCGCGCCTGGAACGCCACGACCGCCATCACGACGACCTCAGCGCCATCCTTATCACCCATGAGCATGGCGATCATTGCCGCGGCGTGGCCAGTTGCGCGCGCCAGTTCGGCGTGCCGGTGTGGATGACCGCGGGCACGTACTCCGCGCTGAAGAGCGAGCTCGACGGCGCGGACGTGCGCCTGTTCCACCCGCACGAGTCTTTCACGATCGACGATATCGAGGTGATGCCGTTTCCGGTCCCGCACGATGCGCGCGAGCCGTGCCAGTTTGTGTTCTCCGACGGCGACAAGCGGTTCGGCTTTCTCACCGATATTGGCTCCATTACATCGCACGTCGTGGATATGCTGATCGATTGCGATGCGCTGGTGCTCGAGTGCAACCACGACGCCCGCCTGCTGCGCGACGGCCCATATCCGGCGTCGCTCAAGGTTCGTATCGCCGGCGAACACGGTCACCTGGACAACGGAGCCGCGGCGGAACTGCTGGCGCGCGTGGCGTCTCCGCGCCTGCGCTACGTGGCGGCGGCGCATCTGTCCGCGACCAATAACCGCCCCGAGCTGGCGCGCGCGGCGCTGGCGCGGGCCATGAGCTGCGAACCCGGCTGGATCGACGTCGCCGAGCAGGACGAAGGGCTGGCTTTCTACCATCTTTCCGAAACCTGGGTGTAAGTCGCGCATGACCAGCGGAAAACCCGAAGCCTCCACGGTCGCTTCTTCGAACGCCCCGGCGCTGCTGTCGCTGCCGGGCGCCGCGGCGCTGTCGCCGTTCCGGCGCGACAAGCTGTTTGTTGAGATGCGTGCACGCGTGCCGGCGCTCGCCGGCGTCACGGCGCTCTACTGGCATTTCGCCGCGCTCGAAGCCGAGCTCGACGCGCGCAAACGCGCGCTGCTCGAACGCCTGCTGACTTATGGACCCAAGACCGACGCCGGGCCGGTCACGGGCGAGCTGCTGCTGGTGGTGCCGCGTTTTGGCACGATCTCGCCGTGGTCGAGCAAGGCCAGCGACATCGCGCACGTCTGCGGGCTGAAGCAGGTCCGGCGCATCGAGCGCGCGGTGGCGTGGTATTTCGCGAAAAGCGACGGCAGCCGTCTGAGCGCCGCCGAACGCGAGAGCGTGGTGCCGCTGATTCACGATCGCATGGTCGAGAACGTGCTGCCGGAGTTGAGGCGCGCCGTCCCTGGCGCGCCTCCTGCGGGCGCGCTTTGCGCGTCCAATTTCATTCCCGATGACATTGTCGCGCAGGCGGCGCAGCTGTTCCGCGAGGACACGCCCGCGCCCCTGCGCGTGGTCGACCTTACCGGCGGCGGGCGCGAGGCGCTTGCGGGCGCCAACCGCGAATGGGGGTTGGCGCTGTCGGACGACGAGATCGATTACCTGGTCGAGAATTTCCAGCGCCTCGGGCGCAATCCCACCGACGTCGAGCTGATGATGTTCGCGCAGGCGAATTCCGAGCACTGCCGGCACAAGATCTTCAACGCCGACTGGATCGTCGACGGCAAGCGCCAGGACAAATCCCTGTTCGGCATGATCCGGGCGACCCACGCCGCGAATCCCAAGGGTACGCTGGTCGCCTACGAGGACAACGCCTCGGTCATCCAGGGCCACCGCATTGGGCGGTTTTTCGCCGAGCCCGGCACCGGCGTGTACGCGTATCACGAGGACGACACCCATATCCTGATGAAGGTCGAAACGCACAACCATCCGACCGCGATATCGACGTTCCCCGGCGCCGCCACCGGCAGCGGCGGCGAAATCCGCGACGAGGGTGCGACCGGCAGCGGCGCCAAGCCCAAGGCCGGCATCACCGGTTTTTCGGTGTCGAATTTGCGTATCGCCGGCGCCGAGCAGCCGTGGGAGATCGATCACGGCAAGCCCGGCCGCATCGTAAGCGCGTTGTCCATCATGCTCGAAGGGCCGATCGGCGGCGCTTCCTTCAACAACGAGTTCGGACGTCCCAACATTGGCGGCTACTTCCGTACCTTCGAACTGGACGTCGGCGGCGAAGTGCGCGGCTATCACAAGCCGATCATGCTCGCCGGCGGCATCGGCAACATCCGCGACCAGCACATCCACAAGCGCGAGATTCCGGCCGGCGCGAAGATCGTGGTGGTTGGCGGCCCGGCCATGCTCATCGGCCTCGGCGGCGGCGCGGCCTCGAGCATGGCCACCGGCACCAGCCACGAGGAGCTGGATTTCGCCTCGGTGCAGCGCAGCAACGCCGAGATGCAGCGGCGCTGCCAGGAAGTCATCGACCAGTGCTGGGCGCTGGGCGAGGAGAATCCGATCCTATCGATCCACGACGTCGGCGCCGGCGGCCTGTCGAACGCGCTGCCGGAACTGGTCAATTCTGCCTCCCGCGGCGGCCGATTCCAGTTGCGCGCGGTGCCGAATGACCAGCCCGGCATGTCGCCGATGGAAATCTGGTGCAACGAGGCGCAGGAGCGCTACGTGCTGGCGGTGGACGGAAAGCAGCTTGAAACCTTTCGCGCGCTGTGCGAGCGCGAGCGCTGCCCATATGCCGTGGTCGGCGAAGCGACGGAAGAACGGCATTTGACATTGGAAGATGGTTACTTCTCGTCGAGCCGGAACCTGACGCCGGACGCCGCGCTCGCCGCGCGCATGGCCCGGCCGATCGACATGGACCTCGGGGTGTTGTTCGGCAAACCGCCCAGGATGCAGCGCGACGTGAAGCACGTGAAGCGCAAGCTCGAGCGCTTCAAGACGAAAAACATCGACATCAAGGACGCCGCCTATCGCGTGCTGCGGCTGCCGACGGTGGCGAACAAGACCTTCCTCATCAGCATCGGCGACCGCACGGTTTCGGGCCTGGTGTGCCGCGACCAGATGGTCGGGCCGTGGCAAGTGCCGGTGGCCGACGTCGCGGTCACCGCAAGCGGCTACGACGGCTACACCGGCGAGGCCATGGCCATGGGCGAGCGCACGCCGGTCGCGCTCATCAACCCGGCCGCCAGCGGGCGCATGGCGGTCGGCGAGGCGCTGACGAATTTAGCCGCGGCGCGCAGCCAGAAACTGCCGGACGTGAAGCTATCCGCCAACTGGATGGCGGCCGCCGGTCACCCGGGCGAGGACGCCGCGCTGTACGACACCGTGCGCGCGGTGACGGAACTGTGCCCGGCGCTCGGCATCTCGATTCCGGTCGGCAAAGACTCGATGTCCATGAAGACTGTATGGAAGGACGCCGACGGCGCGCAGCGCGAAGTCACGGCGCCACTGTCGCTGATCGTCTCGGCGTTCGCCCCGGTCATGGACGTGCGCCGGACGCTGACGCCGCAATTGCGCACCGACCAGGGCGAGACCGATCTGATCCTGATCGACCTCGGCCGCGGCCGGCATCGCCTCGGCGGCTCGGCGTTGGCGCAGGTGTACGGCATGGTTGGCGACGAGGCGCCGGACGTGGACGACCCGCGCGTGCTGCGGCTCTACTTCCACGTGATCCAGGCGCTGAACGAGCTCGGTTTTGCGCTCGCATACCACGACCGCTCTGACGGTGGCCTGTTCGCCACCATTTGCGAGATGGCCTTCGCCGGGCACACCGGCGTGCGCATCGATCTCACCGAACTGGGCGGCGATCCGATCGCCGCGCTCTTCAACGAGGAACTGGGCGCGGTGTTGCAGGTGCCGCGTTCGCGCCGCGAGGGCATCATCGGCGCGCTCAAGCAGGCCGGCCTGGTGCGCCACACCCACATCATCGGCACCATCACGGGCGATGAGATCGTCAGCGTCAACCACCTCGGAAAGGAAATCTTCTACGACTCGCGCGTGAACCTGCAACGCGCCTGGTCAGAGACGACCTACCACATGCAGTCCCTGCGCGACAATCCGCAGTGCGCGCAGGAGGAGTTCGATCGCATTCTGGATACGGGCGATCCGGGCCTGAGTGCGAAACTGACCTTCGACCCCGAGGACAAAATCGCCGCGCCCTATATCGGCCGCGGCGTCCGCCCGCGCATCGCCATCCTGCGCGAGCAGGGCGTCAACGGCCAGATGGAAATGGCCGCGGCCTTCGACCGCGCCGGTTTCACCGCGGTCGACGTGACCATGAGCGACGTCATCGAGGGGCGCATCGGGCTCAGGGATTTCAAGGGGTTCGCCGCCTGCGGCGGCTTCTCCTTCGGCGACGTGCTCGGCGCCGGCGAGGGCTGGGCCAAGTCGATCCTGTTTAATCCCCGCGCGCGCGACGAGTTCGCGGCGTTCTTCGCGCGCTCCGACAGCTTCGCGCTCGGTATTTGCAACGGCTGCCAGATGATGTCGAACCTGCACGAGATCATTCCCGGCGCCGAGCGCTGGCCGCATTTCGTGCGCAACTCCTCGGAGCAGTTCGAGGCGCGCGTGGTCATGGTGCAGATCCCGCAGAACCCGTCGATTTTCCTGCATGGCATGCTCGGCTCGATGCTGCCGATCGTCACGGCGCATGGCGAAGGTCTGGCCGAGTTCCGCGACGCCGCGCATGTCGAGCAGGCGATCCTCAACAAGGAAATTGCGCTGTGCTTCGTGGACAACCGCGGTAACCTGGCGCAAACTTATCCGTACAACCCAAACGGCTCGCCTCACGGCATCTGCGGTCTGACCACGCCGGACGGGCGCTTCACCATCATGATGCCGCATCCCGAGCGCGTGGTTCGCGCCGTCGCCAACTCCTGGCATCCCGATGAGTGGGGCGAGGACGGGCCGTGGATGCGGATGTTCCGCAATGCGAGGGTGTGGGTGGGTTAGGTTGTTGTCCCGGCGGAGGCGACCCCACTCTGGTTCGTCATTCCCGCGAAAGCGGGAATCCAGGCCTTGAATCGTTCGCGCGCTTTGCACGCGACTCAAAAGCATAATTGCGGGTGGCTCCGCCCCTGCACCCTGGGTGACTTTCTTTGCTCGTGCAAAGAAAGTCACCAAAGAAAGCACGTTCCCCGGAGCCGCCGGGGACTCCCTGCGCTTCTCGGGAAAATCGGCGCTCGCCTAACTCGCCGGGCGCTGTACCTCGCGCCTCGGCTCAAACACGAGGCTCGCTTCTCCCGATTTTCCCTGCGATGCTCGGCGGCGGCTACGGGGATCAAGACCCATCATTTCATGCATCGTTTGACTGACGCTGAGGAACGCATAACCTCGCCAATTGTGTTATAGCGCGCGCTAAATAGAAGCACACTTGAAATAACACCAACGTGTCAATTGTGGACAATGACTCAACGTCCAAGGGAAAACAAATGCCGAATGGCGTAGTGCCGCGGCCCTCAGTAAACGTTTGGCACGTCCCGTGTGCCAAACGCCCTCGGGACTCGCGGCGTGTAGTTTGGCCACGACCGTCCTGCGGCTGAGAACCGCCACAGTGACTCTACGCCGGGGTCCCCTACCCCGGCTATCGCGGGCTCTTCGCCAGCGCTCCGCTTTCCCTGGCTCATCG
>Ga0187775_10000408_pt1 | contig 10534 bp, 6 predicted proteins | sample 0216_BV02_MP12_1_FD_132441 | JGI IMG/M metagenome (GOLD analysis project Ga0187775, IMG submission 132441) | Tropical peat soil microbial communities from peatlands in Department of Meta, Colombia - 0216_BV02_MP12_10_MG | ecosystem: Environmental > Terrestrial > Soil > Wetlands > Peat | place... | reverse complement strand
CGGAAACCCATTTTCGCCATGTACTCGCGCACCTCTTCCGCGACGAAGAAGAAATAATTGACCACATGCTCGGGTTGGCCGGTGAATTTCTTGCGCAGCTCGGGGTCCTGAGTGGCAACTCCCACCGGGCAGGTATTGAGGTGGCATTTGCGCATCATGATGCAGCCTTCTACAACCAGGGGCGCTGTAGAAAAGCCGAACTCGTCCGCCCCGAGCAATGCGCCAACGACGACATCACGACCGGTCTTCATTTGGCCGTCGGCCTGCACGGTAATTCGGCCGCGCAGGCGGTTGAGCACGAGCGTTTGTTGCGTCTCGGCCAGCCCCAATTCCCAAGGTGTTCCGGCGTGCTTGATCGAGCTCCATGGAGACGCGCCGGTGCCACCATCGTGGCCGGCAATGGTCACGTAATCGGATTTAGCCTTGCATACTCCAGCGGCAACCGTTCCTACTCCCACCTCCGACACCAGTTTGACGCTCACGCTGGCAGTGGGATTGGCGTTTTTCAGATCGTGGATAAGCTGCGCGATATCTTCGATTGAATAAATATCATGATGCGGCGGCGGCGAAATTAATCCCACACCCGGCACGGTGTGTCGCACTTGAGCAATGTAAGCGCTTACTTTATGACCGGGCAGTTGCCCACCTTCGCCGGGTTTCGCGCCTTGGGCAATTTTAATCTGCAATTGGTCGGCGTTAACCAAGTACTCAGTAGTCACGCCGAAACGGCCCGAAGCAACCTGTTTAATTGCCGAGCGCATCGAATCGCCGGCTTTAACCGGAATATCCACTAGCACGCCTTGTACATAATCCGCGAGCATTCCATCAGCCTCGATTTTCTTGTAACGCTGCGGATCTTCACCGCCTTCACCGGTATTGGATTTGCCCTTAATGCGGTTCATGGCGATGGCCAGCGTGGTATGCGCTTCCTGCGAAATCGAGCCCAGCGACATGGCGCCTGTTGAGAAGCGCTTAACTATTTCCTTGGCCGGTTCGACATGATCGATGGGGACCGGATTGGAGGATTCCTTGATCTCAAACAGGCCGCGCAGCGTCATGAGGTGTTTGCTTTGCTCGTTGATGAGCTTGGCATATTCCTTGTAGGTCCTGGAATTGTTGGCACGGGCCGCATGTTGGAGTTTCGCTATGGATTCCGGTGTCCACATGTGTTCCTCGCCGCGCACCCGGTAGGCATACTCGCCGCCCGGATCGAGCGCATTGCGAAACAGAGGATGATCGCTAAACGCGAGTTTGTGCATCCGCACCGTTTCTTCAGCCACTTCACGAATTCCGATGCCCTCCACCTGGCTTGCAGTGCCAGCGAAATACTTTTGTACGAAAGCGGTATTCAGCCCTACCGCCTCGAAGATCTGCGCGCCGCAGTAGGACTGGTAGGTAGAGATGCCCATCTTGGACATCACCTTAAGCAGGCCCTTGTTAATTGCCTTGGTATAACGCTTGACCACTTCCTTATAGTTCAAATCCTTTGGAGCGAAATCTCCGAGGTGTGCGAGCGTTTCGTAGGCGAGATAAGGATGGATCGCTTCGGCTCCGTAGCCCGCGAGCAAGGCATAGTGGTGGACTTCGCGCACTGAGCCGGTTTCGATCACCAAGCCGGTGCTGGTGCGCAGCCCCTTTCTAACCAGATGGTGATGCACTGCTGAAGTGGCGAGTAGCGCCGGGATCGCAATCAAGTCGGGTCCGATGTCCCGGTCGCTCAGTACGAGGATGTTGCAGCCCTCGCGCACGGCCTTTTCCGCTTTGTCACACAGGGCATCAAGCGCCTTCTCCATTCCCGCCGCCGCATTAGAGAGCGGATAACAAATGGAAAAAGCGCAGGAGCGGAATGCGCCATTAGTTAGTTCGGCAATGCGCAGAATTTTGCCCATATCCTCGGCCGCAAGCACTGGTTGTTTGGCCTCCAGCCGCACTGGCGGTGTGGCGACATCAATTCCCAGGAGATTTGGACGGGGACCGATGAACGATACCAGCGACATTACCGATTCTTCGCGGATAGAATCTATCGGCGGGTTGGTCACCTGCGCGAACATTTGTTTGAAATAGTGGTAAAGCGGCTTGGGCCGGTCGGAGAGTACCGCCAGTGGCGAATCATTGCCCATTGACCCTACTGCTTCCTCGCCCACTGCCGCCATCGGAGCGAGAATGAATTTCAAATCTTCTTGGGTGTAGCCAAACGCCTGCTGACGGTCCAGCACTGAGGCCTTGGGTTCGATTTGGTCTTTTGGCCCGGGCAGTTCGTCCAGAGCTACTTTGGATTGATTTATCCATTCACGATAGGGTTTGGCGCCGGACAACTGCAACTTAAGCTCGGCATCGTCTATGATGCGCCCGGCTTCAAGGTCAATCAAAAACGTCTTGCCGGGCTGCAGCCGCCATTTCTTGACGATTTTGTGCTGTGGTACGTCGAGCACGCCCATTTCCGAGGCCATGACAACGATGTCGTCATCGGTGATCAGGTAGCGCGCAGGGCGTAAGCCGTTACGGTCAAGTGTTGCGCCAATCTGCCGACCATCAGTGAAAGCCACCGCCGCCGGGCCGTCCCAAGGCTCCATCAGTGCCGCGTGATATTCATAAAATGCGCGGCGACTTTCGTCCATTAAAGGGTTGCCTGACCAGGCTTCGGGAATGAGCAGCATCATGGCGTGCGCCAGCGAGTATCCGCCGGCAACCAGAAGCTCCAGGGCGTTGTCGAAACACGCAGTGTCCGATTGACCTTCGATAATCAGTGGCCACAGCTTTTCAAGGTCCTTGCCAAGCAAAGGCGACTGCATCGCTTGGCGCCGCGCTGCCATCCAATTAATGTTTCCACGCAGAGTGTTGATTTCGCCATTGTGGGCGACCATGCGGAACGGGTGCGCCAACTCCCAGGTAGGAAACGTGTTGGTGGAGAAGCGCTGGTGAACAAGGGCGAGTGCCGAAACTAGGCGCTCGTCCCGAAGGTCCCGGTAATAACTGCCTACCTGGTGTGCAAGCAGCATGCCTTTGTAGACCAAGGTGCGGCTTGACAACGATGGGATGTAGAACATTTTTCCATCAATGAGATTGAGCGCCCGCACTGCATGTTCGATGCGCTTGCGAATCACGAATAATTTGCGCTCGAAACCTTCTTGGTCGTGGCAAGTGACGCCGCGTTTCACGAATACCTGGCGAACCAGCGGCTCTTGCAGCTTGGCGTCTTCACTGATGCCTTGATTGTTGGTGGGCACATCCCGCCAGCCGAGTACCGACTGGCCTTCCTCGGCAATCATTTGCTCGATCACACGCTCGCACGCGGCGCGGCTTTCGGGGACACGTGGCAGGAAAACCATTCCTACGCCATAAGATCCTGGCGCGGGCAGCGAAAATCCAATTGTTTTGCAAACCGATCTCAGAAAAGCATCGGGAGTCTGGATCAAAATCCCTGCGCCGTCACCCAGCAGCGGATCCCAGCCGGTGGCACCACGGTGGGTGAGGTTGTTGAGGATCTGCAAGCCTTGCTCAATAATCGCGTGGCTTTTATTGCCCTTAATATGAGCAATAAAGCCCACTCCGCACGCATCATGTTCGCGGGTTGGATCATACAGACCCTGTTTTGCAGGCGGTAGACTCACTGTTTACTCTCGTGAATATGCAATCAGGACGACTAGCGGAGCAAAGATTTTGATCAAGTGTCCTATGCTCTCGCGAAACCGAAAATAACTGCGAAAGCATTTAAGTCTACAACTTTCAATAGCCTACTTCAACTTGAATGCGGCAAGGGTGGCAATCTGTGGAAGTATGGGCTACTTGCTGCCCTTGAAAGCCTGGACTGAGAATGGAGCAATATGGATTACGACCACAATTCTTCCACGGCGAACAGTCGCCGGTGCTCGCGTATAGCATAGCGATCAGTCATGCCCGCTATGTAATCGGAAATAGTCCTGGCCTTGTCGTAGCGAGCTTTTTCCTGAAATTGCGGGGGGAGCAGCTTGACGTCCTCCATGAACGCGTCAAACAGACTGGAAATGATGCGTTTTGCCTTGCAGCTCATGCGCGCTACGCGGTAATGCTCGTACAACCTTAGTCGCAGGAACTGTTTCAATTGCTGCTGCTCTTCGCGGATACCCGGGCTAAAGGCAATCACCGGCTCCGCCGTGCGCACCGCGTTGGGATTTTTCGGCGAGAGCAGCGTGATATTTTTCATGCTCTGACGGGTAACATCAGAAACCAGAGTATTGATCATGTGCCTTATAGTCTCATGGATCAAGCGGCGCTCCAAAATGGTTGGATACTGTTTCTTCACCGCCTGCAAATGGCGCCTGAAAATTCCGACCTCAAGAATTTGGTCGAGACTGATCAAACCTGAACGTAGACCATCATCGACGTCGTGGTTGTTATAGGCGATTTCGTCTGACAGATTACACAACTGGGCTTCCAAAGAGGGCTGCTGCTTGCGCAAGAATCGTTCGCCCAGCTCGCCCAAATCCTTGGCATTTTTGCGCGAGCAATGCTTGAGTATGCCTTCGCGCGTCTCAAAGCACAAATTCAGACCGTCAAATGCCGCGTAGCGTTCCTCGAGCACATCGACTACGCGCAGCGATTGCAAGTTGTGCTCAAAGCCGCCGTGATTTTTCATGCATGAATTCAGGGCGTCTTGCCCTGCATGGCCGAAAGGCGTGTGTCCCAGATCATGCGCCAGTGCGATTGCTTCCACTAGGTCTTCATTGAGCCGCAACCCTCGGGCGATGGAGCGCGCAATTTGTGCTACTTCTAAGCTGTGGGTGAGCCGAGTCCGAAACAGATCGCCTTCATGGTTGACGAATACCTGAGTTTTGTATTCGAGGCGGCGGAATGCCGTGGAATGAATGATTCGGTCTCTATCGCGCTGGAATTCGCTTCGTCCTTGGGGCGCTGCTTCCTGATAGCGCCTGCCACGGGAATGTTCAGGGTGAATGGCGTAGACCGCCAATTCAGGCATTTGCGGCGGCCCCGCTGAGAGTGGCCGTGAGCACTTCTTCCGGCACATCCGCGGTTATGAAGGCTTCACCGATTTTTCTAAGCAGTATAAAGCGGATTCTCCCGCGCTCTACTTTTTTGTCCAGGCTCATCAGCTGCAGGTAGCGTTTTGCACCAAAATCAGGTGCCGAAATCGGCAGCCTTGCCCTGCGGTAGATACTTGTTATGCGTTGGACCTCGGCTTCGCTGATCAACCCCATGCGCCGCGACAACTGCGCTGCCAGCAAGGTGCCTACAGCGATTGCCTCGCCATGCAGCCAAGTTCCATAACCCTCGCCGGTTTCGATCGCATGTCCGAACGTATGCCCGAGATTCAACAGCGCGCGCACCCCACTTTCACGTTCATCCGCAGCTACCACCGCGACCTTGTTTTCGCACGAACGTCTTATGGCGTATACGAGTGCCGCGGTGTCGTGCTTTAGAAGCATTTCGACGTTGCGGTCCAGCCAGTCGAAAAATGCCTCGTCTCGGATCAACCCATATTTAATGACCTCGGCAAGTCCTGAGCTGAACTCACGCTGTGGAAGAGTGTTCAGGGTGGCGGTGTCCGCCAGCACCAGTTTAGGCTGATAGAAAGCGCCAATCATGTTTTTCCCTTGCGGGTGATTGATGGCGGTTTTTCCACCGATAGAGGAATCGACCTGGGCGAGCAAAGTGGTGGGAATCTGGATGTAAGGAACTCCGCGCATGTAAACTGCTGCAGCAAAACCGGCCAAATCACCTATGACCCCGCCGCCCATGGCGATCAAAGCCGTTTTCCGTTCGCAGTGGTGAGACAGCAGCGTGTCGAAAATCGAGTTCAACGTTTCCCAGTTTTTGAACTTTTCGCCATCAGGCAGCACCACCTGAACCACCTCCACCCCTTGTTTGTCAAGTACTGCAGTCAGCGAGTCCAAATAAAGTTCCGCTACCGTAGTATTCGTGACAACCGCTGCTTTCTTTTGCTCCAAACCGGGCAGCAGTAATTCGGGGCGATCTAAAAGCCCATCACCGATGTAAATCGGATAGCTGCGTTCACCGAGATCTACTTTTAAAGTTTCCATAGATTAGGATTCAGGTCGCGCGTTTCGCACGCACGCTAAAGCTGCGCCAGTTTCTGCTCAATCTGTCGTGCCAGAACGCGCACGTTCTGTCTGCTGGTGTCAATAACGACGTGCGCTACTTCTCGGTACAGAGGGTCGCGCTCCGCATACAATTCCGTGAGCTTAGCGAGAGGATCCGCGGTTTGCAAAAGCGGACGATTCTTGTCGTAACGCGTGCGTTGCAGCAAATCAGATGCGACAGCCCGTAAATAAATTACCGTGCCGTTTTTTGCGAGAATGTCGCGGTTTGCCTTGCTTAGAACAATTCCGCCGCCGGTAGCCAGTACTATATTATTGTGCTTTGCGAGCTCTTGCAAAATAGCGTGCTCGCGGGCGCGGAAGCCTGCCTCGCCTTCAATCTCGAAAATTACCGGGATATTGACTCCAGTGCGGCGCTCAATTTCGTGATCGGTGTCAAAAAAGGATTTGTTGAATCGCTTGGCGAGCAGCTTTCCGACGGTGGTTTTTCCTGCCCCCATTAGCCCCACCAGGAATATGTTGCTGGGAAAAGAGCTCGGTGCGCCGCTCTTAAAGCGATCTTGGCCGCCACTTGCCATAGGCGGAAATTGTAGCCGAATTCTGGTGCGGGACGTAGAGTCTGCGTAAGTAATTTGCCGCGCAGGCGGCCGTCAAGCGACCCGCTTGTGACGTGGCCTATCGCACCGTCAGAACATCCTTGAGGATCTTAGGTGTGATGAATATCAGTAGTTCAGACCGGTTGTCTTGGGTGGCGGTACTTCTGAACAGCACGCCCAAAAAAGGTATGTCTCCTAGAAGAGGGATCTTATTTATGGTGGTCTGCTGGTTCTGAATGTAGATCCCGCCCACCACTACCGTACCGCCGTTCTCAACCAGCGCTTGAGTTTGAATGGCTTGGGTGTTGATCGCCGGCCCATTGGTGGTGTTTTGGCCAACAGAGTCGTTGTGGACATCAAGGCCCATGATAACGTTATCGTCGGGCGTAATCTGCGGTTTAACTTTGAGGCTCAGTACTGCATTCTGGAAGGCGACCGCGGTCGCACCGCTCGAGGTCGCCTGCTGATAAGGTATCTGGGTTCCCTGCGAAATCGTCGCTTCCACCTGGTCGGCGGTTACCACTTTCGGACTGGAAATGATTTTTCCTTTTGCGTCAGCTTCAAGCGCACTCAATTCGAGGTTGAGAAAGCGGGTCATTGCATTGTTGAAAATCGTCACGGCGAGCGCTCCCGGCTGCGCACCAGAAATGCCGGTTGCCGGCAGATTGACGTTTAGTGCGCCAGGAATATTGATGGTGGTTGCATTGGCTTGCCCGGCATTGCTGGCGGTGGTCCCCACTTCACCACCGAGTCCAGTATTTAGCCCACCGGGCCCCTTAAACGCTCCCGCAGGAGTCTGCGTTTGATAGCCGAATTTCACCCCGAGATTCTTACTGAAGTTATCCGTTGCGGTAACAATCCGCGATTCAATCAATACTTGCCGTACCGCCACGTCGATCTTCTTTATAAGGCTGCGCACTTCTTCGAGCTTGGCCGCAGTATCCTGCACAAAAAGCGTGTTGGTGCGCGCATCGCCCACCACGCTTCCGCGCTTTGACAAAATTCTCTGCTGGGGATCGGTCAGCAACTTTTGCACCGCATCGGTCTTTTGATAGTTCAGCTGAAAGCTCTCAGTATGGAGTGGTTCAAGATCGGAGATTTGCTGGCGCGATTCAAGTAGCAGTTTCTCTCTTGTCGCCAGTTCATCGCGAGGAGCAATCCATACCACGTTGCCGGTCTTGCGCATATCCAGCCCCTTGGCTTGCAAAATGATGTCCAGCGCTTGGTCCCATGGCACATCTTTCAGGCGTAGCGTCAAGTTGCCGGTAACGGTATCGCTAGTAACTATATTGAGGCCAGTGAAATCAGCGATAACCTGCAGTACCGCGCGTACTTCAACATTCTGGAAATTTAACGACAGCTTTTCGCCGGTGTAACCGGCCTGCACCAGCTTGCTGGGTTCTTCCACGACCTGTTTTAATTCCAAGGTAAAGCGATTATCTGTCTGGTACGCTGATTGTTGCCACAGCCCTTGCGGCTGCACCACAATGCGTACATTTTCGCCAGCGCTGAAAGCGTCTATCGTTTGTACTGGGGTTGCAAAGTCAACGACATCGAGCCGACGTTCGAGGTTGCTTGGCAGCGAGGTCTGGATAAAATCAATAACGATATTTTTCCCCTGTTGCCGCAAGTCTATACCGGTCGAGCTATCGGAGAGATCAATTATTACACGGCCCTCGCCGTTTGGTCCGCGGCGGAAGTCGACATCGCGCACGGTATGCTTAGTCATGCTGGGTTTGGCTTCTGCAAAACGCGTAGTAACCGGAGCGACAGTTGTGCCAGCCGCAAGGGCTTGGAGTGTTACAACCAGATCTTTCCCCTCAATTTTCGTGTCGTAACCGAAAGCCTGTGTCAAGTTCATCACCAGCCGGGTGCGCCGTCCCGCCTGCACGACGTTGATGCTGCGTAATCCGGATTTTTCGAATTCTTGGGTATTTGTGCCGAGTGCGTTCGCGGTATCAGGAAAGTCAAAAGCAATCCTCGGCGGATTATTGATGCTAAAACCGGCAGGGGGATTCGCAAGCGCCTGATTCAAAGTGATTCTGACTGCCACTGAGCCGCCTTGCAAGGCGGTTACATTGATTGCTTCAATGCTGTTTTGTGCCGGACTCTCGTTGCCGCTTGCGCCCGGCGCAGGGTCAGCAGCATAACTGGAGCAACACAGCATAATTCCCAAAGCAAGGCATAACCACCGGTTAAGTAGAACGACTAAATTAATCATTTTTTGCTCCCCTGTTCATCCAACAACTGCAAGCTGCTTTCCCGCTCAGTCCAGTCGCCAATACTATCCTGAACAAGTTCCTTGAGCTTCAATGAGGATTCGGATACCGCAGTCACAAGTCCAAAGTTTTGACCCATATAGTTGCCGGTTGTAACCCGGAAGAGATTATTGTCTGGAGATTTGATCAATGCATAGATGACCTTGCCTCGCTCCAAGGTCCCGACCATTCTCAGGTTTTCCAGAGGATACGATTCAAGCGCTTCCTTGCGACGGTTCAGATCCGGCTGCAATTTGCTGGCCCCCGCGCCTCTTACAGCCTCGATCTTTCGCGGTTTGAACGGATCGGGAAGATCGAATGCACTGTAGATAAAAGGCTCGTACGGCTTTACTTCCGGCAGGGGCGCGACGGGCGTTCTCGGACCCTTTTCTGATTCCTTGACGAAATCCTTAAGATCTTGGAATTCTTCGCTACACGCTGTCATCAGGAGACCCAGAAATAAAATAAAAACGATGCGTTTCATTGTCTCTTCGCCTTTGCGGCCTGTTTCTGTTTGGCAATCTCATCTTCATCGAGGTAGCGGTAGGTTTTAGCAACCGCATCCATTGCCAATTCACCTTCTTTGACTGGATTGATGTTGATATCACTCAAAGTCACGATGCGTGGCATTTTGGCAATATCGCTTGCGAACGCGCCGAGTTCGTGGTAGTTGCCAGTAATGCGTATGTGAATCGGCAGTTCCGCGTAGAATTCCATTACTGTTTCATGGGCGTCCGGTCTGAACAATTCAAACTGCAGCCCGCGGCCCAGACCCGCTTGGTTGATATCTGTCAAAAGCGCATCCATTTCCGATTTGTTCGGTAACTGCTTGAGCAAGGTACCAAAAGACAATTCAATATCCGCGAGCTGTTTTTTGTAAATATCAAGATTGACTGCTTGCCTCTTTTTGTCGAGAAATGTCTGACGCAGTTGTTCTTCTTTATTCTGGCTCTTCTCAAGATCGTCAAGTTGGCCTTGCCAGTCAAACCAGTAGCCTGCGAATACAATGCAAACCAGAGCGATTATTAACAGCCCCAGTTTGGGCGCAACTGGCCAGTTGCCTATATTATTGGGGTCAAGCGCTTTTAAATCGTCCAGTGTCATTCTGCTTTATGCTCCGGATTTGGGGCCTGGTTTGGGCGAAGATTTAGTTTCTTGTTTTGCCCGGGCGAGGAGGAAGTTCAAATTGAATTCACTGAGCCTGCTAGTGCCTTGGACTACCGATTTGATTTCTACAAGGTTCGGAGCCTCGAACTGGGGTGTTGACTCAAGATTGCGCAACAAAGTGGAAACGCGGGCATTGGTTTGGGCATAACCGGTGAGATCGACCCTGTTCCCGGTTTCCTTAATGCCTTTCAGGTAAACTCCCTCGGGGAGCTGCCGCACAAGCTGATCAAGCAAATGGACCGTTTCCGAGCGGTTGGTTTGCAGTTCTTCAACGACTTTCTTACGCGCAAGCAGTACCTGAATCTGCTCTTTGAGCTTTTTAATTTCAGCAATTTGTGTCTCCAAAATAGCGATTTCTTTTTCGAGGTACTGGTTACGCTCCATCTGGTAGGAGATTCGGGCGCTGATGATGCCATGCACGAAAAACACGATAAGCAATCCCAAGCCGACGGTCATG
>Ga0187775_10000405_pt1 | contig 10543 bp, 14 predicted proteins | sample 0216_BV02_MP12_1_FD_132441 | JGI IMG/M metagenome (GOLD analysis project Ga0187775, IMG submission 132441) | Tropical peat soil microbial communities from peatlands in Department of Meta, Colombia - 0216_BV02_MP12_10_MG | ecosystem: Environmental > Terrestrial > Soil > Wetlands > Peat | place... | reverse complement strand
TCACCGTAGCGCGGGTATTGCGCCGCGAGCTCCTGCATCACCGCCACGGCGGGCGCATCGCGCTCCGCCAGCCGTGACTGGTAGCGCACGGTGGATCGGGCCACGCTCAGCAGCGCGCACGCTCGCCGTACCGATCGACCCCGCTGGCACACGTAGGCGATCTGTTGACGGCGCGCGGGCGCGCTCACCATTTTTTTGCGGCCACTTCCTTCAAAATCTCAATATCCAGATCCCGCTCGGCCACCAGTTTCTTCAGTCGGCTGTTTTCCAGTTCCAGCTGCCGCAGGCGCTTCACGTCCACCGCCTCCAGCTTGCCGAACCGTTTGCGCCAGGCATAGATCGTGACGTCACTGACACCGTGCTTCTTGGCCACCTCGGCCACCGGCGTCTGATCCGCCTCGCGCAGGATCTTCACCATCTGTTCTTCCGTAAATCGCGTCTTCTTCATGACTCCCTCGCTGCCCGTGGGAGCCATTGTCCTAAGTATCAACTGGGCCGACAATCGCCAGGCAGGTCAATGCACTGCGATTACAAGACTCGGAACGAGGCGCGGGCAAGCCTGTTCGATTACATGGAGGTGTTTTACAACCGCCAGCGGCGCCACTCCACGATTCATTACGAGGCCCCGCTGGCCTACGAAGTGTCAACCAACGCCTGATCGGCGTGTCCACCGTTCGTGGGTAAGATCAAACTCGACTGTCGGCCTGCCCGGGGTGACGATGTCCGCTTCGGAGCACTCGGGAACTTCAGGGAATTCTTATTCATGAGGCTTTGATGTAACGGAATTTCCAGCAATGGTTGGTCCGAAGAAACCGGCAGGTGAAATGAGTGGAGCGCGAGTCGAGCTCCGAACAAGTCTAGACTGCATTTCAACCAGACCGCCCGTTTGCAATTAATATCCATATTGATATAATATGTATCGGTGAAACCGGTAACCTTTCTCGGCGATTCCCTGGAGGCGGTGCGCGCCTTTCCGTTGACCGCCCGGCGGGAAGCCGGGTTCCAGTTGGATCGCGTGCAACGCGGCTTGCTGCCGGAAAACTGGAAACCGCTAAAGACCGTGGGCCCGGGCGTCAATGAGATCCGGGTGCGGGATGACGCGGGGGCGTTCCGGGTGCTGTATATAGCCAGTTTCCCCGAGGCAGTTTATGTGCTGCACGCCTTCCAGAAAAAGACCCAGAAGACGGCCAAGGACGATCTGGATGTGGCGCGAGTGCGGTTTAAGTCACTGAGGAAAGAGCGATGAAGAAACGAACCTTTGCCAGCGTGTGGGATGCCATCGAGGATACCCCCGAAACCGCCGCCAGCATGCGGGTGCGGGCGGAACTCATGATCGCCGTGCAGCGTTATGTCGAGACGCGCGGTGAGACACAGTCACAGGCGGCCAAACGGCTCGGCATTACCCAGCCGCGGCTCAACGACCTGTTGCGCGGTCGTATCGAGAAATTCAGTCTCGATGCCCTGGTCAACATGCTCGCGCGGGTGGGTCGGCAGGTCGACGTCAAGGTCAAGAAAGCCGCGTAAGGCTAGGTCAGCGATGAAGCATCGCTTGTGGTCGCGCTCAGAGAACTTCAGCGCGAGAAAGCAGACACGCGCACGCCAAGCAGACTACTGCCCGGGGTCGGCCGGAGCGGACCTATGCGGTATCCTAGATCCGGTCATTCGCGAATGGCAAAGCGGACACGGAAATTTTCACTTAACAATGTTTCAATGCGCTGATTAATTGCACGGATCCACTTCTTTGCAATTACGGCATTTCAACCCCGCGAAAATCATGGTCCAGAAAGTTTCCATGCCGTTAGAACTTTTCCTGCTGGGACAACCAAATATCCCTCACCGGCGCCGAGGCCCGTAAGTGGCTGAACGAGGTTCTGTTCGTCCGGTGCTGTTATTGCGGCACCCGCGGATCCGCTCCACAGTTGAGTGTGGGTTGCAGCGTCGACCGCGTAGACGTTTCCGGAATAGGACCCCACGATGACAACTTGATTGATGATTATCGGGGCTCGCGCACAGCTGTTATTGGCCAGCATTGTCGAGACATTAAATAGCATTACCAAAGACAAATAGTACCGAGGGTCGGAATCGAACCGACACGGGATCGCTCCCACCAGATTTTGAGAACGACGGGGGAAACAGCCGGTAAATAACAATCAATCACTTGCATCGCTTGCCGTTTCCCGACTCCTGCCTCAATCGCATCTCACCCGGCCTCAGCCTGCCTCACCCTGGCACAAATCTGGCACACGGCGGCGGCGATGATTTTCACGAGTTTCCCGCCGAGCGAGTAAGCCGGTTCACCGATCCTGTTGCGGATCAGGCGAAGTGGGAGCTCGCATTCATCCGTTTTAGGTACAGGAGGTATGAAGGTGCCAGAAACCGGGTATTGCGCCCCGACTTTGGATGTATATAATGATCATATACAGCCATGATCGACTTCGACCGGATCGAGGCCTTTGACTGGGACGCGGGAAACGCGGCCAAGAGTTCCGTCAAGCACGGGGTCACTCCGGCGGAAGCCGAGCAGGTATTCTTCAACAAACCGCTCATCGTGCTTCAAGATGACCGGCACAGTCAGCAGGAACCCCGTTATCATGCGCTGGGGAAGACCAACGACGGCCGTCTGTTGCATATTACCTTTACCCTGCGATACGGCGGAACCCGTATTCGCGTGATTTCTTCCCGGAACATGCACCGAAAGGAGCGCGCTACGTATGAGCAAAAAGCCAGCGAGCAAGAAACTTAAGATTATCCCGCACTTTGTCTCGGAGGCCGAGGAACGTCGGTTCTGGCAAACGCACGACTCGACCGACTACCTCGATTGGTCGAAAGCCGAACCCGCGCGCTTTGCGAAGCTCAAGCCCTCCACGCAAACGATTTCGCTGCGTTTGCCGGTGGCCCTGCTCGAGCGGATCCGAATCGAGGCCAACAAGCGCGACGTTCCGTATCAGTCGCTGATCAAGATATGGCTTTCCGAGAAGACGCGCTGAGTGATCGAGTGTTTTTTGCGGAAATATCCGCTTGCCCGGAAAGCCGACCTTCAGATGGCGTGTCAGTGCCCGCTGTTGGCAAGTCTGACAGGCAGCAGGCGCTAGCGGACATATATAATTCGTAAAAGAAGCGCGTTCCCGAGAACGACAAATTTATTATCCGACACGAGATAACGCTTCTGTCGCAAGACCGGTTTCCGAAGGGATACTCACCCTCGATCTCGGAAGATGCGTTCCAGGTGCTCCAGATCGTTCACCACCTTCCAGTCTGTGGCGCCGGCGGCGCGGGTGCGCTTCTCCCACCAATCCAGGCGTCCGAGGTAACGGCGCGGGTCGACGTTGTCGGTGGTGAGCTTGGTGACGTTCAGCGCGATGATGCGGATGCCCTTCAAGTCGATGGGAAAGTCGCGCACGGTCTGGTAATCGAGCTCCTCCTGCATATCGGAGAAGATCAGGATGGTCTTCTGCCCGGCGCCGGTTTCGTTCAGAAACTCCGCCGCCTGAATGATCCCGCCGGTGATATCGGTGTAGGCACTGCCTTTCTTGATGCCGGAGTCGAAATGCGCGACCTGCTCGGCGAAGGCACGTTTCTGGGCGTTGGCCTGCATCGGGTCCTTGACGAAAGTCGCTTTAGCGATGATGTCCTTCTCGGTGAAACTGCGGCTCTTGACCCGTGCGACAGCCAGCGAGTCGCCGGACTTCAGTGTGCCGAGCAGGTAGCTCACGATTCGCTGTGCCTTGTCGACCTCCCGCGCGTAGGTGCCGGAAGTGTCCACCAGCAGATAGACCGCTTGGGCATGGATGCGCGGGTCGGCGCAGGACGCCGTCAACAGAACGAGCGCCACGTACGGAATGAACCGCAGGCGCCGCATCACAGTACATGCTCCCCGGACGCGCCGCGCTTGGAAAAAGCGACCTTGGTGCCCGATTCGCCCGGTGACAGTGCCGCCGGCCGCGGCCCACGATTCATCACCACGCGCTCGATAATGAGAGGCAGAAAAATCACGGCATCGTAGAGATGCTCGGTTCCCTTGCCGATCTGGCGCACCATGCTGGACAGGAAGCGCATCGCGAATCCCAGACCGCGGATGCCAAGCACCAGCAGCGCGCCAAACACAGTGCGGCCGGTATGGATCAGGTACTCGAGCGGAATGGCCACAAAAGCGAGCGCAAAGGGCAGGGTAAATCCGAGGATCATCTGCGCCGCTTTGGGGATATTCAGCGCCCAGCCGGCGGTCGCCGCCACCGCCGCGCCGCCTGCCAATTCCTGCTTCAGGGCGACGTCCGCCGATACGATCATGTCGCGCATCACCGCCAGCGCGACCTCGACGCCGGCCAGAATCAGTAATATGGTGAAGGAGACCCAGACCAACCACTGCCGCATCTTGTTGTTGATGCCACTGAGTGGAAACAAATGGGTGAATCCGAGTGACTCCATCAGGAACAAGCCCATCAGCGTCTCGAAGAAGATGATTACCATCGCCGCCATGTAGGACGCCTGGATGTTGCCATAGATATACTCGGCACCGCCCACCATCGCCTCCATCGGGCGCTCGATAAGCCAGAAGTTCACGAAGCCGCCGCCGGCCGCGATCAACATCACCAGCAACGAGACCACGAACAAAATCGTCGCCGAGGAGGTCAGCGTGTGCTCGGCCACCTCGGTATTGGCATTGATCTGCACGTACTTCTCCATCTGCTCGTCAATCTTGGCGGCGCTGTCTTTGAGGCCAGTGAGATTTTTGTCCACGCGGTTGAGGGTCTGGCCGACGGAGCGCCAGAACGGCATGAAGCCCTTGAGGATATCGTGGCGTTTCTTCGATGACTCGCGGTACTCAACGATGATTTTTTCGTAGATTTCGTTTATCGAACCGCTGATGTCCTCGAGGATCCGCTCCACCAGACCGTCACCCGAGGGCTTGATCTTGGCGATCGCGGCCACCGCCTTGGTCCATTCTGGCGGGGGTGGCGGCACCTCGCCGCATTTCTGGAAGTCCTCCTCGATGCGCGTGATCTCGTCCATGAGTTTGCGCTGCAGCGCCGGGTAGCCGTGCAGATCCCGCTGCACCAGATCGGTGACGCGGCCGAATTCCTTGATGATGCCTTGGGAAATCTCTTCGCGCCCATGCGCCAGCAGCACCAGCTTGTTACGCCGGCGCAGCTCATCGGCGGCCTTGAAAAGCCAGTGGGACAGGAGGCGCAGCGGATTGCCGAGCCCGCGGAACACCGCGCGCAGCAGGCTGTGCATCGCCTGGCGCGCGCCGTACAGGATCGGAACGGAAATGATGATTAAAACCAATATTGAAAGAGCCGGATTGTCCGGCCAGACCATGACGGCATCCCATTTGCCCATAACATGCTCCCCACGTGAAACGGTGTTTTCGAACGATCCCGTAAGTATGAGCGCATATCGGCGTCATCCTAGGCCGGTATCACACCGGACCGACCAATGGCGCCAACGGCCGGGATTACTGGTCACGAAATACCTCTTGAATTCGATGTTTTTCGGTGCATCGGCGGCAAATGGGCAATTCGAAAGCCGCCAACGCGCAGCGGCAAATCGGAAAATGACAACTAAATCGGCATCAAGCTAAACTCTGGGACATGAAATTCTCCATTTACCGCTTCAACCCCGAATCCGACGCCAGACCGCGCATGCGACCGTATGAACTGCCTGACGACTGCGGTGCGGTGATGCTGCTGGACGCCTTGCTGCTTCTTAAGCAACAGGACGACAGCCTTGGTTTCAGGCGCTCCTGCCGGGAGGGGGTTTGCGGGTCCGACGCCATGAACATCAACGGGCGCAACGGCCTGGCCTGCGTGACGCCGTTGAAAGATCTGAGGCAACCGATCGAGCTCCGGCCGCTGCCCGGGCAACCGGTGATCCGAGATCTGATCGTGGACCTGAGTCAATTCTTCGCCCAGTATCGCGCGGTGAAACCCTGGCTCCTAAATAATGAGCCGGAACCGGAGATTGAACGGCTGCAGGCGCCGTCGGATCGTGAACAGTTGGACGGCCTTTACGAGTGCATACTTTGTGCTTGTTGTTCAACGGCTTGTCCGTCATTCTGGTGGAATCCCGAGAGGTTTTTAGGACCTGCGGCCTTGCTCCAGGCGTGGCGCTTTCTCGCCGATAGCAGGGATCGAGCCACCGGCGAACGCCTTGATGATCTGGAGGATCCTTATAAGTTGTTCCGTTGCCACGCCATCATGAACTGCGTCGAGGTCTGTCCCAAAGGGCTCAATCCCACCAAGGCCATCGCGCATATCAAGCAAATGCTGGCAAGACGGGTGCTGTGATGGAAGAATCCACTTCCCCCTCATCTCCGTTCCTATCTCCTCAAGGAAAAAAAGGGGCGACCGGAAACACACAGGGCGCCCGTCATGTTGATCGGTTGCGCTGGCGTTGTCGCCGAGGGGTGCTGGAGTTGGACCTGGTTCTGTTGGCGTTCCTGGAACGACGGTATCCTGATCTCAGCTCCGGGGAAAAAATGGCATTCGATAAATTGCTGGAAATCCCGGATGAGCTATTGCTCGCCTATGTGCGAGGAAATCAGACTCCCCCCGAAAATGAGCTAAAGAGAATTGTCACAGAAATCAGAAAATAACCTGATTTTAAAAGTAAATGTTTCGCGTGCCCTGGTCTGGATTCTGACGTTCATTCACATCGGTGCCATGCTCGTGCTGGCTCTCGCTCCTTTGATGTGGCCGCTGCGGATTGTCGTTTTGGCGCTTCTGGTCTGGAGTCTGCGTCGTACCATCAATCTCTATGCCTTGCGTCGCGTTCCAGGTGCGGTGGAGGAAATCGAAATCGACGGAGAGAGGGAAATCTCCGTCCGTTTTACCGGATACGCAACGTGGTCCCGGTGTCAGTTGCGCTCCAAATTTGTGCACCCCTGGATAATGCTGTTGTCGTTGCAAACCGAGGGCAGGAATTGGCCCGTGCGGGTGGTTATCGCCGCCGATGCCGTCGACACCGAGGCATTCAGGCGTTGGCGCGTCGCCCTGAAACTTCATACAGCGGCGGCGTAAGCACGGTGTCCTGCGCCGCGCCGGCCGCGGTTTTCGGGTAATCACGCGTGAAGTGCAATCCGCGCGATTCCTTGCGTGCTAGCGCGGAACGGATGATCAACTCTGCTACTACCAATAAATTTCGTAATTCAATGAGATCGTTATTAACTTTAAAGTTGCTGTAGTACTCGCGCACCTCTTCCTTGAGCAAATCCACCCGGTGCTGCGCGCGCTGCAGGCGTTTGTTGGTGCGCACGATGCCGACGTAGTCCCACATTCCTCGGCGCAACTCGTCCCAATTGTGCGAAACCACGACCTGCTCGTCCGCGTCGGTGACACGGCTTTCGTCCCACGGCGGCAAATCGCCGGCCGGCGGGCTGGTAGACGGGAGAATCTTCACGATGTCCTCAGCAGCCGCATGCGCGAACACAAGGCACTCCAGCAAGGAATTGCTGGCCAGGCGATTGGCGCCATGCAGACCCGTGAAAGCGCATTCGCCGATGGCGTAAAGCCGGTCGAGATCGGTGCGGGCGGCAAGATCGGTCACGACCCCGCCGCAGGTATAGTGCGCCGCCGGCACCACCGGGATCGGTTCGCGGGTGATGTCGTAACCGTACTCCTTGCAGCGCTCGTAAATGGTCGGGAAATGGCTCTTGATGAATTCGGCCGGCTTGTGACTGATGTCTAGATGGACGCAGTCGAGACCGCGGCGCTTCATCTCATAGTCGATAGCGCGCGCCACGATGTCGCGCGGCGCCAGCTCGCCGCGCGGGTCGTGCTGCGGCATGAACGGCGCACCGTCCGGCAGCGTCAGCCGGCCGCCTTCACCGCGCACCGCCTCGGTGATCAGGAACGACTTGGCGCGCGGATGGTAGAGGCAGGTCGGGTGGAACTGGATGAACTCCATATTGGCCACGCGGCAACCCCCGCGCCAAGCCATGGCGATGCCATCGCCAGTCGCCGTGTCCGGGTTGCTGGTATAGAGATAGGCCTTGCAGGCGCCGCCGGTCGCGAGCACCAGAAACCGCGCGCTGAAGACATGCGTGCGGCCCGTCCCTTTATTGAGGGCGTATATGCCCAGGCCGCGATTGGCGCCCGGTTGGCCCAGCTTGCGACTGGTGATCAGGTCGATTGCGATGTGATTTTCCTTCAGGGTTATGTTCGGATGCTGCCGTACGAGCGTCTCGAGCGTTGTCTCCATGGCACGACCGGTCGCGTCGGCGGCGTGGATGATGCGCCGGTGGCTATGACCGCCTTCGCGGGTGAGGTGAAATTCCATGTCGCCGTTGGGGTGCTCGTCGCGGCTGAACGGGACGCCACGATCGATCAGCCAGCGGACGGCCTCCGGCCCGTGGCGCACGACGAACTCGACGGCCTCCCGGCGGCATAATCCGGCGCCCGCGTCGAGGGTGTCTTGAATATGCGATTCGAAGGAATCTTCGCGGCCGTTCAACACGGCCGCCACACCGCCCTGGGCGTACAGACTGGCGCCTTCGGTGAGCGCCGCTTTCGTCAGGATGATGACCTGCGCATGATCGGCCACGCGCAGCGCCAGGCTCAATCCGGCGACGCCGCCGCCGACAATCAGCACGTCGCAGAAAATGGGGGTGGTCATGCGCGATGGCGAGCGGTAAGGGCGCTTTTATCGTATTTGCGATATCCTATCACACGTGTCGGATTCGCATTCATCCTTCGCCGTGCCTTCATGGAACCAAAAAATGTATAAAAACAACCGTTTTTTAAGGGATAGCTGGCGAACTTTAACCCCCCCGCGGTGGTCTATTACACACGCAGACATCGTCGTTCGGCATGAGGAAAGCGCCTCGTGAGCGAGCGCGGTATCGATCAGAAGCTGGTCGCCCGGGTACAGCGGGGTGACAAAGCTGCCTTTGATCTCCTGGTACGAAAGTACCAGCACAAGGTCGCTAAACTGGTGTCGCGCTACGTGCGCGACCGGCGCGAAGTTGAAGACGTAACGCAGGAGGCCCTGATCAAGGCCTACCGCGCCATCGGCGGGTTCCGGGGTGAGAGCGCGTTCTATACTTGGTTGTACCGGATCGCCGTAAACACGGCGAAGAATTACCTGGAATCGATGGGCCGGCGCCCGCCCGGGTCGGATGTCGAAGTGGAAGGCGCGGAGCTGATCGAAAGCGGCGACGGTTTGCGCGATCAGGCCACACCGGAGCGGCAGATGCTGACCGACGAGATCGCCGCCACGGTGCACCGGGTGATCGAGAATCTGCCGGCGGATTTGCGCACGGCGATCACGCTGCGTGAGATCGAGGGGTTGAGTTACGAGGAGATTGCGCAAGTGATGGATTGCCCGATCGGCACCGTGCGTTCGCGGATCTTCCGCGCACGCGAGGCGATCGATCAGGAATTACGACCTTTGCTGGAGAAGTGAGTCATGAATGAGGAAGGCATGAAAGAGAAGCTGTCCGCCTTCGTGGACAACGAGGTCGACGAGCTCGACGAACACCGCGTGCATGCCGCGCTGACCGATGACGTCGCGCTGCGCCGCACTTGGGAGCGCTATCACTTGGCGCGCTCGGCCCTGCATCAGGAACTGGAGATCATCCTGCCGCGGGACATGGCGGAACGCGTGTCGCGGCGGATTGCCGGCGAACCGTCCGAGGCCGGCTCATTCCGGCGTCATCAACTGGCGCGCCTGGCCGGGACCCTGGCACTGGCGGCATCGGTGGCCGCGATCGCCATTCTGGGCGTGCAGCGGGTGAACGTGCCGACTGACAAGCCCGCGACGCTGGCGGCTTCCAGCCCGGTCACCGCTGAGCCGGTGATTCGCGTTGGTACCACCCGTTGGGACACCCGGGAACCGAAAGCCGAGGATGCGCTTAATGCCTATCTAGTCGAGCATAATGAATTCGCCTCGAATTTCGACGGAATGATGCCTGCTTATGTTCGTGTCGTCGGTTACGATAGCGATAAATGATCACGCGTTTCACCTCACGTATTATTGTCGTCTCCCTCAGTTTCTTGATTTGTTCGCCCGTCATGGCGACGGAATCGGCGCACGCTTGGTTGGCTAAAATCAACGAAGCCGCTCGTCATCTCGAATACGAAGGAATTTTCATCTACCAACACGATAGCCAGCTCGAAACGATGCACATTTTCCACAAGTTGGAAAATGGATCGACCAAGGAAAGGCTGGTCTCACTGAACGGTACCCCGCGCGAAATCATCCGCGACAACAAGGAAATTCGTTGTTACTGGCCGGACATGAAATCCGTGGTGGTGGAGTATCGCAAGGCGGATAACAAGAATTTCCCCTCTCTCCTGCCGCAATATCTGGGCAACCTCGACGAATTTTACGCTCTGCAGACAGGAGGAACCGATCGCATAGCCGATCGTCAGGCACAGCTGGTGATCGTCAAGCCTGCCGATAATTACCGTTACGGTTACCACCTGTGGGCGGACAAGCAAACCGGCCTATTGCTGAAAGCAGATCTGGTCGATACGAAAGGCAATGTCCTCGAACAATTCATGTTCACCGAGATTAATATTGGAACGAAAATTCCGGAAAGCGC
>Ga0187775_10000403_pt1 | contig 10548 bp, 5 predicted proteins | sample 0216_BV02_MP12_1_FD_132441 | JGI IMG/M metagenome (GOLD analysis project Ga0187775, IMG submission 132441) | Tropical peat soil microbial communities from peatlands in Department of Meta, Colombia - 0216_BV02_MP12_10_MG | ecosystem: Environmental > Terrestrial > Soil > Wetlands > Peat | place... | reverse complement strand
GCTTCGCGGTCCACGAGCTTGGGAAACCGCTTCAGCTTTTGCAGTAGTTTCTGCTTCATGCTGACAAGAAACGCGCGCGTGTAAAACAAATTAAATCCGTGGCCCAAATGGTCACCTGCCACCATCAAATCGACCGGTGCAGAAACAGTTGCTGCTGCTTTGATGATTTCTCCCGCCTTCTCGCCTTGCTCGCCGAGCCATTTAAGCAGGACATTGCCGCCGAGTGACACGCCAACTGCATAGATTGCGCAATGCGGATTTTGCGATTTTAATCTGCGCAGGATCCATTCGATTTCGGCGCTGTCGCCGGAATGGTAAGCGCGCGGCAAACGGTTGATTTCACCGCTGCAACTGCGAAACAGAACCACTCTGCCACGCCAATTAAGTTCGCGCACCGCGCGCATCAAGCTCATTGCGTAATGACTGCGCGAGTTGCCCTCGAGTCCGTGAAAGAGCACAACAAGCGGCTTATCAATGCTTCCGTCGACGCAATCGGTATCAATGAAATCCCCATCCGGCGTATCCCAGCGCTCGCGCCGGTAATCGACGCGATAGCGCCGGTTAAGAAATGCCGCATAGATGCTTTGCAGATTGCCGCCGGGAAGCCACCATGGCGCTCGATAGGCTTGCATGTGCCGGTTTGCGGTTGGAAATCAATGCAACACGGTGGGAGCAGGATCGCTGCCAGTCTTCGCGCTGGCCGGCGCATGGCAGGCGTGATGCAGCAGCATGCGCCAGCCTTTTTCAGTAAGCAGATAAATATTGGTTGCGATAACCGGGCTGCGCGGCGCGCTTTCGCCGGTCACCACGATGTTTTCATATACGCTGTGTATCGAAAGCAACATGCCGCGCAGGTACTGTTGACCGGTGAGATGAAAACGCAGGCTAGGTCCGTTGGCGAACAGCTGCCGCCAGCTTTCCCTGACTTGCGCAATTCCGGTGAGCCGCGGCCCCGAGGGATGCACGCACACCACTTCTTCATCCTCTGCCCAGACGGCCATCATGGCGTCGAGATCGGCACTTTCGAAAGCCTCGTAAAAAGCGGCTTCGGCATCCTGCGGGGTCGGGAATATCGAAGTTTTCATGGTTTTTGGACGCCAATCTTGGCTAAAACCTTGTCGGGCGTCAATTGCATCATGCAGTTAAAGTGGCCGAGCGGGCATATACGCTGAAAACAAGGGCTGCACGGCAGATCGAGTTTCAACACTTGCGCATGGTTTGACAGCGGTGGTGTAAAAGCAGGGCTGCTCGAACCAAAAAGCGCCAGCATCGGTTTATCGAGGGCCGCGGCAATATGCATGAGTCCTGAATCGTTGCTTACCACCAACGTGGCGCATGACAGCAGCTCGATTGCCTGGGCAAGGCTGGTCTTGCCGCAAAGATTGACGGCAATGCCCCCGCTTAATTGACGGATTTCTTCACCGACGTGTTGATCATTGGGTGAGCCGATTAGCCAGATCTGGTAATTTTCCAGACGCTGCGCAAGTTCCGCGAAATATTTTGCCGGCCAGCGTTTCGCCGGCCCGTATTCCGCGCCCGGGCAAAACACCGCAACGGATTTTTGCACGTTGAGCCCCATATTTTTCAGGGTATGTTCGCGTTCACCGGCGGAAACCCGCAGGCTGGGATGGGAGAGCGGTGTTTGCGGCCTCGCGCCGCGTTGTTCTGCTAGCAGGGCAAACCGCTCGACTATCAAAGCGAATTGTTTTTTATCCAGCGGCCTTGTGTCGTTCAGCAGACCGAAGCGCATTTCACCGGTAAAACCGGTGCGCAAGGATATGCCCGCGAAAAACGGGATCAGCGCTGATTTCCATGAGTTGGGGAGAACAATTGCTTGCTCATAACCCTTGTTCGCCAGCGAGCGTCCAAGCTTCCAGCGCTGCGCAAGATTGAGCTCGCCATGCCGGAACGGGCTTAATATGATTTGATCGACTTCGACCATCCGCTCATACAGGGCAGCAACCCAGGGTGGAGCGAGCACATCCAAGGCCAGTCCCTGGAATCGCTGGTGCAATCTCCTGAACATGGGTTGTGCAAGAACAGCATCGCCCACCCAGGAAGGAGCAACCACGAGGATCTTGTGCTGAGGCACAACTAACGCCCGGATCTTACGGGCTCAGCCTTGAGGATGTAGCGAGTACCGCAGTAAGGGCAAAGTGCTTCGCCGGTTTCCTCTATTGGCAAAAACACGCGAGGATGTGAGTTCCACAACAGCTGTGACGGTGTCGGGCAGTGCAGCGGCAAATCCTTTGACGTGACCTCGATGAGGCGCGCTTTGTTGACTGTTTGCTGTGGCACGCAATTTTCCTCAAACCGGAGTGAGCCAGCCGACATGTTTTTTTGACTTGCCGGCTACGCAATCAAAAAACATCGATTGCAGCTTTGTCGTAACAGGGCCCCGCGTGCCGGAGCCGATTTTGCGGTTATCCAGCTCGCGGATCGGCGTCACCTCGGCCGCTGTGCCGGTGAAAAACGCTTCGTCTGCAGTGTAGACATCGTCGCGCGTGATGCGCTTGGCCGAAACTTCGTAACCGGCTTCGCTCGCCAGGGTAATCACGGCGTCGCGGGTAATGCCGATAAGCGCCGACGTGAGTTCCGGCTCGAACAGCCTGCCGTTTTTTACAATGAACAGGTTTTCCCCTGCGCCTTCAGCGACAAATCCGTCAACGTCCAACAACAGCGCTTCATCGTAACCTTGCTCGGTTGCTTCAACGTTGGCGAGGATGGAGTTGGCGTAAGTGCCGGAGTACTTCGCGCGGCACATGGTGACGTTGACATGATGGCGCATAAACGACGAGGTCTTGACGCGGATGCCTTTTGCCAGCCCTTCGGCGCCCAAATACGCGCCCCACGGCCAGGCCGCGATTGCGACGTGCACCTTCGCGCCTTTGGGAGATACGCCCATTTTCTCCGAACCATAGAACGCGATCGGCCGGATGTAGCATTCGCTAAGCCTATTTGCGCGCACCACATCTTTTTGCGCTTCCATGATGGTCTCCCTGTCGTATGGAATCTTCATCATGTAAATGTGCGCCGAGCCGAACAGCCGCTCAGTATGCTCTTTTAGCCGGAAAATTGCGGTGCCCTTAGCCGTTTTATAGGCGCGTAGGCCCTCGAAAACCGCCAGACCGTAGTGCAGAGAGTGCGTAAGCACGTGGGTGGTGGCTTTGCGCCACGGCACCAGCTTGCCGTCGTACCAAATATGGCCATCTCGATCCGCCATGGACATGGCGTTCTCTCCGCGAATTAGAGCCGCTATTTTATCTTATTTTATTACAGAGCGATGACATTCATTCAGGTCGGAACTGCGCGAACTTACCTTGACCGGTGTCCGGTCAATGGATTAACCTTAACAACTCCGGTAACTATCGTACTCCCAACGGCAACTCATCATGCCCGATCTGGCACAGGTTACAACATATTCCGGCGGCTTTTTGGAGCGGCTGAGCCGGTTATTTGGCAGCCCGTCCGATTCCGAAGACGAGAAGTGGCGCAGGAAATGGCTGCTGATTTTTTGCTTGCTAATGAATCTGGCCGCATGGATTTGGCCCACAATTTATTGGGCCATGGGCCTACGCTTCCCGTTCCCGATTCCGATAGCCTATTTAATTTTTTCGCTGCTAACGCTGCTTATTTATTGGAAAACCCAAAATTTTGCTTTGTTCCGTTCGTTTCAATTTGGGCTGTTCATGTTTGTGCCATTCGTAATTCAATGGCTCATGGGCAATTTCATCAACTCCAGCGGCATCGTGCTCCTGGCTTTGCTGGCGCCGATGGGTGTCATGGTTTTCCAAGGGGTCAGGGAGTCGATCCCATGGTTCGTGGCCTATCTGGTTCTTACTGCCGTATCAGGAATTTTTGACTTTTTTCTTGCCGAAGGGATGGTGACCGGGATCCCGATGAAAACCATATCGGTGTTTTTTGTCCTAAATTTTTTCATGCTCTCAATAATTGTTTATTTGATGATTCTTTTCTTTGTGCAAAAGAAAGAAACCTTTCAGGTGGAACTTAACGAAAAAAATCTGCTGATCGATTCGGAGCGTAAAAAATCCGAAGAATTGTTGCTTAAAATTCTTCCCGAGCATATAGCCTTACGCCTAAAGGGGGGCGAAAAAACCATCGCTGATGGATACGAGGATGTTACCGTGATGTTTGCCGACCTCGTGGATTTCACCTGGCTTGCTGAACGCTTGTCGCCCAGGCATGTGGTGAGACTGCTTGACGACATTTTTTTGGAATTCGATAGGCTGACGGATAAATTTGGACTGGAGAAAATCAAGACCATCGGTGATGCCTATATGGTGGCGGGTGGTCTGAGCGAGGAACGGGTTGATTATGCTGAGGCGGTCGCCAATATGGCGCTGAATATGCGTGAAGTGGTAAGGGAGCGTCCGGCACTGAATGACCAAAAATTGCAGATCCACATCGGCATCGCCACCGGTCCGGCAGTCGCTGGCGTGATCAAAACCGAGAAGCGCCTCTTATACGACCTGTGGGGGCCAACGGTCAATCTGGCAAGCCGCATAACCTCAGGAGCGGTCGCGGGCACGATCCAGGTTGATGAGACCACTTACCGGCGGCTGAACAGCCGTTTCTCGTTTGAGCAGCCGCACGCCATAGAATTCAAAGGCAAGGGCAGAGTCACGATTTATCAGCTTTCCGGAAGATAATTACCGGGGCTGAACACCCAATCCCAAAGTTTGAGCACTGCCTCTCGCTGCTCTTTGACCACGGATCCTTCCACTCTCGGATATTTTTCGTTATTCAATCGCAGGGCGTGCTGCAGACGTCTAAAATTCCGGTAGCCGTTTCGCGCTTGTTCGGCGAGGTCGGCGGGGAGCAGCTTGAGCTCTGCTGCCAGTTTCAACAAAGCCAGATTGCCGATATTGCCCGTCAAAACCGGGTGGGCATGCGCGTGCCCCAACACCAAATATTGCACGACGAATTCCACATCGATAATGCCCCCACGGTCGTGCTTGAGATCAAACAGGCCGCTGGGATTTGGATGCGCCTCCAGAATCTTGCTGCGCATATTCAGAATTTCATTGCGCAGTTTTGGCAGATCCCGCTTCGCACACAATACCTCTTTGCGAATCGCCTCAAAGCGGTTTCCGACCTGTTCATTTCCCGCAACGAAGCGCCCGCGGCTCAAGGCCTGATGTTCCCACACCCAGGCATGCAGTCGTTGATATTCACTGAACGCGGCGATTTCACTCACCAGGAGTCCGCCGGCACCATCGGGACGAAGCCGCAGGTCGGTCTCATAAAGAATTCCCGCAGCGGTATAGCTGGTGAGCCACGTGTTAATGCGTTGCGCCAACCTCGCGTACACGGCTTGGGCTTCGGGATGATCGTCATCGTACAGGAAGATCAGATCCAGATCGGAAGCATAGCCGAGTTCTTTGCCACCCAGCTTGCCGTAACCGATGATTGCAAAACGCAATTCATCACGGTGCCTCTGCCGCAATCCCTCCCAGCATAAGCGCAACACTGATCTGAGAATCAGGTCTGCAAGATAGCTTAAATGATCGCTCAACGTTTCCAGCGCCAATAATCCTGCCAAGTCTTGCGCCACGAGGCGGAATACCTGGGCGTGTTGGAACTGGCGCAGGATATCCATTTGCTGTTCCATGTCCGCGTCCCGCAGTTGTGTGTTCAGCGCGTCTTGCAAGTGCGGCCAATCGGGGGGAGCGTAAAGCGTGCGCGGGTCCAGAAGCTCATCGAGTACCAGTGGATGCTGCGCCAAATATTGCGCAGCCCAGGAACTTGCGCCGCAGAGTTTGGCCAGTGTTTGCAGCGCTTGCGGGTACTCCAGCAACAGCGCCAGATAGGATTCGCGGCGGCCAATGCTTTCTATAAGCAGCAAGAGGCGTTCCAGCGCCGTATCGCCGAGAGGGGCTGCTGCCTCTATTACGGCCGGCATCAGGGCATCCAGGCGCGATTGGGTGGAGGCGGGCATCTGCCGGTAGCGGCTGCTGCACCTGATATTTTTCAGGCGTAGAACGATCTGCCGTGAATCGCGATAGCCGAGGCCGGCAAGCTCCTTGGCTGCCTCATCGTCCGTAAGACTTCCTTGCCATAATGCAAGCAATGGATGAGATTTGATTTGCGGCGCGGCGAGTATTTGCTCAAAGTGCAGGCTAACTCTGGCACGGTGTGAATTCAACTGTTGCAGGAATGTTTCAAAACCGTCAAAACCCATCGCGTTGGCAACCAGCTCCCGATCCTGCATATTCGTAGGCAAAGACTGGGTTTGATCATCATCGAGATATTGCAGCCGGTGCTCCAGTTTGCGAAGGAACACATATGCGTCACGCAAATCGGCAGCGGCCTGTTCGCTCAGCAAATTGAGAGCGGCGAGCTTTTCCAGCACGTCGAGTGTCGGGCGTATGCGCAATCCGCTATCGCGGCCGCCACGGATCAACTGGAAAACCTGGGCGATAAATTCGATTTCGCGTATTCCACCAGGCCCGAGCTTGATGTTCTCGCTCATTTCCCGCCGCTGGACTTCTTGACGCACTTGCGCATGCAAGCCACGCATCGAATCTAGAGTCGCAAAGTCGAGGTACTTGCGGTATACGAAAGGAAGCACGAGCTGCATTAGTTCCTCGCTGTGGCCGCCGCACACTACGCGCGCCTTAATCCACGCATAGCGCTCCCATTCCCGTCCTTGGGTAATGAAATAGTTTTCGAGCATGGCAAAGCTCACAGCCAGCGGCCCGCCTTCACCGTAAGGACGAAGTCGCGTGTCCACGCGGAATACATAGCCGTTCTCGGTCCTAGCGCTGATCGCCGCAATCAGCTTGCGGCACAGCCTGTCAAAATATTCATAATTGCTGATCGAACGCGGGCCACTGGTTTCACCCTCTTCCGGATACGCGAAAACCAGGTCAATATCGGATGAAACATTGAGTTCTACGCCCCCAAGTTTGCCCATGCCGATGACCAGCAATTCCTGCGGCGTGCCGCTGTCCTTACCTGTGGGAACACCGTAATCCTGCTGCATTCGCGCATTAAGGTGGGTGAGGGCAAAGTTGAGCGTTTGTTCGGCGAGACCCGAAGTGGCGCGGGTAACTTCGCTGAGGTCGGCCACGCCGCACAGGTCGCGCGCGATGAGATGCAGCATGACGCTGGCGCGCAAATCGCGTAGCACGCGGTAAAGTTCGAATTCATCACGCACCGGACAAAGTGAGGCGCGCATTTGCTCGACAGTAAATGGTGCATGCAGGTTCTTGAGCAACTGGTTTTTCATTTCAGGATTACGTAGCAACACCTGCCTTGCATAACGGCTGAATTCCAGAGCACGCTCCAGCATGCGTTCAACTTCCCTTAACGACGCGAAGTTGGACTTTCCCGGTGTATCCATGATGAGAATCGGGTTAGAATATGAATTTCTGCCGAGTGATTTGCGGACAAGACTTGGCGCGGTTGCAAACAGATCACCGTATTTTTGCAACCGAGTTGGTATTTTATTGTCTAGAACGTATCTCAACAATACCCGAGTGATGCATTGCTGGCCAGAAAGCGATGACTGCAGGGCGCGATCAGGCCGCATAGCCCTATTATGCAGCGAAGAACAATGCCCCAGACGCACTTTCTTGCTTGCAAGCCAGTGGAGCAGGGCCTGTTGCGACTTGATGCCGAAGCTCGTTGCGGGAGCGACCAGCAACGTGCCCGAGAAGAGCCGGCTCTTGATGACCTCTGCGCCGTTTGTGGCGCCACACCGCGCGAAACCAAGCCCGCTGCGCACTTTGCGGCGATTAAAGGTTGCTCGGCGTTTATCTCGCGTGATCAGGTCGCGTGGATCGCGGCTGGGAGTGTCACCAATATTTTTGCAATGGTGCGCGTGGATATTGTCGGGACTTGTGCCACACGCACGCGCCAAATTCCAGGATGACGAATACCCGGCTTATATTCAAGATCGGCCGATTCAGTAGCTGGCTGACACGGTTTTTGATTGCCTGCTTTCTGTTGGCAGGCGTTGTAGTGATAGCCACGGTGCTGGCGCTGCGCTATTGGTTTTTACCGAATATCGAAGATTACCGCGACCGCATTGCCGTGGCGGTAAGTAGCGCTGCGGGACAGCGCGTCACCCTCGGCAAGATTACTGCGGACTGGCACGGGGCGCGCCCGCACCTTTCGCTTGACAACGTTCAGGTATTTGACCAAGCCGGGCAACCGGCGCTGGTGCTGAATCGCGTTTCGGCCACTTTATCATGGCTTACGCTGACAACTCGCGAAGTGCGCCTGCATTTGCTGGAACTTGAACAGCCAAATTTAAGCATCCGGCGCGATTCCAAGGGCGTGATATATGTCGCCGGAATGGCTCTCAGCCCGGAAAATACCGGACCGGGTTTTGCCGATTGGTTGTTGAAACAGAGGCATCTTGTGGTTAGCGATGCCACGATTCTTTGGCAAGATGAGAAGCTTGTAGCCCCGCCCTTGGAATTAAAAAGCGTCACGCTGCGAGTGGATAACAGTCGCGATCACCATCATTTCAGCCTGCAAGCCACTCCTCCGCCAGTTCTTGCGGCGCCACTTGAAGTCAAGGGCGATTTTACCGGTAACGGTTTGAGTCCCGATGATTTGGCTAAATGGCAGGGGACGATGTCCGGACAATTCGATTATGTGGATATCGCAGCGTGGCGCAACTGGTTGCCGTATCCAATCGAAATGCAGAACGGCACGGGCGCACTGCGCATATCGCTAACTTTAAAAGACGCGAATATCCAGGAGGCGACCGCCGATCTGTACTTGAGCAAAGTGCGAACGCGGCTTCGTTCTGACCTTCCGGAGTTGAACCTGATCGAGTTGCGCGGCAGACTGGGATGGAAAATCTTGCACCGCGGTTTCGAATTATCCGGGGCAAAATTAAGCTTGACTACCCAGGGGGGAATTTCCCTGAAACCAGCGGATTTCACTGTGCGCCTCTATCCCGAAAACGAACAGCAGCCGTTTCGCGGTGAGATCGAAGCCAATGCATTTGATCTTCTCCCTTTGGCTGTACTTGCCGATCGCTTGCCACTGTCGCAGGGAGTGCGCCAGCAGCTCGTGATTTTTTCACCCCGAGGCAGCATCTATGATATGGCGCTGAAATGGACTGGCAGCCTGCCGATGCCAAGCAAGTATAGCGTCAGGGGCCGCTTTGTTAACCTTGCTTTGAATCCCGTTGATCAATGGCCTGGCTTTAGCGGTATGAACGGAGCCATTGAAGGAAATGAACAGGGCGGACAGGCCACACTGGATGCAAAAAACGCCAGGGTTTTGATTCCCAAAATGTTCGAGGAACCACTTAAATTTGACAGTTTGAACGTCCAGCTCGGCTGGTCGGTGCGCGATGGCCATGCAGAGTTCAACCTGGCCCAGGCGGTTTTTTCCAACTCGGATTTAAGCGGAAACGCCCAAGGCAGTTACATTCAGGCGAGCCAAGGGAAGGGAGTTGCGGACCTAAACGGCACGTTGGACCGCATACAAGGATCAAGCCTCGCCCGCTATTTACCCCGCATGGCCAGCAAGGACTTGCGTGCCTGGTTTACTGATGCCTCGATTACCGGCGCGTTCAGCGACGTGCGCATGCGCCTTAAAGGCAATCTCGCCGATTATCCGTTTGCTGACGAAACCAAAGGGCTGCTCCAGGTTACGGCGAAAGCGAACGGAGTGGGGTTGGAATATTCTAGAGACTGGCCGAGATTGGAAAACATCAACGCCGACATGTTGTTTAACGGAAGGCGACTGGAAGCTGTTACAAGCCAAGCCGAGACTTGGGGGACGAAACTCGCCAAAGTTGCTGCGGTGATTCCGGACGTCAATGCTGAAAATGTCGTGTTGCAGGTTGAAGGCGAGACCGAGGCCCCCCACGAAAAATATCTAAGGTTTCTCGAGCGCTATTCGACGAATCGCAAGATACGTAATTTTGTTGAAGGCGTACACGGAGAAGGTTTGGTCAAGCTGGAAATGAAGTTTTCCATCCCGCTGAACGAGCGAGAAAACACCTACACGGGAATATTCCATTTCAATGGCGCTCAGTTTTCGTTTGATCCCGATCTGCCGCCCATAGAACAGCTGACAGGAGCGCTGCATTTTTCCGAATCGAGCTGGAATGCGCAAAACCTGCAAGCGCAAATCCTCGGCGGCCCAACGCGAATTGATGTTGCAACCCGGGGTGATCATATACGTATTTCTGCCCAAGGCAAGGCGAATGCCGATGCAGGGGCAAAATTCACTTCCTGGGCGAAGTTCCTGCACGGCTCGTCAGAGTGGCAGGCAAAAGTTGATGTAACTGATACGCTTACCGACTATATACTCGAATCCGATCTGCAGGGTATCACATCGGACCTGCCTGCTCCGCTAGACAAGGCGGCCGGCACCGCGATTCCGCTGCGCTTTGAAAGAAAAGTCGCCGGCGAGCGCCAGGAATGGATTCTACTCAATTATGGCAAGTTGCTGTCCATGCACTTGGCGCTGCGCAAGGACGCGGAGCACAGCAGTATTGATCGCGGTGTCGTTGTATTTGGCGCGGCCGCGGGCCGCCCCGAAAAAAGCGGGATT
>Ga0187775_10000402_pt1 | contig 10548 bp, 10 predicted proteins | sample 0216_BV02_MP12_1_FD_132441 | JGI IMG/M metagenome (GOLD analysis project Ga0187775, IMG submission 132441) | Tropical peat soil microbial communities from peatlands in Department of Meta, Colombia - 0216_BV02_MP12_10_MG | ecosystem: Environmental > Terrestrial > Soil > Wetlands > Peat | place... | reverse complement strand
GGTATGGACGCGGGCTCCCGATCCACTGCTTGAAGCGGTACAGCGTGAGGTCCATGCCTTGGATGTCGCCGGCATGCATGCGCCGGTGGATCCGGCGCAACTGTGCTATCAGATCGGGCACGGTGTAATCGCGCGTGATCATGGTCGCGAAGCGGCTCATGATTACGTCCCCGGCATCGGGATCCGTTTCGAGTACGCGCAGCAAATCATCGCCGCTAATGCGGACGATGTCGGTTGCCTCCTTACATTGCGCCTTAGCTAGGCGATGCGGATATTTCTCAAGGAGCGCAGCCCAGCCGAATAAATGTCCTGGGCCGAGCAGCTTTACCGGCCGGCGTGCCTGTGCAGTCGGTTCGAGGGCATGTTCGATATGGCCTGAAACGATGATGTAGATGTCGTCGGCCTTGTCGCCGACATCGTAAATCAGCGCTCCCTTCTCATAGGAAACGCGACGGCCGAGCGCAGCGATTTTTCGCAACAGGTTGTCCGAAACGACCTGGAACGGCATCGCCTTCTTAAGTATTTCCACCATCTGCTCCGCCAAGACCGGTTGTTCCTTCGCTTCCATCGTCCGTCCGCGCCATCGCATTCGCGCGCCGCGGCGCCGGAGAAACGGCTCGCCTGCTCCCGGCGCTGGCCGCGCGAGACCGTGCCGCTGTTACTTCGGGCCCGTATACGCGGAATCCGGCAGCTGCTTGATTTCGCCCAGCGGCGCTTTTAAACCCCGTTCCTTGAGGATTGCTTGTGTGAATTCCGGCATCACTGCTTCGGGTCGGACCTGCGGCGTATTGATACTCTTGACTTCATACAGGAACGCCGCGGCGCGCTTGATGAGTTCCATCGCATCAGGCGTGAAGGTGTAAGGCAGGATAATCCGTACCGGACTGCCGCCGCCTGACTTCGGATAGGTGCCGTAGGCCGCCATCCACAACTCGTGCTCCGAAAATCCGGTCGTCTGCTCCTTTGCCATGCGCGCCACTTCCATCGCGTTCTTCGAATCCAGAAAGTACTGTTGGGCATCAAGCTCTGCAGCGAGCCACGCTTTCACAACGTCGGGACGCTGCTTGATTAGGTCGGCACGCATTCCAAGGAAGCCCGCGTCGTTTTCGCCAACCGATACGCCGGTAGCCACTTTGCGCGCAAGGCCCTCCTCAATCAACCGCGAGGCGGTGGGTTCCCAAATGACCGCCGCATCAAGCTTTCCGGCGCGGAATCCGCTCGTAATGACCTCGATATTCTGATTCAAATACTCCGAGGGCTGGATGCCGGCCTTCTTGAACACCGCCTGCGCGAAGCGATCGGTGCAGCTGCCCTTCGGCACGGCGACTCGCTTGCCGTTTAGCCATTTGATCGCGTCCTGGTCGCTCGCAAACTTGGGCGCGTCGGTGCGGACCAGAAATATATTGCACTGGTCCCAGCCCATGCCCACGACGGCCACCAGACGAATGTCGGCGACATCCTGCTTAGTTGTCGACACGATGCCCGGCATATCGCCGTAGTAACCAATATACTGCTTGCCCGCGAGCATGTTGTTGACGATGATCGCGCCCTGCAGGCCGATCTGGAACTCGACCGTCGAGCCCTTCGGTAAGTATTTCTCGTAAAATTTCTTGTCGCGCATGATTAGGCCGGACCACGCTTCGGTGTAGTACGGCTGGTAGCCAACCACGAGGTTAACCGGTTCCCCGGGTTTGCCGAAGTTCAGGTCGGCCGCCATAGTTGGCAAAGCGAAAGCGATGCCAACGGCCGTGAGCGCCGCGGCGAAATGCGACGGATGTTTAATCTTCATATCTCCCTCCTTGGTGGTTAATTTGCGAAATTATCCGGACTACACGAATTTTTTATCTTTCGCCAGCGCCAAGAAACTACAATTGCAGCGAAAACCACTCCTTTATTTGGCCCCGGGAGCAGCTAGGAAACGCGCGATCAATGCCGACAGCCGGCGCATGACAACATAACCCGACGCCGGATCCGATTCCAAAAGCTTCAGCGTTCGCTTACCGTTGATGCGCAGTAGTACCGACTTCTCCAGCACGCGGGCGCTCGCGATGCGGTAAGGCTGGCTCTCCAGCAGCGCGGCCCAGCCAAAAACTTCGCCTTTCTTCAGCATGAAACCCGCCGGGCTGGTGCGTTCGTCGCGCCCAATCTGGAACTCGACGCGGCCAGAGTCTAGCACGAAGAAATCTTCTGCCGGATCGCCGGGCTTATACAGCAAGCATTTTTCGGCGTATTCTTCGCGCCGCGCCATTGCCGTCAGCGCAGCAAGTGTGCTCTCGGCGATGCCGGCGAAAAGCTCGCCCACATTGAGCGCGCCCTGGGAGTCGACGTAAACCGCATCGCCCTCGACGAACACATTATAGACCTCGAGCGGCGCCTCAGCCAATCCCAAAGGCGCACCGCTGCGAATGTCCCATTGCCACAAATGCTGGTGGCAGGTAAGCACCGAGCCGTCGAACAGCCCTTCGCACAAAGGCACATCCTGGTGCGGACAGGTCGCCTGCACCGCGTAATATTCTTTGCCGGAATTGGCCACCAACAGCTTCATTCCTCCCTCTGTTTTGCATTCCTTTATACTGTCTGCCGGTATCTCCCCTATCCTGCAGATGATTTGTTTCGTCATCGCGATCCTTAACTGAACTTGTCGTAGCGTATGTTGTCGGCGGTCAGCTTGGCTTCCAGCAGTAGCATACGTATCGCGGCATCAACTGCTGGCGGCGGTCCGGCGACGTAGGCACGCAGGTTTTGGTACCTTCCGGCCATCCCGCGCTTGGCGACCTCATGCACCAAGCCGTGCTCGAAGCGAAGCAGCGGAAATTTCTCCGCGGCTGCAGGCGGCACATCCTCATCGGAGAAGGCGACGACAATGTCCAGCTTTTGCGGGAATTGCTTGCGGTAAGCGACAAGCTCGTCCAGGTAAAATGCATCCTTAATCGAGCGCACGCCGAAATAGACGTGGCCCTGGTATTGCTCGAAATAGCATTCCTGACAGGCACGCGAGAGTATCGACATTATGCCCGCGATGCCGCTGCCGCCGGCTATGCACAGGATGTTCTTGGCCAGGCTGGGGTAGAAAGTGGCCTTGCCAAGTGGACCGATCAGATCGAGTTGCGCCCCTTTTGCCTTGCCTGAGAATAGCCATTCGGAAAAGCCACCGCCTGGTTTTTTCTTGATTACGAATTGGAGCTGTCGCGTTTGGCGTTTGAAATTCACCATGGAGTAGCCGCGTCGGCCGGGAATGCCGGGCGCGGTTACTACCATGAACTGTCCGGCGTCGAAATCGCAGGGCGCATCGAGGGCCACGTCGATCGCCTTTACGTCAGGGGTAAGTGCGCGGACCGCCTCTACCGTGCCGGTCATGGGTCTTGCGGGACACGAACCTGGGTCAGTGATGTAAACAAATTGGGACACCTCGGCAGCAACATCACCTTGCGCTGAACACTGGCACATTAGAAACTCGCCCAGTTCGGATTTCAGGTATTTCTTGCCCGGTGCATCCGGCCAGCCGTCCTCGATGTTTCCTTCGATCAGCTTGGCCTTGCAGGTCCCGCAGGTGCCCGTGCCGCATTCGTAGGGCAGCTCGATTTTTGCGCGCAGACCGGCGTAGAGGATTTTCTCCTTTTCCGCAGCCTCAAACTGATAAGCGCGGTTTCTCGCATTGACCTGGATGCGCACGCTGGGAAGGTCCGGATGCCTAGACTAGAACGGGATGTGGTGACCGATGCCCAATTCGCGCGTGACCAGCTTGACAACGCGCTTAAGCAGTTTGGGCGCGTCCGCGTCAAGCTTGATCGTGTCATGGTAGCGTCCGACTGCGAGCAGCTCCGTGCTTCCGCCATCGAGCGCGGTGCGGAACACCTGCAGCGCAGACACGACCTCGGCGCGCTCGCCTTCGCGGCTGATTCTGTAGACAGTTGCGTGGCGCGTGAGCGGCGAATGGTCGCTGTTATGCCGCGGCAGGTTGGTAAACAACGTTTCCATGCCGGACTTGTCGTGATCGAGCCAAGTCATGTCTTTGCGGATCTCCGGGCTGAACGCGGTGATGCTGTAGCGGAAGCTTTTGTCGCACAACTCCAGGTATCCCTTGAAGTCTTGCTCGTCCAGCGCCAAGCAGCTCTGGTAAACCAGCTCTTCGATTTGCTGCCTTTGATCCGTGGTCATGGTTTCCTGCTCAGGCGGCGGCAAAAGTCGGTTCCCGCCGGCCTTCGAGGAATGGGTCGTAAGCAGGCCGCCCCATGCGCCGGCTCCATTCGGCATAGAAGTGACGCATGCCGATTTCGTCGTGGATAGTGTTGTTCTCCTCGCGCCCGTGGATCACCCAGCGGCTGTCGGTGCCTTCGTGCATGGCGCGTCCCTGGCCGTATACGGCAAGAAGGTCCTCATGCAGATTGCGGCCGAACGGGCTCCAGATGGTGTTGTGGTCGAATATTCGCTGCGCGCGTTCTTCAGGCGTGTCGCGCTTTAGACCCAGGCCGCGAAATTCAATCATCACCTTGTCGGGGCCGAGCGGCACCGAAGTATCGATGCGCAGAACCGAAGTACGTAAGTTGTAGGTCATACCTGGAAACAGGTCGATCAGGATCCAGCCACCGGGTGCCAAGCCGGGCCAGCCGATTTTCCTGACTTTGCTTCCTGCGTAGGCGTCATACTTGATTTCCATTGAGCCGACCGACGCGTGCCCATTCGGATAGCCGACGTATTTGCGGTCGTAGTACCCGGGCTGCATCATGCCGGTGATGCGATTGAAGTAGTGCAAGAAGTCGTGATAGAACTCGCTGTTGGTGTCGTGCCACAGCTTGTAATTGGTGTTGACCACCGCCTTGTGGAAATGAAACACCTCCATCGGCTCTTGCATGTGCGGCTCGAGCATGTCCAGCGCCGGGCCGATGTATTCGTTCAGAGTGCAGCTCCCATCGTCAAGGTTGACCCAGACGAAACCGCCGAAGCCGACCTCGGTCTTGACGGCGCGCAATCCGCTGTCTTCTTTCCGGTAGCGGTTCTGGTAGCCCTGCTCGGCGCGCGAGATGTCGATGCAGTTGCCACGCGTATCGAATGACCAAGCGTGGAAAATGCAGGTCATGCGCTTGGCATTGCCCGCCGGATCGTAGAGGATGGTGTTGCCGCGATGCGGGCAGACGTTATAGAAGCTTCGCACCTTCATGTCTTCGCCGCGCACGATGATCAGCGGCACGCCGGTCGGATGCGTGAACAGGCGATAGTCATAGGTGCCGGGAATCTCGGATTCATGACAGGCGATGATCCAGGAACTCTTGAACAGCTTTTCTTTTTCTTCCTCGAAAATCGTCGGGTCAGTATAGATGCGCGAATTGACGTAGTGGGAATTCGGGAACTTCGGCTCGGCGGCCCATTCGGCGGCGTTCTTGACCATGATTATCTCCTTCGTGGCGGGCTGACTTCTGACACACGACCAAATAGCTTTTACACCACGCCGCGCCAGTGTGTCAACAAAACCGGAACAAGATTCGGCACCAGCAAAGCAGTATGTAGGAAGATGCGATCGTGTGCCTTTAGCGGAACGCGTAGTGCGTTACGGCCTTGGCCTTTTTGTACAGGAACACTCGCTCGGCACCGACGAAGCGGATGCGCTTTTCCCCGCAGTCGCTTTTTGGCCATCCAGTCCTCGCTCCAAAGCGATTCGAAAACGATTCACGGTTTGCAATGGACCGGACCCCCGAAGGTCATCAAAAAAAATCGAACGTGAACTCCCCGCGATGACATTCAATTTTGAAGGCAGTTGAATAATCGGATGTGAAGAGTAAGATGTCCCTAGGGTCAATGGGCCGCGGTAATTGCTAAACGGGCGTAAATTCCGATGGTGCCAAACAGCCTACTATGCGGGTCTTGTCGGCGAGAGGGTAACGCTTGACGTGGTCCGGGAGCACTTGGGGCGCCTCAACAAAGAGTTTTTGGTTTCAACGCCTAAAACATTAACAGGACACATGCTAATGAGACCACGTGTCCACGGGGCTACGCAAACGCCGTCGCGTGCTCCGGCGGACGATCGGACGAGGAATTGTGAATCCTTGAGTCAAGGCGATTCATTTCGGAATCAAATTTCTGGCTTACGTGCGCGCAGCCCTGTCGGACGACAAGTTTCGTCATCCACGCGCGGTCGCGCGCCAGAACCGTGCTAAGAGAAGCCACAGACGACCGAATGCGACAACTCGTAGGTCCTCACGGAGGGGAATCGCTCAAGCCGCTCGCGCTGCAAGGCGCAGGGCTGAAGGCGGAGCTCAAGCGCGCGAACACGCTGCCGCGGCTACGCATCAGTTCGCGAGAGAAGGGCGACCTCATCATGTTGGGCATCGGCGGCTTCACACCGCTTGATGGTTTCATGACTTATGCCGACTGGAAGGGCGTGTGCAGTGACTATTCCTTGGCGAACGGCGTGTTCTGGCCGATTCCTATCACACTCTCGGCGGAAAAAGGGAGCGCAAATGCGATCCGCGTCGGCGCCGAGATTGCGCTAGTGGATCCAGAGGACGGCGCGACGCTCGCAACCATGAGGGTGTTGGAGAAGTACGCAATCGACAAGGCACACGAGTGTAAGTCGGTATTCAGGACCACCGACGTGGCGCATCCGGGTGTGATGATGGTCATGGAGCAGTCGGAGGTGAACCTTGCCGGTCCGGTGAAGGTGCTTTCCGATGGTGGCTTCAGGGCGAAGTACGGCGCGCTATTCATGACGCCCGCAGAGACGCGCGCCGAGTTCGAAAGGCTCGGCTGGTCGCGTGTCGCTGCGTTCCAGACGCGCAACCCGATGCACCGCTCGCACGAATACCTAACGAAGATAGCGATCGAGATCTGTGACGGGGTGCTGGTGCATTCGCTGCTCGGCAACCTGAAGCCCGGCGATATTCCCGCGGAGGTGCGCACGCGCGCGATTGCCGTGTTGATCGAGCGCTATTTCGTGAAGAACACCGTGGTGCAGGCGGGCTATCCGCTCGACATGCGCTACGCGGGGCCGCGCGAGGCGTTGCTGCACGCGCTATTCCGTCAGAACTACGGCTGCTCGCACTTGCTTGTGGGTCGCGACCACGCGGGCGTAGGCAGCTACTACGGACCGTTCGACGCCCACAGGATTTTCGACGAAATTCCAAAGGGCTCGCTCGAAATCGAGCCGCTCAAGATCGACTGGACTTTCTGGTGCTACAAGTGCGGCGGCATGGCCTCGGGGCGCACCTGCCCGCACGAGGACAAGGACCGCCTGCTGGTCTCGGGCACGAAGCTAAGGAAGTGGCTCTCGGAAGGCAGCCCAGTGCCGGCCGAATTCAGTCGGCCCGAAGTGCTGGGAATTCTGCGCGAGTATTATGCCGGGCTCGCCGAAAGCGAAAGGATTGAAGTGAAGCTCGCGGGGCATTCCGCGCGCTAGGAGAAAGGAGAAATGCTTCACCACCTCGCGGTATAACCCTGACAAAAACGACCGGACCTTGCAGAAGAAGCCGTATATCGCGATGATCTCATGGCACTTTGGAGGAGACAACTGGCGGTAAACGGGAATCCAGGCGTCGTTGAAAGATCAGCCAGTGGAGACGGCGGCGAGCAGTACGGTACCGAAAGATCCGATTACGATGAATTGGCCGATGATGTCAGGACGGCAATGCGCCCAAGGGTCGGCCAAGCGTAGGAGTAAAGTGTGACTATCGAAAAGGCGAGGCAGCTGCTTAAGATGCAAGCCAGTTTCGGTGGCTTCCACAACGGCAGCTGCTTGAAGCTGATGCTCGACGAGCTCGGCCGCGAGCACGGACAGGTGGGGAAGATATGCTCATCCGCGAGTTGGGGCTCGATCGCATCTTCGAGTTCAAAGCGGGTACCGCGTTCGCTTGACACGACCAGCGCGCCGGCGTAGATGGCCTCAGTCACGTCCATGTCGAACAAGATCAGCATCGTGGTGGTTTCCGGGTCGCTGGAGCGGCTGCAGATGGCCGCGATGATCGCCTCCGTCGGTGCCGTGAGCGGCAACGAGGTGACCGTCTTCCTGTCCATGAACGCGTTACGCCACTTTACGCGGGGCGCGGGCGAGCCGCCGCCCGCGGAGGGTCCGTTTGGCAGACTGCTTCAGGAAAAGAAAGCGCCCGGATTCAAACAGCTGTTCCGCAGCGCCGCCGAGCTCGGCGAGGCGAAGATTCACCCGTGTTCGATGGCGGTGGACGTGCTTGGCGTGCAGCCGAGCGAACTCGAGCCGTGGCTAGGCCAGCCGCTGGGCCTCACCAAGTTCCTCTCGGACGCGCACGGCGGCCAGGTCTGGTCGTTCTGAGAAAGAACCAGCGCATGCCGGAAAGGACGATAATCGATGCGCGCGGAAGCTTCTGTCCGGGTCCGCTGATGGAGCTGATCGCGCGCCTCAAGTTCGCCACCGTGGGCGAGGAATTCGAGGTATTGTCCACGGACAAGGGCTCGGCGAGCGAGATTCCCGAGTGGGTGCGCAAGGTCGGGCACGAGCTTCTCGGCACGCGGGAAGAAGCCGGCGTCTGGCACATCGCCCTGAGAAAGACCAAGTAGTTCGATCAAGCGGCCCCAAGGGGGCCAAGGAGGAGCAGACTATGAAGATCCTAATTGTTGGCGGCGGCATGGGGGGAACGATCCTCGGCAACAACCTGGCGCGCCGGCTCGCCGGCGAGATCCGCTCGGGCAAGGTGCAGCTCAGCATGCTGTCGGCTTCCGACAAGCACATGTACCAGCCGGGCCTGCTTTACCTGGCGTTCGGCCGCATGACGCCGGACGAGTTGTACCGGGACCAGGCGAGCCTGCTCGAGCCCGGGATTGACTTCCAGGTCGACCCGGTCGAGACCTTCGAGCTGGACAAGAACCAGGTAAGGACGAAGGGCGGCAAGACGCACGGCTACGACATCCTGGTGATCGCCACCGGTTCGCGCCCAGTGCCGGAGATGATCCCCGGGCTCGCCGAGCATGCCGAGACCTTCTACACTGAGCAGACTGCCCTGAAGATGTTCAAGCGCCTGCAGGCGTTCCAGGGCGGCAAGGTGATGATCGCGGTGGGCGTGCCGCACAAGTGCCCGATGGCGCCGCTCGAGATCACATTTATGCTGCACGACTACTTCAAGGATCGCGGCATCCGCGACAAGGTGCAGCTGCACTACACTTACCCCGTTGGCCGCGTGCACAGCCTGGAAAACGTGGCGAAGTGGGCGACACCGGAATTCGACCGCCTGGGTATCACGTACGAAACCCTGTTCAACATGAAGGAAGTCGACGGCAAGAACCAGGTCGTGAAGAGCGAAGAGGGCAGCGAGACCAAGTACGACCTGCTGATCACCATCCCGGCGCACAAGGGCATGGAAGTCGTGGAAAGGAACAAGCTCGGGCAGGGCGGCTTCATCCCGACCAACAAGACGAAGCTCACCATGGAGGGGCGCCAGAACGTCTACGTGATCGGCGACACCACTAACATCCCGATCAGCAAGGCCGGCTCGACCGCGCACTACCAGGCCGAGACGCTGGGCGAGAACATCGCCGCCATCGTCAAACTCGGCGGCCCGGTCCGCGAGCACGACGGCAAGGTGTTCTGCTTTATTGAGTGCGGCAAGGATCGCGCCACGTATGCCATGTTCAACTACACGAATCCGCCCGATCCGAAGCCCCCGACGCGCGCGGTGCACTGGTTCAAAATGGCGTACAACAAGCTGTACTGGACTTCGGCCCGCGGGCTGCTTTAGGAGGACGCCATGGATCCGACACAAGCCCTGGAGCTGGAGCGCCTTGCTGACGCGGCGCGCGACTCGCTGACCGACGAAATGGTCGGCCGCCTGTCGGCCACCGCGGCCGAAGGCATGGATCTTTTGGACCAGATCAACCGCTCGGGCGTGTCCCATGCGCTGCCCGCGCTCGCGCAACTCGTCGCGAATGGCGACCTCGAGCGCTTGGTCGCGCTGGCGCGCACCTACGGTGCGGCGCAGGACGCGATGACCGACGAGATGGTGTCGCGGTTGGCCGAAACGGTAGCGGAGTCGATTTCGATCGTCGACCGGCTGAACCGCGCCGGCCTCGACCGGCTGGTCGGCGTACTCGAGCGGCTGGTGCTGTTGCTCGAAAGCACAATGGGCGCGCTCGACGCCGCGAAGCGCGACGTGACCACGCAACCCGCCGTGGGCGGAGGCCTGGGCGGCCTGTGGCAGCTGCTGAGGGACCCGGAAGCCCAGGAGTCGCTCCGGTTTCTGATGGCCTTCGCGAAGGAGTTTCGCAAGCAGTGCGATTAGCTGGCCGAGAAAGCCGAAGATATCCTCCAGCGTCGAGTACGTGAGCGCGCTGATCCCATAGGGGTCTCGAGTAGACAGTCGGTGGTGAACGGGAATCGCTGTCGCCGAAAGTTCAACGGCGGAGACGGCTGCCCGGGGGCCCTAGGCGTAGGAGTGCAGCGTGACTATCGAAAAGGCGAGGCAGTTGCAAGAGGTGCAGGCCAGTTTCGGCGGCTTCTACAATTCCAACGGCTCGAAGCTGATCCTCGCCGAAGTGAACCGCGAACACCGACAGAAAACGGTGGATATGCCGATCCGTGAGTTGGAGCTCGAG
>Ga0187775_10000399_pt1 | contig 10573 bp, 11 predicted proteins | sample 0216_BV02_MP12_1_FD_132441 | JGI IMG/M metagenome (GOLD analysis project Ga0187775, IMG submission 132441) | Tropical peat soil microbial communities from peatlands in Department of Meta, Colombia - 0216_BV02_MP12_10_MG | ecosystem: Environmental > Terrestrial > Soil > Wetlands > Peat | place... | reverse complement strand
GCGGGCGTCGGCTACGAGATCGAGGTTCCGATGAGCACCTTCTACAGCCTCCCCGCCTCCGGCGAGCGCGTGGCGCTGCTCACGCATCTGGTCGTGCGCGAGGATGCCCACCTGCTGTACGGCTTTGCCACCGAATCCGAGCGGCGCGCCTTTCGCCAGCTCCTCAAGGTAAACGGCGTCGGCGCGCGCACGGCGCTCGCCGTGCTCTCGGGGATGAGCGTCGGCGAGCTGGTCGAGGCGATCGCCGCCCAGGAGTCCGGGCGGCTCGTGAGGATTCCCGGCATCGGGAAAAAGACCGCCGAGCGGCTCCTCCTCGAGCTCAAGGGCAAGCTCGGGTCCGACGCGCTCGCGGGGCTCGCGGTGAACCGGGAAAAGCCCGCGGCGAGCGACGTGATCAACGCGCTGCTGGGGCTGGGGTACAGTGACAAGGAAGCCCAGCTCGCGGTGAAGCAGCTGCCCGAGGGGCTGTCGGTTTCGGAAGGCATACGGCAGGCGCTGAAATCTCTGGCGAGGGGCTGATGAACTGACCAGGCTGCACCGACAAGAAGAATAGAAGCAGAGGAGGAACCCGATGAACCAGCAAGTCCGCTTTTGCACCGCGAGCGACGGCGTCCGGCTGGCCTATGCGACCTCCGGGAGCGGCCCGCCCCTGGTGAGGGCGCCGCACTGGTTCTCCCATCTCGAGCACGACTGGAGCAACCCGGCGATGAGGCCCTGGGTCGCCGGGCTGTCGCAGCGCTACTCGCTGTTGCGCTTCGACCAGCGGGGCACCGGCCTGTCGGACCGGGAAGCGGCGATTCCGTCGTGGGAATGCCATGTCAGCGACCTCGAGTGCGTGGTCGACGCGGCGCAACTCGATCGCTTCGCCCTGCTCGGGCTGTCCCAAGGCGCTGCCTATGCGATCGCCTACGCAGCCCGGCACTCGGAGCGGGTCAGCCATCTCGTCATCTGCGGCGGTTTCGCGCGCGGCCGGGCGACCCGCGGCGTGCCGCATGAAGAGTCGGAGATGCTCTTCAAGCTGGTCGAATTGGGCTGGGGGAGAGACGATCCCTCGTTTCGCCAGGTATTCACGACGCGATTCATGCCGGACGCGGGGCTCGAGTCGATCCACGCGTTCAACGACATGATGCCCCTGACCGCATCGGCGCAGACGGCGGCGAAGATCGTTCGCGCCAACCTGGCCATCGACGTGCGCGAGCAAGCGGCGTGCGTGAAGTGCCCAACCCTGGTGCTGCACGCGCGCGGGGACATGAGCATTCCGTTCGAGGAAGGCAGGCTGATCGCGAGCCTGATTCCCGGCGCCCGCTTCGTGTCGCTGGAGACCCGCAATCACCTGATGCTGGAAAGCGAGCCGGCGTGGCGCGATTTCCTCGCGGCGATGGCCGCGTTCTATGCGCCTGCGGGCGCGTCGTCCGGCGCGGGGTTCCCGGGCCTGACGCCCCGAGAGACGGAGGTGCTCGAGCTCATCGCGCAGGGCCTGGACAACGCCCAGATCGCCGCGCGCCTCGAGCTGTCCGAGAAAACCGTCCGCAACAACATCACCCACATCTTCGACAAGATGCAGGTCGAGAACCGCTCGCAGGCGATCGTGCGCGCCCGCGACGCCGGCCTCGGCGCGAAGCCTCCGAAGTAGTCCGGGACGGCAGTCCCGGAATCCCGGCGCGTTTTTCCGGCTGTCCCGGGACCGCCGCCTCAGGCGCCGGCGGCCCGGCTTCGCCACCATCTGCTCACCGGTTTCGCGCGCCCGGAAGCCGTTCGAGATCCATGCGCGCCCTGCATCAATCACATTTTTGGAGAAACGAGCATGAACCCTACGACAGCTGCAAGCGACCGCTACGCGCGCGTCATCGAGGCTTCCAAGCGCATCCGCTGGGACATCGACCGCGACGTGATCCGCGGCCGCAATTTCGATTTCGCGAAGAAGTTCCTGCCCGACGGCATCTCGAAGCTCGACCGCCTGGGCTTCCTCGGCGCCGACGACCGGCGCCTTCTCAGCCAGATCCAGGGCCGCACCTACGCCAACATGTTCGGGCTGGTCGAGCGCTTCATCGGCGCCAAGATGCTCGATATCAGCCGCGAGCATTGGCTGGGGGATCAGACCGCGCTCGAGGCGCTGGTGCGCTTCACCGACGAGGAGCTGAAGCACCAGGAGCTGTTCCGCCGCATCGAGCGCATGGTCGCGGAGGGCATGCCCGCGGGCTACCGCTTCATGCCGCAGCCGAACGACGTGGCGGGGGTGGTGCTCGGCAAGTCCACGTGGTCGGTCCTGGCGCTCACCTGCCACATCGAGCTCTTCGTGCTCGCGCACTACCGCAGCAGCATCGATCCGGACGGGGAGCTCTCCGAGCTCTACAAGGACGTGTTCCTCTTCCACTGGAAAGAGGAATCGCAGCACGCGATCCTCGACGAGCTCGAGTGGCGGCGCGAGGACGCGAAGCTCTCTCCCGAAGCCCGCGACCAGGCGGTGACTGACCTGATCGGGCTGGTCGCGGCGGTGGACGGCATGCTGCAGGCGCAGGCCGAAGCCGACGCCGGGTATTTCCTCGCGATTTGCCGCGGCCCCTACTCCGAAGACCAGGTCAAGCGCGTGCGCGAAGGCATCCTGCACGCCTACCGCTGGCAGTACATCGTCTCCGGTGTCGAGGAGCCGCGCTTCCAGGGAATCCTCGGCAGCCTGATCAGCAAGGCGCAGGGCAGGCGCATCGGCGAAGCGCTCACGCCCATCATGGCGGGCTCGGCGCATTGACCGCAGCAAGGTCCGCCCCGGCTCGCGCCTCGGGGCGGACTGGCAGCGGGTAGAATGGCGCATGGCCATCGAAACCGACCGCCTTATCTCCGGCGCCCCGGTTTCGGCGCAGGAGCAGGCGTTCGAGCGGTCCCTTCGGCCAAAATCGCTCTCCGAATACATCGGCCAGGAAAAAATCCGCGGGCAGCTCTCGATCTTCGTCGAGGCCGCGCGAGCGCGCAAGGAAGCGCTCGATCACGTGCTGCTGTTCGGTCCTCCCGGCCTGGGAAAGACGACGCTCGCGCACATCGTCGCGCGCGAGATGGGCGTGAACCTGCGCCAGACCTCGGGTCCGGTGCTCGAGCGTCCGGGCGATCTCGCCGCCCTCCTCACCAACCTCGAGCAGAACGACGTGCTGTTCATCGACGAGATCCACCGGCTCGCGCCCGTGGTCGAGGAGATCCTGTACCCGGCGCTCGAGGACTACCAGATCGACATCATGATCGGCGAGGGCCCGGCCGCGCGCTCGGTGAAGCTCGACCTGCCGGCGTTCACGCTCGTCGGCGCGACGACGCGCGCGGGCATGCTCACCAATCCGCTTCGCGACCGCTTCGGGATCGTGGCGCGGCTGGAGTTCTACACCGACGCCGAGCTGCAGAAGATCGTCTACCGCTCCGCCGGGCTGCTCGAGGTCGAGGTCGCTGCCGAGGGCGCGCTCGAGATCGCCCGGCGCTCGCGCGGCACCCCTCGCGTCGCGAACCGCCTGCTCCGCCGCGTGCGCGACTTCGCGCAGGTCAAGGCGAAGGGAGCCGTCACGCGCGAGGTCGCCGACGCCGGGCTCGCGATGCTCGACGTCGACTCGCTCGGCCTGGACGTGATGGACCGCAAGCTCCTGCTCGCGGTGATCGAGAAGTTCTCCGGGGGGCCGGTGGGCCTGGAAAACCTCGCGCACGCGATCGGCGAGGAGGCCGACACCATCGAGGACGTGCTCGAGCCCTATCTCATCCAGCAGGGCTATCTGCAGCGGACGCCGCGCGGGCGCGTCGCCACCGTCTCCGCCTACCGACATCTCGGTCTCGCGGCCCCCAGGCCCTCGGACACCGGGGCCCTGTTCGGGCAATGAGCGGGCACGCCGGGCCGGAACCCTTTTCCTGGCCGGTCCGCGTTTACTACCAGCACACCGACGCCGGGGGCATGGTGTTCCATGCCAACTATTTATCGTTCATGGAATGCGCGCGCACCGAGCTGCTGCAGTCGCTCGGCTTCGATCTCGGGGAACTCGCGCGCCGCGACCATGTCCTGTTTGTGGTGCATTCGGCACAAATCGCCTACCATAAGCCCGCGCTGCTGAACGACGCACTGACCGTGACCGCGAGGGTGAAGCACGTGGGACGCGCGCGGCTGGTGTTCGATCAGGCGGTGATGCGGGGGGAGCAAGAGCTGGCGAGCGCCGAGCTGAGCCTGGCGTGCGTCAGCGCGAAGAGCTACAGGCCGGTCGGCGTGCCTGAGGCGATTCGAAAAAAACTAGAGGGAATGCGATGAGCGCAACCCAGGATCTCTCCATCCTCGCAATGGTCGCCAACGCGAGCGTGGTCGTGCAGCTGGTCATGCTGCTCCTGCTCGTCGTCTCGTTCATGTCCTGGTACTTCATCTTCCTCAAGGTGTTCACCATCGGGCGCGCGAAGAGCAAGACCGAGAATTTCGAGCGCGACTTCTGGAGCGGCTCGGATCTCGCGGCGCTGTACCAGAGCGCGGTGAACCACCGCCACTCGACGGGAAGCCTGGAGCGGATCTTCGAGGCCGGGTTCCGCGAGTTCCAGAAGCTGAAGAGCCAGCGCGGCGCCTCCGACCCGAGCCTGATGGTGGACGGCGCCCGCCGCGCCATGCGCGCGACCTACCAGCGCGAGATGGACCGCCTCGAGGCGAACCTCGCCTTCCTCGCCTCGGTGGGCTCGGTCAGCCCCTACGTGGGACTGCTCGGCACGGTGTGGGGCATCATGCACGCCTTCCGCGGGTTGTCGAACATGGCGCAGGCGACGCTCGCCGCGGTCGCGCCCGGGATCGCCGAGGCCCTGGTCGCCACGGCGATCGGGCTCTTCGCGGCGATTCCGGCGGTGGTGGCGTACAACCGCTTCTCGCACGACGTCGACCGGCTGTCGGTGCGCTTCGAAAGCTTCATGGAGGAGTTCTCCAACATCCTCCAGCGGCAGGCGCAGGCGCGGCTGGCGGCGGCGCACCACGACACCAAGGCCTGAGCGATGCGCCCCCGCCGGCTGATGAACCAGATCAACATCGTTCCCTACGTGGACGTGATGCTGGTGCTGCTCGTCATCTTCATGGTCACGGCGCCGCTCGTGAATCCCGGCGTGATCGACTTGCCGAGCGTCGGCAAGTCCTCGCAGCCGCCGGCCACCCCGCTCGAGGTCATCGTGCGCCGCGATCAATCGCTCATGCTGCGCGAGCGCGACAGGGGCCGGTCGGACGAGCGCGCAGTGACGAGCGCGCAGCTGGTGGCGGCGCTGCGCGAGCGGCAGAAGAAGACCCCGGACCAGCCCGTCGTAATCTCGGCCGACAAGGACGTGCGCTACGAGGCGGTGCTGAAGGTCATGGACGAGCTGCAGCGCCAGAACATCCGGCGCGTCGGCCTGCTGGTAAAGCCCGCGACATGAGCCTCGCGATCCCTCTGGACGAGCCGGACGGCGTTACGCCGGCGATCCTGTCCGCCGTGGTTCACGGCGTCCTCCTCACGTTTCTCGTCTTCGGCCTGCACTGGCAGTCGCATCACCCCGACGCGGTGCAGGTGGAGCTCTGGAGCCAGCTGCCCGAGTCCGTCCCCCAGGCCGAGCCCCCCAAGCCCGAGCCCAAGCCGGAGGTCAAGCCTCCGCCGCCGGCGGTCGAGCAGAAGGCCGCGAAGCCGGACATCGCCATCGGGCGCGAGAAGAAGGCGCCGAAGAAGAAGGAAGAGCCGCTGAAGTTCGACAATACCTCGCGCATACAGCAGCAGCTCGCCCAGGAGCTGAAGCCGCTGCAGGACCGCCGGCGCCAGGACGCCCTGAAGCAGCCCGCCCAGCCGGCGCCGCCGCCCAGTCCCGACGCGGGCTACGTCGACCGGATACGCTCCAAGATCAAAGGCAACGTGGCGCTTCCGTCCAACATCACGGGAAACCCGGAGGCGATCTTCGACGTCATACAACTTCCGACGGGCGAGGTGTTCTCTGTGACACTCAAGAAATCGAGCGGCAATCAGCTCTACGACGACGCGGTTGAGCGGGCGATCCTCAAGAGCTCGCCCCTGCCCAAGCCCGACCGGCCCGAGCAGTTCCAGCGCGAGCTGCAGCTCAAGTTCAAGCCCCAGGAGTAGGCATGCGCAGGCTCTCCACGCTCGCCGCCGCGCTGCTCGTTCTCGCCGGCCCCGCCCGCGCCCAGCTGACGATCGAGATCATCGGCGGGGGCGCGAACCAGATTCCCATCGCGGTCCTGCCTTTCGCCTCGGAGAACGTGCTGCCCCAGAGCATCACCGAGATCGTCGAGCAGGACCTCACCCGCAGCGGCCGCTTCCGCACGCTCTTCGTCGGCGGCATCGGCCCGGTCTCGGACGTCAAGGACGTCAACTACGCCGACTGGAAGAGCCGCCTCGCCGACGCCCTCGTGATCGGACAGGCCAGCCGGCTGCCCGACGGCCGCTTCGACGTGCGCTTTCGCCTTCTCGACGTCCAGAAGCAGGTGCAGCTCGGCGGCTTCGCCTACACCCTGACCGCCTCGCAGGTGCGGCTCACCGCCCACAAGATCGCCGACTTCATCTACGAGAAGCTGACCGGTGAGCGCGGGGTCTTCAGTACGCGCATCGCGTACGTCGTGAAGCAGGGGAGCCGCTTCGAGCTGCGCGTCGCCGACGCCGACGGGCAGAACGCCCAGGCGATCCTCATCTCGCAGGAGCCGATCATGTCCCCCGTCTGGTCGCCCGACGGGACGCGCATGGCCTACGTCTCGTTCCAGAACAAAAAGCCGATCCTGTTCGTGCAGAGCCTGTCGGCGAGCAGGCAGCCGGCGCCCGTGGCGGCGTACCGGGGCTCGAACAGCGCGCCCGGCTGGTCGCCGGACGCCAAGACCCTCGCGGCCGTTCTTACGCGGGACGGCAGCTCGCAGATCTACCTCATGAACCCGGACGGCAGCAACCTGCGCAAGCTCACCAGTTCCACCACCGGCGCGATCGACACGGAACCATTCTTCACTCCCGACGGTCAATCGATCTACTTCACCTCGGACAGGGGCGGGACCCCGCAGATCTACCGTATGGCGGCGAGCGGAGGCGAGCCGATGCGGATCACCTTCGACGGCGACTACAACGTCTCGCCGCGCGTCAGCCCGGACGGAAAGACCCTCGCGTACATCTCACGCGTCAACGGACGCTTCCAGCTGATGGCCATGGACCTCGAGAACCGGCAGACCCAGGCCCTGACCGAGGGCCCGCGCGACGAGTCGCCCACGTTCGCGCCCAACGGACGCATCATCCTGTTCGCGTCGGACGTCGACGGCCGGGGCGTGCTCTACGCCGTGTCGAGCGACGGCCGCTTCAAGCAGCGGCTCGGGGTCCTCGCGGCCGACATCCGCGAGCCCGCCTGGGGGCCCTTTATGGGCAACTAGAGGTCTGACAGAATGCACGCTCTGCAAGGGAAGAACAGGGGAGAAACAGGGGAGAAATGGGGAACAGGATTGTCCTCACTTCACAACCCGCTCGATAGGAGGTCCCAATGAAAAAAGCTTTGTTTTCAGTTCTTGCAGTAGCCCTGATGTACGGTTGCGCCAGCACGCCCGAAACCAAGCCGACGGAGCCCCAGGCCGCACCGGTGCAGCCGCCGGCCGCGCCGCCGTCGACTGCGGTGCAACCGATTCAGCCCGGCACCGTGCAGGGCGAGTCGCTCAAGGACGGCACCCTCGGCAAGCGCTCGGTCTACTACGATCTCGACAAGTACGACATCAAGGCCGAGTTCCGGCCGCTGCTGCAGGCGCACGGCAAGTATCTCGCCGAGCACCGCAACGCCAAGATGCTCGTCCAGGGCAATTGCGACGAGCGCGGCAGCCGCGAGTACAACATCGCGCTCGGGCAGCGGCGCTCCGAGGGCGTGAAGAGGATGCTGGTGCTGATGGGCGCGAGCGACTCGCAGGTCGAGCCGGTGAGCCTCGGCGAGGAGAAGCCGCGCTGCACCGAGCATACTGAAGGCTGCTGGTCGCAGAACCGCCGCAGCGACATGCTCTACGGCGGGGAATACTAGGCGATGCGGTCGCGCCTCGCACCCCTCGCTGTCACGTGGGCCGCGCTATTTGCGGGCGCGGCCCACGCGGCCCTGTTCGACGACGACGAGGCGCGCAAGCAGATCAACCAGCTGAAGACCCAGACCGACGCCCGCCAGAAGTCGATCGAGGAGCGTCTCGCGGCGATCGACGCGAAGCTCGGCCAGATGGACTCGTCGGGGCAGAACCGCGTGCTCGACCTCGCGCAGATGATCGACGCGCTCAAGCAGGACATGGCGAAGCTGCGCGGCCAGATCGAGATCCTCGCCAACCAGACCGAGACGCTCGAGCGGCGCCAGAAGGACCTCTACGTCGATCTCGACAACCGGCTGCGCAAGATCGAGCAGACGCAGACGCAGCTGCAGGACAAGATGAGCCAGGGGGAGCGCAGCGCCGCGGCCGAGAAGCAGGCGTACGAGACCGCGCTCAACCAGTTCAAGCTCGGCAACTACCAGCTCGCGATCACCAATTTCCAGAACTTCATGACGAATTTCTCGGGCAGCGAACTGCTGCCCTCGGCGCAGTACTGGATCGGCAACGCGTACTACGCCATGCGCGACTACAAGTCGGCGATCGCGGCGCAGCAGAAGGTGGTGAGGCTGTGGCCTGAGAACGCCAAGGCGCCCGACGCGCTGCTCAACATCGCGAGCGCGCAGACCGAACTCGGTCAGGGCAACGCCGCGCGCGAGACGCTGCGCACGCTCGTCAAGAAATATCCGTCCAGCACAGCCTCCGAGCAGGCCAAGCAGCGCCTCGCCCAGAAGCGATAGGGCGGGCCGCCGCCGCCGCATTTTCCTCTTGGCCGAATCCGCCGCGCTCGCTCCCGCAGTCGTATGGGGCGCCTTCGCGCTCGCCTTCGTGTTCGGCGCGGTCGCGAACCGCACGAATTTCTGCACCATGGGCGCGGTGTCCGACGTCGTCAACATCGGCGACTGGAATCGCATGCGCATGTGGCTGCTCGCGATCGCCCTGGCGATCGCCGGCGCGAGCGCCCTGCAGCTCGCGGGCTGGATCGACGTCTCCAAATCGATCTACGCCGTGCCGCGCCTGAACTGGCTGTCCTACATCGTCGGGGGCGCGCTCTTCGGCGTCGGCATGACGCTCGCGTCGGGGTGCGGCTCGAAGACGCTGATCCGCATCGGGACCGGCAACCTCAAGTCGCTCGTCGTCGCGATCGTTCTCGCCGTCACGGCCTACATGACCCTGAAGGGCGTCCTCGCGGTGTTCCGCGTCGCCGCGATCGACTCGGTGGACGCGACCCTGGCCCGGCCGCAGGACCTGCCTTCGCTCCTCGCGCCGGTGCTCGGCCTCGACAGGAAGGCGGTGCTCGTGGCGCTCGCCGCCGCGCTCGCGGGCGGGCTGCTGGTGTTCGTGTTCAGGGCGCGCGAATTCCGCACCTTCGACACCATCCTCGGCGGGACGGTGGCCGGGCTCGCGGTCGTGGGCTGCTGGGTCCTGTCCGGACACATCGGCCACCTCGCCGAGGACCCGGTGTCGCTCGAGGAGAAATTCCTCGCCACCAACTCCGGGCGAATGGAGTCGCTCTCCTTCGTCGCGCCCTACGCCTACCTGCTCGAGCTGCTGATGCTGTGGAGCGACAAGAGCCGGGTGATGACGCTCGGGATCGCCGCGGTGCTGGGGATGCTCTCCGGGTCGCTCGCCTGGTCGCTTGCGTCGCGCAGCTTTCGCCTGGAGAGCTTCCGCGACGCACAGGACCTCGTCAACCACCTCGTCGGCGCGGCGCTGATGGGCTTCGGCGGCGTGCTCGCGCTCGGCTGCACCATCGGACAGGGCATCAGCGGCGTGTCGACGCTCGCGCTCGGGTCCTTCCTCGCGCTCTTCTCGACCGTCGCCGGCGCGGCGGCGACGATGAAGTTCCAGTACTGGCGGCTGACGAAGGAGTAGCTAGAAGGTGTACGCCAGCCCGAGCGTGATCACCGGGTAGTAGCGGAAATTCTTTATGTCGTCGTTTGCCGTGGCTTGCTGCGCAGCCGTGTCGCTCTGAAGCTGCGCGCACTGAGGGGCGCTCAATGCGGGGCCGCAGGTCGTCGTGAGCGTCGCTTGAGGCGACTGCTGGAACACCACGCCCAGATCGAAAGTCAGCGAGAGGCCGCTGCCGACAGGGCGCCCGTACCCGATACCGGCGTAAGGCACGTACTTCTTGAAATCGACCTGGCCTTCGAGCGACGAGACCTGCGATGTGGAGTACGGCACCCCGTTGATCGTGAAGTTGCCGTTTGCGTCGGGCTTGCCCGTGAGTCCCAGCTTGTTTCCGTTGTACATCGGTCCCGCGCTGATGCGGAAGTTGTTCGCGAAGGGATACCAGTCGAGGAGCAGCGAGCCCGTCTTGAGCGTGGCCTTGGCGTCGTAGTCTATGTCCGAATTGTTGAAGCTCCTCGTGTACTTGTAGGAATCCGCGTTGAGCCGCACGCCCAGCCTCTGCGAGATCGGATACGAGAACTCGAGCCCGAGTCCGAGCGTGCCGGCGCGGACCCCGAGCGATCCGTCCGCCTGCGCCACGGCGGGAAGGAGCACCAGCGCAACCGCGAGAATTTT
>Ga0187775_10000397_pt1 | contig 10593 bp, 9 predicted proteins | sample 0216_BV02_MP12_1_FD_132441 | JGI IMG/M metagenome (GOLD analysis project Ga0187775, IMG submission 132441) | Tropical peat soil microbial communities from peatlands in Department of Meta, Colombia - 0216_BV02_MP12_10_MG | ecosystem: Environmental > Terrestrial > Soil > Wetlands > Peat | place... | reverse complement strand
GCGGCTGCCGGCAGCAGCCCGCGAACCGGCCTCAGCTCGCCGGTGAGGCCGAGCTCGCCGTAGAACTCGCGCGGCGGCGACTCGGCGCCCGCACTCCTCACCTGCCCGGAAGCCAGCAATATCCCGAGCGCGATCGGCAGGTCGAAGCGACCGCCTTCCTTGGGCAGGTCCGCGGGCGCGAGACTCACCGTGATGCGCCCCGCGGGAAATTCGAACCCGGAGTTCTGCAGCGCGGCGCGCACCCGCTCCCTGGCCTCGCGCACGACCAGAGCAGGCAGCCCGACGATGCAGAATGCAGGCAAGCCGCTCGCGAGGCCCACCTCGACCTGCACCAGCGGCGCGCTCAAGCCGAGCTGAGCCCGGCAGGCTACCCGCGCGAAGGCCATGACCCTCCCCGCGGGCCTCGAGTACGCAGACGGAGCGAGGGCCGGCCGGGCGTTAAGGACCCGGGGGCTCCGGCGCGGTCCCCGCCGTTCCTGGCCCTTCCATGGCTGCGAGCCGCGCCTCGAGCGCCTCGAGCCGCGAGCGCGTGCGCTCCAGCACCCGGGTCTGCGCGTCGAACTCATCGCGCGTGACGAGGTCGAGCTTGGCTAAGCGCTCGCGCAGCACCGCGCGGAAGCTCGTCTCGAGGTCCTGCTGCACGGCACGCAGCGCCGGCGGCACCCGCTCGAGCAGACGCCGCGCCAAATCGTCGATCCGCAGTGACTCCATAAAGACTCCTCGCGGTGCGGCTCGTGCCCCGCTCGCGCGCAGGGCCAGAGCTTACGCGCCCGTGTGCGCTCGTGCAGAGCGTATTTGCGGCGTGATTCGTCCGATATGCCCGGGTGCGCTGGATTTCGCCGGCCGCACGGTCGTACACATCAGCGCCGGCGTTCACATCGCCTCCCACGGCGAGCGGGCTTACGACCTCCAGCGGGACCCCGGGCCAGAGGGCCGCGTCAGTCGCGCCGGCGCTGGCCTAAGCGGCCCGGCCTTTGTATGGTGTGATCCGTAGCGGCACCGGCCCCTCGCCTGTGTGACGGAGTTCAAGGGTCGGCGGGCCGGGGAGCCGCCATACTGCCGCGGCGGAGGCCCTTTATGTTGCGACTCGTACCCCTTACCGCCCTCGTCCTTGCCGGAGCGTGCACCCTGGCCCGCGCCGATGTGTTCCGCTGGGTGGATGAGCAGGGAGTCGTCCATTACAGCGACGAGTGGGTGCCGGGCACGGTGGTCGTAAAGACCGTCAAGCCCCACCCGGAGAACGCCTCCCCGACTGTGGCACGCAGCGGATCCACTACTGCGGCCAGCAACCGCCTCAACGAGCAGCTCAACGAGCAGTCCAACGCCCGCGCCGTGCATGAGGATGTCGCCAAGGCGCGCGACACGCAGTGCAGCTGGGCCAAGGATCGCTACATGAAGGCGATCGCGTCGCGCCGCGTGTACAAGGAAGGCAAGGACGGCGAGCGGCTCTACATGACGGATACGGAGGCCGATGCCTACCGCGAGCAGGCCCGTAAGGACGTCCAGCAGGCCTGCGGCAACGTGCCGGAGTGGAAGCCCGACCAGGGAATTCCCGAGCCGCAGCCGATCCCGGAGCCGAAGGTCAACCCCGCCGAGGCGACCTCGCGCTAGAAAACGCGGCTCGACTCGAAGCCGACAGCGCGCCCTGACGCCGACCGTGTTGTCCCGGCCGCCCGCTCGGGGCGGCGATTCCGCACGGCGCGCGCTTTCGCTCTATAGTGTCGTCCCGCGGCCGAGCCGGCCGCACGAGGTGCGTCGCCGCACCAGGTGCTGACAACAGATGCGCGCAGGCTTCGTCGGACTCGGCGCCATGGGCACGCACATGGCCCGCAACCTTCACAAGAAGGGCATGCTCACCGCGGTCTGGAACCGCACCGCGCCCAAGGCGCAGGCGCTCGCGAAGGAGCTCGGCGTGGCCTCTCCCGCCACGCTCGCCGAGCTCGCCGGGGAGACCGAGGTGGTCGTCTCGTGCGTCTCGGCTGATGCGGACGTGCTCGCGGTGGCACAGGGCCTCGCGCCGGGACTGAAGGCCGGCTCGCTGATGCTCGATTGCTCCACGGTGAGCGCCGAGACCGCGCGCCAGGCGGCCGAGCTCCTCGAAGCCAAGGGCGTGGACTTTCTCGATTGTCCCGTGAGCGGCGGCGTCGAGGGCGCCCGCGATGGCACCCTCGCCATCATGGTGGGCGGGACTCCGGCGGCCTTCGAGCGCGCCCGGCCGGTGCTGGAGGCGCTCGGGCGCACCGTGGCCCACTTCGGTCCCGTCGGCGCGGGCGAGGCCGCCAAGGCCACCAACCAGATCATGTGCGCCGGCATCATTGAGGCGGTCGCGGAAGCGATGGCGTTCGCGCGCGCGCAGGGGCTGCCGCTGCCGATCCTGATCGACACCCTCGGCAAGGGTGCCGGCTCCTCCTGGTACTTCGTGCATCGCGCCCCCAACATGGCGCGCGGCAGCTATCCGGCGGGCTTTCGCGTGCGGCTGCACGAGAAGGACCTGCGCATCTGCCACGACATGGCGGCACGCTTCGGCGTGCAGCTGCCGGTGGTGGAGCGCATGCTGGGTGAGTACGCCGAGCTCACTGCGCGCGGCTACGGCGACGAGGACATCTCCGCCACATTCCGCCTCAAGGAGGAGCTCTTCGAGCGCACCAATATCATGGGCGCGCCGCCGCTGCGGCCGCCGCCGCGCACCCCATGAAAGACGATTCCGAAGACCAGCACTCGCTCTATCTCCCGGACTTCTGCACCTCGCGCACCACGCTCGCTATCGTGCTGATCGTCGAGCTGACCGCCATTGTGCTGACGCTGGCGCGGCAGAGCGTCGTGATCGACTTCTGGACCGACCTGGTGCGCACGTCGCTGTTCCTGCTGTGGATCGGCCTCACCGGGGCGGCGTTCCTGTGTGTGCTGCGCAGCAGCCTCACGCGCCTCAACGTCGCGGCCGGCTCCGCCGCCGTGCTCGCGCTTGTCGCGGCACTGGTGGCGCTGATTTCCGCGTGCGCCTACTTCATCGGCCGTACCCACCTGGTACTCGACACGGGCGGCGGCGCGCTCTTTCCCTCCGAGCCGCTGAGCTTCGTGCTGCGTAATATATCGATCGGGCTGGTGGTGACCGGGCTGGCGCTGCGCTACTTCTACGTGGCGCACGAGTGGCGCCGCAGCGTCGAGCTGCGCGCCGCCGCGCGCGTGCACGCGCTGCAGGCGCGCATCCGCCCGCACTTCCTCTTCAACAGCATGAACACCATCGCCTCGCTCACGCGCACCGACCCGCCGCGCGCCGAGGGCGCGGTGCAGGACCTGGCCGACCTGTTCCGCGCCACCTTGAGCGACCAGCACAACACCATCACGCTGGCCGAGGAGCTCGAGGTGGCCCGCACCTACCAGCGCATGGAGCAACTGCGCCTGGGTGAGCGGCTCGAGGTCGAATGGAAGACCGACTCGCTCCCCGGCAACGCGCTGGTGCCCGGTCTCATGATCCAGCCGCTGCTCGAGAACGCCATCTACCACGGCATCGAGCCGCGTCCCGCCGGCGGCCGCGTCACCATCAGCGGCGACATCAACGCCGGGCTCATCACCATCGTGGTGCGCAATCCGCTCGGCGCAGGCCCGCAGCAGCGCGATGGCAACCGCCTGGCGCTGGCCAATATCCGCGAGCGGCTCGCCCTCATGTACGGCGAGCGGGCCCTGATGAAATCCGGCACCTTCGACGCGGAGTACATCGTCACGCTGCGCTTCCCGCTCATCGAACGGCAGCCGGCGCCCCCGTCCGCGCCGCCCGCCGCTGCCTGAGAGCGCGTGAACGCGGCCCGCCTCAAGGTGCTGATCGTCGACGACGAGCTGCCGGCCCGCGAGCGGCTGCGCAGCCTCCTCGGCGAGATCCCCGAGGTCGTGGCGGTGGGCGAGGCGGTGAGCGGCGCGGAGGCGCTGGCGCTCACCCACGATCTCGCCCCCGACATCGTGCTGCTCGACGTGCGCATGCCGGGCATGGACGGGCTCGAGGCGGCGCGCCACCTCAACGTGCTGGAGGAGCCGCCGGCGGTGATCTTCACCACCGCCTACGACCAGTACGCGGTCGAGGCCTTCGAGGCGCACGCGGTCGGCTATCTGCTGAAGCCGGTGCGCAAGGAGCAGCTCGCGGCCGCGCTGACCCGCGCCGGACGCCTGACGCGCGCGCAGCTGCAGAAGCTCGCGGCCGCGGGCGCCGAGGCCCGGCGCACGCACATCGCCGCGCGCTCGCGCGAGGGACTGAAGCTCATCCCGATCGAGCAGGTGCAGTACTTCCTCGCCGACCGCAAGTACACGACCGTCGCCCACGTGAACGGCGAGGAGCTGATCGAGGACTCCCTGCGTCTCCTCGAGAGCGAGTTCGGCGCCGCCTTCGTGCGCATCCACCGCAATGCGCTGGTCGCGGTCAAGTACCTCGAGGGCATCGAGCGCGGCGCCGACGGCCAGTACTTCGTGCGCCTGCGCGGCTGCGCGGCGCCGCTCGCGGTGAGCCGCCGCATGGCGGGTGAGCTCAAGGAGCGGTTCAGGATCTGAGGACGCCGCAGCCTTCGGCGTCTCGAAGGGGACATCATGACGCATAGAAGCCGCCCTCGGCCGCTCTCACGGCGCAGTTTCGTCGGCGGGCTCGCGACGCTGCCCACCCTCTGGTCGAGCGTGCGCGCCGACGACGCTGCGCCGCCGCCCGCGCAGCTCTTTCACCGCGATCCGCCGCCGCTCAGCTCCGCCGCCGACGTGCTCGATGTCATGAGCTTCGAACTGCTGGCGCGCGCGGCGCTGCCGCCCGCCCATTTCGGCTATCTCGCCACCGGGATGGACGACGATCGCACGGTGGCGTGGAATCACGAGGCCTTCGCGCACTACGAGATCCGCTCGCTGCGTTTCGCCGATCTCGATCACCTCGACACCTCGTGCACGGTGTTTGGCGTGCGCTGGCCGAGCCCCATCTACCTTTCCGCGGTCTCGGGCATGCGCGCCTTCCATCCCGAGGGCGAGGTCGCCGTGGCGCGCGCGGCGCACACGCGCTCCGCACAGCTCATGATCTCGACCGGCACGTCGACCGCTCCCACGGAGATCACCGCGGCGCGTGGCGCGCCGCTCTGGCAGCAGCTCTACCCGACCGACGACTGGAAGGTGACGGAGGCTCTCGTGAAACGCAGCGAAGCCGCCGGCGGCACGGCGATCGCACTCACGGTCGACGGCGCCGCCGAGCCCCGCTTCAACGAGACGCTGCTGCTCGCCATGCGTACCGACAACCGTCAGTGCGGCACCTGTCACCTGAGCAACCGGCACGACATGTGGCTCAAGGCGCCGATATTCGCCGGTCTCGACGTGTCAGGGGTGACGAGACTCCGGCCGGCGAGCATCACCCCCGAATTCCTCGACCGGCTGCGCAGCCTGGTCAGAGGGCGCCTCATCATCAAGGGAGTCGTCACGGGCGAGGACGCGGCGCTCGCGCTCCAGCACGGCGCCGACGCCGTGGTGGTCTCGAACCACGGCGGACGCAACGAGGAGACGCTGCGCGCGACGATCGACTGTCTGCCCGAAGTGGTGGCGGCGGTGGGCGGGCGCATTCCGGTATTCATCGACGGGGGCATCCGCCGCGGCACCGACGTCTTCAAGGCGCTGGCGCTCGGCGCCGCGGCCGTCGGCATCGGCCGGCCGCACGCCTGGGGCCTCGCCGCTTTCGGCCAGCCGGGGGTCGAGGCCGTGCTCGATATCCTGAATCGCGAGCTCGGGGCGATCATGCGTCAGGCGGGGACGCCGAGCATCGCGAGCATCACCGCGGCGCGCGTGGCTCGCGCGGCGGGGTGAGGCAGGCGCCACAGAAGAACGGGCCGGCTCTCCTCGCGGAAAGCCGGCCCGCAGCCCGGCCCGGTGTCAGCGCCGCAAGCGGCGCAGGCAGCGGTCAGAAGCTGTAACTGCCGTACAGCCCGATGGTGCGCGGCTGGTTGGTCAGGTAACCGACGCGCGCGCTGCGTCCGCGCTCGTAGTCGAGCGCCAGCTCCGCACTCTTGTCGGCAATGTTGTTGACGTAGAGCGCCGCCTGCCAGCGATCACTCTTCAAGCCGAAGCGGATGTTGGCGAGCGTGTAGCTCGGCAGCTCGGGATTGAAGGCGATTACCGTCCCCGGCGGCACGCCACCGTAGGTGATCAGCCGCGCAGCATTCGGGTCAGCGGCCTGGCCGCCGATCTGGCCCCAGCCCGGCTCTTCGTTCTCGAACTGCGAGAACGAGGAGCCGACGTACTGGAGCGTGAAGTTGGCGAAGAAGTCGCGCCCAGCGCTCACGGGCACCGTGTAGCCGATGCTGGCCACTCCCTGGAACTCGGGGGCGGTCGGCAGGCGGTTGCCATCGGCGAGGCCGCCCACGACTACCTGGGTGCCGCCCGGCAAGGTCGACACCACCGACGAGGTGAGCTTCGCGTTGATGTAGGTCCCCGAGATGCCGAAGTCCCAGTTGAGGTTCGGCCGCGCGAACAGCTCTGCCTCGATGCCCTGGCTGCGGGCGGTGGGAACGTTGAACACAATGCGCGACGAGCAGGTGCCGGCAGTCGTGGTGGCCTGCAGGTCCTTGATGTCGGCGTACCATGCCGCGATGTTGAAGGTCACGCGGTGATCGAGCCACTGCGTCTTCGCGCCCAGCTCGTAGTTCCAGACGGTCTCATCCTGCCAGTTCTTCTGGCTGCCGAAGACCTGCAGGTCGACCGGCGAGCACAGGGGAATGTTGAGCGGATCGTTGATGCCGCCCAGGCGGAAGCCGCGCGCCGCCTGCGCGTAGAGCTCCGCGTCGGCGGCCGGCTTGTAGGTGAAGATCAGGCGCGGCGAGGTGCCGTTGGAATCCACCGATGCCGGTACGCCCCCCGGAGGCGTCGGCGCGGAGAACACGCCGTTGAAGTTGAGAACGCGGTCCTCGCTGAACTTGTAGTAACGCAGGCCGGCGGTGACCGAGAACTGATTGGTCGCGTGCCAGGTCGCTTCGCCGAAGAGAGCGTACTGCTTCAGCGTGTAGTAGAGATCCGAGTAGAACGGCGTGTCGTAGAGTCCCACCGGGTTCGGCCCGAGCGGAAAGCCCGCCGCCGCATTGAGGGCATCGTAGCCCGGAGTCGGCAGATCCTGCCCATAGTGGCGTCCGACGTGCTGGAAGAAGCCCCCGGCCAGCCAGTCGATCTGCTGCGTGCCGTTGGAGGCCAGCCGCAGCTCCTGCGAGAACACATTGAGGTGCGTGCGGTCGTAGAGCGGCGAGCTGGTGCGCACTCCGGCGTAGTCGGGCGGCACCGAGGCGTCGCCGAACACATCGAAGGTCACGCTGCCGGTGAGCTGCGTCGCATCGCGCAGCACCTGCACGTTGCGGTGCGTGTAGGAGGTGACCGACGTGAGGGTCGCAGGTCCCGTGTTGTAATCGATCTTGAGGTCGGCGAGCGTGAAGTCGTCGGTGAGACCGTCGGGCTGCTGCCGGTACTGCTCGAGAGCGCCCATCGTGACGGGGGGCTGGGTGGTCGTGTAGGGGTTCGCGAGGATGTTGTAGATATCGACGCGCGGATAGCCGTTGGTCGCGAGCTTCTGGAACACGACGCGCGGCGTGATCGACAGGTCACTATTGGGCTGGATCAGCAGCGCCAGGCGCCCGCCGCTGCGGTCGCCGGAGTTGATCGCGCGGTTGACCGTGAAGCCGGCGGGCTGGTCGCCCCCGGCGGGCCCGTAGGGCGAGATCGCATCGATGAAGCCGGCGAGATGATGCCAGTAGGCCACGAAGCGGGCCGCGACTACGTCGCCGAGCGGCACGTTCATGGCCATGCGGACGAAGCCGCCCTCATCGCCGTGCGTGACGTCCTCGAACGAGGCATCCATCGTCGTCGAGGACTGGCCAAGGCGCGGCTGGGCGGTGATGTAGCGCACCGTGCCGGCTTCCGATCCGGCGCCGAAGAGCGTGCCCTGTGGACCGCGGAGAACCTCGAACCGATCCAGGTCGAACAATTCGAGGTCGGGGGTGAAGAGAGCGACCGAGATCGGCGACTCATCGAGGTAGACGCCGACCTGCTCCTTGACGCCCGGCTGATCGCGGATGACCTGTCCGGAGCTGATGCCGCGGATGGCCATCTGGCTCTGGCCCGGACCTAAGTCCGCGATCGCGAGTCCCGGGACGCTGCGCGCCAGGTCGACGATGTCGATCGCACCCGCGTTGCGGATCTGCTCCTGGCTGGTCGACGACACCGAGAAGGGAACCTCCTGGAGGTTCTGGCTGCGCTTGGTCGCCGTGACGATGACTTCCTGGAGAGCGCCGGAGGGCTCTGCGGATTGTTGTTGCGCTTGAGCAACGAGTGGCAACGCGGCCAGACTCGCCAATGCGAGACGGGTGAGGTCTCCGAGGAGAACGGATGGAGTGCGGCGCATGACGGTTTTCCTCCCGTAAAGAGGCGCGGGAACGCCATTCCTTCACAGGATGATACACATCAGGCTGATTTTGTTACATGCAGGGCAAGGCGATTTTTTGTATGGATGCGACAAAGTGGCTGAAGGGTTCCGCTACGAAGATCCTCAGAGGATGTAGCGGCTCAGGTCCTCGTCCTTGACGAGCCGACCTAGGTGATCGTCCACGTACTTCGCATCGATGGTCACGACGCCCCGGTCGTCGGTGCCGCCGCGGGCCCCATCCTCGTGCGCCGCGGCCTCGTAGGAGACGCTCTCGAGCAGCCGCTCCATCACGGTGTGCAGGCGGCGCGCACCGATGTTCTCGGTGCGCTCGTTGACCTCGAAGGCGATCTCGGCGATGCGGCGCACGCCGCCGGGGGCGAACTCGACCGTGACGCCCTCGGTTGCCATCAGCGCCTGGTACTGCGCGGTGAGCGATGCGTCCGGCTCGGTGAGGATGCGCACGAAGTCCTCCACCTTGAGCGAGTCGAGCTCGACCCGGATCGGCAGGCGCCCCTGGAGCTCGGGGATCAGGTCCGAGGGCTTCGACAGGCTGAAGGCCCCTGAGGCGATGAACAGCACGTGATCGGTCTTCACCGGGCCGTACTTGGTCGTCACCGTCGAGCCCTCGACGAGCGGCAGCAGATCGCGCTGCACGCCCTCGCGCGAGACGTCGGCGCCGAGCGTTTCCTGGCGGCGGGTCACCTTGTCGATCTCGTCGATGAACACGATGCCGTTCTGCTCGGCGTTGGCCAGCGCCTGGATCTTGAGCTCGTCCTCGTTGATGAGCTTGCCGGCCTCCTCGTCGGTGAGGAGCTTCAGGGCCTCGCGCACCTTGACCTTGCGGGTGCGGGTGCGGTTGCCGGAGAGGTTCTGGAACATCGACTGCAGCTGCTGCTGCATCTCCTCCATCCCGGGCGGCGCCATGATCTCCACGCCCACGGCCAAGGCACGCACCTCGATCTCGATCTCGCGGTCGTCGAGCTCGCGCTCGCGCAGCATCTTGCGGAATTTCTGCCGCGTCTCCGAATCGCGCGCGTGGGCCGGCTCGTCGGTCGAAAAGCCCATCATGCGCGGCTTCGGCAGCAGCGCATCGAGCACGCGCTCCTCGGCGGCATCGAGCGCGCGCTCGCGCACCTTGGCCATTTGCTGCTCGCGGGTGATCTTGACCGCGACGTCGGCCAGCTCCTTGACGATCGAGTCGACATCGCGGCCGACGTAGCCGACCTCGGTGAACTTGGTCGCCTCGACCTTCACGAACGGCGCGTTGGCGAGCTTGGCGAGGCGCCGCGCGATCTCGGTCTTGCCGACCCCGGTCGGGCCGATCATCAGGATGTTCTTGGGCGTGATCTCCTGGCGCAGCGGCTCCTCGACCTGCATGCGGCGCCAGCGGTTGCGCAGCGCGATGGCCACGGCGCGCTTGGCCGCGTCCTGGCCGACGATGTGCTTATCGAGCTCCTGGACGATCTGGCGGGGCGTGAGTGCGGATGACATGCGTTTACTCCGACTGCCCGCGCTTGCGACCGTTCAGCTCCTCGATGACGAGGTTGCGGTTGGTGTAGATGCAGATGTCGGCGGCGATGTCGAGCGAACGCTCGACGATCGCGCGCGCGGCCAGATCGGAACCCTCGAGGAGCGCCCGGGCCGCGGCGAGCGCGTACTGGCCGCCGGAGCCGATCGCGGCGACGTCGTGATCGGGCTCGATGACATCGCCGTTCCCCGAGATGATGAAGAGCTTGTCCGGATCGCCGACCAGGAGCAGCGCCTCGAGCCGTCTCAGATAGCGGTCGGAGCGCCAGTCCTTGGCGAGCTCGATGGCGGCGCGGGTGAGATTGCCGTACTTCTCGAGCTTGCCCTCGAATCGCTCGAAGAGCGTAAAGGCATCCGCGGTGCCGCCGGCGAAGCCGGCCAGCACTTTGTCGCCGAAGAGCCGGCGCACCTTGCGGGCGTTGCCCTTCATGACGGTGTTGCCGAGCGTCACCTGGCCGTCACCCCCCAAGGCGATGGTGCCGTTGCGGCGGACGCCGAGGATGGTCGTGCCGTGGGGATTGAAGACTGCTGCGTCGCTCATAAAGTCCCCGGGGTGGTGATCCGAAGGGGCGCGGACCTCTCGAGGCTCGTCTAGACCTTGCGGCGCGCCCGCGGGTGTGCAGCGTCGTAGATGCGGGCGAGGTGCTGGAAAT
>Ga0187775_10000396_pt1 | contig 10596 bp, 8 predicted proteins | sample 0216_BV02_MP12_1_FD_132441 | JGI IMG/M metagenome (GOLD analysis project Ga0187775, IMG submission 132441) | Tropical peat soil microbial communities from peatlands in Department of Meta, Colombia - 0216_BV02_MP12_10_MG | ecosystem: Environmental > Terrestrial > Soil > Wetlands > Peat | place... | reverse complement strand
GTCTGCCGCGAGGTCGTAATAATGGCGGTTGTAAATCATGTCGCGTCCTCCTCTGAAAATTTTGCGATTTCGACTACTTCGCAAGTAGAGTGTGACTGCATTGGGCTTATTATTAGGTTACTGACCGATTACAAATCGCTTACAAGTACCATTTGGTTTTTTGGAAACGTTCCAGTTTGTCGCAGCAGGGAATCACTTTATTGACCCACGAAGACCCACCACAAAATCACAGGAGGACATTAAATAATCCATGCGCCATCCATCCCAGAGCCGCGCCCGCGGGAATATCGATCACGTAATGCTGCTTGGTAAACAGGCAACTTAAACCAATGAGTACTGGAAACGCGAACACCAGCATCCCAAAATGCGGTTGCAAGAAGAGCGCAGTGAGCATGGCTACCGACGTGTGCATACTGGGAAAGCTGTTGGAACGAGCATCAAAACGCTGAACAAAAGCTAGAAAACGCTCGGATAGATTTCTTCCTGTATTCCATGTTCGCCAGGTCTCTGGTGTGCTAACGGGATAAACAAGGAAAAAAAGCATTTGCAACGCAAGCAGTACCAGATAACTTAGCGCCACGTGGTTAAACTGGCGTGGCGAGTCCGTGACCAAATTCACACACAAAATGGCCGGGTAATACAGAAGGCTGTAGATCCAGACCCAGCTTGGCCAATAAGGTATGAAATCGTCAATTGGGAGGCGTAAAACCCGTGGTGCTCTTGCATTACGTTGGCACCAGAAGTAAAACTGGTACGCGCCAATGATCAGCACTCCGCTTAAGACAAGATCAATCACATAATCGGCAATTTTCATATTTTCCTCCTTACAGTATGAGTTCGATAAAACACCGCTTGACGTTCCACTTCGAAAATGAGTTTCGCTAATTGCGCATTGGCAAATCTCAGTGCCCTCGACCTATTAATGCAGTCGTAAGCCAAGGTATGTATGTGATAAGAACCACGCCAATCAACAGCACCAAGAAAATAGGCACGATCGAGCGGCAAACCTCAGGGAACGGCTTGCGAAACCGGTACGACGCCAAGAAAAGATTCATCCCCATGGGCGGTGTCAGGTAGCCAAGTTCAAGGTTGGCGAGAAATATGATTCCAAGATGAACCGGGTCAATCCCGTACGCCTTGCCTAACGGCGCGAGCAACGGAACGAGAACGATAATTGCCGAAAACACTTCCATGAGAGATCCCAAGACAAGCAGGAAGGCATTAAGCGCTAACAAAAAAATCCATGGCGAACGAATCGATGCGGTGACCCATTCCGTAATCCGCGCCGGCAACTGTGCGTCGACCAAATAGTTGGTCAAACCCAAAGCAAGTCCCATGACCAGAAGGACACCGCCGACCACTATTCCGCATTCAGCCATCACACGCGGAATATCGCGGGTGATTTGCAGATCGCGGTAAACTACTGCTTCGACAATAAAGGCATAAAGTGCGGTGATTGCCGATGCCTCGACCGGCGTGGCATAGCCACTAAACAAAGCCCCACACGCAACAACAGGCAGCAGCAGCTCCCATTTGGCACCGGTTATGGCGCGGCGGGCTTCATCGAAAGAGAATTGTTCCCGCGTAATGTCCGAACGCTCCTGGCGCGCCCCCCACCAGGCAGTTGCGACCGTAAGTAACACGCCAGGCATTAGTCCCCCTAGAAACATGTCCCGGATCGGGATGTGTGCAATGACTGCGTAAAGAAGGAGCGGCAGGCACGGCGCAAACAATAGGCCAAGGGAACCCGCCCCGGTCAGCAAACCTAACGCACTTTTCTCAGGGTAACGTGCGGATAAAAGCATCGGCATCAGCAATCCGCCGAGTGCCAGTATCGTCACGCCGGAAGCGCCAGTCATGGCAGTGAAAAAAGCGCATATGAGCGCAGTGGCGATTGCCGGGCCGCCACGCATATGGCCCGTCAGACTGCTAAGCACCCGCACCAATCGTCGCGACGCGCCGCCTTCTGCTAGCAGATAACCTGCGAGCGTAAAGAGTGGAATTGCGGGTAGTGAGGGATTCACGACCAAACGGTATTGATCGAGAGGAATCGAAGCAATTGGAACTCCTTTTGCCCAGAATAGAATCAACGCCGCTCCTCCGATTGCCGCGAATACCGGCGCACCTAGCAGAGTCGCCACAAACAACCCGCAAAGCGCTGGGAGAGCCATTTGCCCCGGGTTGATCGGAACCCACACTGCAATACCCACGGCTGCAGCACTCAACATCAGTATCCCGCGCCAGCCGATTCCGCAAAGACGAATGCTTTCGAGTAAACGAAACGCGATTACAGCAAAACCAATTGGCAAAACGAGCTCCACTGTCCAAATGGGAATCCCGTAGGCAAGGACCTCGCCTCCTTGTTTTTCTGCCACCACGAACTGGGCGCTGGCATAGCAGAGAAACGCGGAAATAATCGCCGCACAAAAGTTGCTCGCAAGCAATGCCAGCCTGTGCATCCACCCTTGCAAGAATTGTGGCAACGTAGAGACGGCAAAGAGGCGACGGTCGCGAGCTGCCGCAATGGCACCCAGCATTCCGACGACTAGCGTAAGATGCTGGGTAATCACCGCTGACCCCGCTATCCCATGGCGAAACACGGCACGTAAGGGTATTTCCGCCAGCGGTAGCACTACCATTGCAACCAACCCCAATGCGACTGCGAAGTTCTCGCTGCTAATCACCCATTCGCGCCAACGCATATTGGCGGAACCGACGATTTTGTTTGGTAGGGCGTTCGACCAAGTGTTCATTTTTTTGCCTCTTTATGGCGGTATTCCTGAACCAAGCTGTTCACCTCATCAAACATTTCCGATGGCACTGTTTTGCCACGAATCATTGGGTAGATCTTGGCGGCAAATTGCTGCCATTCGGCATCCGCTTGCGGGGTAAGGGAGTGAACCGTCAAACCCCGTTTTTTCATCACCTCGATTGCCTGCTGGTCCTCCTGCCGGCCCTGCGCGCGGATATCCGCGCCGGCTTTCGCGGCGGCTTTCATAAGCGCGTCGCGGCCGGCGGGAGACATCTCATCCCATGCCTTGCGAGTAATCACCGCAGCAGCTATGAGCGGCACCCAATTGATGTCCAGCATGTGCGGCAAGGGAGAATAGAATTGGTAGGTAAGGGTATATAAAGGTGTAAGCGGTACCATGTCGATCATCCCGGTCTGCAATGCGGGCAAAATATCCGCAGTCTCGAGCGCAACCGGTTTATAACCCATGCTCTTCATAAGCTCGATTTGGTTTTCATCTCCAAACCAGACAAAGATTTTCAATCGCTTGAAATCGTCGGGCCGGATCGCCGCTTCCCTGGAAAACAACTTGATCCAACCGGCCTCGACCCAGAACAACACCACAAAACCCTTGTCAAAAAGCCGCTTTTCAAGACCGGGGCGCATTTTGCCCAACACATACTCGTACTCGTCCCACGAACGGAACATCAGCGGGATTTTTTGCAGGCCTGAAACGGAGCTATCGATTTCAGATAAGCCGACAATGGATAACAGCCCTGCGTTTAACTGACCGATGCGCATGCGACGCACCACGTCGCTTTCCCCTCCTTGCGTGCCGTCGGGATAGACAGTAAACGTGGCGCCGTTGCCCTGCGCGTGCTTCCAGCTCTCGCCCATCTCCTGCAGCGCCGCGTGATACACGGAGCCTTTGGGCGCTAGCGTGCCGAGCTTGATCTTGACAGGCTCCTCTGCGGCGGAATTTCCGATCAGCACCGTATTCAAAGATAAAAGCGATGCCACAATGAGAATCCTTGGAATATTCTTCAACATAACGATCTCCGTTTTCATTCAGAAAAAAGCTGCTCGGTTCGTAAAAGCAACCAGCGTGCACGGTTTTGCATAACGACGTTTGCAAGTCTCCATTCCGGTCTTGCTTCAGCATTAATCGCCAGAGCTTGATGCAACAGAGACTGGAACTCGGCGCGATCTTGCTTCGCTACGCAAACCGCTTCAGCAAGCGCGACGTATGGGGCAACTTGTTGGCCTTGGGTCAATTCCACTGCGCGCAAAAAGTGTTTACGCGCCCGGATTTCCGCGCCGCGGCCGCTTGCCGGCCGGCTCATTTCGTAGCTGATCAGAAAAGTGTGAATTGCTCCGTGGTCGAAACTTTCGTTAAGCTCAAGCGCCCGGTAGATAAGCGCTTCGACCAAGGGTAGGTCCGCTATGGATTCAGGGTTATCTTTGGAAAGAGAAATGACGGCCGCCCAGGAAACCGCTGTCCAATAAAGAAATGCCACGTCATCGACCGACGTCACGCGAAGCGCTGATGTTGGATTTGACCGCAGAGCAGTCGAGAACCCGGGGTGCTCGGAATCAAGTCCGCGCAGGCCGTAGTTGCGGGCGCGGGTATAAAGACGCCTTGCACGTTCGCGTTCGGTCGCAGCAACCTTGACGTCGCGGTCTTCTATCTCATCCGCGTCTTGTTGGACGAAAACATATGTGTATTGCGTGAAACCGCTGGAGGCGGCCAGCAATAAGCCACGATGTTTTGGGTTTTGACTGAGCAGGCTTTCCATTAACTTGAGGCTAAATGGCGTGGCAGCGCGGATAAGTTCCGGGTCGTCGTCTGTTGCATAGGTGTTCCCGCCGTTTGCCACGGCATCTCCTACCCTGTTGGTGACAACGCTGTTGAACGAGCACCCACTGATGAACAATGCAATGAGTAATGGCGCAAGGTGTCTCGTAAAGGTCTGCGCGCCAACGCAATAAGCCAGCCAACATGCGTTCTTCTCTTTCATATAATTCTCCTAATCGACACCGCCATCGTCGTATCCGCAAGCCGGACTGTGTGTCGTCGTCGCGAGATGTGTCCGATGGCAGCTCAATGCAAAACGACTTGGGGCAAATCCTAGGTGGGGTCGACCTACAAACGAGTTACAGACGGCAATTAAATGACTTACAAAACGAAAACAAATTAATTACAGATACGGAAATAGCGTGGATGCTAGAGGACCAAATTAACCCAGCTCGATCACTTGCAGAATTGAGCCGACTTGGTCCCCGAAGTAGTAGCTGTCGCGAAATATTTCACCAAGGCGTATCATTGGCTTGACGTTACTAAGCCGGCAGCAACGCACACCGGCAATCGGGAAAAGCATGGGTACGGTCTTTTTGAAAGGGGCACCGATATTAGCTTTGTCTGCTGCAGAGCACAAAGCTAGGCGGTCGTGGCACCATGTATGAAGTCAGTCGTTTACAGCGCCAGATAATAAAAACCAAAAATCCAGGGAGCGCACGTCTTAGATGCATCTCGAAGCAGCACCTTGCAACGCGTGCGCTGTGGCGTACACGGTGATTTTCTCCAAGTTAGAACTTCTTAGAACAAACGTTCGCTCTGCCGCAGGCCGATAAACATGGAAACAAGCCCGATCTCAATCGCAAAGACGACCCGCCCGAGCATTTCCGGCATTCTTCCCCGGGATCGGTTGTTCCGTCTATTGGACCAGGGCCGCAAAGGTTCAATTTGCTGGGTGACGGGCCCGCCGGGCGCAGGAAAAACCACCCTGGTCGCGAGTTATCTCGATTGCAACAGGCTTCCTTGTCTGTGGTACCAGCTGGACGAGGCTGACGCAGATACCGCCACATTCTTTCATTACTTGGCGCGAGCCGCCGCCCAATATGAAAAGGGCCAACACGATCCCCTCCCGGTGCTGACCCGAGAATATCAGGCAGGCATGTCTGTTTTTACACGGCGTTATTTTCAGACGCTATACCAACGATTGGGTGCACCTTTTGTAATCGTGTTCGACGGTTACCACGAGGTCCCGCCGCAAGCGGATTTTCACGCTGTAATGCGCGATGCTTTGACCGAGATTCCCCCGGGGGTTTGCGTGATCCTGATCAGCCGCACAGAACCCCCGCCGGCAATGGCACGGTTACGGGCTAACCGGGCAATCGAGGTATTAGGGTGGAATGAATTGCGCTTAACGCAGGAGGAATCCAACGCGTTCGTGAAATTGCGTGGAGGACAACTCTCAGAACAAGCTCTTGTTGACATTTATGAAAAAACGCAGGGATGGGCGGCGGGTTTGATTCTCATGCTGGAAGGAGCCACCGAGGGGTCCGTAAGCGGCACACAGGATTTGTCCACGCCTCAGCTCCTATTTGATTATTTGGCGGGCGAAGTATTTCAGAAGTCCGACAAACGGACCCAGGAGTTTCTGGTCAGAACTGCATTTCTGCCGCAAATGACGGCGCAAATGGCGCAGGATGTGGCGGGCGAAAGTGAGGCGGGGCGCATCATTGCGGAGCTGAGCCGGAATAATTACTTTGTGACTTTAAAACAGGCAAAGCCGGAACCGGTCTATCAATATCACCCGCTACTCAAAGAGTTTTTGTTATCACGAGCGCGGGAGTCGCTGGCCGGGGAAACCTACAAACAATTGCAGCACGCATCTGCGCAGTTACTCATAAACGCGGGCCAGATTGAAGATGCTGTTGCTCTGTCGCGCGACAGCCGTGACTGGGAGCAAATAGCTCGCGTCATCGAACAACATGCGGTGACGATGTTAAACCAGGGACGGGGAGAAACCCTGGCAGATTGGCTGGAATCCATACCGAGGGAATCGCTACAGCAGAATCCGTGGATGCTCTATTGGCTGGGCGCTAGCCATGTTCCTTCCGCGCCGCGGGAAGGTCGCTTGCTTTACGAGCAAGCTTACGAATTATTCAAATCCCAGGACAAGCCGGATCTGAAAGGCCTGCTTCTTTCCTGTTCCGGGGTCATGAATTCAATCATGTATGAGTTGGACGACTTTGCACTGTTAGATCGCTGGATCGCCAACGTGGAGGAGCTTTCACGCGGTCATGATGGTTTTCCAGAGCCTACGATCGAAGCCAGAGTAACCTGCAGCATGTTCATGTCAATGATTTTGCGCCAGCCGCATCATCCTGAGCTTGAGCGTTGGGTAGAACGCGCCCTCACCCTTTCCCAGAACGTAAAGGACCCTAATCAGCGCCTTTACATCGAAGCACTAACCGCCATCAGCATTGTATGGGTAGGGCACTTTCAAAAAACGATGGAGCTCTTAAGCTCGATAAGAAAGTTGGCGCAATCCCCCCAGATAACCCCATTCTCGCTGATCCTGTTGAAGAATGTCGAAGCGATGTATTACATGATGACTGCCGACCATAAACAATGTTTAAAAGCCGTCCGCGAAGGGCTGGAGATCGGACAGTCCAACGGTATCAGCGTCTGGAGCTACCATTTGTTGGCTTACGGAGCAGTGGGAGCCCTAGGTGGCGGTGATCTTGAAGCTGCCGTCCGGCTTTTAAAACAAATGGAAGCGCATCCGGAGGGGGCAGGACGATTCGGCTTATGTTTGTATCATTACTGCTCCGCCTGGGACGCAATGCTCCGGCACGATACCGTGCGCGCATTCCAGCATCAGAAGATGGCGCTGAAAATGGCCGTCGAAGTCGGAGCACCGTACTTTGAGGTGATATGTCGCATAGGACTGGGCCAGATACTGCTGGAATGCGGAGACAAAGCGAGAACCCCGATACATCTCCGGCAGGTTCATGACCTCATTCGCAATATCAAGAATCATCACCTGGAGTTTATGGGCCTACTGAGTTATGCCCAAATGGCGCTTGAGCATGGAAGACCGCGTTCCGGTTTTAAAGCTTTGCGCTCCGCGTTGTCCCTGGGCCGGCAATACGGTTATATGCATGGCTTCTGGTGGCAACCGGCAGCGGTTTCGCGCCTGTGCTGCCATGCCCTCGAACAAGACATAGAGGTGGATTACGTCAAAAAGCTGATTCGCACACGAAATCTCCCCACCGATCCCGAATCCAATGAACTCGATAATTGGCCATGGTCGTTCAAAATTTTTACCTTGGGACAATTCAAGCTGCTTAAAGATGATGCGCAGATTGAGCTTTCCGGCAAGGCGCAACACCGGCCCATGGACTTTCTGAAGGTGCTTGTCGCGCATGGCGGCAAGGGCGTAACCGAGGAACATTTTACCGATGCATTATGGCCGCGCATTGACGGCGATTCCGCGCACCGTTCCTTTACGACCACATTGCACAGGTTGCGCAAGTTGCTGGGCGAGGATAAAGCAGTTGTGCTGCGTGAGGGCCGGCTTAAACTGGACGAGCAATATTGCTGGTTGGATACATGGGCGCTTGAAGAGGTCCAGGCCAAGATTGACGAACTTTTCAAAGGGCAGCACCAACGCGTTGACCGAGACAAAGTGACTCAGCTCGGAGAAAAGATTTTGACCCTTTACTGCGGTCCCTTCATGGGCAATGAAGCCGAACAACCCTGGTATATTACGACGCGGGAGCGTCTGCGTAACAAATTCATTCGATCGATGAGTGATATTGGAAGATACTGGGAGCAGGCCGGAGAGTGGGAAAAAGCGATTAATTGTTATCAACGAAGCCTGGATGCCGACAACCAAGCCGAAGGTTTTTACCGCCATCTCATGATTTGCTACGAACAGTTGGGGCGGCGGGCCGAAGCGCTCGAAACGTATAGTCGCTGCCGCAAGACATTGCACGGTGCTCATGGCGTTGAGCCCTCCTCCGAAACAAAGGCAGTGTACGAAAAGCTCGTGCAGCAACATTAGACTCCAGCCGCCAGTCTTTCAGAAAATCTGTTTTAAAACTCATGACGCTTTCCCCTTCCCGCTAATTTCCCGCGTTTCCGACTTGACGTCGGGCTTCCTTTGTTCCGCTACACGCACTGTTGCACCGCAACCCGATTTGTAATCAGTTTGTAAGCCAGTTGTAACCTGCTTGAATGCTGGTGTGAATCATGATGGCGGCGTGATTGATTGGTATTTTTTCTTTTAGAAGGAGGTCATATGCGTCGCTATTTCTTGCTGCTGGCCCTGATCGGTTTGACTGCTTGCACGGCTACCTACCATAAAAGCCAGGTCCAGGATGATTCCACTGACCGCGTTACCGTGGGCAAGGTGCAGAAGGAGATTAGAACCGGTATGAGCGGTGCTGAGGTCGCCCAAGTGCTCGGATCGCCAAACATCGTGACCACTGACGAGAACCGTCGAGAAGTATGGATCTACGACAAGATAGCCACCGAAACTGTTTATTCTACCAGTAGCGGTGGGATCGTTACTCTGATTCTTGGTTTTACTGGAAATTTTGTTGGCGCCGGGCTCCCTTACGGGAGCGTCAAATCGGGTGCGACTGCAACCAACCAGCGGACTCTGACCATCGTGATCAAGTTTGATGATAAAGGCAAGGTTCGCGACTTTGCCTACCATGCTTCTAACTTTTAATCATGAAAAAGCTTGTTGCTGCATTCGTCGTTATCAGTCTCCTCGGTTGCGCCACGTCTCGGCCAGATCCGGCAGCAGATGCTCTTGTTGTAAGCCCGGACCAGCTGCAACGCAGACAGCTTGAGACTCGAAAATACACCGGCGTAAAGGAAGCAGATCTCCTCGCCGCATCAGCGAATCTTCTACAGGATATGGGTTTCAATCTCGAAGAAAGCGAAACGAACTTGGGATTGATTACCGCCGGCAAGACACGAGGAGGGGCCGGCATGGGAGAAATCATCGGCAAGGCAATTCTTTGGTCATTTGGCATTCCTATCCCATTCGATGTGGATCAAAAGATACGGGTTTCTTTGGTAATTCGACCCAACCCTCAGGCCAAAGCCGCGGATGAATTCTTTGTCCGGGTGACCTTCCAGCGAGCGGTAAGGAATTCGTTTGAACACGTATCCAGGGAAACCCTGAAAGAACCGGAGCTTTATCAAAAGTTTTTTGAGAGACTTTCCAAAGCCGTATTCATCGAGGGGCAAACGATATGAAAGTGCACGCATTGACAGCTATTCCAATCGCGATGATCATCGCACTTGCAGGTTGTGAATCAATCCCGGCACGTGTTTTGGACGAGGGAGATCAGACCCAGTTGCAAAAACGCAGCTACCAGTCCCGGGTGTTTGATACCGCTGATAAGCAAATGACCATGCGCACCGTGATCGCAACTCTGCAGGACTTAGACTTTGTAATCGATAAAGCGGATTTGACTTTGGGCACGGTGAGTGCAACAAAATTCAATGGTTACGTGTTGAAGATGACTGTTTCAGTCATGCCTCATGGCACAAAGCAGATACTGGTTCGGGCCAACGCTGAACTCGGCATTCGACCTGTTGAAGACCCGAAGCCCTATCAAGATTTTTTCGCTTCTCTTGAAAAGGCCATGTTCCTGACAGCGCAGGCAGTTGAGTAAAAGCAATTAGCAAACCCCTTCAGTGCGCAAATCAATCTAAAACTGATCTCCACGCAGCTGCGATACCAATTCCTGCAGCCGCTCGAGGGTGACTTGGTGCGCCGGCACAGGCGTTCCCGCCACCAGATTGATGCGCGAGAAGATGCGCCGCGGAATTCGGCTCCAGTAAGTCATCGCCGGGCCTTCGCGCCTCGAAAAAAAACTGCCCCACAATCCGCGCAGTGCTAACGGCACTACGGGTACGGGTGTGCGCTCGATGATGCGCTTTACGCCGGGACGGAACGGCTTCAAATCGCCGTCATAAGTGATCGTACCTTCGGGGAAAATGCCGACCAGATCTCCATCTTCAAGAGCTTTAGCGATCTCGTCATATGCGCGCT
>Ga0187775_10000393_pt1 | contig 10624 bp, 10 predicted proteins | sample 0216_BV02_MP12_1_FD_132441 | JGI IMG/M metagenome (GOLD analysis project Ga0187775, IMG submission 132441) | Tropical peat soil microbial communities from peatlands in Department of Meta, Colombia - 0216_BV02_MP12_10_MG | ecosystem: Environmental > Terrestrial > Soil > Wetlands > Peat | place... | reverse complement strand
TTGAAAACTATCTTCCTCTTAAGGAAGCTCTCAAGAGCAAAGGTCACGTGTTCAGCTCCGAAACGGATACGGAGATCATCTCTCATCTGATTGACGAACTCATTCAGGAAGGACATTCCCCCCTGGAGGCGGTGAGAAGAGCGTTAGAAAAAATCAAGGGTTCTTATGCACTGGGAATTCTTCTGGAAGAAAATGAGCAGTCTTTGATCGCCGCCCGCAAGGAGAGTCCTCTGGTCATCGGCCTGGGAAGAGGAGAGTATTTCATCGCCTCGGATGTCCCTCCCATTCTTCCGTATACTCGAGACTTTATCTTTATGGAGGATGGCGAGATAGCGCTTCTCTCTCTCGAGGGAGTGAAGGTATTCGATTCCAAGGGGGGCCAGGTTTCAAAGGAACCGAAGCGTGTGATCTGGGATCCCCTCATGGCCGAAAAGGGCGGGTATAAGCACTTTATGCTCAAGGAAATTTTCGAACAGCCGAGGGCGGTGACCGATACCATCCGGGGCCGGCTTTCAAAGGAAAAAGGAGATGTTGTCCTCGAAAATGTTCATTTAGATCAGCAGTTCCTTAAGAAGATTCGGAGGGTCCACCTCATCGCCTGCGGCACCTCTTACCATGCCGCTCTCGTGGGAAAGTTTCTCATCGAGGAGTTTTGCCGAATTCCGGTGGAGGCAGATATCGGGTCGGAGTTTCGATATCGGAATCCAATTATCGGAGAGGATAATCTCCTCGTGGCCATCTCCCAGTCGGGGGAGACTACCGACACCCTGGCTGCCTTCCGCGAAGGGAAAAGGAAGGGGATGCGTACCCTGTCCATATGCAACGTCGTGGACAGCAGCCTGGCACGGGAATCGGAGGGCGTCTTCTACACCCACGCCGGGCCGGAAATCGGGGTCGCCTCGACCAAGGCCTTCACCACGCAGCTGGTGGGACTTTTTCTGCTCGCCCTGTACCTGGCCGAAAACCGGGAGACCCTCGGCCGTCAAACAATTAAGGATCTGCTGGAAGAGTTGCTGAAGGTCCCCCATTACCTCCAGCAAACTCTGGAACTGAACACCCAGATCGAAGCCCTCTCGAAGAAGTACATGAATGCCCGAGACTTCCTCTACCTGGGAAGGGGAGTAAACTATCCCATCGCCCTCGAAGGGGCGCTGAAGCTGAAGGAAATTTCTTACATCCATGCCGAGGGGTATCCCGCCGGGGAGATGAAGCACGGCCCCATTGCCTTAATCGATGAAGACATGCCGGTGGTGGTTCTGGCCCCCATGGGCCGAACCCAGGAAAAGATTCTGAGCAACATCGAAGAAGTCCGGGCTCGGGACGGAAAAGTCATCGCCCTGACCAATCCTTCCTGCCAGGAGATGGTTTCCAAGGCCCGGGACACCCTCCTGGTGCCGGAGACCCACCCTTTCCTGGCTCCCATCCTTTTGACCGTCCCCCTGCAGCTCCTGGCGTATAACGTGGCGGTTCTCAAGGGGACGGATGTAGACCAGCCAAGAAACCTGGCTAAGAGTGTGACCGTAGAGTAAACTGGTTTTTCGCCTGAATAAGGAGGAACCGGTGAAAAGAAGCTTGGACCCGCTGCGGAGGGATGCTAAGAAGATATTCCTCCATGCCATTCATGCGGTGCAACCCCAGACCATCCTCTCCTCCCATATCTCCCTTAGGAACCACGTCTTGCGCATCGGGGAGCGGAAATACCCGCTGTCCCAATATGAAAAAATCTTTGTGGCGGGAACGGGGAAAGCCTCGGCCTCCATGGCCGCGAACTTGGAGAAGATACTTGGCACCCGAATTACCAGAGGCTTGATCAATGTGAAGTACGGCCATTCCCAGAAGTTGAAGCGAATCCGGGTCCAGGAAGCGGGCCATCCCCTGCCCGATGAAAAAGGCCTGGAAGGCGCCAAGGAGATGGTGGAGATGCTAAGCCACCTCACGGGAAACGATTTGGTCATTTTCCTCGTCTCGGGCGGAGGCTCGGCTCTCTTGCCTCTGCCGGTGGAAGGGGTCACTCTGGTGGAGAAGCAGGCCACCACCAATGAGCTCCTTTCCTGCGGCGCCAGCATTCAGGAAATCAACACCCTGCGAAAGCACCTCTCCCGAATCAAGGGAGGAGGATTGGCGAAGATCGTTTACCCGGCGACGCTGGTGTCCCTGATCCTTTCCGATGTGATCGGAGACCCCCTCGATGCCATTGCCTCCGGCCCCACGGTCCCGGACTCTACGACTTACGAAAATTGCGCCTGGATCCTGAACAAATACGAGCTGTGGGGAAAAATTCCTCCATCGGTGGCCAGCCACATCCGGGCAGGCATGGAGGGAAGAAAAGAAGAAACGCTCAAGGAGGGAGACCCGGCGTTTGCCAAGGTCTACAACCTGATTGTGGGAAACAACCTTTTGGCCATGACGGCAGCCAGAAAAGCAGCTCAGGCTCTTGGATACCGGACCCTCCTCCTTTCTTCCCTCGTCGAAGGAGAAACGCGGGAGATCGCCAAGGTGCATGCGGCCATCGCCAAAGAGGTCCTTCTTTCTGGCAACCCGATTCCCCCTCCGGCCTGCATTCTTTCCGGGGGAGAGACGACCGTGACCCTGAAAGGAAAGGGGAAGGGAGGCAGGAACCAGGAGTTTGCGCTGGCTGGGGCGCTGGAGATCGCTGGCTGGGAAGAGATCCTGATGATGAGTGCAGGCACGGATGGAACTGACGGGCCGACCGATGCTGCCGGAGCCTTTGCCGACGGAAAGACCGTGATTCGGGCAAAGACGATGGGATTGGACCCATGGTCTTTTCTGAAGGAGAACGACTCTTATTCTTTTTTTCAGAGAATCGGAGACCTGTTGACCATCGGGCCGACCGGGACGAATGTCATGGACCTGAGGATCATGCTGGTAACGCCCCCAAACTCTCCAAAAGGCGCAAGGACTCAGAGAATCTAGGGAAATTCAAACGCCCAGATGTTTTTTCTGGAACCGTCCATTTCTCCAATCCTGGGCCCCTTCTCTATTCAATTTGAATGATGAGGGTAGTGATATTGTCCTTACCCCCGCGCTGATTGGCCAATTGGGTGAGGTCGTGGCAAGCCCGATTCAGGTCACCGGACGCCCCGCGGATCGTGCTCATCAATTCTTCATCCTGCACCAGGTCGGACAACCCATCTGAGCATAGAACTAGCAGGTCCCCCTTCTGCAGGTCTATTTCTTGAACGTCTACATCAACCGTCAGGTTCATACCCAGGGCCCGGGTGACGATGTTTTTTAGGGGCGAGCTGGATAGTGCCTCTTTCGAAAGGGATCCTTCCCGGTACTGTTCCCACACCAAGGAATGGTCCTCAGTGACCTGGTCGATTCTCCCTCCTCGGATCCGATAAAGGCGGCTGTCGCCAACATGGGCGACCACGGAGGATGAATCGAAAAGAAAAAGGGCCACCACTGTGGTTCCCATGCCCCGGTACTCTTCTTTTTCTTGGGAGGATTGAAACACAGCCTGATTGGCGAGTCGGATTCCATTCACCAGCAGGGTCGATGGGGGGGAGAGGAGAGCTGTTTGATTGGGTGAGAATTCAGTTTCTCGGTTCTGCTTCGATTCGGCGATGGATTTCCGAAGGGTGTCCAGAGCCAGGCGGCTGGCGATCTCTCCGGCCGCATGCCCCCCCATGCCATCGGCTACGGCAAAGAATCCCAGACCAGGGTCGGCCAAGAAGGCATCCTCGTTGTTTTTCCTCACCCGGCCACGGTCTGAAGCGGCTGCATAGCGAATCTTCAAGAGTACCTCAGCTCCAGTCCAAAGAAAAACTCACCGGTCAATCGGTATGTTCAGCGGGAGCCTGGGTGAAGACAAAGGTACAATTTCCGATATCCACCTGGTCCTTATTTTTAAGGATGTGATCCTCCCTGATCCCGATTCCATTCACCTTGGTGGTCGATAAAAACCCACCCAGGTGGGAGATGTAGAAACGGTCTCCCCGGCGGAAGATCTTGGCATGGGGGGAGGAAACAAACCACCCTTCGGCAGGGATATCATTTTGGGGGTCTTTGCCCACCAAGGTGACTTCCTTCGTGATCTTGTATTCCTTCCCTTTGCTGGGGCCCTTTGTAGCGGAAAGGGCTGGCCAGCGGATGGGCTTGGGTTCAGAGGGCGCCTGAACTTCGGGCGTTGGTTTCCGCCGGGCGGCATCGAAAATCATCGTTCCTTCAACGTCTTCCGAGGCCGGGGGCTTAGGCGTCGGGGGAGGGACCTGCTTGGATAGGCCTTTTACGATAATCTCGAACTTGGCAATTCCGATCACCGCTCCATCGGTAAGGGTATGGTCACTGGTATCGATCTGAATTCCGTCCAGGAAAGTCCCGTTGGAACTGTTCAGGTCCCGGATGACATAGTTCTCCCCTACTTTCCGCTGGATGAGAGCATGTTTGCGGGAGACAGCGATATTGTCAATGACGATATCATTCTCCTTGGCGCGTCCTATGTTGATCTGATCTTTCTCCAGGGCAAACTCCTCGATCTGGGTTTCCTTCAGCTTGAGGACCAGTTTGATCATGGGGCACTCCTTTGGCTATTTCTTGGCGAACAAAAAGTAATACAGCAACCCAAGGGCTGCCAAGGTTCCAGCGGTAATCCCTCCCCAAAAAAGCATATTACGCTGATATTCATTCAGCGATGAGAGGTCTTCATCCAGAACCGCGTAATCGACTTTGTGGCCATCTATGAAAGTGACGAATCGAACCGGATCGGCATAGACCCAGGCGTAGACTCTCTCCCGCTCCAGCGAGCGCTTCCGGTAAAAGCGGATATAATCAGGGTTGCCGAAATTTTCCAGAACGGATTTCTCATCGGCAGAAAGATAGGCGGGGTCGATCTTCTTCACCCTCCACCTCTCCGACACCTCGGCTGTCTTCCCTTCCTTCAAATAGGCGGGTCTGTAGCCGCAGGCCCCGCAGGACACCCAAAAAGCAGCTAATAGGATATAAGTACAAATAATTTTGAATCGAAGAAAGATGTTCACGCTATTTTGCGCTTCTAAACGGATTGGGGATCAAACTGATCCAGTAATAGAATCGGTCGGAAATGGGAAAAGCTTTAATGGTTTCGGGTATCTCCATCCTCTTGCAGGTATAGGAATAGCATTTTAGGAGGGAGTTTGTAAAGAAAAATGCACCTGGAGGAAGCTGATGAGACCCTCTACTGCTTCCAGAGAGTTTTCCTGAGTGAAGTCGAGACCCTTGGCCCCCGAGAGCCATCCTAGGCGATGAAGGGCTACTTTGAGGCTCTGGGCCGGATTCTTCTGCATTACCTGGCTGAGTTCCCGGAGCTTCTGGCTTCGTTTGAGAAGAAGCAGATTCTTTGCCGGGTCCTCGGACATTTTAAGCGAAGCAGTGACAACCTCGCTCCATTCAGAAGGAAAGAGGTTAGCGCCTCCTGAAACTACCCCTGAAGAGCTTGGGCTGTTGAGGAAATTTCCTTCATCCCCGTCGAAGAAGCGAAAGTCCCTGCGGGCCCGCACAGCTCTCTGGTAATGAATAGTCCTTTTAAGGTCGCCGGATTGAATGAGGCCAACGATCTGCCCGTTTTCAGCCAATAGCTTCAGAACGGCCGTGCGAATGTTGGTCCGCTTGAGGGAGCGGTTCCGTTTGCCGATGAGCAAAGGGTGGTTATGGAGCAGGATGGGGTAGGGAGTGTATTCCCTCCATTCTTGGTAGAACTGGGGCAAATTCCGGTTGCTGTGATACCAGAGAGGGATGTCCACCCAGAAAAGGGAGTCCTGATCCGGGTAATTCTTCAGAGCTTGGGTGAGGACGGTAATGTTATTCACCGTCTCTCCAGTCGTCCCAGCCGTGGGGCATAAGAAAAGGGGCTTTGTCCCCGCCACCATTGCGGCTGAAACCTGAAGGAGTTCCAGCCGAGATGGATTCGGCAGGGAGAGGCCCTCTCCGATGAGCCCCTCCCCGATCATCAGGGCATCGCAGTAGGGAACTACCCGATCGATCAACCGGTCCAGAGATACCCGCTCTACCTGTCCCTCCTCGTTCAGGGGAGTTATGAGCGCCACGATCAGTCCTTTGGGGGGGTAGGGATTCATTTTACAACATCCCCCCCATCTCTCCGGTTCAGAAGGTCCCGGAGGGTGACCACGCCCTTCAAGTTTTTTTTCTTGTCCAGGACCGGCAGGGCGACCAGGTTCTTTTCCACCATGGTTCTCATGGCTTCGGCTGCAGAGACCTCTTCTTCCGTTGTCGGCGGATGGGGGTCCATGATTTTCTTAATGGGCCGGTTCAAAAAATCGGGCGAGCCGATCTCTCCCCGCCTAAGGTCGCGATCCGAGACCATTCCGGCCAGGCCTCCGTTGGCCTGGAGGATCAGGGCAAAATCAGCCCCGCAGCGGTTGATGGCGGAGATGAACTCCCCCACGGTCTTGTCGGAAGAAAGGGAGGGAAAATCCGCCGCCGGGCGCATAATGTCTTTTATCTTGAAGGACAATTTCTCTCCCAGGCTTCCCCCGGGGTGGAAAAGAGCGAAGTCTTTTTCACCGAATTTTCTCTGTCGCATCAGGGCCACCGCCAGCGCATCTCCGATGACCAGAGTGGCGGTGGTACTCGAAGTAGGGGCCAATCCCAGGGGACAAGCCTCGCGCTCCACGCCCACATCGATGACAATATGGCTGCTCCGAGCCAGGGTGGAATCCAGGGAACCGGTGAGGCCGATAATCTTGGCCCCGATCTTCTGCAGGCTGGGAAGGAGATGGATGATTTCGGAGGTTTCTCCGCTGTTGGAGATGGCAACGACCACATCCTTGGCCGTTACCATTCCCAAATCCCCGTGCAAACCTTCCACGGGGTGGAGGAAGGTGGCCGGGGTCCCTGTGCTGGTTAGAGTTGCGACCATTTTGCGGCCCACCAGCCCAGACTTTCCGATGCCGGTGATTACCGCCCGTCCTTCGCAGGCCAGGAGAAGCTGCACGGCCCGGGCGAAATTGTCATCCAACCGGTCGAGCAGGCCCTGAACGGCCTCTGCTTCGATCTGGATGACTTCCCGGGCATGACGTAAAATCTCTTTCAAGGCGAATCCTCTTGAGGCAGTGAGAAGGCATCGTTTTTGGGGGTCTGGCTTTAAAAATACCTCTCTCGAACCCTATATTACCCCAGGGGAAAATCTCTGTCCATTTTAAATTAGGCCCGAAGGAATCTCGTGAGTTTGACGGGGAAGAAGATTCAGAGTATATTAAATTGCCGATATTCGATCTGCCGGCCAAGACCATCTTCCAGAACCCCGGGAAGGAGGGGAAAGTGAGCCATAGGCTTGAGGACCTGAAAAAGGGGCTCAAAGATTTTTTCTTTGGAGCAACAGCCTTTGAGATTCAACAGACGGTCCGGCAGGAAAAACTGGCTCGCCTTAATCTCATTCTTTTGTTTTCTTTCGGCGATATTCTGGGAGTTCCTGTTTTCCACTCTTATTATTCTTTAAGGCTCTTGCCTTATTTCTATCCCGCCCTACATTCCTGGAAAAAGAGGATGTTGAAAGAAAAGGACCTCACCGAAATCTCGTCGCTCTAATACGCTGGAAAATGGAGGAAGAATGGCCGGACTTATTCGCTTCGGAGTATCGATTCCCGACAGTCTACTCGGAGATTTTGACCGCCTTATCGCCCAGAAAGGATATCAGAACCGGTCCGAGGCCATCCGGGACCTCATCCGGGACAGCCTGGTCAAGGAGGAGTGGAGAGAAGGGAAACAGGAGATGGTGGGAACCGTCGCCTTGGTCTACAGCCATCACACCCGCGAGCTTTCCCGCATTTTAACCAAGATGCAGCACGACCATTATAAAACCATCCTTTCCACCCTGCATATCCACCTGGATGAGCACAACTGCCTGGAGGTCCTCGTAGTGAAGGGAATGGGAGGAGACATAAAAAAAATCAGCGATCGGCTGATTGGAATCCGGGGAGTGAAACACGGAAAGCTCTCCTTGACCACCACGGGGAAGAACCTGCGGTAGCCAGTCCCCCGGGGAGACCGTAAGGAATCGGATCCTGCTTTTTTCCATCTCTCTTTGGTCCCATGGATTCCTTGAGGGGTGCGTTCCTATCTTTTTTCCACCTCGGCCCCCGATTTTCTGGCCTTCACTCCCAAAAGGACAAAAAAGATCAAACTGAGGGAGGCCACGATGAGGGGGGCCGTGGGTACATCCAGCTTGTAGGAGAGAGAGACTCCGATCACGCAGACCACGATTCCAATCCCCCATCCGATGAGGAGGATTTGAATCGGATTCCGGTTATACAGTCTTCCGATCAGAGCGGGAATGACCAGGAAGGAGAAGACCTGCAGGATCCCGGCGATCTGCACCGAGCTGACTAACACGAAGGCGAAGCTCAGGAAGAAGAAAAACTCCCAGAGAAACCCCTTCCCTCCTCCGTAGGAAAGAGCGAGGAATTTCTTCCAGAAGATCAAATGAAAGGCCCCGATTCCCGCATAAAGTAGGGAGGCCATCAGGAGGTCCCTGCGGGTCATCCAAAGAATATTCCCGTTCAGGATGGACTTGAATTCTTCTGTGCCATGGGCACTCTTGTCCAGGAATAGAATACTCGCCGCAAAGGAAAATACGTACAGCACGCCGATGAAAGCTTCGATGTTGACCAGCTGGGCGATCTGCTTGGAAAAGGAAAGGATGGAAGCTCCGAGGACCGCGAAGGCGGCGGCATAAAAAAATCGATGTTCGGGAACATCCCCCGTAAAACACGAGACGGCGATGCCTACGGCGATAAATTGGGCGAGCGAGAGGTCCAGGAAAATGACTCCCCGTTCAAGGATGTGGATTCCGAAATAGGCGTGGATCAGGATCAGGACGACGCATCCCACGAAGGGAACGATCAGGAAATGGAAAGCTTCCATTGAATCTCCTTATTTCAGCTCCGCGAGGACCTGGTCCATCAGAGAGAACCAGTCTTTGCAGGCCGGTGTTGCCCCCACATCATGGGGGACCACGATGTATTTCACCCCGGTCTTCTGAGACAGAAAAGTCACTTCTCGGGTCCCATAGTAGGAGGTCGTCAGGATCGCATCGGGTTTCACCCTTTTGGTCAGCTCTATGATCTTTTCCACCCATCCGGCTGAGGGAGGAATGCCGGGTTTCGGCTCTACATACCCGAGGATCTCGAAACCGAACTCATGGGCGAGGTACTCGAAGAATTTATGATAGGGAAGGAATTTCTTCCCTCTCAATGGGTATTCCGCCCACTGCTTCTCTTTCTCCTTGAATCGATCCTGCCAGCCGGCTAGGTTCGCCCGGTAGAAGCCCACATTTCCCGGGTCGACTGCTACCAGAAGCTCGGTGATCCCCCCCGTAACCCTATAAATATTCCGGGGGGAGAGGTGGTAGTGGGGATTCCCAAGGGGATGCACATCTCCCATGCTCCGATCGACGGCCGCCGGCTTTTCGATGACTTCGACGAACTGGGAACAGTCGAAGGAACCCGGAGTCCCGGGCTGAATTTTCGGATTCCGCGAAGATTCTACCAGAACCGGCAGATACCCAATCTCGAGCTCCAGACCGTTGAACAACAGCAGGTCGGCCCGGCGCACATCGAGAATCATGCTCGGCTTGGCCTCCACGTAATGGGGGTCTTGATTGGCCTTCACCAGAGTGGTGACCTTGATTTTATCCCGCCCGATATCGCTGGCCAGGCTTCCGATCCACGGCAGCGTTACGACGACGTCCAACTTGGCCGCGGCCAAACTGGCCCAAACCAACAGGCAGACCGTTGTCAGGATTAAACTTCGAATCATTCCCGACCTCCCTTTCTCAATAAGCATGGGCTCCGTGAGCTCCCACGGCCAGAAGGAACTGCAAAAAGATTTCCTGATTCAGTTTGTTCGGATCTGACTGGTCGTAATTATACTGAAGTCGGACCCGGGAAAATTCCGTAGGGTTGAATTCCAGAGAACCAGTCCAGCGATAGGGCTGTCCGGAATAATTCTGCTTTTCACCGGCCCGGATTACTTCGTCTTTAAAGATGGCCATGCGGTCGAACCTGGCCCCGATTCTCCATCGATCGATCTGAAAAAGGGCCTGCGCATAGAAACCATCCTGATTCCTTTTCAATGAATCCTTCGTCAAGGCGACCGTATCCGTCAGATCACCCTTCTGATGGCGGTACAGATATTCAGACTGCAGGACAAAGCTCCGCCACCTGGAAGGCTTCCATTTATAAGTGAATTCCAGCCCGTACAGAACGCTGGTGCCCTGGAACAGGGTATTGGGGGCAAAGGAAGTCGTGTTCGTTTTGCCTCCGACTACTGAACCTCCAAACAGAATGGATTGGTTAGCGCCAAAATCAAGCGAAGATTTGACGAACCCGGTATACGCATGGGGACCCCCATCTGGGCCGAAGAGAGTATCATTCTCTCCCTGCAAGACTTCCGCCCCCAGGATGGTATAAATGGGAAGGTTCGGCAGGTAGGTCAACTGCGCTCCTTTTTCGATCAGCCCTTCTCCATCGCCGCCGAAGAAGAGTTTGTAGGGAATGGGAGCATCCACGAAATCCCAGGCATGGGGATGGAAGGCATTGAAGCGCCCAAACCCGCTCTTAAATTTCCCGCCCTTCACCTGCAACCCTGCGGGGAGGGAAGTGGTCAC
>Ga0187775_10000392_pt1 | contig 10627 bp, 8 predicted proteins | sample 0216_BV02_MP12_1_FD_132441 | JGI IMG/M metagenome (GOLD analysis project Ga0187775, IMG submission 132441) | Tropical peat soil microbial communities from peatlands in Department of Meta, Colombia - 0216_BV02_MP12_10_MG | ecosystem: Environmental > Terrestrial > Soil > Wetlands > Peat | place... | reverse complement strand
GCGAACAGGATGTTATCCGCGGGGATCACCTTGAGGAGCAGGTCGATCCCGGGCTGGTGGTAGACGCAGGTGTCGAAGAACACATTGTTCAGCAGCAGCTCCCTCAGCGGCGGCCGCTTCATGTCCTGCGCGAGCCCGCGGTAGCGCCCCCAGTGATAGGGCACGGCGCCGCCGCCGTGCGGGATGATGAACCTGAGCGTCGGGAAGTCTCGGAACAGGTCGCCGGTGATGAACTGCATGAACGCGGTGGTGTCGCCGTTGATGTAGTGCGCGCCGGTGCCGTGGAACGCCGGGTTGCAGGACGCGCTCACGTGGACCATCGCGGGGACGTCGAGCTCGACCATCTTCTCGTACAGCGGATACCACCACTTGTCGGTGAGCGGCGGGTCCTTCCAGTAGCCGCCCGAGGTGTCGGGGTTGAGGTTGCAGCCGATGAAGCCGAACTCCTTCACGCAGCGCTCGAGCTCCGGGATGCAGTTCCTGGGCGGCACGCCCGGGCTCTGCGGCAGCTGGCACACGCCGACGAAGTTGTCCGGGTAGAGCGTGCAGACGCGATGGATCATCTCGTTGCAGTGCTCGCTCCAGTGGCGGCTCGTCGTCTCGTTGCCGATGTGGTGGCTCATGCCCATCGCGCGCGGCGAGAATATCGTCACGTCGGTGCCGCGCTCCCTCTGCTGCTTCAGCTGCGCGCCCTCCAGGCTCTGCCGGATCTCGTCATCGGAGATGCCGAGCTGGCCCTTCGAGGGCGCATGTTTCGAATCCTCGAGCGCCGCGATCTGGCGCTTGCGCCACTCCTCGAGCTGCTTGGGGGCGGTGGTGTAGTGTCCGTGGCAATCGATGATCATGCGGGTTCCTCCGGCTCTATAGCGTCCGGGTGACGTCGTCGAACAGCTCGTCGACCGAGAAGCGCTTCGGGATCATGCGCTGGCGGTAGACGGTGTCGATGACCACCTCGAGATTGCGGCGGTTCGCCTCGACCCCGAAGGGGTTGACGTCGGCCTCGCCCGCCTTGGGCAGCCTCGCCGCCTTCTTGCTCTCGAGAAGCAGGCGGTAGATCTCGCGGACCGCGGCCGGATCGGACTTCGAAAGCGACTCCTTCACCACCACCATGTGGTTGACCTGGATCGCGTTGTACTTCTTGCGCCAGGCTTCTGCCGCCGCGGGCGGGTCCGGGAAGAGCGGCACGAGGCGCGGGTCGGTCGGCACCGACGGAACGATCGCCGCGTCGATCTCGCCCGAGAGCAGCATAGCGTTCAATTCCTTCCCTTCGGCAGCGCGCTCCACCGAAGGCGGGTCGCGGAACTCGGCGACGTGCGGCTCCTCGAAAGTAATCCACCTCACGCGGTTCAGGTCGACGCCGTAGTCGTCTGCGAGGATGCCGCGCAGCCAGGTCGACGTGGTGACGGTGTAGGAGCGCGTGCCGACGCGACGCCCGGCGAGGTCCGCGGGCGAGAGCGGCCCGCGCTCCATGTTGTAGACGATGTGCGGGTGCTGGAAGCGCGCCATGACGACCGCCGGCAGCAGGACGAGCGGCTTGCCGTAGGCCTTTGCCATGAGGAAGGTGACGATCGCGAGCTCGGCGCACTCGAACTCGAGGTTGCGCACCACGCGCTTGAACGCGCTGCTCACCGTCTTCACGTCGGCGAACTCAAGCCCGAGCGATCCGGACTTCACCTCGCCGCGCTTCAGCGCCTGGGTGAGCGGATAGTCGCCCAGCAGCATCCGTACATTCCTAGCCACGACGGTGTACCCTGCGGTTTTCCAAGGAGAAACCGATGAGCGACGCGAGAGAGGTCGTGGTGGTCGATGTCAAGATTCCCTTTTGGTCCATGGTCGTTCTTCTTGTCAAATGGGCGATCGCTGCGATCCCGGCAATGGTCATCCTGGTGATCCTCGCGACCGCGACGTCGATGGTGCTCGGCGCCGTATTCCACTGGCCCTGGATGGGCCGTGGAATGGTGTGATTGTATAATTGGCGGGAGTTTCCCTGCCAAAGAATTTCAGACAATGCACACCGAACAAAGCCTCCTCGCCAACGTCAAGATGGCCCCCCGGGACGCGATCCTGGGCCTGACCGAGATGTTCGTCGCCGACACCAACCCGAAGAAGGTCAACCTCGGCGTGGGCGTCTACTACGACGACCAGGGCAAGGTGCCGCTGCTCGAGTGCGTGAGGAAGGCCGACGAAGCGCTCACGAAGGCTGGGATCGCGCGCCCCTACCTCGCGATGGACGGCTTCCCTGACTACGTGAAGCAGGTGCAGGCGCTGCTCTTCGGGCCGGACCACCCTGCGGTCGCGGCGGGCCGCGTCACCACGGTCCAGGCCGTGGGCGGAACCGGAGGCCTGAAGGTCGGCGCCGACTTCATCCGGCGCTTCGCCCCCGAGGCCGCGGTGTGGATGTCCGACCCGACCTACGACAACCACATCCCGCTGTTTCAGGAGGCGGGATTCAGGATCGAGAGCTACCCCTACTACGACACGCGCACGCGCGGCATCCGCTATCCCGAGATGCTCGCGGCGATGCGCGCGATCCCCAAGGGCTCGGTGCTGCTGCTGCACGCGTGCTGCCACAACCCCACGGGGGTGGACATCCGCGGCGCGCAGTGGGACGACGTGATGAAGATCGTCGCCGAGCGCCGGCTCATCCCCTTCCTCGACTTCGCCTACCAGGGTTTCGGCGACGGCGTCGAGGAGGACGCGCAGGTCGCGCGGCGCTTCGCCGAGGCGCTTCCGGTCGTGCTGGTGGCGATGTCGTTCTCCAAGTCCTTCTCGCTCTACGGCGAGCGCGTCGGCGCGCTCTCGGTCGTCGCAACCGACTCGGGCGAGGCGGCGAAGGTGCTTAGCAACCTCAAGCGCATGATCCGCACCAACTACTCGAACCCGCCCTCGCACGGCGCGCGCATCGTCGCCGCGGTCCTCGCCGACCCCGAGCTGCGGGCGCTGTGGATGAAGGAGGTGATCGGCATGCGCGACCGGGTGCGCGCCATGCGCAAGGAGCTGGTCGAGCGCCTGAAGACGCGCATCCCCGACGACTTCGGCTTCATCCTGCAGCAGCGCGGGATCTTCTCCTACTCGGGCCTGACGCGCGAGCAGATGGTCGCGATGCGCGAGCGCTTCTCCGTGTACGGCATCGAGTCCGGCCGCATCTGCGTCGCGGCGCTCAACTCGAAGAACCTCGACTACGTCGCGGACGCGATCGCGGCGACGGTCAAGCTCGGCCAGGCGGTTGCCGAGCCGCGGGCCGCGGCCTAGATCGTCAGCACGAGCATCGCGACCACCGCCGCGGCCATCACGCTGACGGCGAGCCAGCCGAGTACATTGAGCCGCCGGCTGATGACGAAGGGGCCCATCACCGCGGGGTTCACCGCGAGCAGCATCATCACCGCCATGATCGGGACCGAGATCACCCCGTTTACGATCGCGGCCCAGACGAGCATCTTCATCGAATCGACCCCGTATAGGTCGATCGCGACGCCGAGCACGGTCGCGACCGTGAGGATGGCGTAGAAGCCGCGCGCCTGCGTGAGCGTGAGCCCCAGGCCGATCGGCCAGCGGAAGGTCTCCGACACCGCGTAGGCCGCCGACCCCGCGAGGATGGGCACCGCGAGCAGGCCCGTCCCGATGATGCCCAGCGCGAACAGCAGGAACGCGAACTGCCCGGTGAGCGGCCGAAGCGCTTCGGCCGCCTGCGCCGCGCTGCGTATGTCCGTGATCCCCGCGGCGTGCAGGGTGACCGCGGTGGTGAGCATGATGCAGAAGGCGATGAGGTTGGAGTAGATCATGCCCAGGGTCGTGTCGACCTTGATTCGCGCGAGATGCGAGCGCGCCTGCGCAGGCGCCTCCCTGAGCGGCTCGTGGCCGGGCGTGGCGCGCTGCTCCTCGACCTCCTGCGACGCCTGCCAGAAGAACAGGTACGGGCTGATGGTCGTGCCGAGCACGGCCACGAAGATCGCCAGGTAGCTCCCGTCGGTGGACAGCGTCGGCAGCAGCGTCCCCACGAGCGAATCCCACAGCGACACGTGCACCACCAGCACCGCGCCGACGTAGGCGAAGAGCGCGAGCGTGAGCCACTTCAGGATCGGCGCGTAGCGCGGGAACGGGATGAAGATCTGCAGCGTCAGCGACACTAGGGCAAACAGCACGTCGTAGATCTCGCTCCGGCCTCCCGCGACCAGCACGAGCGCGTCGCCCATGGCGCCGAGGTCGGCGGCGATGTTGATCGTGTTCGCGACGAGGAGCAGCGACACGATGAAGTAGAGGAGCGGCCGCGGAAAATGCTCGCGGATGTTGGCCGCCAAGCCGTGGCCCGTTACGCGCCCGATTCTCGCGCTCACCACCTGTATGCCGATCATGAGCGGCGTGGTGAACAGCACCGACCACAGCAGGCCGTAGCCGTATTGCGCGCCAGCCTGCGAGTAGGTGGCGATGCCGCTGGGGTCGTCGTCCGCCGCGCCGGTGACCAGTCCCGGCCCCAGCTTCTTGATCAGAGGGACGTGGGTGCGCTCGGCTTCCTCGTCTTGATCCTCGGAGGTCAACCTAGTCCCGCGAGGTTGCCATGGCGTGCCACCGCTCGCGGAGCGTCTGGGTGCCCTCCAGGATGCGCCGGCCGACGGCCGAGGCGCGCACCTGATCGACCCTCTGCACCCGGTGCTCCTGCGTGAGCTCGGGAGCCTGCATGAACGCGAGATAGCGCTGCAGCGCGGTGTGCAAGTGCTTCTTCAGCAGGCCGACGTTCACCGGCTTGTTGAGGAAGCGGAACAGCTGAGCCTGGTTGATCAGCTCCACGATCATCTCGGCGTCCGAGGCACGCGTGACGACGATCGTCAGGATCTGAGGGTTCTCCTGCTTGAGCAGCTTGAGCATCGCGGTCAGCTCCTCGTGCTCGGCCTCCACGTCGGTGACGACGACGGCGATCTCGTGCGCCTGCATCTGCTCGAGCGCGCCGTCGAGGTCGCTCGCGTAGTAGACCGGGCACAGGCCGCCGATGAGCTCGCGCGTGACGCGGAAGATCTCCTCCTCGCTGTCGATGATCAGCACGCCCGCCTCCAGCCTTCCCGGGAGCCCCACCGGCGCGGTCTTGGTCTGCCCGAGCTCGAGCGCTATGGTCACGGCCTCGGCGACGGTCCGCTGCAGCTGGTCGTTGTCCCAGGGCTTGCTGATGAAGCGGTACACCTCGCCCTCGTTGATCGAGCCGACGATCGCGGCGAGGTCCGAGTACCCGGTCAGGAGGATGCGCACGCTGTGCGGCGAGACCTCGCGCGAGCGGCGCAGCAGCTCCACGCCGGGCATCGCCGGCATGCGCTGGTCGCTGATGATCACGTGCATCGGATAGCGCGTCAGGAAGTCGAGCGCCCTCGCCGAATCGGTCGTCGTGAAGACGTGGTAGCGGTCCTTGAAGCGCGACTTGAGCGCGGTCAGGATGCGCTCCTCGTCGTCGACGATGAGGAGCCGCGCCTTCTTGACGCTCCGGTCCAGGCTGATCGCGCCGTCGTCCAGGGCGGGCAGCACGTGCTCGCCCGCGGCCGCCGGCCTCGCGGCGATCGCGGGGTTGAGCAGCTTCGCGGCGTCGAGCAGCGCCCCGACGTCGGGAACCGCCTCGGCCCGGAGCGCATCGGACGCGTCGATCGCCGCGCGGAAGGCGTCGGCGAACTCGCGCGCGCTCTGAAACCGCTCCTCGCGCTTCTTGGCGAGCGCCTTGTGCAGCACCGAGTCCATCAGGGTCGACAGCCGCGGATTGAGCGAAGAGGGATCCGCGGGGCGTTCGTTGAGCACCCGCTGCATCACGGTCGCGGCGTTGCCCGAGAAAGGCCTGGCCCCGGTGAGGAGCTGGTACGCGATGATACCGATCGCGTACAGGTCGACGAGCGCGTCGACCTCCTGCCCGAGAAACTGCTCCGGCGCCATGCAGTAGGGCGTCCCCAGCACGTCGCCGACCTGCGTCAGGTTCGAGGAGTCGATGCGCGCGATGCCGAAATCGCTGATCTTGATCCGCCCGTCGTTGTTGATGAGGATGTTGGAGAGCTTGAGGTCCCGGTGGACGACGCCTTCGGAGTGCGCGTAGCCGATGCCGTCGAGGATCTGCCGGACGATCTCTCCGGCCTCGCGGACCTCGTAGCTCGTTTCCTGGGACAGGTGCTGGGCGAGCGTCTTGCCGTTGACCAGCTCCATCACGATGTAGGCGATCTCGTCGTCCTCGCCATAGTCGTAGATCTGCACGATGCGCGGGTGGACCAACCGGCCCACCGCCTGCGCTTCGTGCCTGAAGCGCTTGCTCACGTGCTGGAATTCGGCGGGCTCGATCGAGTCCTTGGCTATCACCTTGATGGCGACGCTGCGCGCGATCGCGCGGTCGTAGGCCCGGTAGACAACGCCCATGGCGCCCCGGCCGAGGACGCCCTGGATTTCGTACTTGCCGATGCTCTCCAAGGGATTCATGGCGCTCACGCCGCCAGCTCGGCGGGCGGCTCAAACGGGAACCATACCGTAAAGCGGGTTCCCACGCCCGGGGTGGACGCCACATCGATGCGCCCGCCGTGCTGCTGCACGATCTTGTACGAGACGGACAGGCCGAGTCCGGTTCCCTTGCCGACCTCCTTGGTGCTGAAGAACGGATCGAAGATCTTCGGCAGCACGTCCTCGGCGATGCCCTTGCCCGTGTCGTCGACCTCGACCGCCACGCCGCCGTCCTCGCTGCGCGTCGTGAGCGTGATTGTCCCCGCGCCGCCTTCCATCGCCTGCACCGCGTTGGTCACGAGGTTGAGGAACACCTGGTTGACCTGTGAAGGCGAGCACAGCACCGGCGGGATGTCACCGAGGTGCCGGTCGACCTTCACCGACTTGAGCAGGTGCCTGGCGAGCTTGAGCGTGCTGTCCAGCCCGTCGTTCAGGTTGAAGCTCGTGACCTTGCTGCGGTCCAGGCGGCTGAAGTCCTTGAGGTTGCCGACGATCTCGGCCATCTGCCCGGTGCCGTGGAGGCCGTCCTTCACCAGCTCGGCGAGCTCCTCGGTCGTGCGGCTCGTCTTGAGCTGCGCGATCGCCGAGGACGCACGCGCGAACTGGCGCGACAGCTCGCTCGGATCGGCGTTCCGGCCGGCCTTGAGGAGACCGAGCAGGCGCTCGCAATCGTCGACCGCGCCGGACAGGTCGCCGAGCCGGTCGGACACCGTGCCCAGGCTGTTCTTGACGTAGGCAAGCGGCGTGTTGATCTCGTGGGCGACGCCCGCCACCATCTGGCCGAGCGAGGACATCTTCTCCGACTGGATCAGCTGGGCCTCGGATTCCTTCAGGTGCGCGAGCGCCTCGGACAGCTCGCGCGTGCGCTCGTCGACGCGGCGCTCGAGGCCGAGGTTCGCCGCCCTGATCTTGCTTCCGAGCCAGGCGATGAGGACGAGCAGCGCGCCCGCGTACGCGATGAGGTAGACGCGGAAGCGCTCGCTGTCGGTGAGCTTCGCCTCGAGCTCGCGGTTGAAAAGAGAGGTCAGCGTGTCGATGCGGGGACCCGCGGTGAGCGAGGACAGCGCGTCGAGGACCTGCTGCTCGGCCGCGCGCTGCTTGACCAGTCCCTCGGCGGCCTCGCCGACCTGCTGGAGCTTGGAGCGCAGCGGCTCGCGCGCCATGGAGGCGTCGCGCAGCTCGGCGAGCGCGGCGGGCATGCTCTTGGTGGGCGCGTCTGGCGCGGGCGCGAACCCCTGATAGGCGGCCGCGACGATGCGCGAGAGCACGGCGTCGAGTCCCGGCAGCGACGGCCTGTGCTCCGAGGCGAGCGAGCGCGCTTCCGACGTGCTGCGCAGCACGTCCGCGAGCGCGGCCTTCACTCCGGCGTTCTCGACCCTGAATTTCCTGACGAGCTCTTCCTTCTCGCCGATCGCCTTGCGCAGCTCCGGCAGCGCGGAGGAAAGCGGCGTGCTGGGCGCGTTCCGGAGCGCCGCCGCCAGCGCGTCCAGCGCGCGCGCCGCGTCGCGGCGGGCGACCGCGCGCGGGCCGGCCCCGGATTCGGTCCTCGCCCGCTGCACCTCGGTGTCCCATCGGCTGTCGATCTCCTTGAGCAGCCGCAGCGCGTCGAGCACCTCGTTCTGGTCGCGCATGTCGACGGTCTGCGTCCTGTCGTACAGGAACGCGAGCACCGCGACCAGCGCGAGGGCGCCCGCGCCAAGCGATACGTTGCGGAGGATGTTCCGCCTGATCATGGCTGCGGAAGCCTGCGGGCTAGTTTGCACGGCTGCGCGTCGCGTCGCACGGGATTTCCTCCACGCGACCCTCGCGCAACCGGTAGATGCGGCCCTGCTGGTGGGTGCGGCGCAGCGTGTCCTCCGGGGCCATGCCCGCATAGCACCCCTGGAGGATCCGGCTCACCATCCTGTGCGTGACGGCAATGGTCACCTGGGCGCGGCGCGGTCCGGCGAGCCATTGCCGGACCCGGCTGCTGACGTCGGCGTAGCTCTCGCCGCCCGGAATCACGTAGCTCCACTTGTCCTTCTCCCGCGACCGCCTCTCGCCGGGGTAGCGCTCGTCGATCTGAGCGTTGGTGAGCCCCTGCCACGCCCCGAGGTTGCAGTCCACCAGCTGCGGGGCGACGCTCATGACGCCGGGGTCAAGCGCCAGCTCGGCGCACAGCAGAGCCGAGGTGTGCCCCGCCCGGCCGAGCGGGCTCGTCTCGACGCACACCGACCGCTGGTCCCCGAGGATCCGCTTCAGGGCCCGGCCGGCCGCCTGTGCCTGCTCGATGCCCTTCGTGCTGATGGGCGAGTCGAGGTAGCCGAGCTGGCGCCCCTCGCGCTCTCCCACCGTCTCGCACACGCGGACGATGAAGATCTCGGGGAAAGTCACATCGGAAAAGTCGCGCCTCATGGCCCCTCCCAGTGGGCCGCAGACCGTCAACGCGATTTTACCCTGCCGGCGCCCCGCTGACAGGTTCTGCGGCCATTACTTTTGCCTTCGGCAAGGCGACGGCGTACATTGCGCGAGGGACAGGGGGAGTGCATGGCGACCAAGCTGAAGTCCGTCGACGTCGTTACGGTCGGCGTGGGGTCGGCCGCGACAGCCGGCCCGACTTCCGCAACGGCATGAACGACTTAGGGAGAACCCCATGAGCCAATCTTCCCGCCGGACTTTTCTCAAATCCGCGGCCGCCCTGGGCGCCGCGATTCCGGCCTCGACGCTCGCCGCCGATGTCAAGACTGAGGCCAAGACCGAGCACGGCGCGCACAAGGCGCGCGCGGCGCCCGCGCAGTCGCGCCCCTACATGTTCCTGTCGCAGGCCGAGGTCGCGTTTCTCGACGCGGCGGTGTCGCACCTCATCCCCAAGGACGAGCTGGGGCCGGGGGCGAAGGAAGTCGGGGTCACGTACTTCATCGACCAGCAGCTCTTCGGCGGCTACGGCTCCATGGCGAGGAAGTACACGCAGGGCCCCTGGCCCGAGGGCACGCCGCAGCAGGGCTACCAGTCGCCGCTTACACCGGCGGGTGTGTACCGCGCCGGCATCCGCGACACGAACGCCTACTGCCAGAAGACCCACGGCAAGACTTTCGACTTGCTCTCGCGCGCGCAGCAGGAGGAGGTGCTGAAGGGGCTGGAGGCCAACAAGATCGAGCTCGAGCAGGTGCGCGCGCCGTTCTTCTTCAACCTGATGCTCAACAACACCATCGAAGGCTTCTTCGCCGACCCGGTGTACGGCGGCAACCGCGACAAGGCGGGCTGGAAGCTGGTCGGCTTCCCGGGTGTCGCCGCTGTGTATACGAATTTCATCGAGAAGCACAACGTGCCGTACCGCGCGCAGCCGGTGTCGATCGCCGACATCACCGGGAAGATCGCGCAGGTCGACGAGCACGGCCACCCGATCCACGTGATGATCCACGACCACAAGGCCGGAGCCTAAGCCATGGCGACGAAGCTGAAGAGCGTCGACGTCGTCACCGTCGGCGTCGGCCTCACTGCGACCATCCTCGCGCAGGAGCTCGCCTCGACGGGCCTGAAGGTCGTCGGCATCGAGCGCGGGCGCTGGCGCGACACCGATACGGATTTCGCCATGCCCGGCGTGCACGACGAGCTGAAGTACGTGCGCCACAAGGAGCTGATGCAGGATCTGTCGAAGGAGACGATCACGTTCAGGAACAGCGCCAGCGAAACGGCGCTGCCGATGCGCCAGCTCGGCTCCTTCCTCCCGGGCGAGGGCGTGGGCGGCGCGGCGGTGCACTGGGGCGGGCTCACCTGGCGCTTCCTGCCGTGGGACTTCGAGACGAAAAGCAAGACCCTCGAACGCTACGGCGCGAAGCAGGTGTCGGACGAATGCACGATGCAGGACTGGGGCGTCAGCTACGCGGAGCTCGAGCCGCACTTCAACCGCTTCGAGCATCTGTACGGCGTCTCGGGCAAGGCGGGCAACCTGAACGGCAAGATCATCCCCGGCGGCAATCCCTTCGAGGGCCCGCGCTCGGCGGAGTACCCGAACCCGCCGCTCAAGGTGGGCTATTCGAGCGCGCTCTTCAGGCAGGCCTGCGAGAAGCTGGGCTACAAGACCTTCCCGGTGCCGACCTCGGCGAACTCGCGCGCCTACAAGAACGAGTACGGCAATACCATCCAGGCTTGCGTCTACTGCGGCTACTGCCAGTTCTTCGCCTGCGAGATGGGC
>Ga0187775_10000387_pt1 | contig 10703 bp, 7 predicted proteins | sample 0216_BV02_MP12_1_FD_132441 | JGI IMG/M metagenome (GOLD analysis project Ga0187775, IMG submission 132441) | Tropical peat soil microbial communities from peatlands in Department of Meta, Colombia - 0216_BV02_MP12_10_MG | ecosystem: Environmental > Terrestrial > Soil > Wetlands > Peat | place... | reverse complement strand
GTAGTGGTCGGCGTCGATCTGCCCGAGGTGCTCGCTGCCGTGGTAGCCGGAGCTCTCGCAGCCGAACACCGAGAGGATCGAGCGGTCGACGACCGCATAGATGCCGGAGAGCTTGCCGAAGGTCTCGGTCTCGAAGGTCCACTTCATCGCGGCGCCTTCGCCCGCGGGCGGCTCGATCAGGTAGGCGTGCACGAACTCGACCGGCGGCGCGCCGAGCACCTTGAGGACGCCCGACAGCAGCCAGCATTGCTCGCGGTGCGCGATCTCGGTGCGGCCCACGGCCTCGAGCGGCTCGCCATCGCCCCGCCAGAACGTTCCGGTCGCGATCCATACCGCCGGCTCGAACAGAAACGTATGGCTCATGGGCTCATTATGGCGCGCGGGGAAGCTTCGCGGTACGTTGCCGGCGGACGACAGGGGAACTGAGACGAAGGGGCCGCTCATGCTCACGGAACGGATCTGGTCCGGGAACTCGTTACGCAACTTCCACTATCTCATCGCCTGCCCCGAGACCGGCGAGGCGCTCGCGGTCGATCCGCTCGAGTGGCGGCTGTGCCTCGATGCGGCGCGCCAGCGCGGCTGGGAGATCACGCAGATCGTGAACACCCACGAGCACAGCGATCACACCGGCGGGAACGCCCCCCTCAAGGCCGCGACCGGCGCGAGGATCCTGGCGCACGCGGGCGCGGCGGCGCGCATCGGCGACGTCGACCGGGGCCTGAATCGCGGCGACGTCATCCGCGTGGGCCGCAGCGTCGAGCTCGAGTGCCTCGACACTCCCGGTCACACCATGACCCACGTGTGCCTGCTGTCGCACACCGCGCAGCCGGCGCTCTACTGCGGCGATACGCTCTTCAACGCGGGCGCCGGCAATTGCTACAACGGCGGCGACCCCGAGGCGCTCTACGACACCTTCGTCACGCAGCTCGCGCGCCTTCCCGATGCGACCCGCGTCTATCCCGGCCACGAGTACCTGGCGCGCAACCTCGAGTTCACGCTCGACCGCGAGCCCGCAAACCGCGACGCCGCCGCGCTGCTCGAGGAGGCGCGCGGCCAGGATCCCGCCGCCGCGCTGGTGACGACTCTCGGGCAGGAAAAGCGCATCAACAGCTTCTTCCGGCTGCAGAGCCCTCAGGTAATTGCGCGGCTGCGCGAGAAGTTCCCGGATCTCCCCGAGCAGCCCGACGCCCGCACCGTGTTCGTACGCCTGCGCGAGCTGCGCAACCGCTGGTGAGCGCCTTCAGGCCGCTGCGCCTCGATCGCGCTCGCGGGAACGCCGCGCGCGCCCGCGGACCCATTGGGGCTATTGCGACACCGGCCCGGGCGGCGGCAGCATAAGGCGATCCGGCAGGCAGACACGCACCGCAGGAAAGGAAGCTCTCATGCGTACCATTCTCAGGCTGTTCGCGGCGGGCCTGTTGTGCAGCGCAGCGGCCCCGGTCCTCGCCAACGGTGGCGGCAGCATGTCGATGCCGATGCAGTCGGCGCCGCGCAGCCCGGAGCAGCAGGCACGCGAGCTCTACAACGACGGCGTGGGCTACGTGAAGAAAGCCGACAAGGCGGGCCTGGATGCCGTGCAGGCGACCGAGGCCGGCCGCAAGGAGCGCGCGGCGCGCGAGAGCCATGACCGCTACGCCTCCGCGCTCGGCAAGTTCCAGCAGGCCGTGCAGCTCGACCCGCAGCGCTACGAGGCCTGGAACTACGTCGGCTACACGAGCCGCAAGCTCGGCCACTACGACGATGCGCTCTCGGCCTACGACCGCGCGCTCGCGCTCAAGCCCGGCTACCCCGATGCGATCGAATATCGCGGCGAGGCCTACCTCGGGGTGAATCGCCTCGATGACGCCAAGCAGGCCTACCTCGACCTCTTCGCCGGCAACCGCGCGCTCGCCGACAAGCTCCTCACCGCCATGAAGGGCTGGGTCGCCGCCCAGCGCGCCGCCCCGGTAAGCGACCAGGCGGCGAGCGTCGACGAGCTCGACCAGTGGATCCAGGAGCGCAGCCAGATCGCCGCGCAGACCGCGGCGCTCACCCGCGTCGGCACCGCGGCCGCCTGGCGCTGAGGGCGTTCGCCGCGGCGCTGCTCGCCGGCGCGGCTGCGGCGGCGGGCGCGCACGGTACCGGGGCACGGCAGGCCGCACGGCCCTATGTCTGGCACCTGCCGCGCGGGTTTCCCGTGCCGGCGGTCCCCGCCGACAATCCCATGTCGGATGCCAAGGTGGCCCTCGGCGAGCGACTGTTCTTCGACCCGCGCCTCTCGGTCACGGGCCGCTACTCCTGTGCCGGCTGCCACGATCCCCGGCGTTCCTTCTCGGACGGCTTGCCGCGCGCCGTCGGCGCCACCGGCGAGCCCCTGCCCCATAACGCGCTCGCCCTCGTCAACGTCGCCTACAACATCAGTTACGGCTGGGCGACACCTGAAGTGCGCTCGCTCGAGACGCAGATGCTCACGCCGCTCCTCAATGAGCACCCGGTCGAGCTCGGCCTCCAGGGGCGCGAGGCGACGGTGTGCGCGGGGCTCGCCGCCGATCCCGCCTACGCCGCGGCCTTCGCCGCTTCCTTCCCCGGATCGGAGCCCGCGGTCAGCTTCGATCACCTGGTGAAGGCGATCGCGGCCTTCGAGCGCACGCTCATCTCCGGCGACTCGCCCTTCGATGCCTACGTGTTCGCGGGCGAGCACGGCGCGCTCTCGGCGCCGGCGAAGGAGGGCATGGCGCTCTTCTACTCAGCCCGCGTCGGCTGTGCCGGCTGCCACTCCGGCTTCAACTTCTCGGGCAACTGGCGCGACACGCAAGGAGAGACGGGGCGCGCGAGCTTCGCCCGCAACGGCACCAGCGCCCGGCCCGTGCGCGTGCCGACGCTGCGCAACGTGGCGCTCACGGCGCCCTACATGCACGATGGGCGTTTCGCCAGCCTCGAGGCCGTCCTCGGGCACTACGCGGATCTGGCGCACCTGCCGGGAGGCGCATCAAGGATCGACCCGCGGCTGCCCGGCGCGCCGCTCACCGCCGCGGAGCGCACGGCGCTCGCGGCCTTCCTCGAGAGTCTCACCGACCGCTCCTTCGCCGCCCGCTTCGCGGATGCCGCGCCGCGCTGAAGGCGCGCCGCGCCGCTCGAGCATCGCGCGCCGCGGCCATTCCCGTTAGGCTAGACCCCGCATGCAATCCCAGTTCTACCGCCGCTCTTTCCTGGTGGTGGCCGCCGCGGCGCTCGCCTACGGCCTTTATCACGTGCTCGCGCCGCTGCGCACCGAGCTCGGCTGGGCCGCCGTGCTCGCCTTCGTCCTGCACCCGTTGCACGAATGGCTCGCCGCACGCCTCAAGGGTCGGCAGGCCCTGTCGGCCGGCATTCTCACCGGCCTCACGCCTTTCCTGGTGCTGGCGCCGCTCGCGATGCTCGGCATCGCCTTTGCCGGCCAGGTGGCGCACCTCATCGCCTACTTCCGCGGGCAAAGCTTCATCTCCTCGAGCGACCTCCTCACACGGCTGTCCGCGATGCCGGTCATCGGGGCTCCCGTGAGCTGGGCGCGCGACAACGCCGTGGTGAGCGCGAGCCAAGTCGAGGGCTGGATCAGCGACAGCGTCCAGGCGCTGCTGAAATCCGCCGCGACCATGGGAGGGGACCTGGCGCTCGGGGTGTTCGGCACCCTGGTCGGCTTTTTCATGATGCTCTTCATGCTGTTCTTCTTCCTGCAGGACGGGCGCGCGATGCTCGCCGCGTTCGAGCGGCTGATCCCGATGGCGCGCGAGCAGCGGGCGCGGCTGCTGAAGTACCTGGGCGACGTCACGCGCGCGGTGGTCTTCGGCTCGGTGACGACCGCGCTCATCCAGGGCGTGATAGTCGGCGTCGGCTTCGCGATCGTCGGGCTCCCCTCGCCGCTCGTGTTCGGCGTGCTCGCGGTGATTGCCGCCTTCCTGCCCTCGGGCTCGGCGATCGTGCTGATTCCGGCGGCCCTCTATCTCGCCCTCGCCGGGCGCTGGGGCGCGGCGCTCTTCATCGGCCTGTGGACCGTGGGCCTGTGGGTCGTGGACAGCGTGCTGCGTCCGATCATCACCTCCAAGCACGCCGAGGTCTCGACGCTGGCGATCTTCATCGGCGCGATCGGCGGCGTGTCGGCCTTCGGGATCCTGGGACTGATCGTCGGTCCCGTGCTGCTGAGCTTCGCAGTAGCACTGGTGCGCTTCGCGCAGGAGAGCCTCGCGGCGGGCGCCTGAGCGGTCAGGGCGCTTTCCCGTAGAATGCGCGCCCTATGGATCTCACCCCGATCCTCGCACCCCTCAACGACGCACAGCGCGCCGCGGTCACCGCCCCGCCGGGGCCGGTGCTGGTGCTCGCCGGGGCGGGCAGCGGCAAGACGCGCGTGCTCACGCACCGCATCGCCTGGGCGATTCAGGCCGAGGGCGTCTCGCCGCAGGCCATTCTCGCCGTCACCTTCACCAACAAGGCGGCCGGGGAGATGCGCGCGCGCATCGAGCGGCTGCTGTCGATGCCGGCCGCGGCGCTCTGGATCGGCACCTTTCACGGCATCGCGCACCGGCTGCTGCGCATCCATTGGCGCGAGGCGCATCTGGCGCAGGGCTTCCAGATCATGGACTCCGACGACCAGCAGCGCCTCATCAAGAAGGTGATCCGCGCCCGGGAGCTCGACGAGACGCGCTGGCTGCCGCGCGAGGTGCAGTGGTTCATCAATTCCAGCAAGGACGAGGGGCGGCGGCCGCAGCAGCTCTCCGACGGCAATGATCCGACCCGCCGCGAGCTGATCCGGATCTATGCCGACTACGAGGAGGCCTGCGCCCGCACCGGCATGGTGGACTTCGCCGAGCTGCTGCTGCGCGCCTTCGAGCTGTGGCGCGACAACCCGCAGCTGCTCGCGCACTACCGGCGGCGCTTTCGCCACGTGCTGGTCGATGAGTTCCAGGACACGAACTCGATCCAGTACGCCTGGCTGAAACTCATCGCGCCGCCGCAGCCGCCGGCCGCCGAGGGTCAGGCGGCGGCGGGCTACCCGTTCGTGGTCGGGGACGACGACCAGTGCCTCGCCGCCGGCACCCCGGTCACGATGGCAAACGGCTCCACCCGCCCGATCGAGGAAGTCTCGCCCGGCGATCTCGTGATGTCCTGCTATGGCAGCGGCGACCTGCGACCCGCGCGTGTTACCGAGGCAATCGGCCGCGTTCGCACTGGGCATATGCTGACCCTGCATCTGCGCTCGGGGCGGACTTTGTGCAGCACACCTGAGCATACTCATATCGCCGGATATCTATTGGGCGAAACGCCCCAGACATACTTCCTCTACCTCATGCACAAGGAAGGTGTTGGCTGGCGCCTCGGCACTTCGCAGGTCTACACCAAAGGCCAACAGAAGCCCATGGCGGGGTTCAAACAGCGCTCCGTGCAGGAGCACGCCGATGCCACCTGGATCATCCGCACCCACGAGGGCGAGAACGAAGCGCGCCTGGACGAAGTGCTCACCTCTCTCAGCTACGGCCTGCCGACCCTGCCGTTTACCCCGCGCAAGGGAAGGAGCGTCAACGGTCTGGTGCATGATCCGCGGCATATTGCCCGGGTATTCGGCTCACTCGACACGGACACCGCAGCGCTGCGGCTCCTCGAGGACGTCGGGCTGGACCCCGATCAACCCCACCACTGGCCACGCGGCCGAAATTCACCCCGGCATAACGTCGTTATCACCCTGTGCGGCGACCGGCGCGGTAAGACCCCAATGCACAGGATTTCCGTTGCCGGGACCTCGCCGAAGGCCCGCGGGATCCTCGCGTCCCTTGGACTGAGCGTGCGGCCCGCCAAGCACCATCACCAAAGCTGGCGATTCGAGACTGTGTGCAAGAGCTTCGCCGACGTGATGACGATTGCCAGGCGTGTCCGCGAGCAGCTCGACGCCAACTGCATACTGCAAGGGCTCCTGCACCGGCGGGCCTTGCCGTTCGTAACCGCATCGGCAATTCGGCCCGGGATGGTGGTCGTAACGGACAACCGCAGCTTCGACATCGTGGAGCGGGTCGAGCCGCGACCGTACCAGGGTGAGGTCTACGATCTGAATGTCGCGGACACGCACAACTTCATCGCCGGCGGGGTCATAACCCACAACTCGATCTACCGCTTCCGCGGCGCCCGCTCCGAGAATCTGCAGCAGTTCCGCCGCGACTATCCCGGCGCCCAGCTCTTCCGCCTCGAGCAGAACTATCGCTCGACCGGCACGATCCTCGAGGCCGCCAACGGGCTCATCGCCCACAATGCGAGCCGCCTCGGCAAGAAGCTCTGGACCAGCGGCGCGCGCGGCGACCCGATTCACCTCTACAGCGCCTTCAACGAGCGCGACGAGGCGGAGTTCGTCACGCACCGCATCCGCGAGCATCTCGCCCAGGGGATGCAGCGCCGCGAGATTGCCATCCTCTACCGCTCCAACGCGCAGTCGCGCGTCTTCGAGGAGACGTTCCTCTCGGCGCGCATTCCCTACAAGGTCTACGGGGGCCTGCGCTTCTTCGAGCGCGCCGAGATCAAGGACGCGCTCGCGTACCTGCGCCTGATCGTCAACCGCCGCGACGACGCCTCCTTCGAGCGCGTGGTGAACCTGCCGCCCAGGGGCCTCGGCGCGAAGAGTCTCGAGGCTCTCAGGGAGCGCGCCCGCGCGGCGGGCAGCTCGCTGTGGGAGGCGGCCGCGGCGGGCAGCGCCGCGGGTGGCGCCGAGCTCGGCACGCGCGCGGTCGCGGCACTGCAGGGCTTCCTCGGGCTCATCGAGCGGCTCGCGCGCGAGACGGCAGCTCTCGTGCTGCACGAGCAGGTCGATGCGGTGCTCAAGGGCTCGGGCCTCATCGCCCACTACCAGCGCGACAAGGCCGAGCGCGGCGAGGCGCGCGTCGAGAACCTCGATGAGCTGGTGAGCGCGGCGCGCGGCTTCCAGCCTGAGTCGAGCGAGCTTAAGCCGCTCGAGGCGTTCCTGGCGCACGCGGCGCTCGAGTCCGGCGAGGGCCAGGCCGAGGCGTGGGAGGACTGCGTGCAGATGATGACGCTGCACATGGCCAAGGGGCTCGAGTTCCCGGTGGTGTTCCTCACGGGACTCGAGGAAGGACTGTTCCCGCACCAGCGCTCGAGCGTCGATCTCGACGGACTCGAGGAGGAGCGGCGCCTCGCCTACGTCGGCATGACGCGCGCCAGAGCCAAGCTGTACCTGAGCTACGCCGAGCAGCGCCGCCTGCACGGCATCGACAGCTACGGCCAGGTGTCGCGCTTCGTGCGCGAGATCCCCGAGGAGCTCATCGAGGAGGTGCGGCCGCGGGTGCAGGTCTCGCGGCCGCTCGCCGTGGGGCGCTTCCGCGCCGAGGAGCCGGCCGCTCCCGGCATGCGCCTCGGCGGGCGCGTGCGCCACGGCAAGTTCGGCGAGGGGGTGATCCTCAACGTCGAGGGCAACGGCGCCCATGCGCGCGTGCAGGTGAGCTTCGAGAGGCAGGGCACCAAGTGGCTGATGGTGCAGTATGCGAATCTCGAGCCGTTATGAAGATCCTCATCCTCGGCGCCGGCCAGGTCGGACGCACCGCCGCGCAGCACCTCTCGCGCGAGGAAGCCAACGAGGTCACGGTCGTCGACATCAACGAGGAGGCGCTGCGCGACCTGCAGGAGCGGCTCGAGGTGCGCACCGTGGCGGGCAACGCCGCGCATCCGACCGTGCTCGAGGCGGCGGGCGCCGCCGAGGCGGACGTCATGGTGGCACTCACCTCCAGCGACGAGGTCAACATGATGGCGTGCGAGGTGGCGTTCGCGCTGTTTCGTACGCCCACCAAGATCGCGCGCATCCGCGCCGCCGAGTACACCGACCGCGCTGAGCTGTTCGGCGCAGACGGACTCGCGGTGGACGTCTTCATCAGTCCGGAGCGCCTGGTCACCGAGTACGTCGAGCGACTCATCCACCATCCCGGCACGCTGCAGGTGCTCGACTTCGCCGACGGCAAGGTACGCCTGGTCGCGGTGCGTGCGCGCGCCGGCGGCCCGCTGGTCGGACACCGTCTGCGCGAGCTGCCGCAGCACCTGCCGAGGATGGAGGTGCGCGTGGTGGCGATCTACCGCGACGGCCGCAGCGTTCAACCTGAGGGCGACACCGGAATCGCCGAGGGCGACGAGGTGTTCTTCCTCGCCGCACGCGACCACATCGACCGCGTGATCAGCGAGATGCGCCAGGGGGATCAGGCGGCGCGCCGCGTCATCATCGCCGGGGGCGGCAACATCGGCTTTCGCCTGGCGAAGACGCTCGAGCACTCCAACCAGGTGAAGCTCATCGAGCGCGACGCGCGGCGCGCGCGCCGCATCTCCGAGCTCCTCGAGCGGGCGATCGTGCTGCACGGCGACGCCGCCGACGAAGAGCTGCTGATCGAGGAGAACATCGACAGCGCCGACGTGTTCGCCGCCATGACCAACTCCGAGGAGGCCAACATCCTCTCGGCGATGCTCGCCAGGCGGCTCGGCGCTGCCAAGGTGATGGCGCTCATCAACAAGCCCTCCTACACCGAGCTGGTGGAGTCGGGCAGCATCGACATCGCGGTCGCGCCGCAGACCATTACCATCGGCTCGCTGCTGGCGCACGTGCGGCGCGGCGACGTGGTGCGCGTGCACGCCCTCAGGCGCGGCGCGGCCGAGGCCATCGAAGCCATCGTGCACGGCGACGAGCGCAGCTCGCGGGTGGTGGGGCGCATGGTGGGCGAGATCCCGCTGCCCGAGGGTGCCTCCATCGGCGCGGTGGTGCGCGGCGATGTGGTCATCATGGCGCACCACGACACGGTGGTGCGCGCCGACGATCACGTGATCCTGTTCCTCGCCGACCGCCGCCATCTCGAGGCGGTCGAGAAGCTGTTCCTGCGCGCGACGCGCTGAAGCAGAGGCGCACGCTCCCGTGCTCGCGGTCGCCTACGCTCTGGGACTCCTGCTCGCGGCTTTTGCGCTGACCTTCGTTCTGCCGATCGCCTGCTCGCTCGTCATGGCGGACGGGCTGTGGCCCAAGTTCCTGCTGGCCGGCGCGCTCGCGGCGGGCGCGGGCCTGACGCTGGCCGCGGCGACCGCGCGCCTGAAGCGCGAGCTGCGAGCGCGCGACGGCTTCCTGCTGGTGACCCTCGGGTGGCTGGTGCTGTCGGCCGCGGCGGCGGTGCCGCTCAGGCTCAGCCTGCCCCAGCTCAGCTTTTCCGGCGCTTACTTCGAGGCGATGTCGGGACTCACCACCACGGGCTCGACCGTGCTCACCGGCCTCGATGCGCTGCCGCCCTCGCTCAACTTCTGGCGCGCCTCGCTCCACTGGTTCGGGGGACTCGCGATCATCGTGATGGCGCTCGCGGTGCTGCCGCTGCTCGGCATCGGCGGCATGCAGCTCTACAAGAGCCAGGCGCCGGGGGCGGCCAAGGAGGAACGCCTGACGCCGCGCATCACCGAGACGGCACGCTCGCTGTGGCTCGTGTACGCGCTCATCACGGGTGCGGGCGTCGTGAGCTTGAGGATCTGCGGCATGTCGTGGTTCGACGCGATCTGCCACGCCTTTGCCGCGGTCGGGCTCGGCGGCTTCTCGACCCACGACCGGAGCATCGGCTACTTCGACTCCCCGGCGATCGAGCTCACCCTGGTGGCGCTCATGCTGGTCGCCTCGCTCAACTTCGCGCGCCACTTCATCGCGCTCAAGCGCCTGAGCCTCGACACTTACCGGGTCGATCCCGAGTGCCGCGCGATCTTCGTCATCCTGTCGGCGAGCGTGGTCGGCGTGGCCGCGCTCCTCACCTGGCACGGCGTCTACCCGGGCTTCATGACGGCGCTGCGCCACTCGGCCTTCAACGTGATCTCGCAGGCGACCACCAGCGGGCTCTCCAGCCAGGACTACCAGCGGTGGCCGGTGTTCGCCCCGTACTGGATGCTGTTCCTGTCGGGCATCGTCTGCAGCACCGGCTCGACCGGCGGCGGCATCAAGATGTTCCGCACGCTGCTGCTCGCGCGGCAGGCGGGGCGCGAGCTGAAGCTCCTGGTGCATCCGGCCGCCATGGCGCCGGTGCGCATCGGCGGGCGCCCGGTGCCCGACTCGGTCGGCCACGCGGTGCTGGCCTTCATCTTCCTGTACTTCATGACCCTGGTGTTCTTCACCTTCGCGCTGCTGCTCACCGGGCTCGACTTCGACGCGGCGCTCTCGGCGAGCGTCGCCTCGATCAACAACACCGCCCACGGCTTCGGCCCGCCGGGCGCTGTGCACAACTTCCATGTCCTGAGCGCGGTCCAGACCTGGCTGTGCACCGCGGCGATGCTGATCGGGCGGCTGGAGATCTTCAGCGTGATCGTGCTCGCGACGCCAGCGTACTGGCGCAAGTAGACATGGCGGCGCCGGCCACGGCAGCGCCGCACCCGACGCGCATGCCCGCGCGGGACGTGGCGGCCGTGGTGGCCGGCAACGGGCTGGAGTTCTACGACTTCATCGCCTACGCGTTCTTTGCGCTGCAGATCAGCCGCGCGTTTTTTCCGGCGCGCACCCCCGGGACGAGCCTGCTGCTGTCGCTCGCCACCTTCGGCGCCGGCTTTCTCATGCGGCCGCTGGGAGCGGCAGTGCTCGGGCGGCTCGCCGACCGGGTGGGGCGCCGCCCGGTGATGCTCGTGTCCTTCGGCCTGATGGGGCTCGGCATGGTGGGTCTGGCGCTCACTCCCTCCTATCGCTCGATCGGCCTCGCGGC
>Ga0187775_10000381_pt1 | contig 10816 bp, 10 predicted proteins | sample 0216_BV02_MP12_1_FD_132441 | JGI IMG/M metagenome (GOLD analysis project Ga0187775, IMG submission 132441) | Tropical peat soil microbial communities from peatlands in Department of Meta, Colombia - 0216_BV02_MP12_10_MG | ecosystem: Environmental > Terrestrial > Soil > Wetlands > Peat | place... | reverse complement strand
CTACTTTGCCGATCGGGCCGTTCCTCTGCTTGCCGATGATCACCTCCGCGCGCCCCTTGGCTTCCGGCTTGTCCGGGAAGTACACCTCGTCGCGGTAGATGAACAGGATCACGTCGGCATCCTGCTCGATAGCGCCCGATTCCCTCAGGTCCGACATCATCGGGCGCCGGTCGTTCCTCTGCTCCACGGCGCGCGAAAGCTGCGACAGCGCGATGACGGGGACCTTGAGCTCCTTGGCGAGCGCCTTGAGCGAGCGCGACATCTCGGAGATCTCGGTCGCGCGGTTCTCGCTCGAGCGCGCATTGGCCGAGGACATGAGCTGCAGGTAGTCGACCACCACCAGGCCGAGCTTGCCGCCGAACTGGCGCCACAGGCGCCGCGCGCGCGTGCGCAGCTCGAGCGCGTTGAGCGCCGCGGTCTCGTCGATGAAGATCGGCGCGTCGTGCAGCCGGCCCATCGCCTCCGACAGGTCGTGCCACTCCTGGTCCGACAGTCGCCCGGTGCGCATCTTGTGCTGGTCGACGTGCGCGATCGAGCCGAGCATGCGCGTGGCGAGCTGCGTGCCGCTCATCTCCATGCTGAACACCGCGACCGGCAGCAGGCTGTGCAGCGCCACGTGCTCGGCGATGTTGAGCGCCAGGGCGGTCTTGCCCATCGACGGCCGCCCCGCGACGATGATCAGGTCGCCCGGCTGCAGCCCCGCGGTCTTGGAATCGAGGTCGTGGAAGCCGGTCGGCACGCCGGTGATGTCGGACGGATTGTCGCGGTGGTACAGATGGTCGATGCGCTCGAGCACGCGCGCGAGCACCGGCTTGATCTCCTCCAGCCCGACGGTGTGGCGCGCGCCCACCTCGCCGATCTCGAGAATGCGCGTCTCGGCCTCGTCGAGCAGTTGCGCGACCTCCTTGCCGCCGGGATTGAGCGCGTTCTCGGCGATATCGGTGGCGACCTGCGCGAGCTGGCGCTGTATCGCGCGCTCGCGCACCAGCTCCGCGTAGCGCCTGATGTTCAGCGCGCTCGGCGTGTTCTGGGCGAGCGCGCCGAGGTAGGCCGGACCGCCGGTCTTGTCCTTGTCCTCGCTCGCCTCGATCGACTCCGACACGGTGACGACGTCGGCGGGCTTGCCCGCCTCGACCAGCTTCGCCACGTGCCGGTAGATGCGGCGGTGGTCGTCGCGATAGAAATCGTCGGCGGAAACGAGATCCGCGATCCGGTCGAAGGCCTGGTTGTCGAGCAGCAGGCCCCCGAGCAGCGACTGCTCGGCCTCCACCGAGTGCGGCGGGACCTTGAGCGCGAGCAGCTGCGGATCGGCCTCGCCGCGCGCAGCCGGATTGACGGGGACGTTCTGTGGGCGAGCCATGGATCGATGCGGGGCCGGGCCCCGCATCATAACCGCATTAGGCTTCGCCGAGCACCGAGACGGTGATGGTTGCGACGACGTCGGTATGCAGCACGATCTGGAGCGGATAGTCGCCGACCTGCTTGAGCGGGCCCTGCGGCATGCGCACCTGGGAGCGCTCGATCTCGATGCCCTGCTTGCCCAGAGCCTCGACGACGTCGTAGTTGCCGACCGAGCCGAACAGCCGCCCGTCGACGCCCGCCTTCTGCGTGATCTGCACCATCAGGCCCTCGAGCTTCGCCGCGCGCTCCTGCGCCTTGGCGAGCGAATCGGCCTGCGCCTTTTCCAGCTCGGCGCGCCGCGCCTGGAACGCCTTCAGGTTGTCGGGCGTCGCGCGCTTCGCCTTGCCTTGCGGGATCAGGTAGTTGCGCGCGAAGCCGTCGCGCACCTTGACCACGTCGCCGAGGTTGCCGAGGTTGACGACCTTCTCCATGAGGATGACTTGCATCGCCTTCTCCTCAGTGCAGGTCGGTGTACGGCAAGAGCGCGAGGAAGCGCGCGCGCTTGATCGCTTCCGAAAGCTGGCGCTGGTAGCCCGACGACGTCCCGGTGATGCGCGCCGGGATGATCTTGCCGGTCTCGTTCACGAAATCCTTCAGGACCTCGATGTCCTTGTAGTCGATCCACTCGACCTTTTCGGCCGTGAAGCGGCAGAACTTGCGGCGCCGGAACAGCGCCTTCTGGCCGCGTTCCTTCTTGTCCTTCGCGAACTTCCCCTTGCCTTTGGCTTTGCCTCTTCCTCTTGGAGCGGGCATGTTCATTCTCCTTCAACGAATTCGATGTTTGTCACGTGCAGAACCAGCTTCTTCGAGCGCCGGCTCTTTGCGCACAGAAATCCTTCCAGCCTCAGCGCGCTGTCGGGTGCGCAGCCCGAGACCAGGCGGGCCTGGCCTTCGAACGCGATCGCCTCGATCTCCGCGCTCACTTTGCGTTTCGCTCCCGCCTCGACCGCCTCGGACTCGTGGCGCACGCGGAACTCGATCGCCGGAATGCCCGCGGGCGTGTGGCGCAGCGCGCCCAGCTCCGCAAGCCTTCCCGACAGCTCGACCCGGTTCGCCCCGTCCAAGCGGCGCTCAGTCGGCGCCCACCTCGGCCGGGCGTCCCTCGGCCGCGCGGGCCTCGCCGCCGCGCTCCATCAGCGACTTCGACTTCTCTTCCTTCATCATCGGCGAGGGAGAAGTCACGGCCTTGGTCATCCTGACGATGAGATGGCGCAGCACGGCGTCGCTGAACTTGAACGAGTGCTCGAGCTCGTCGAGGGTCTCCTGGTCGCACTCGATGTTCATCAGCACGTAGTGCGCCTTGTGGATCTTCTGTAGCGGGTAGGCCAGCTGCCGCCGGCCCCAGTCCTCGAGCCGGTGCACGGCGCCGTTGCGCGCCGCGATCAGGCCCTTGTAGCGCTCGACCATCGCGGGCACCTGCTCGCTCTGGTCGGGATGGACGATGAAAACGATCTCGTAATGCCGCATGCGCTCTCCTTATGGGTTAAGCCGCCCGCCATGCGCACGCGGTGCGGCAAGGAAAAGGCGCGGATTATAAAGGAGAAACTAGCCCCCGGGCAAGGCTCGGCGGCGCAGCGACTCGTACAGCACCACTCCCGCGGCGACCGAGACGTTCAGGCTCTCGACCGCGCCGCGCATCGGGATGCGCACCAGAGTATCGCAGCGCTCGCGCGTGAGGCGGCGCATGCCGGCGCCCTCCGCGCCGAGCACCCAGGCGATCGCGCGCGGCAGGTCCGCCTGGTAGAGCTCCTCCTTGGCGGAGGCGTCGGCGCCGACCACCCAGATGTTGCGTTCCTTGAGCTCGTCCAGGGTGCGCGCGAGGTTGGTCACCATGAAGTAGGGCGTCAGCTCGGCCGCTCCGCTCGCCACCTTGGAGACGACCGCGTTCACGCCCGCCGCGCGGTCCTTGGGCGCGATCACCGCGTGCGCGCCCGCGGCGTTCGCGACGCGCAGGCAGGCGCCGAGGTTGTGCGGATCGGTCACGCCGTCCAGCACCAGCAGCAGCGCCGCCTCGGCGAGCCCCTCGAGCAGCTCCTCCAGGCTCGCCGCGCCGCTTCGCGGCTCGATGCGCGCCACCACGCCCTGGTGGCGCGCGCCGCCGTAGAAGCCGTCCAGGCGCTTCGCCGGCACGCGCAGCAGCCGCACACCGGCGCGCTCGGCGGCCGACGCGAGGTCGCGCGCGCGCGCGTCGTTGCGCGCCTCGTCGACGAACACGTCGATAACCGAGCCGGGATCGGCGCGCAGACGCGCGAGGACCGCGTGGAAACCGAACACGACGCGCGGTTCGCGCCCGGAGACGCGGCTCATGCGGGCACCAGGTCGATCTTGCGCGACTCGAGGTCGACGCGCACCAGCTTCACCTGCATGCGGTCGGCGAGGCGGAATCTCTTGCCGGTGCGCTCGCCGAGCAGCATGTGGCGCGGGGCGTCATACTGGAAATAGTCGCGTCCGAGCTCCGAGATGTGCACCAGGCCGTCGACGAAGTAGTCGTCCAGCGTGACGAACAGGCCGAAGGGCGTCACGCCGGTCACGCTGCCGCTGAAGGCGCTGCCGACGTGGTCCTGCATGTAGAAGCACTTGAGCCAGTTCTCGACGTCGCGGCTCGCATCGTCGGCGCGCCGCTCGGTCTCGGAGCAGTGCCTGCCGAGCGCGTCCCACTCCAGCCCCTCGTAGCGCCGGCCTTCGAGGCAGGCGCGGATCGCGCGATGCACGAGCAGGTCGGGATAGCGCCGGATGGGCGAGGTGAAGTGCACGTAGGCCTCGAAGGCGAGGCCGAAGTGGCCGGCGTTGTCCGGGCTGTAGACCGCCTGCTTGAGCGAGCGCAGCAGGATCGTCTGCAGCAGCGCGAAGTCCTCGCGCGGCCGGATGCGGTCGATCAGCTGCGCGTAGTCCTTGGGCCGCGGCACCTCGCCGCCGGGCAGCTGCAGCCCGAGTTCGGCGAGGAAATCGCGCAGCGCGGCGACCTTGTCCGGCGCGGGCACGTCGTGCACGCGGTACAGCGTCGGATGGCTGCGCTCGACGAGCAGCGCCCCCGCGCACACATTGGCCGCGAGCATGCATTCCTCGATCAGGCGGTGCGCGTCGTTGCGCGGCTCGGGCACGATCTTCTCGATCTTGCCGCGCGCGTCGAAGATCATGCGCGTCTCGACGGTCTCGAAGTCGATCGCGCCGCGCCGCTTGCGCTCCCCCGTGAGGCGCTGGAACACCTCGTAGAGCGCTTGCAGCTGCGCCGGCGCCCTGCCCTCCGAGAGCATCGCCCACACCCCGGTGTAGGTGAGCCGCGCGTGCGAGCGGATGACGGCCGGGTAGAACTCGAAGCGCGCCACCGCGCCCCTCGGCGTGAGCGCCATCTCGCACACCATCGCCAGCCGGTCGACTTCGGGGTTGAGCGAGCACAGCCCGTTGGAGAGCTTCTCGGGCAGCATCGGTATCACGCGGCGCGGGAAATACACCGACGTGCCGCGCTCGCGCGCCTCCAGGTCGAGCGCATCGCCGTGCCGCACGTAGTGGCTCACGTCGGCGATCGCCACCCACAGCCGGAAGCCGCGCCCGTCGCGCTCGGCGTAGACCGCGTCGTCGAAGTCCTTCGCCGTCTCGCCGTCGATCGTGACGAAGGCGAGCGCGCGCAGGTCGCGCCGCTTCTTCGTCTCGTCCTCGCGCACCGCGTCGGGCATCGCCTGCGCGGCGGCGAGCGCCTTCTTCGAGAACTCGTGCGGCAGGTCGAACTTGCGCAGCGCGATCTCGATCTCCATGCCGGGATCCGCGTAGCGCCCGAGCACCTCGGCGACGCGCCCGACCGGCCCGGCGTGCTTGGAGGGCTGCGCGACGAGCTCGACGGTCACCACCTGGCCGGCCTTGGCGCGCCCGGCATCGGCGAGCGGCACGACGATGTCCTGCGCGATGCGCCGGTCCTCCGGCACCAGGAACAGCACGCCGTGCTCGGCGTGCAGCCGGCCGACGATGCGGCGCGTGGCGCGCTCGAGCACCTCGACCACCGCGCCCGCCGGGCGGCCGCGCGCGTCGCGCCCGGTGACGCGCACCGCGGCGCGGTCGCCGTGCAGCAGCTGGCGCATCTCGGCGTGCGGCAGGTAGATCGGGGCGCCGCCGTCGTCGGGCAGGAGGAAGCCGTGGCCGTCGCGGTGTCCCTCGACGCGGCCGGCGTGGGCCGCGATGCGCGTCGCGACCAGCAGGCTGCCCGCGCGGTTCCTGACGAGCGCGCCCGCGCGCTCGAGCTCCGCGAGCGCGCCGTCGAACATGCCGCGCTCGGGCGCGCGCACGCGCAGCCGCCCCGCGAGGTCCTCGGGCGTGAGCGGCGCTCCGGCCGCGTTCAGCGCTTCGAGTATGTCGCGCGCGTACGCGCCGTGCCCGCGCTCAGGGCGCTCGGCGCGCGCGCGTCTGCGCAAGGCGGTCTTGGTCGGCTTCTTCTTTGACACCGGTAGGCGCTGCAACTAGAATTGCGCTCCCCTGCCGAGGTGGCGGAATTGGTAGACGCACTAGGTTCAGGTCCTAGCGGTGGCAACACTGTGGGGGTTCGAGTCCCTTCCTCGGCACCACTGCCATATAGCCCTCAGTAGACAACGAGCCAACCTTCGAGCGGCCGCTCAAGACGCAATTCCCCTAGTTCGCGTCGAGCACAGGATCGGTCAATCAGGGAATTTCCGCAACATCTGCCGCGCCAGACCGGCTGAGTCTGGCCATTGCTCCGTGGTTCTTGGTCGGACATGAGCCGCTGCGCGACCACCTTGATCGTCTTCATCAATCGAAGCGCCGGTCGACCTCGTCAAACTCCGCGAGCACCTCGTTCACGTAGTCTTGCGGATTGAATGGCGGCTTGTTGAACTGGTTCCACTCACCCGCGGCGCCGTGCTTTCGAGCGATGCCGGTTTGTTGAGCGCCGCGCGCGCCGTAGGACACCGGCTGCGCGGGCGGGCTAGGCGCCGTAAACGACGACGGGAATATCTGTTGGCCGTATTTCTTGCCGATCTCGTCCAGGAGGCGGAAGCGCTCTTCGTCGATTGCGGTGTCCGGCTCGAGGGTCCGCGCGTCGATCGTTGAGTCAGGCATAGCCCACCTAACGGTCTGCTGCGTCAGATAAACGTCATAGCGGTAGAAGGCGATCGCCTGTTCCGCGATGTCGAGTTCGCTGCGCGCGACATAGCTCTGCTCGAAACCCGCCTGATTGCTGCTCTCGTTGATCACGTATTTGATCCAACCGAGACTACATTTCCTCTCGGCTTCGCCAGGTGCCATGCCATTCGTCTGCGTTCCGACGCCAAATGAATAAACCTCGACCCGGGCATCGTCATAGCAGGAAGATTGAGGAGGGTTCGCCTGCCTGTCGGACGAGTAGCGCAGCGCCTCCACCGCAGCCGCGTACGCGGGATTGTTGTAAACGGTAGCCCCGCCGTCTATGAACCGTCCGTGGGCCTTGAAGTAGGTGGGCGTGGACACGCTGGCCTCTATCGCGTCCCGCAGCCTGACTTTTCGGTAGGTGCCGTAACGTGCATTGGGATTGCCCGGCACTTGAAAGCTGGTGAAGTAAGTCGTCTCGGCCCGCACCGTGTCGATGGCCGTGATGAAGACGTCGCAGGCGAGATCGGCGAGCGTGACATCGCCGAGACATTCTCGAAGAATCCGATGCAAGGGTTTCTTCCTGAACTTCGTTACGACGGGATGGAGACAGCCGAGGAATTGCTCGGAGAAGATTTCGAAGCGCCGGTCCGTGTAAAGCGAAATCAGGTCCTTGACGGACAAACCACGCGCGAGCGCGCCTGCGATCACCGCGCCGGTGCTCGTACCCGCAAACATCTGGAAGAACGACTGGCAGGGGCCGACTCGCGATTCGAGCGCCTCGAGACAACGGAGCGTGATGATTCCCCTGATGCCGCCCCCGTCGCACGACAGGATCCGCCGCACTTTTTCCATATTGCGTCACCTCATCCGGAAACGGCGTCCGCGATCGCCCGCTTCAGCGTCTCGGCGGGGACGGGCTTGTGCAGAAAGGCGATCCCGGCCCGCTCTGCTTCGCGCAGCTGGTCGGAGGCGATGTCGCCGCTGACGAGCAGCGCCGGGACGTGTGGATGAAGAGCACGAACCGCACGGACGGCTTCGATGCCGTTGTCCGTGCCGCGTAGGCGGAAGTCGGCCACCACGACATCGGGCCTGGCAGTCCGCGCGGCGGCTAGCGCCTCGGCGGTGCCCTCTGCCAGAGTCGCCCGGCAGCCCATTCCTTCGAGCAGGATCTTCATGCCCAGGCGGACCTCGGCCTCGTCGTCGATCACCAGGACGTTCAATGCGGCCGGCGTGCGCATCGTCGCCGCATCCTCCGCCCGCTCCGCGCCTTCGCGCGCCCGCGGAAGCACGAGACGGAAGCGCGTGCCGGCGCCGGGCGACGAGGTCATCTCCATGTCTATTTCCAGCAGGCTCACCAGCCGTTTCACGATCGCCAGGCCCAGGCCGAGCCCCTTCGCGCGGTCGCGCTCCGGGTTGCCGAGCTGATAGAACTCGTCGAACACGCGCGTTTGCTCGGCCTCGGGGATGCCGCGGCCCGAGTCGGAGATGGTGAGCAGCTGGCCTCCGGCTTCCGGCTCCACCCGCACGTCCACGCGCCCCGTATCCGTGTACTTCACCGCATTGTCGAGAAGGTTGCGCACGACGCGCTCGAGAAGCGTCGCGTCCGTCGCCACCCAGGCGACCGGCGGGCAGGAGACCGCGAGCGCGATTCCCTTCGCCCCCGCCAGCGGCGCGAACTCCCGCTGCATGCGCTCGAGTAGCGCGCCGAGGCGCAGGGGCGCGCGGCTGGGGCGCACCACGCCTGCGTCCAGCTTCGAAATATCGAGCAGCGCATCGAGCTGGGTGGCGAGCGCCTGAACGGCGGAATTCAGGTGCTGCACGATTTCGCGGCTCTCGGCGTCCAGCGCACGCATCGACAGCGCTGCCGCGAAAAGCGACGCCGTGTGCGCCGGCTGGCGCAGATCGTGACTCGCCGACGCGAGGAAGCGCGTCTTGGCGCGGTTCGCCAACTCGGCCTCGTGCAGCGCCGCCTCGAGCCTGCGATTCAATTCGAGCCGCTGCAGGCGAATCTCGAAGGATTCCCTGAACAGCCGGAACGAGTCCTTCGCGTAAGTGACGAGCAGCCCCCCGAGCATGAGCACGAGAGCGGCGGTGGCCGACTCGATCCAGCGGTGCTCGGCGATCCCCGGCCCCAGCGCCCACATCGCGATGACCGGGCTGAGGATGGGAACGATGTAGGCCAGAAAAACCGGCAGATATCCGACCGTCGACACGACGGAAGCCGCGCAGGCGGCGACCAGCCATAACGACACCAGCGCGCGCTCGACGCTCGGAAGGAACGGAAAAAACCCGGCCGACAGGCCATGGCTGATGCCGACCAAACCGGACAGCACGGCGGCGATGCGCAGGCGCGTGGCGAATTCCAGGCGCTCGGCGCGCACGAGCCAGCCGAGCGTGATGCGCCGGATCGCATGCGCCGCCACGACGATCACCAGCCAGCCGGCGAGAAGCGGGGTTGGCAATCGTCCGAAGGCCATTCCCACGACCACCAGCGAGGTGAGAAGGTTGGGCAGGATGACGCGCTGGCTCTGGCGCAGGAGAACGCGCAACAGCTCCTCCTGCCAGGTGGCCGCCGGAGCGAGCGAGCGCTCGCCGGCCTTCTCAGCTGAGGCGTAAGCCGAGCTTTGCCGCGACATAGACTGCTTCCGTGCGGTTGCGCGCACCGATCGCCTGGAACACCGCCGTCAGATGGGCCTTCACGGTGGCTTCGGACACGTCTAGTTCGCGCGCGATGACCTTGTTCGGCATGCCCCGAATGACGCAGCGCATCACGTCCATTTGCCGGGGCGTGAGGCCGGGAAGCGCGCTCGGAGCGCCAGTGTGAACCGCGTCGAGCACGGTCGGTGGCAGATACACGCCCCGCTTCAGCACGAGCTGCAGCGCCTGGATCATGACCTCGGGAGTGGAGGACTTCGGAATGAAGCCCATCGCTCCGCGCTCGATCGCTGCGCGCACCACCTCCGGGTCATCCTCGCCCGAGAGCATGATCAACGGCGTGCCCGGAGCCGCCTCGCGCAGGCTTGCGAGCGCATCGAGCCCATTCACGCCCGGAAGCTTGAGGTCGAGCAGCACGAGATCGTAGGGCCCCGCGCCCAGGCGCTCGAGCGCCTGGGCGCAATCACCCGACTCGTCCGTCTCGACGCTCTCGTCCAGGCCGCGGAGCAGGTATTTCAGACCGCCGCGGAACAGGGGATGGTCGTCGATCAGCAGGATTCTCACGGCGCCCTTTTTACTCCAAACGCAGCCGCTGCCCTATACGACTTAAGTCGAGGACGACTTAGGTCGACCCCGTTTTTCGCCCTCCGGCCAATTCTCTCGCCCCGGCACCGTTGGCACAATCCGTCCCACAACCTGCCATTCCAGGGCAGATTAACTGCAGCGGAGATCGGACGCCATGGAACAGAGAAGCTCTTCGATAGCACTGACAAGGGACCACGAGGTCGAGCTCGTCCACTGGCTGCGGGACGTCGGGCAGATCATCAAGTCCGTCAATTCCCGCTGCCGGGCCGCGGATGCCGGAGCGGGCGAAATCCTGCAGCCGGAGCGCCCGTACGGTCAAAACCCGGATCGCGAGCGCGCGGTAGCCACGGTGCTGTTCACCGACATCGTCGGATCGACCGAGAAGGCGGCGCAACTCGGCGACGCCGTCTGGCGGGATCTCCTGGCTGAGTTCCAGCGCCGCGCGGGCTCGATGCTCGATCGTTTCCACGGCCGGCTCGTCGACACCGCCGGGGACGGCGTCTTCGCGGTGTTCAACGGCCCGACTTGCGCCGTGCGTTGCGCGCTCCACATCTGCACGGAGGCCGCGGCACTCGGCTTGCGCACGCGCGCGGGCGTGCACGTGGGCGAGGTCGAGCGCCTGGGCCGCAAGTTCGGCGGCATCGCCGTCCACATTGGCGCGCGCATCATGAACCTGGCCGCCTGCGGCGAGGTGCTGGTCTCGAGCACGGTTAAGGACATTGCCGCCGGTTCCGGACTGCAATTCGAGGACCGCGGGACGCAGATGCTAAAAGGCCTGCCGGACAAATGGCACCTCTATATCGCGCGCCGCGACTAGATCATCCCCGCTGGCCTCCGCCCGACGAGATGCCGAAGCGCCGCTGCAACACGACCAGAGACGCAAGCATGAAGAGCACCGAGTCCATCGAGGCGCGCATGTCCGGCGTCATTCCCCGAAGCCTTTGCAGCAGGCTTTCCACGGCGCTGGGAACGAAGAACGGCAGCTCGCGGAATTGCGGCGACCGGATCAGATCGAAGATCACCTTGGTCAACGGATTACCCTCGAACAGGGTCGACGGCGGGGCGAAGAACGGCCGCTTGGCCCCTGCGTAAACGCGTGCGG
>Ga0187775_10000380_pt1 | contig 10855 bp, 10 predicted proteins | sample 0216_BV02_MP12_1_FD_132441 | JGI IMG/M metagenome (GOLD analysis project Ga0187775, IMG submission 132441) | Tropical peat soil microbial communities from peatlands in Department of Meta, Colombia - 0216_BV02_MP12_10_MG | ecosystem: Environmental > Terrestrial > Soil > Wetlands > Peat | place... | reverse complement strand
CGTCGAGCGCATCATGCGCGAGGAAGGCTGTCCACCGCGCGAATCCGCGATCAAGGCCATGCGCGAGGTGACCGGGCCGATCATCGCCATCGTGCTGACCCTGACCGCGGTCTTCGTGCCGATTGCCTTCCTCGGCGGGCTGACCGGCGAGCTCTACCGCCAGTTCGCGGTCACGATCTCGATGGCGGTCGTCATATCCGGATTCGTCGCGCTGACGCTGACGCCGGCGCTGTGCGTCATCGTTCTCAAGCCCGCCGCCAGGAAGGACAAGGGATTCTTCGGCGCCTTCAATCGCCTCTTCGGGCGCGTCACGGACCGCTACGAGTCGGGCGTGGCCTGGATGATCCGGCGCGGCGGCATCGGCCTCCTGCTGTTCTCCGGCATGGTGGCGCTCGCCGTGCTGCTGTGGCGCGTCACGCCCGGCAGCCTGGTGCCCGACGAGGACCAGGGCTACTACATCGCCGCGGTCGTGCTGCCGGACGGGGCGACGCTGCAGCGCACCGATGCCGTGGTCGGCGAAGTGCTCCACGCTATCCGCTCCAACCCGAACAACAAGGACGTCGTCGCCTTTACCGGCTTCGACTTTCTGGGCGGCGGCTTCCGCAACAACGCCGCGACGCTGTTCGTCATCCAGAAGCCCTGGAGCGAGCGCAGGGTCGCGACGCCGCAGCTGCTGGCCGATTTCTACATGAAAACCGCGCCCATCAAGGAAGGGCTCGCGCTCGCCTTCGGGCCGCCGCCGATCTTCGGCCTGGGAACCGCAGGCGGCTTCGAGTTCTACATCCAGAACCGGGGCAACGGCGGGCCGCCGGCGCTCGCGCACGCGCTCGGGCTGTTTCTCGCCGCCGCGAACAAGGACCCGATGCTGGGCGGCGTGCAGACGCTGTGGCGCCCGTCGGTCCCGCAACTGGCCGTCGACGTCGACCGCGACAAGGCCGAAGCGCTCGGCGTGCCGCTCGACCAGCTCTACGGCACGCTCGCTGCGACGTTGGGCACCTACTACGTCAACGACTTCAACAAGTTCGGCCGCACCTGGCAAGTGCTGATGTCCGCCGCTCCGGGCTACCGCAACCGCCCCGACGACGTCGGCAAGGGTTGGGTGCGATCGGCCAAGGGCGACATGATCCCGCTCGCGTCGCTGGTGCGGGTGCGCTACAGCTCGGGCCCCGATTCGCTCGATCGCTTCAACGACCTGCCCGCGGTGAAGATCCTCGGCCAGGGTGCACCGGGCGCGTCCTCGGGCCAGGCAATCGCGCGCGTCGAGCAGATCGCGAACAGGGTCCTGCCGCCGGATTTCAGCTACGACTGGGGCGGGGCGTCGTACCAGGAGAAGGAATCCGCCGGCACCTCCGGGCTCGCCCTGGGGCTGGCCGCGGTCATGGTGTTCCTGATCCTCGCGGCGCTGTACGAGAAATGGACGCTGCCGCTGTCGGTGCTGCTCGCGCTGCCGTTCGGCACGTTCGGCGCGCTGTGCGCCGTCTGGCTGCGCGGCCTGACGAACGACGTGTACTTCCAGATCGGCCTGGTGACGCTGCTCGGCCTGGCGGCGAAGAACGCGATCCTGATCGTCGAGTACGCGGTGATGAAACACCGCGACGGCATGTCCGCGTCGGCCGCGGCGCTGGAAGCCGCGCGACTGCGCTTCCGGCCGATCCTCATGACCTCGCTCGCCTTCATTCTGGGCGTCGTGCCGCTCGCCGTGTCGACCGGCGCGGGCGCGGGAGCGCGCGTCTCGGCCGGCACCGGCGTGATGGGCGGCATGCTGGCGGCGACCTTTCTCGCGCTGTTCTTCGTGCCGATGTTCTTCAAGCTGATGACCGACCGGCACCTCTCGGAACGGCGCTCGGCCGCGGAGCTGCGTGCCGAGGCCTCTCATGCCTCGCGAGCCTAGGGCTGTGCGCAAGCGCCTCTCGCTGATGCTGCTGCTCTGCGCGGCGGCCGCCGGCTGCGCGGTGCAGCCGCACTACGTGCGCCCCGCGGTCGAGCTGCCCGCGGCCTGGCGCGAGAGCGCGCCCTCGGCGGTGGTCGACGGCAAGTGGTGGGAAATCTATGGCGATTCCGGCCTCGACCGCCTCGTCGAAGAGGCGCTCGCCCACAACGCGGATCTCGCCGTCGCGGTGGCCAAGGTCGACGAGGCGCGCGGGCTGCTCGGCGAAACCGAGTCGGCGCTCTATCCTGCGGTGGACGCGAGCGCCGCGCACAGCCGCACCCGCTTCTCGGAGGCCACCGGCACGCTGCCGCCGGGCACGCCGCGCGAGCTGAACGACACGAGCGCGGCGCTCGCCGTGTCGTACGAGGTCGACCTGTGGGGCAAGCTGCACGCGGCGGCACGCGCCGCGCGCGCCGACCTGCTCGCGACCGAAGCGGGCCGCGACACGGTGCGCATCGCGCTCGCCGCCAGCGTGGTGAAGGGGTATTTCGCGCTGCGCGCGCTCGACGAGCAGGTCGGCGCGGTGCGCGAGACGCTCGCCCTGCGCGAGAGCGCGCTGGCGCTGCAGAAGAAGCGCTTCGAGCACGGCCTGATCTCGGAGTTCGACTACCGCCAGCTCGAAGCCGAGGCCGCGACGACGCGCGCGCAGCTGCCGCCGCTCGAGCGCGACCGCGAGCTGCAGGAGGCGGCGCTGGCGGTGCTCCTCGGACGCAGCCCGAAGGACATCATGGACGGCGCCGTGCCGCGCGCCTCCGGCGCGGAGCGCTCCCTCGCGCCGACCGCGGTGCCCTCCGGGCTTCCCTCGGAGCTGCTGCTCAGGCGCCCCGACCTGGTCGAGACCGAGCAGCGCCTGGTCGCGGCGAACGCGCGCGTCGCGGTCGCCCGCTCGGAGTATTTCCCGTCGATCATCCTGACCGGATTCCTGGGGACGGAGGCGGCGTCGCTGCGCGACCTGTTCACCGGCCCGGCCGGGATCGCCGGTCTGGCGGTCGCCGCCGCGCAGCCCGTCTTCCAAGGTGGGCGCCTGGACGCGCAGGTCGACGTCGCGCGCGCGCGCGAGCGCGAGGCGCTGGCCGCCTACCGCGGCGCGATCGAAATTGCGTTCAGCGAGGTGCGCTCGGCGCTGGCCGCGCAGGACCGCGCCAGGGAAAGTGTCGAGGCCGAGCATACGCGCGCCCAGGCGCTCGCCTCGGCGCTCGAGCTGGCGCGCAGGCGCTACGCGAACGGGCTCGGCAGTCAGCTCGACGTGATCGACGCCGAGCGCAACCTGCTGGACGCCCAGGTTGCGCGCTACGAAGCGGTGCGCGCGCAGCGCGCGGCGGTCGCCGACCTGTTCCGCGCGCTCGGCGGCTAGCATGCCGCCCGAAACGTGGCTGGCGGCGGATGGCACCGCCGTGAGCATTCGCCCGATCCGCGCAGCGGACCTGGCGCTCGAGGTCGAATTCGCAAGGCGTCTTTCGCCGCGCAGCCTCTATCAGCGCCTGATGTCGACGCGCACGCCGTCGCTCGAGGAGCTGCGGCGCTTCGCCGACATCGATCCGGAGCGCGAGCTGGCGCTCATCGCCACCGTGCGCGCAGGGGACCGCGAACGCCAGGTCGGCGTCGTCCGTTACGTGCGGGAGCCGTCCACCGAGCGCGCCGAAATCGCGATCGTGCTCGCCGACGAATGGCAGGGACGCGGACTCGGGACGCGGCTTCTGCGCGGCCTCATCGCCGCCGCACGGAAAGCGAAACTGCAGTGTCTGACCGGCACCGCGCTATCGACGAACGACGCGGTGCTCGCGCTCGGCCGCAAGCTCGGCTTCCTGCTCGAAGCCGATCCGCGCTCGGCGACCGTCACCCACTTGACGCTCGATCTCGCGCGCGCGCCGCTGCTCGACGAGGTCGCGGGGGCCGCGCGCGGAGACGAGGACGTTAGCGCCGACGAAGCACGGACCGGTCAGGGAGCTCGTCCCGTTTCGGATTCCTGTGTAGTTACCCCTGCCACACCCCGTAGCCCTCTTCCCTGAGCGCGATCGCGAGCTCGACTTCCATGTCGCGCGCGGCATCAAAAGGCATCGGGTTGGCGTACGCGTAGAGCTTCGGCAGCAGGCGCAGCCCGTAGCGCTCGACGTAGCGGTTCGCGCGGATGCCCCGCTTGTGCTTCGCGAAGCGCTCCTCGGGCGTGAGGCCGGTCATGCCGACGTACACGCAGGGCTTCATGACGTCGTAATCGGGATTCGCGCGGCGAAACTTCGCCTCTTGCAGGACTTCGGGAGAAAGTTCCACGACGTACACGTGGTGGTGGTGCCGGGCGGGCATGGCGCCTATGATCGCGCAGGACGCAGCGCCCGAGAATCGAGCCTGGCCCCTTTTCAGCGGGAGGGAACCATGTTCCAAGGCTTCGCCGACGCGATCATCCAGTTCGTCGGCGCGTTTTCGACCAACATCGCTGCGTTCGTGAGCGCGATGGCCGCGGTCGGCGTGCTCAGCATGGCGATCGTGCAGACGCTGAAGGACATGCTGCCGCTGCGCAATTCCTACCAGCGGAGGTTCCTGCGGCGCTGGCTGGCGAGCAAGCGCGCCGCGGCGCGCTCGGAGTTCGCGACGCACGTCAATGTGGATATCGCCGAGCACGACCTGGTGCGGCTCGCCACCTCGGGCGACGCCAAGGCCTTCTACGACATCCCGATCGAGCAGCTGTGCGGGCAGATGGGCGCGGCGCTGCAGGTGGCGCTCGACTATCCCGGGAAGCACGCGGCGCTGCTGCGCCTGGTGGCCGCGCTCGCCGATCCGGAGGACGTCGAGCGGCTGATCGCGAGCACCGCGCCCGCGCAGGGCGAGAAGCGCGCGCAAGCCGACGTCGACGCGCGCGCGCGCGTGATGCACCACGTGCAGCGCGCGATAGACGGCTTGCAGATCTCGGCTTCGTACCGCTGGAAGCTCTATCTTCAGATCGCATCCTTCGCGACGAGCTTCGTCGTCACGGTGCTCGCGGTGGGCGTACACGCCGGCGGCGCGCCGGCCGCGAAGGACGTCCCGGGCATCGTGCTGGTCGGCATCGTCGGCGGCTTCCTCGCCCCGGTGGCGCGCGACCTGCTCGCCGCGCTGCAGAAGCTGCGCTAGGGCGCGCGTGGTGGCGATCGTCCTCTCGGTGCGCACCGCCCCGGTGGGCGGCGACGTCGCCGATCGCGTATCGGTCGGCGGCGGCGGCGCGTTCCCGCACCCGACGCGCGTGACGCTCCTCGTGCACGGCTACAACGATCCGCAACAGGACGCGCTCGCGAGCTACGCGGCGTTCCTCGCGCACAGCGGCCTCGATGGCGCGCTCGCCGCGGGCCAGGTGTGCGAGTTCGTCTGGCCGGGCGACAAGCGCTGGGGGCCGATGTCCGCGGCCGCCTATCCCTTCGAGATCGGCAGGGCGCGCGAGTCCGCCGCGCGCCTGTACGACTTCCTCAAAGGCGTACAGACCGCGAACGGCTGGCCGCTCGAGGTGCAGCTCGTGTGCCACTCGCTCGGCAACCGGCTGCTGCTCGAATTGCTCGCGCGCTGGCTCGACGACGGCAGTCCCGCGGGGCTGCGCTTCAGCGCCTGCTCGCTGATGGCCGCGGCGGTGCCGGTGCCCAGGGTCGAGGAAGGCGGCGCGCTCGGCGCGGCGGCGGCCGCGCCCGGAAAGACGCTCGTGCTGCACTCGAGCTCGGATGCGGTGCTGCACTGGGCGTTCCCGCCGGGCGAGACCGCCGCCGGCGAAGGCTTCTTCCCGCAGGCCGTCGGACGCGCCGGCGAGCCGGCCGCGCGCTGGAGCGAGCGCGCGCCGATGGCCGGCTACGGCCACGGCGATTATTGGGTCGGTGCGGAGAGTGCCAAGTCAGTGCTCGCTTTCCTCGGTGGCGCACCGGAGCGGACCCTGTCCGAGGCGGCGATCCCGGAGCACGAGCTGCCCGAGCCGGGCGCGATCGCGGCGCGCGAACTGCCGCAGAGAACTCCCCTCCGCCCCTGATCTCGCCCGCGTGTTCTGCACTGCGGAATCATGGGTATTATTCATCTAACATCTTGACGAGTATGCGCATATGTAGTTCTTATGCTCTTCGCCCAAGATTGAATTTGTGCGTCGCAACGTAAGGGGCTAGATTGGCCTTGCGGCACTTCCTTCTCCCTCCTCCTCCGGAAGTGATTCCGCAGTTGTCTGGGCCGGTGACCTCCACAAGAGGCACCGGCCTTTTTCTTTGGTCGCGTTGTAGCTGCGCCGCGTGTCCGAGCTGCAGGTGGACAACGCGGTGCTGTTCGAAGGCGTAAACAACACCCTCAAGCTGCTCGGCGACCAGTACCTCGCGCGGCTCTACCGCCTGGTCAGCCGCCGCTTCCACCTCGACGAATGGGACGCGAGCATCCTGCGCAAGATCCAGACCCTGGAGAGCATCTACCAGAAGATCTCCGACCAGGCCGCGGTGCGGCGCATGGAAGTGCTGGAGTGGGTGATCATCCTGCTGATCGCGTCCTCCATCGCCGTCGAGCTGCTGCGCTGAGCGCGCGACGTTGCGTCGCGCTAGCCGCAACGAGAAAATACGCATCAGCAACTGCGCGACGCTGCCAATGGTTCAGCTCTACGACAGCCCGGACGAACAGGCGCTGCACTTCTTCCAGATGGAGGCGCTTGCTGATCTGACCGGCAAGAACATGGCCGACGTCGTCCGGGTCTACGAGGACGTTCTTGTGCGCCTGCAAGACGGCGCCCGCGTGCGCGCCTACCTTCCGCTACTCGCCTCGCGGCGCACCCGGGAAACTCTGCGTCAAGCGGCGTGAACGAGGTCGCGCGGCGCGGCCGGCGCGACGCGGGCCGCCGCAAACGCGGTGAATCTTCCCTCGGACAGGCGTACCGCTCTTTGCCGCGGCAGCACGGTTTCGAGCCGTTCACTCGAGTAGAACGCCTCGAGTTCGCTTACCCGCCTCCAGCGCCATTCGGATAGCGACCCGGCCAGAGCAGGGTCGCCCCATGCGGGCTCGAAGCGATCGCCGTCGACTACGACACGCAGCCGGATGTCGCTTCGGTGCAGATCCGTCGCCTCGCGCAGGCGATCCAGGGTCTCCGCGTCGGCGAACGCGAGCAGATCCCAGCCGAACGGACCGCAGGAGCCCAGCGCTTCGTCGTCCGCGCGCTCGCCGATCATCCACAGCGCGCGGATGTCCGGGCAATGCTCCGCCAGCTGATCGAGAAACAGGGAAATTCCGCGCACTCTTTGCCTCGGAAGATTCACTCGAACGACGAGACGCCGCCCGCGAGATGAGACTAGCGCAGTAATGTTGCGGCACCATGACGGACCCGATATTGCAGTCAAGCGCCGACGTGCACCGTCGCAGCGCGTGAGAACGTAGAATCCGCTGCAATGTGCGCAGCCTGCGGCGGCGCTCAGACCCGATGCAATCCGTGATCACCCACTCCGCGCAGCCTGCCGAAGCGGCGCCCCCGCCGCCGGCATCGGCGCTCGCCGCGCTGCGCGAGCGCATCGTCGCGCTGCAGCGCGAGATCGAGGCCGAAGCCGTGCGCCGGCGCGTGCAGGTCGAGGCGGCGCTGCCCAAGCACCGCGCGAGCGCCCTGAACCTCGCTCATTACGTCGGCCTGCGCCGCAACGACCTGCGCAAGCTGCAGCTCGATCTAGCCGGAATCGCGCTGTCCTCGCTCGGGCGCAGCGAGGGCCACGTCGCCGACACGCTCGAGCGCCTCGCGCACTGGCTCGGCGCGCCTGCGGCGAACGCCGCGCCCGTGGACGCGAGCCGCGCGGACGAAATCCTGCGCGAGAACACGCGCGCGCTGCTCGGCCCGCGGCCGCGCGATCGTCATGTCTACGTGATGGTCACCGCGCCCGAGGCGGCCGCGGTGACGGCGGACTGGGTCGAGCCGGTGCTCGCGGCGGGCGCGGACGTGTTGCGCATCAACGCCGCGCACGAATCGCCGGCGCAATGGGAGGCGGCGATCGCGCTGATTCGGCGCTGCGCCGCCGCGCTCAGGCGCGAGATCCGCATCCTCATCGATCTTCCGGGCCCCAAGCTGCGCGCCGAAATCCGGCGCACCGAGCCGGGCATGCTGCATCTGCCGCGGTCGAAGGACGGGCTCGGCCGTACGACGGCGCACACCTCGATCGCGCTCGTGGCGCGCTATGCCGGGGGCGCGCAGCTGCCGGTGCCGCCCGGCTGGCTGCGCCGCATGAGGGCCGGCGACGTGCTGTTGCTCACCGACGCCGGAGGAAGGGCGCGCGAGCTGGCCGTGCGCGAATGCACGGGGGAGCGCGCGCGCGCCGAATGCGACCGGTCGCTTTATCTCACGAGCGGGCTCCCGCTCGCCTGGAGGCGCGGCAAGCGCGTGCTCGGGCGCGGCCGCGTCGGTGCCTACCCGCGCCAGCCCGCCGTGCTGCAGCTCTCGCCCGGCGACGAGTTCGCGGTCAGCGCGCGCGGCACGGCGCGCACGGGCAGGCTGCCGGCCCTGCATTGTCCGGCGGCGGACGTGCTCGGCTGCGTGCGCCCCGGGGAGCGCGTCCTGCTGGACGACGGCAGGATCGCTGCGATCGCCGAATCGACTTCCTCCGGGGTGCTGCGCTGCCGCGTGCTGCAGGCGGCGAAGACGCCGGCCCGCCTGCGCAGCGGCAAGGGCATCGCGTTCCCGGACAGCCGCGTCCCCTCGCGCGCGCTCGATGCGGAGGACGAGCGCGTGCTCGAGTTCGCCCTCGCGCACGCCGACGGCGTCGAAGTGTCCTTCGTCAATACGGCCGCGGACGTGAGCGCCGTCGGGGAGCGCGTGAGCAGGCACGCACGCCCCGGCTTCGGCATGGTCCTCAAGCTCGAGACGCGCGAAGCGACGCGCAACCTCGCGGACATCCTGTTCGAGGCGATGCGCTACGACCCGGTCGGCATCATGATCGCGCGCGGCGACCTCGCGGTGGAGCTGAGCTTCGAGCGTCTCGCCGAGATGCAGGAGGAGCTGCTCTGGTTCGGCGAAGCCTGCCACCTGCCGGTGGTGTGGGCCACCCAGGTGCTCGATTCGCTCGCGCACAGCGGCGTGCCGACGCGGGCCGAGATCACCGATGCTGCGATGTCGATGCGCGCCGAATGCGTCATGCTCAATCGCGGGCCGCACATCGTCGCGGCCGTGCGCATGCTGGCCGACATCATCCGCAAGATGGAGATGCACCAGTACAAGAAGCGCTCGATGTACCGTCCGCTCGGCCTGGCGCTCGGCACAGCTGGAGGAAAGCCGGCCGGCGGCGCCTAGCTCGCCGGGAAATGGGGTCAGACCCCTTTTCTCCTTTTAGAACTCGATCGGCGGTCCGCTCCAGGAGTCGTCGCGCGGCCGGGCGCGTGCGAGCGCCTCGCCCGCTTCGCACCATCCTTCGCAGGCGTTGCGGCCCGGGCGGCCGCGCCAGACGTTAAGCAGCCCCTTGCACCTCGCGTAAAAGCGAAAGAAACGCAGCACGCGCCGGCGCTCGCGCGCGCTCGGCGGACGAGCACCGCAGATCAGCTTGTCGTCGCTCATGCCGCGGTCCGTGAACGTCACCGCACCCCAGGCCTTGACGCGCACGCAAGCGCCCAGCGGCAGCCGGGGCCCGAGCACCACCGCGTCGAGAAGGTCGTTCTCAAGGCCGACAAGGTTCGGCACGGAACCGTAGTTGTACGGGCAGGGCAGCGGCGAGACGAAATCCACGCGGCCGGTCGAGCCGCGCTTGAGAAAGCTGCCGCGCGGCACCTCGATCACGACTTCGACTTCCGGGGGACCGTCCATCCGCAGTGAAATCGAGCCTGGCCCCTTTTTAAAGCGCCCGCTCGCCGTACTTGGCGATCGCCTTCTCCGAGAGTTTCAAGCCGAGGCCGGGCGTCTGGTTTAGCGTGAGCCAGCCGTTCGCGATCCTGGGCGGGTTTTCGAACAGCTCCGCCTGCAGGGGATCGCGCTCGGGGTCGGTGAAGGACTCGACGATCTCGCCCGCAGGCGTGGCGGCGACGATGTGGCAGTGGATGAAGCAGTCGTGGTGCGGCGCGACCTTGACGTGATTCAGCTCGCACAGCGCCGAGAGCTTCCTCCCTTCCGTGAAGCCGCCCGACATGGTGCAGTCGAACTGCAGGATCGCGATCGCCTGCTCTTCCAATAGCGCGCGGCAGCCCCAGCTCGTCAATTCGCTCTCTCCCGCCGAGAGCGGGATGCGCGTGTGCCGCGCGAGGAGCTTGAGCTCCCTCCTGTCGTCGTGCCAGCGAACCGGTTCTTCGAGCCAGCGCGGCTTCAAGGGCTCGAGCAGGCGCGCGCCCTCGATCGCGGTGGCGAGGTCCCAGCCGCGGTTGACGTCGATCATGAGGTCCGCGTCCCAGCCGATCACTTCGCGCACGACTTCCAGGCGCGCGATGTCTTCCTTGAGCGGTAGCCCCCCGACCTTCGCCTTGAAACCGCGGTGGCCCTGGCCTTTCAGCATCTGCATCTCGTCGCGCAACTCGCTCATGCCCTTGCCGTCGCGGTAGTAGGCGCAGGTGACGTAGGCCGGCACCTTGTCGCGGTAGCCGCCGAACAGGCGGTACAAGGGCAGCTTCGCCGCCTTCCCGACCACGTCCCAGCAGGCGATGTCGACCGCCGCGGCGATGCGGATGAGCGCCTCGCGCGCCCAGCCCTTCTCGTGCGCGAGGCGCTGTGAGGTGAGCGCGAACAGCTTCTGGTAGATGCGCTCGGGCGCGAGCGGGTCTTCGCCCAGCACCTGCTCGGCGATGCCGCTCTTGAAGGCCTTGATCGGCGCCTCGATCGGCGTGTAGCTCGTCGCAATGCCGAAGCCTTCGATGCCTTCGTCGGTGTGCAGGCGCACCAGGATCTCGTCCGCGCGCGGCACGATGAAGTTGCTGACCCAGTGCGCCGCGTCCGTGTAGGGCGCGCGCAGGATGAACGCTTCGAGACGGGTGATTTTCACGGAGGCTTTCTTT
>Ga0187775_10000375_pt1 | contig 10895 bp, 11 predicted proteins | sample 0216_BV02_MP12_1_FD_132441 | JGI IMG/M metagenome (GOLD analysis project Ga0187775, IMG submission 132441) | Tropical peat soil microbial communities from peatlands in Department of Meta, Colombia - 0216_BV02_MP12_10_MG | ecosystem: Environmental > Terrestrial > Soil > Wetlands > Peat | place... | reverse complement strand
GCTCTCGCGCTCCATGAGCAGCCCTTTCGCCCGCTCGATCGACTTGCGCGCGGCGAGCGCCTCCGCCAGCGACTCCGCCTCCTCCCGCAGGGCCGCCAGCTCCTCGTGCCGCGCACGCGCGGCCCTGATCGCCGGCAGCAGGTCGGCCTCGCGGAACGGCTTGACGAGGTAGCCGAAGACCCCGGCTTCGACGGCGCGCGCGACCAGCTCGTCCTGGCCGTACGCGGTCAGCATCACGATCGGGATCGGCCGCTCGTCGAGGATCCGGCGGGCCGCCTCGATTCCGTCGAGCCGGGGCATCTTGACGTCGAGGACGGCGAGGTCGGGCTGCTCGGTTCGCGCAAGCTCGACCGCCTCGAGCCCGTCCTTGGCCTCGGCGCAGACCTCGAACCCCGAGCGCTCGAGCAGCTCCCGCAGGTCGAGCCGGATGATGGTCTCGTCCTCAGCGACGAGAATCCGCATGGGCGGATGGTATGTACACGCGCGCGTCCCCACCCTTGGGTGGGGAACAGATCCACCCGCCACCCGCGATCAGCGTATCGGCCAACCTCCAACGCGTCTGTGACGTGGTTGCGCCAAATACGTCACTTCTTCTCCCCGGCTGAGCGCGGAGGACCGGGCTCCCCTCAGACGGGGAAGACCACCTCCGCCCGCAGGCCGCCGTTCGACTCCAGCGCCAGGTGACCGCCGAGCTCGTCCCGCACGAGCGCGCGAACGATCGAGAGGCCGGTCCCCGACGCCGGCTCACCGTCCATCCCGCCGCCGTCGTCCGCGATCGCGAGCACGACCTCCTCCCCGCGCCGCGCCAGCTCGACTCGAACCACGTCGCCGCCGTGCTCCAGCGCGTTCTGCAGCAGCTCGGAGAACACGAGCGCAAGCGCCGTCGCCCGGTTGCCGGCGAGTGAGACCTCCTCCAGCGAGACCTCGACCCTCTTCGAGGCGCCGAGCCCCTGCACGAGCATCGCGCGCAGCCGGTCGAGCAGCTCCGCCAGCTCGACGTCCTCGTCCCGGCGCTCCGTCAGCACCTCGTGCACGGCAGCGATCGCGAGCACCCGGTTGACCGAGTCGTTCAGCGCCTTGCGCGCGTCCACGCCGTCCGTCCGCGCCTGCAACCGCAAGAGCGAGGCCACGGTTTGCAGATTGTTCTTGACCCGGTGGTGGATCTCCTGGGCCAGCACCCCACGCAGCACCGCCCGCCCGTGCTCGAGCGCGACGGCCGCATGGCTCGCGATCGACGCGAGGAGCGCACGATCGTCCGCGCTGAACGGCGTGTCCCGGTCGCAGACCAGCTCTCCGACCTGGCGGCCTTTCCAGCGCAGCGGCACCCGCACCGCATGCCTGCCCGCAACACCTTCGGGCCAGACGATCTCGCCGTCCTCGAGCACGAGCGCGGCGCCGGTGGCGCCCAGCGCATCGACCGTCGCCGCGACGATCCCCTCCAGCGATTCTTCGAGGTAGAGCGACTCGGAGACCGCCTCGGAGATCCGCGCAAGCGCCTCGAGCTCGACGACACGGCGCTGGGCGCCTGCGTAGAGCTTGGCGTGCTCGATCGTCTGCGCGACCTGCGCGCCGATCGCGAGCAGCAGCTCGATCTCCGCGGCCGTGAACTCCCGCGGCTTGCGCGTGCGGACGTTCAGAGCCCCCTCCAGCCGCTCGCGCGCGAGGATCGGCACAGCGAGGATCGACTCGTACTCGTCCTCGGGCAGGTTGGCGAAGGCCTTGAAGCGCTCGTCCAGGTGAGCCTGCGCCGCGATCATCACCGGCTCGCGCGCGGCCGCGGCGGCGCCCGTAATCCCCTCGCCGGGGCGCATCCGCGGGCGACCGGTCATCTCCTCGACGCGGGTGCCGTGCGTGGCGCGAAGGACGAGCTCGTCGGCCTGCTCGTCGTAGAGGTAGACGAAGCAGGCGTCGGCCCCGAGCGCGTCGGCGACCTTGCTCGCGACGAGCGAGAGCACCTCCTCGAGATCGAGCGTCGAGTTGACTGCGGCGATCGTCTCGGTCAGGAGGCGCAGATGGCGCCCGGTCTCGTCCACCGTGCCAAGATAGCGCCCTTGTCGCGGCACGAATGGCTGCTGCTGATCCACGTGGGAGGGGCCTTCAGCGTCCTCGCCGGCGCGCTGCTCGCAGTCGTGCTCAACCAGGCGGCGCTCAGGCGGTCGAAGCCGTCCGAGACAGCGCTGCTGCTGGGCCTGACCCGGGTCGCCGTCGTGCTGATCGCGGCCGGCATGATCGTGACGCTGGCCTTCGGTCTCTGGCTGGTCGACGACACCCCCGGCTACGACCTCGGCGACGGCTGGATCTCCGCGTCGCTCGCGCTCTGGGTGATCGCGCTCGTGCTCGGCTCGGTCGGAGGCCGCCGCGACCGGCACACGCGCGAGCTCGCCGAGCGGCTGGCGGCAGAAGGCGACCGGCCGAGCCGCGAGCTCGCCGCGCGCCTGCGCGACCCGGTCACGCTCACCTTGACCTACGGAAGCGGCCTGGCTGTCGTGGCGATCCTCGTCATGATGATCTGGCGGCCCGGGAGCTAACAAAACCTTTACCCGGACCGCAGATTGCGATAGCACCCGGCGGGTACCGTCGGAAGCAATGTCGGTTCCAGCCTCCCAGCTGCTCCAGACGTCCGGCTACCTGGTTGCAGACGCCAAGGGCCGCGTCGTCGGGAGAGTCGAGTGCCCGATGTACGGAACGCAGCCGGACATTCCCGACGCGCTCTCCGTCCGCCGCGGGTTCGCCCGCAGGCGGCGGCTCGTGCCGGTCGACGCAGTCGAGCAGATCGATGGCTCGAGCGGGGTCGTCGGCCTCAGCGTCGAGCGCGACTCGCTACGAAGCTTCCTTTAGACGGACGGGCGAAGGCGCCGACTCGTCGGCCGCGCGGGCTTTGCCCGTGTGGCCGTCCTACGCACCGACTCGTCGGCGCCGACCACCTCGGAACGACCACGAGCTGCGGAAAATCCAGCAGCTCGCGGTCGGCCGTCAGTTGGATCCCGCCGGCCGCAGGCTGGCGAGATCCCGGCGATCATCTCACAGGACGAGCTGATATCGCTTTCGCCGAGCTTCGCTCGATCGCAGAAGAGGTCTGCAGGCCGAAGCAACTCGAGGTGCTGAAGATGCAGGCGGCGGGACTCGGCCCCCTACGAAACGGCGCGGAGGCTCGGCATTGACCGCCGAGCAGTCCGAGACCGGCGCGAGTCCGCTGAGCGCAAGATCATCGAGCGCATGGAAGAGTTGGGCATCTTCTGACCGCACCACGACGTTCTCGCCTCCCGTTCGCCTGACGGACGCCGCTGTCTGACGACCGAGAAATGCTGGGGAAGGGCTGGCAGCGGAACGTGAGCGGCCAGTGGTTCGATCCGGCATGAGTGCTCGACGCGAGAGCACGTCTCCGACCGGCCTCGCTAGTAGCGGCCGAGCAGGCCGCCGAAGCGCCGTCTAGAAGACGCTGAACAGAAGGCTGTCCAGGAACTGTCCTGGATGCGCGGTCATCGAAAAGACCAGGAACGCCACCACGGACGGCACCACCCACACCGCCGCCGCCCTCCGGCGCCCTGGAACGATGACCTCCTCGCACCTCTCCTCTCCGAACCCGCAGACGCACATCGCCCGCTCCATACGCAGCGCATCGATCTCTGCCTGCAACTGCCTCCGGCTCGTCATCTTCACAGCCTCCCGTCTAGGTGACCGAAAGTTACCGGGTCGGTTTGACGGAACCCGCATCTTCATCGACGGTGACGGCAAGCTGGGCGACGAGCTTCGCTCCGCACCCGATCAGATGGTCGCTCGGCGCGAGTCGAAGCAGAAGTCACAGCGCGCGACGACCGGCATGGCGACCCACGCCGCTGCGGGGCTCAAACGCGGCCATGATCCCCTCGCCCACGCGCTTGCGTGAGATCGATGGCGTCGAGCAGGTGTCGGGAGTTCTAACCGACGATGCCGAGAGAGTAAGAAGACACAGCGTTTCCCCGCGAGCCCTCTCCTTGCGTGTGGTGTTGCAGTGAGACCGTCGGCGGAGCCGGCGAAGCTAGAGAACCGAGAGGTACCGCTCGCGCTCCCAGTCGGTCAGCTGCACCCGGTACTCGTCCCATTCCTTACGCTTCAGCTCGACGTAGCGGTCGAAGATGTGCGGGCCGAGCGCCTTGCGCGCCAGCTCGGACTGCGCCAGCTCGTCGATCGCCTCGCCGAGCGTCTCCGGCAGCGAGACGATGCCGCGCTCGCGCCGCTGCACGGGCGTCAGGTGGTAGAGGTTCGTCTCCATCGGGTCCGGGAGCTCGTACCCGCGCTCGATTCCTTCCAGCCCCGCATGCAGGAGCGCCGCGAAGGTCAGGTATGGGTTGCAGGCCGGGTCGGGGCAGCGGATCTCGGCCCGGGTCGCCTGCTCCGAGCCGGGCTTGTAGAGCGGGATCCGGATCAGCGCCGAGCGGTTCCGCTGCGACCAGGCGACGTAGACCGGCGCCTCGTAGCCGGGCACGAGCCGCTTGTACGAGTTGACCCACTGCGCGAAGATCGCCGAGATCTCGCGCGCGTGCCGGAGCTGGCCGGCGATGAACGCCTTGCCGACCTCCGAGAGGTGCCACTGGTCGTCGGCGTCGAAGAAGGCATTGCGCCCGTCCGAGAAGAGCGACATGTGCGTGTGCATCCCGGAGCCGTTCTCGCCGAAGATCGGCTTGGGCATGAAGGTCGCGTGGAAACCGGCCTTCTTGGCGATCTCCTTGACGATCAGGCGGTAGGTGACGGTGTGGTCGGCCATCGTCAGCGCCGGCGCATAGCGCATGTCGATCTCGTGCTGGGAGGGCCCCACCTCGTGGTGGACGTACTCGATCGGGATCCCGACGGTCTCGAGCGCGCGCACGGTCTCCTGGCGCAGCTCGCTGGCGGCGTCCATCGTCGTCATCGCGAAGTAGCCGCCCTCGTCGAGCGGCTCGGTGCCCTCGTCGTCCTCGAAGAGGAAGTACTCGAGCTCGGGACCGACGTTGAACGTGTCGAAACCGAGCTCGCGCATCCGCTCGACCGCGCGTCGCAGCGCGTAGCGTGAGTCGCCCTCGTACGGCTGCCCGTCCGGGGTGACGATGTCGCACAGCATCCGCCCGACCTTCGTCTCGCCCTCGAGCGAGGGCATGACGGTGAAGGTTTCGGGATCGGGGATGGCGATCATGTCGGACTCCTCGATCGCGTTGAAGCCCAGGATCGACGATCCGTCGAAGCCCATCCCGTCGTCGAGCGCACCCTCCATCTCGCTCGGCGTGACCGCGAAGCTCTTCAGGTGCCCCTCGATGTCGGTGAACCAGAAGAGCAGGAACTCGATCCTCTCATCCTGGATCCGGCCCAGCACGCGCTTGCGCGCCTCCGGATCGCTTGTCGCTCTCGGCTTGCTCTCGACCTGCGCCACGCTTCCTCCCTTCAAGCACAAAAGCCCCGGACGCCTCAGCGCCCGAGGCCGCGTCGCCTCCGAACGGGGTCAGTCTACAGCAGGCGCGAGCGGCAGCTGCTCGAGCTCGGGCTCGCGGCCCTGATGGCCCAGCGCGCGAGCGAAGAGGGCGAGCGCCGGCGCAATCGCCCCGGCCCCGGCGACCAGCGCGGTGCGGATCCCCCAGACGTTGCCGATCACGCCGAGCACGGGCCCGCCGGCCGCCTGGCCGATGGCGTTCGACTGGCCGCTGATCGAGAGCACCGTCGCCCGGACGCTCGAGTCCCGGATCTGCGCGTTCAGCCAGGTGTCGTAGAGCGGCCCCGCCATGTTGCGGGCGAAGAAGACGCCGAGAAGGCCCGCGACCGCGAGCCAGATCGACCCGGTCAGCGCGAAGGCGAGCATCGCCACCAGCTCGAGGGAGACAAACAGGACGAGGTACCGCGCCACCGACTGCCGGCCGCGATGGTCGACGCGCTTGATCAGGCTGCCGATCGCCGCGATGTTCAACACCATCCCCGCGAGCCAGAGGATCCCGAACCACACCACCGGGTCGATGCCGCCCGGCAGGCCGACGTCCCGCAGGAAGTGCGCCTCCTTGAGGCGGTCGAACGCCTCGCTCGAGGCGCCCATGAACAGCTCGACGCCGACGAGCAGCAGGATCACCGGCGCCGCCCAGGCGTACCGCGCGCCGGCCAGCGCGGTGGAGCGCATCTCGGCGAGCGCCGAGCCCCGCTCGTCGCGCCGGCGCCGGCGGAACCCCGTCTCGGGCATCACGACGATGCAGGCGAGCCCCGCGACGATCGTGAACGCGCCGCCGAGGATCACGCCCGCGCGCAGTGACTGCGTCCCGACCGCGACCTGCACGAGCAGGCCGACCACCGCGCCTGCCTGGCCGTACCGCGCACCTCGCAGGAAGATCGTGCCCACGTTCTCCGCGCCGACCTCGTCCGCGATCCACGCCTGCTCGGCGCCGCTCGTGAACGTGTAGAAGAAGCCCCAGAGGGCCCAGAGCGCAATGATCAGCCACGGCGCCGAGACGACGCCGACGAGCAGCCAGGCGAAGCCGGTTCCGAGGTAGCCGACGATCAGCGACAGCCGCCGGCTGTAGGTGTCGGCCACGACACCGGTCGGCACCTCGAACAGGAAGACGGCGGCCTCCATCGCCGTGCCCATCAGCACCAGCTGCAGAGGCGAGAAGTGGAGCTCCTGGACGAGGTAGACGGCCATCACGACCCACGTCGGCATGCGCAGGACGACGTTCAGGCCGTAGTAGACCGCGGTGGCGGACGGCCGCCTCATGCCTTCCCCCAGACCGAGACGTGCCTACCGCTTTCGCTCGTGAACGGGCTGCGGTCCCAGTCGCCCCAGCGCTCCCGGAGCCTCATGCCGGCCAAACGCGCCATCAGGTCGAGCTCGGCGGGCCAGACGTAGCGGCCCGGGAACGTGGCGTAGGCACCTTCGGCCGGGTAGTAGTGGTGCGAGGTCAAGCTCTGGCGGGCGACGTCGTACTCGTCGAAGCCGAGGTGCTCAGGGCTGACGTCGAACGGCAGGAACGTCTCTCCGCGCGGAAGCCGCTGCAGCTCGGGAAGCATGATCTCGACCACGAAGAGCCCGCGCGGCTCGAGGTGCGCCGCGACGTTCTGGAAGCACTCGGCCTGCTCGTCCTGTGCCGCCAGGTTCATGAGCGTGTTGAAGACCGCGTACACGAGTGAGAACGGGCCCTCGACCTTCGTCGTCGCGCATTCACCGGTCGCGACCTCGATCTCCTCGCCGCCGGGCTTCTCACGGAGCCTCGCAACCATCTCCGGCGAGAGGTCGATTCCGGAGACGCGAACGCCCCGCGACGCCAGCGGCAGAGCGATCCGGCCGGTGCCGATGCCGAGCTCGAGCGCCGCACCGCCGCCCGCGAGCGCCTCGAGGAACTCCACGACCGGCTCCACCGGCATGTCGGCCGTCTCCGCGTCGTAGCGAGCAGCGACGCCCTCGCCGAAGCGGTTCATCCCGACCGCTTTAGCTTTCCGTGCTTCTTGGCGTAGCGCTCGCCGGTACGGAAGGTCCACAGGCCGAGCGGCACCGACACCGCTCCGATCACGAGCAGAGCCCAGATCTCGGTCGTGAGGTCGGAGAGGCCGGCGCCGTCGATGATCGCCGCACGGCAGCCGCGCAGCGCGTAGGTCGCCGGCGAGATCTTCGACAGCGCCTGCATCCAGCCGGGAAGCACTGAGGTCGGGTAGTAGACACCGGAGACGACGAGCAGCAGCCCCTGCGCGACGAAGCCGAGCTGCGTGCCCTTCTCGGGCGAGATCAGCGGCAGGACGGCGGTCATCATCCCGATCCCGATGAACGAGATCGAGGCGACGATCAGCACGACGAGCGCCGCCGCGTAGTTGGCGTCGTGCAGGTGGAGCCCGAAGAAGGCGGCGACCACGCCGAAGAGCAGCACCGCGCGGACGACGCCGTAGCCGACCGCGAACAGACCCATCCCGATCAGGTGCACGGGCCGGGAGAGCGGGGCCATGAACGTGTACTCGATCGTCCCCTCCCAGCGCTCCCAGGCGACGGTCTCGGTGAGGATCTCGAAGATGATCCCGAGGTAGGCCCAGATGACGGCACCGACGAGCAGGATCGTCGTCACCTGCTCGACGTTGATCTTGCCGCCGACCGCCGGGATGCCCTTCGCGATGAAGACGATCGTGAGCGTGTTCGCAACCGTCCAGAGGAAGAACGCGACGTCCCACCAGATATAGCGCTTGACCAGGTAGATGTTGCGCTCGATCACGCCGCCCAGCCCGACCAGCTCGTGGCGCAGCGCAAGGCTCATCGTCCTCATTTGTGGTCACCTCCCTCTCCGTTCTCGAAGGCATGACCGCTCGCCGCGAAGAACGCCTCCTCGAGGGTGGTCGAGTTGAAGCGGGCCTTCAGCTCGTCGGCAGGCTCCAGGCAGAGCAGCTCGCCGTCGTCGAGGATCCCGACGCGGTCTGCGAGGGCCTCGGCCTCGGCCAGGTCGTGCGTGCAGAGCAGGACGGTGGCGTCGTGCTCGGACCGCACCTCGCGGATGAACTGCTGCACCTCCTGCTTCGAGCGCGGGTCGAGGCCCGTGGTGGGCTCGTCGAGCAGGAGCAGGATCGGCGCGGTCAGCAGCGCGCGGGCGAGCGCGACCTTCTGCTGCATCCCGCGCGAGAGGTTCTCCATCGGCTCGTCGCGCCGGTCCGCGGGGAAGCCGACGCGGCTCAGGATCTCCGGGATCCTGTCCTTCGTCTCGTGTGGGCGCAGCCCGTAGAAGCGCGCGGCGTAGCTGAGGTTCTCGACCGCCGACATCTTCTTGAAGAAGCTCGCCTCGACCGACACGCGGTTGACGAGCCGCCGGACGACGCGCGTCTCACGGAAGGCGTCGTGCCCGAAGACGCGGGCGTCGCCGGCGTCCGGCAGGAGCAGCGTCGAGAGCAGGCGGACCAGCGTCGACTTGCCCGACCCGTTGGGCCCGAGGATCGCGACGCACTCGCCGCGCGCGATCTCGAAGTCGACGCCCTTGAGCGCGGCCACGCGGCGTTTGCCGCGGCCGTCGCGGCGGGTGAACTCCTTGCGCAAGTTGTGGACTTCGAGGGCCTTCATCGGTTGCTCCAACTCGACGGGACACGGACAGTGCGCGCTCGCCGAAAGCGGCGGCGCGCGCAGAAACCGGAGTCAGCCGAGGAGCAACATCGCCGGGGCACGATACCTGTCGCTCCGGCGAGCGGCAAATTCTGGGTTCACCACGGGAGGAGGAACTCCGACGGGCGACCGATCTCGGTCGCGGCCAGGAGCACCGCCAGCCAGCCGGCCGGCACGAGCCCGTACCACCGGGAGCCGCTCCGCCATCGCCAGACGACGATCCCTGCCGCAAGGAACCAGGTGAGGAAGGCGAGCAGGAAGACCGTGGTCGCGTCTCCGGCGAACGAGGTGAAGTAGGCCCAGACGAACCAGACGACGAACCAGACGAAGCCGAAGACGACATGCATCGTCAGAACGGCGCCGAGAGCCAGGCCGCCTTGCCTGCTCGTGCCACGTGTCACCTGGTCAGTATCTCGCCGAGAGCTCCTGGACGTCGTCGGGAGCTTGCGCTAGGGTCTGGGCAGCGCTCGCCGCCGAAGGTGGGCGCGGAGGCATTGGGGCCTCACGACCTGCGAGTCGTGGGGCTTTTTTGTTGGTCCGAGACCAGGAGGGAAGCACATGAGGTTCAAGCTCGAGTACATCTGGCTGGACGGCTACGAGCCCGTTCCGAACCTACGCAGCAAGACGAAGATCGCCGACTTCGACACCGAGCCGACGGTCGAGCAGCTACCGCTGTGGAACTTCGACGGCAGCTCGACCCGCCAGGCGGACGGCTCGAGCTCGGACTGCTTCCTGCAGCCCGCCGCGCTCTTCTCCGATCCTGCGCGCAACCACAGCTACCTCGTCATGTGCGAGGTGCTCTTGCCCGACGGGACACCGCATCCCTCCAACAGCCGCGCGGCAATCGCGGACGACCCCGACGCCTGGTTCGGCTTCGAGCAGGAGTACTTCCTGTACCAGGACGGCGCGCCGCTCGGGTTCCCGAAGGAGGGCTTCCCGGCGCCACAGGGCGAGTACTACACCGGTGTCGGCTTCAAGAACGTGGGCGGCATCGCGCGCCAGATCGTCGACGAGCACATCGACCTCTGCATCGAGGCCGGGATCGCGATCGAGGGAGTCAACGCCGAGGTCGCGAAGGGGCAATGGGAGTTCCAGATCTTCGGCAAGGGCGCGAGGCGCGCCGCCGACGAGCTCTGGATCGCCCGGTACCTGATGCTCCGCCTCTGCGAGCGCTACGGCGTCGACGTGAACTTCCACCCGAAGCCGCTCGGCGCCGACGTGGACTGGAACGGCTCGGGCCTGCACACGAACTTCTCGAACAGGCACATGCGGGAGATCGGCGGCGAGGAGTACTTCACTGCGCTGATGAACGCGTTCTCGGAGGCGCGCCACGAGCACATTGCGTGCTACGGCCCCGAGAACGATCTGCGGCTGACGGGTCTCCACGAGACGGCGGCGATCGACGAATTCACGTACGGCATCGCCGACCGCGGAGCCTCGGTCCGCATCCCTCACAGCTTCGTCTCGAGCGGCCACCGCGGCTATCTCGAGGATCGCCGCCCGAACTCGCTGGCCGACCCGTACCGGATCACCGGCCGGATCTTGCAGACGATCGCGTCGGTCACCGCGCAGGCGCTGATCGAGGACGCGTTCGCGGCGTAGGCGATGAGCATGGAGGTGCGCGACCTTCGGCCGGGCGACTGGGCGGAGGTCGCGCGCATCTACGCCGAGGGGATCGCGACGGGGAACGCGACCTTCGAGACCGAGGTGCCGTCCTGGGCGGCGTGGGACGCGGCGCACCTGGCCGAGCATCGCTTCGTCGCGGAGCGCGACGGCCGCGTCGTCGGCTGGATCGCGCTCTCGACGGCATCGCGGCGGCCCTGCTACGCGGGAGTGGCGG
>Ga0187775_10000369_pt1 | contig 10946 bp, 8 predicted proteins | sample 0216_BV02_MP12_1_FD_132441 | JGI IMG/M metagenome (GOLD analysis project Ga0187775, IMG submission 132441) | Tropical peat soil microbial communities from peatlands in Department of Meta, Colombia - 0216_BV02_MP12_10_MG | ecosystem: Environmental > Terrestrial > Soil > Wetlands > Peat | place... | reverse complement strand
TTCCGGATATCGAGAAAAGGAAGAAGAATCCCATCGAGATCGTGCGCCGCATGGCCAAACAGGGAGTGTACCGTTTTCTCGTCCCCAAGGAATACGGCGGAATGTATGAAAGAGTCCGCTCCCTTCCGATCTGTGTAATAAGGGAAGAACTCGGACGGGGGCACAACTTTGCGGCGGCGAGCATTGCCACCAATGGACTGGGGAGCTACCCCCTGGTCCTGGCCGGGTCCCCAGAAATGCGCAATCGTTTCCTACCCAAGGTGGCCAGGGGCGAGGTGATCCCGGCCTTTGCCCTGACCGAACCCGAGGCCGGATCCGACCCATCGGGGATGACCACCATTGCTTCGAAGGAAGGAGACTCCTACCGGATCAACGGGACCAAGTGCTTTATCTCCAACGCCGGGATTGCGCATTATATTATCCTCTTCTGTAAGACCGACCCCGCCCTGGGAACGAAGGGGATTTCCGCCATCCTGGTGGAGACCGGGACCCCGGGTTATACCGTCAGCAGGCAGATGGAAATCCTGGCGATCGACGTGGTCAACGAGCTGCAGTTCAAAGATTGCCTGGTTCCCCGGAAGAATCTCCTGGGGGAAGAGGGGAAAGGCTTTGTGGTGGCCATGCAGACCCTGGACCTTTTGCGCTGTTCCGTGGGCGCCCACGCCGTGGGCGTCGCCCAGGAGGCTTTTGACCTGGCCCTGGCTTATGCCAAAAAGCGGGTCCAGTTTGGCAAACCCATTGCCCAGCACCAGGCGATTCAGATGAAACTGGCCAACATGGCCGTGGAGATCAACTGCGGCAGGCTCCTGGTCTACCAGGCCGCCCTAGCCAAGGACAGCGGCCAGCCCGATGTAACTTTGAAATCTTCCATGGCCAAATACTACTGCACCGAGATGGCCCAGAGAGTGGTCGATCATGCCGTCCAAATCCATGGAGGATACGGAGTGCTGATGGACGACTTCTCCATGGAGCGGCTTTACCGCGAAGTGCGCGCCCCCCGGATCTATGAAGGGACTTCCGAGATCCAGCAGATCATCATCGCTAATCATTTCGTGCGCGAGAAAAAGAAATAGTGTCAGTGCAAGTGTCAGTGACAGAAAATGAATTCGCGTTTTTCGCTGACACTAAACATTGACACTGACACTAGCACTGACACTTCTTCCCGGGAGGTCTTATGCTTGCCAAAGACATGAGAAGATTGATCATCAAAGGAAAAGTCTACGACCTGGGACAGCCCTACCATCCTGGCATGCCCCATCATCCCAACCACCCTCCCTTTGCCTTCACCCTGACCAAGAAGCATGGAGACATGGTGTACCCCGGCGGAGTGAGTTCAGCCAACTGCCTTTTCACCACCGGCGGGCATACGGGCACGCACCTGGATTCTCTGGGACATATTTCTCTTGAGGGAGTCCTCTACGGAAAATTGAAAGCCGAGAAGGTGCAGGACTATAGCACCGGCATTCAGCTAAGGGGGATCCATACCACTCCCCCGGTCGTGCGCCGAGGGGTTTTGTTGGACATAGCCGGCGCTCTTGGCAAGAAAGCACTCCCCCATGCCTTTCCAATCGGACCTGAGGAGTTGGAGAAGGCCGCCAAGAAAGAGAAAGTTTCCATCAAGGCGGGCGATGCCGTGCTTGTCCGGACAGGCTGGGCCCGGTACTGGAAAGACCCTATGAAATTCGTGGCCCATGAAAAGGGCGCACCGGGAGTCGACCTGGGAGGGGCCAAATGGCTGGCCCGGCATAAGATTGCCTTTACGGGTTCGGACACGACCGCCTATGAAAAAACGCCGACCCAGGACCTTCCGGTGCATGTATATCTCCTGGCCCAAAACGGAATTCAGCTGATGGAGATGCTCACCCTGGAAGACCTGGCCAAAGACGGGGTATACGAATTCCTGTTTGTGGCTTTGCCCCTGAAGATCATCGGCGGAACCGGATCGCCCATCCGTCCTATCGCCATACACTAAATTCAGATACTGGATATCGGATACTGGGTCCTGGATCAAGCATCCAGCATCTGCCATCTTGGTATAATCGGCCATGCAATTGAATGTTCCCTTCATGCTCCTGCGGAATGTCCATGAGAACCCCGATAAGCTTGCGGTTGTCTTCGGGGACAAGCGGTACACCTATAGGACCTTCAATGAGCGGGTGAACCGCCTGGCCAATGCCCTCTTGAATCATAACGTGCAAAAAGGGGACAAGGTTGCCTACCTGCTCAACAACTGCAGCGAATTTGCCGAGGTCTCCTTCGCCTTAAGCAAGATCGGGGTCCTCTCGGTTCCCCTCAACTTTCGGCTCAAGGATGACGAGATCGGATATGTCATCCAGAATTCGGATTCTTCCTTCATTTTTTTCGGGTCGGAATTCAAAAAGACCATCGCTGGATTGATTCCCCGGCTGCCCCTGGTCAAAAAGACAATCCAGGTGAGCGGGTCCGCGGAATATGAAGACCTTCTCCGATCGTCCTCGGGAGAGGAACCGCCGGTCCAGGTGTTGGAAGAGGACGAGCACTCCATCATGTACACCTCAGGCACCACGGGTTTTCCCAAAGGAGCAGTGCATACCCACCGGAGCCGGGTCTGGAACAGCCTGAACCTGCTGGTTGACACGGGCCTTCAGGGAAGCGACGTGTTCGCCATCACTAGCCCCATGTTTCATATCGCCGCCGGGCATACCATGCTTTTTTCCCCCATCTTCATCGGGGCGACGGTAGTGATCCTCCCGAGTTTTTCCCTGCCCGAATTCTTCGGGGTAATCCAGAAGGAAAAGGTAAGCGCCTTCTTCGCTGTCCCCACCATGTTCGTCCGCATGGTGGAGCACCCGAATTTCAAGGATTATGACCTGAGCTCGGTCCGCCTCCTTTTCACAGGGGGAGCGGTCACCCCCATCGAATTGAAAGAGAAGATCATGAAGGCTTTTCCCCGTGCCACCCTGGACGACCTGATGGGGTTGACCGAGGGGGGCCCGCTGACCACCTTCCTGCCGCACCGGGATGCTTTGCGCAAACCCGGGTCAGTGGGTCGGGCCCATTTCAGCCAGATGGTCCGAGTGGTAAACGATCGAGGAGAAAACGTTCACGGCGAGGAGGTGGGGGAGGTCATCGTTAAGGGCCCTGCGGTGATGAAAGAATACTATAAGAATCCTGAGGCCACGGCCAAAGCGTTCAAGGATGGATGGCTCTATACGGGAGACCTGGCCAGGGTGGATGAAGAAGGCTTCCAGTACCTGGCGGTCCGGCGGACCGACTTGATCGTGAGCGGAGGAGAGAATATCTACCCCGTCGAGGTGGAAAGGGTCTTGCTGCAGCATCCCAGGGTAAAGGAGGCGGCGGTGATCGGGGTACAGGACCCAGAATGGGGAGAACAAGTTCTGGCAGTCGTCGTACCTCAGGACCGGGAGGATTCCGACGAAGAGGAGATTCTCTCTTTCTGCAAAGAAAAACTGGCCGGGTATAAACGCCCCCGCGGGGTGGTTTTTGTCGAAGAACTCCCCAAGAACCAGCTCGGCAAAGTCCTCTACAAAGAACTTCGAGATCGCTTCTCAACCGGCTGACCTGCAAGAGGCACTGATAGGAGCATTTATGGCTAGGAGACGATTCTTTGGGGCATTGATCCTGGTGCTGATGGCACCCGGACTCCTCTACGCGGCAGACCCGGAGTCTCCCTTCCTGCGGAAGAATGCTCTGGCCGTCAAGCTCGGCTATCACTACTATCCGACCAGCGACTTTTCCGATTACTGGAAGGTGAGCAAACAGGACTTTGACGGCTTTGTCGGCGAGATTGCCTACGAAAGGGAGCTGGTAAAGTATCTGGGGATGGAGCTCGGCCTGGGATACTACCGGTCCAGCAAGCAGTATTCCTACAATAATCTGGTTAGCTCGGGGGATCAAGCAAGCCTGGACGCCGCCATTTCGAATACCTACCTGTCCCTGACCCTCAAACCTCACTTTCCCCTTTCCCGCTGGTTTCAGGTCTATTTTGGGGCCGGGGGAGATGTGTACTATACCTACACCGATTTCAAAGGGAGGTACACCCGGGGCGGATCGAGCACTTCCCTGGACAACAACGACAACAAGCTGGCGGTCGGCTTTCATGGATTGGCCGGAGCCGAGGTGCTGCTCTTTGAAACGCCCTGGGAAAAAGGGGTCTATGATATGGCCATGAGCCTTTTTCTGGAGTACAAATACGCCTACGTTCCGATCAATGACTTCGATGAGACCATGATCAATCGCATCAACTCGTTCGCTGGGTCCTCGGTGGGGAGTCACGATTTCAATGCCGGCGGCCATTTCATCTTTACGGGCCTGAGATGGAAGTTTTAAGCTCCCAACGCACCTGAACGCAGATCACAACAGGAGCCGGTCCTGACCGGCTTTCCCTTGCCTTTCGGAGAGGAAAACAAAGTGGAAATTTCCCTTCCTGCGGGACCCAAGGGTGCTGAGAATTACCTGGAGTTAGCTCGGAATCACGGGTTCAAATGGATCGACATCAGCGGGTCTTCTCCCGAGAATTTTCCCGAGACCTTCAATCCGGAGCGAATGAAGAAGCTGCGGACCAGGCTGGAAGAGTATGGTCTGGGCTGCGGGATTCACACTGCCTCCTATGTCAACACGGCGGAGATTTTTGCGACCCTGCGTAAAGGAGTGGTGGAGCACTTCAAGGAATTCATCGACCTGGCCCGGGGCATCGGGGCCCGCTACCTGATCATCCACTGCGGGGTCTATTTCCGTCAATTCCGGGCCCGCGTGGAAGAATGCCTGGTCCAGACCCTGAAGGAGGCAGCGGCTTATGCCGAGCGCTTTGGGATCCTCCTGCTCATCGAAAATATGAACCGCATTCCCCAGACCCTGGCGGGCAAGCCCTGGGACCTGTCTCTTGAGCAGCCGGAGATTTCTTATTGGGGGGTCACCATGGAAGACCTTGCGGAGGTCTATTCCAGGGTGAATTCACCTATATTGGGGTTTTCCCTCAACGTGGCCCATGCCCATCTACTGGCCGGCGGCTTTGTTCCTTTTCTGAAGGCCTTTGGGGAAAGAATGGGGAACGTGCAGATCAGCGATAACAACGGGCTCACCGATGAACACCTACCGGTCGGAGAGGGAACCGTGGACTTCATCAGCCTGGTCCGGCAGCTGAAGAAGATGGACTATCAGGGGACACTGAGTCTCTCCGTGGCCAAAGACCGGGTGCTGGAATGTAAAGATCGCCTCATCAAGATATTGGAGTCCGGGGCCTGAAGAAAAAGGAAGAGATTCCCGAAGGCTGCCAGGGCGAAGGACGCCCGCCTTGCAGGGAGAGGCCGTCACTCCATCCCTTACCCTCCTTACCGAAATCAACCATCCCTGTTTCTGCATTCCTCCGATGGACTTTTTAATGCGGGAATATGCATTTTACCAACTCCTGTTGGGTCAAAGGATGGTTGAGGTGTTGGAGATTAGCGAGAGAAGTCATGCAGGGCGATTTTATAAATGTTTTGAACATCAAAAACTTTTCGGCTCCGGGAAATTGACGGAAGATGGCAGCTATTTATTACTGTACCAGCAAAACAAAAAGGCAGGGTCATTCATAACCCTGCCTATGGTGATCTATCGTTTAGGGCCAGTGACTTTCTCAAAATCTGCCCAATAATTCTTCCTCGGCCGGCAAATGGAGCTGCGAAGCTTTTTTATTCGTCAATCATGACTCGATCGCCCGTAGGTGGTAGCGGGTCCGTAAAAAAGCAGATGAGCCAAAGCTCCTCACCTTCCGCAGCGCGAGAACTATGGGCGACGCCGCGCGGGCAGGTGTGGAATTGACCAGCCTTGGCCGGAACCCATTTCCCATTGATATAATATTCTCCCCGGCCTTTATATATATAAACGAGTTCATCGACCTGCGTGTGGATATGCCTGCCCAGGACCATCCCCTTACCCCGGATAAAAACCACCTGAGCGCGAGGTGATAGAAAAACCGTTTCACTCACCGCGTTGCCTTCTTTTATGGGATGGTCTTGAAACCACTTTTCAACATCAAATAGCAAAGCTTCCGGGGGTTTTGCATCAAGAAGGTGCTTGGCTAATGGCTGAGCGACCGCTTGCCCGGAGAAAAGGAAGAGGGTCATAGCTCCGATAATCAAAATCTTACGCATTTTCGTAACCTCCTTTTCGTTTTGGTTAATCGCACGCAAATGTGATGATCGATTCATCCAAAAGGCCCCAAAGGGGTATTTTTACCCCCCTGGAGCCATCCTATGGGTACTTTCTGGAAAATCCAGTTCATAAATCCCCCAGAAGCACAGGGTTAGATTTTTGAGTTGAATAGGACAGGTGAGAAACGGCAATTGAAAAATACTCTTAGGTGAATAGACAGTCAAGGGGAAAATTTTCTCCGCAAGATCCCCCCAAAATCAGCCAAGGTTGTTGACTTCCGTTCGAAAGGTTGTCCTGAAGGTCAGAGTTTGAAAATACCAAGTTAAGAAAGCGAGGCCTAGAATAAAAGCCGTCGCAAGTTCAAATTCCTTTTTTCGCAGCACTATCTTTTTACCCTCTCCATGTATTTCTTTGTGGCCACGTTGACCTTCACCAGGTCTCCCGCCTTGATGAACTGGGGAACCTGGACCTGGAGGCCATTGGAAAGGGTGGCGGGCTTGGTCACTTCGTCCTGAAGGCTGCCCAGGCTGGGAGGGGTGGAGCTTACTTGCAGTTCCACCCATTCGGGGAAGGCCACATGGATCGGTTCCTCGCCCAGAAATTCCACGGTCAATTTCATGTTGGGCTGGAGGAAGGGATCGAAGGCTTCCAGGTGGTGTTTTTCCAGTTGGGTCTGCTCATACGATTCCGGGTCCATCATGAAGTATCCGTCGGCATCCTTGTATAGGTATTCCATAACCTTGCGGTCTAGGTCGGCAATTTCCATTCTCTCTTCAGGTTTGAACTTCCGGTCAACAAAGAGCCCTGCTTTCAGGTCCTTTAACTTCACATGGACCAAGCCTCCCATCTTTCCTCCGCCCATGTGGTATTCCACGTGGAAGACCTTGTAGAGATTCTTTTCCAGGGGGAGAACCATGCCGGCCTTGAGATCAGATGCTCTGACCATAGGACCTCCTTCATGGATTTGATCGGATCGCAAAAAAAAGGGAATATAGGGAAGGTTGGATGATTAGAAGAATTATCAGAAAAAGAATAAAAAATCAAGCTGCCTTAGAATTGCAGATGGCGAGTTGCAGAATAGAAAGAATTTGGAATACCCAAGCCATGAGTCAGGAGCCAAAATTGTCCCCAGAAATTATTTGGATTCTGAATTCTGGATTCTGTCGCCTGAATTCACTGAAATTTTGACATGCAAACCCAAATCCGCAATTGTCAGGTCATATGCCTGCCGCCGTTCACAAAGATTGTTTGCCCGGTTATATAGCCATTCGTGGCCAGCATGACCACCACCCCGGCAACTTCTTCCGGGGTCCCCAGGCGGCCGATGGGGGTCGATTTTGGATCGACGCGGAGGTCCTGCTGGGCCATGTCCGTCTGAATCAAAGACGGAGCAACCGCGTTGACGGTGATGCCCTCTTTTAGGGTGAGGGAGGCGTATCCATGGGTCAGTCCCAACATCCCGGCTTTGCTGGCGGCGTAATAGGGCCCGACTACCCCGCCAGTGGCGGCCGCGCCCGACGAAATATTGATGATTCGGCCCCATTTTCGGGCGCGCATGCCAGGAAGTACGGCCTGGGTTACCAAGAAGGCGGATTTCAGGTTGGTATCAATGATCTCATCCCAACCTTCTTCGGGAATCTGGTCCCATGAATAACGGCGGGCAATGCCGGCGTTATTAACCAGAATCTCAACCGTGCCCATCTGCTGTTCAACCGCTTTAACCATGCGGTTCACTTCGGTTGAGTTGGAGACATCTGCCCGGTAATGAAAGGCTCGCCTTCCGTAGCCTTTCACGAGAGAGCAAACCTCTTCAGCTGCATCCTGGCGTTGCCGGTAATTTACTACAGCATCGGCTCCCGCTTGGGCAAGGGCCAGGGCGCAGGCCCGCCCGATTCCCCGGCTGCCGCCGGTGATCAAAGCAATCTTCCCCATCAGTTCATTCATGTCCATCCCCTTTTTGGGCCTCCCCGTTTCTCGACCGCTGATATTCCGGGAATTAGCGATTGGCCTTCCGATATCCCAGGGCATCGTTGGCAATGATCATTTTGTGAATGTTGGCTGAACCTTCCAGGATCTGGTAGAGTTTGGCATCGCGGAAGAGCCGTTCTACCGGATACTCCGCCGAATATCCATAGGCTCCCAGAATTCTGAGCGCCCCGTCGGCGACCCGCGAAGCCACATCGCAGGAATAATACTTAGCCATGGAGGTCTCGAGGGTATTCCGGACCCCTTTATCCTTCTGCCAACCGCACCGATAGGTGAGGAGCCGGGCGGCTTCGGTCTCCACGATCATTCGGGCGAGCTCTTCCTGGACCATCTGGTACTGCCCCACGGGTTTGCCGAACTGCTCTCTGGCTTTGGCGTAATTCACCGCTTCGTCGATCAGCCCCTGACTTACGCCGACCGCTCCGGCGGCAGCGGTCAGCCGGGTATTATCCAAGCTCCCCATGACATACTCGAACCCCCGTCCCTCCTCGCCCAGCAGGTTTTCGGCAGGGACCTGGACCTCTTCGAAGAATATTTCCCCCGTCGGGCAAGCGTTCCACCCCAGTTTCTCCGCCGTGGGCCCGGTCTTGATCCCGGGCCATTTCATTTCCACGATAAAGGCCGTAAGCCCTTTGTACTTGACCGCGGGGTTGGTGTAGGCATAGATGATGCCCACGTCGGCCACCTGGGCGTAAGTGATCCAGTTCTTCGATCCGGTTAAGACGTAGAAGTCTCCCTTCTTAACCGCCTTGGTCTTGATCGCCCCAACGTCCGACCCGGCGTTGGGCTCGGTGATCCCGATGCACCCCAGGAACTCGCCGGAAAGGATCCGGGGAATGTATTTTTTCTTCTGGGCTTCATTTCCGTACTGGTAAATTTCCCGGGCCGTTCCCATGGTCTGCATATTGAAAGGGGCGCGCAACGCCCCGCTGACCTTGGAAATCTCCTCGGTCACCACGGCGTGAGCCAGGAAACCCAGGCCGGAGCCTCCGTATTCCTCGGGGAGGGGGCAGCCGTAAAAGCCCAGTTCTCCCATTTTTTTGACCAGGTCCCGCTGGAACTCGTGTTTCTTCTCGCTCTGGGCCACGGTGGGGAGAATTTCTTTTTGGGCAAACTTCGCGGCCATATCCTTTATGGCTCTGACCTCGTCGCTGAATTCGAAGCTCATGTTTTTTCCTCCGGATTTGGATTTCTTGCCCAATTTCTTAAAGGGGCACTGAGTCAAGTCGTGAACAGGGAGAGGGATTTAATAGCGTGAATAGGCCGGGCTCATCTCCCCTGATTTGAAGACCATGCGCGGTTCCAGTAAAATGGCCGACCCAAAGACTCATGTTCCTTTCCGTCGCTGAAGAGGCAATCTCCATTATAAATCCCCGTTCAGGAAGGGTTATCTCATCCCATCCCGGTGGGTCTGACCCCCATCATTACCATCGGTTGATCGGATTGTCAATTCAATCTCTATCCTTTCCACCTTCACTATTAAGTCCCCGCTTCTCGTGGCCCGAGTCGCGTCTCTCGCCGGAGAAAAGCAAAGAGACCGTTTTGGTTTCTTCCGTGAATTTCACTGGGTAGGATAAAACTTTTAGGGTATAATCACCCAACGGGCAGCCTGGAAAGTGCTGGACTTTCCCGGGGACCTTCGGACCGGAAACGGGGTGGCGAATTCATGAAGGAAACGATCCTGAAGTTCATCCGGCTTAGCATCGGCAAAAAATTGCTCTTGGGTTTTCTCTCCTATGGAATTATAACCCTCCTGATTGCCCTCTTTGCCTTATCCAGCCTGGATCAGTTGAACATGATCAATTCTAGCATCATCCAGAGGGACATCCCCCTCATGGAAATTTGCGATAAGATGGTGGAAAATCTGCTGGCTCAGGAACTCTACGCCGGCCGTTCGATCATCCTCCAGAGCGCGGAGGTGACCTCCCTCTTCTGGAAGAGGAACGAGGAGTTCAAGAGATTGATTCTCCAGTTGAAAACCCTTCCCCAGCCCGAGAGCGTTCCCATCGAATCGTTGACCGCCCTCCATGAGGAGTATTCCTGGTTCCTCAAGGAGGGATTCAAGGCTTCGGAATCCTCCGCAACAAAGGCCAAAGAGTTCGAGCGTCAGGCCAAAGAGAAGCAGGAGGCCCTCATTCAGGTGGTGAGGAAAATCTCCTGGGCAGCGAAGCAGGACCAGATGGAAAAAAATCAGAAGATCGCAGAAATCGGCAATCGGGCTTTTCGGGTGACGGCTGGGCTGAGCGTGGTGGGAATTCTCCTTGGAATTCTGGTAACCCTGATCATCACCCGGAACATCTCAGGGCCGATTCACCAGCTGAAGCTGTCTACAAGGGAAATTTCCGAAGGGAGGTTCGACGACCTTCCCATGGTCCAGAGCGGGGACGAACTGGAAGACCTGTCCAAGGCCTTTAAGGAAATGGCCGGGCGGCTAAAAAAGCTGGAGGAGATGTACCTGGATGCCAACCCGCTCACCCGTCTGCCCGGCGGGGTGGCCATCGAGGAAGTTTTGAAGGTCAAATTGGCAGAGGAAGCCCCCCTGGCTTTCTGCCTCTTTGACCTTCGCCACTTCAAAGGCTTCAATGATCGCTACGGTTACGCCCGGGGAAATGAGGTCATCCTGGCCACGGCGGAGATCATCCGCGAGGCGGTTCGGGAGCAGGGAGGGGAGGGAGATTTTATCGGTCACATCGGCGGGGATGATTTTGTCCTGATCACCGGCCCGGGCCGCTATGAGAGTATCTGCAAGGCGGTCATCGAGGCCTTCGACCGGAAAATCCAAGCCTTCTATGATCTGGAAGACCGGCAGAGAGGAGATATTCGAG
>Ga0187775_10000359_pt1 | contig 11133 bp, 9 predicted proteins | sample 0216_BV02_MP12_1_FD_132441 | JGI IMG/M metagenome (GOLD analysis project Ga0187775, IMG submission 132441) | Tropical peat soil microbial communities from peatlands in Department of Meta, Colombia - 0216_BV02_MP12_10_MG | ecosystem: Environmental > Terrestrial > Soil > Wetlands > Peat | place... | reverse complement strand
TGCCGTCCCGGTCCGTGAAGGTCGTGAACATCAGGAACGAGAGCCAGTCCTCGATCGGCTCGTTGAATGCCCGGAGGATGCGCGGGTGGTCGGCGCTGCCGCTGCGTCGCTGGAGCAACGCCTCCGCCTCTTCGCGCCCGTCGCGGCCGAAGTAGGCGTGCAACAGGTACACCATCGCCCACAGGTGGCGGCCTTCCTCGACGTTGATCTGGAACAGGTTGCGCAGGTCGTATAGGGAAGGGCAGGTGTGCCCGAGCAGGTGCTGCTGCTCGACCGAGGCGGGCTCGGTGTCGCCCTGGGTGACGATCAGGCGGCGGAACTGGGAGCGGTACTCGCCCGGCACCTGCTGCCACACGGGCTGCCCGAAGGAGTCGCCGAAGCCGATGGTGCGGTTGGGGAGCGGTTCGGCGAGGAAGATGCCCCAGCGGTAGTCGGGCATCTTCACCGTGCCGTAGTTCGCCCAGCCCTGCGCATCGACGCCGACCGCGGTGCGGAGGTATACGTCGGACGAGGCGAAGTCGTTCGGCCCCATCTCGCGCCACCAGTCGAGGAAATGAGGCTGCCAATGCTCGAGCGCGCGCTGCAGCGTCTTGTCGTTTGCCAGGTTGACGTTATTAGGGATCTTCTCGCTGTAGTCGATGCTCATGTCTGTCCTTTTCCTGCGGACCTAGACCCGGTCCCAGTTGAATTTCGCCTTGGCGCCGCTCCCGTAGACCTTCAGCGCGCCGTGCTCCCCGACCGCGTTGGGGCGGGTGAAGATCCAGTTCTGCCACGCCGACAGCCTGCCGAAAATGCGCGTCTCCATGGTTTCCTTCCCTGGGAAGCGCAGGTTCGCTTCCATGCCGGTGAGCGCGTCGGGGGAGAGGCTCGCGCGCTCTTCGATCGCGATGCGCACCTCCTCGTCCCAGTCGAGATCGTCGGGCGTGAAAGTCACGAGCCCAAGCTCCGAGGCGGCCTTGGCGGCGAGTTTCGCGCCGATGCGCCCCCGCGCGCGCTCGACCGCGGTGGGCTCTCCGCAGAAGTGCGCGGCGATGCGCGCGTCCTGGCTCACCATGGGGTAGGCGCCGAAGTTCATCGGCGAAAGCGCAACGGTCGGGGCACTTGCCTCGTCGTCCGGCAGGTCGAGCATGTAGCTGCGGTCCGCCGCCAGCGCCAGCTCGAAAAGAGTTCCCGCGAAGCACGACCCCTTGTCGATGACCGCGAACAGCGTGCGCGATGAGACGTCCAGGCGCGCAAGCGTGCGGCGCAGGAAGCCGATCACCTGGCGGACGAACCAGTCGCTCTCGTTGGCCTTGAGCGCGGCGTCGGCGGCGAGCGCCTTGTCCGCGTCTCCCCGCGTATTGAAGATCCAGGTGCCGATCTCGAGGTCGTTCGTCCGCAGCATCAGGATGGCGTCGTCGAGCTCGCGCGCCATCTCAAGCGGCCACCACTTGTCGCCTGCAGCGTGGATCGCGTCGACGCCGGAGGCGACGTCCTGCCGCGGCGCATACACCGTCACCGTAGCGGTGCGCTGCTTGCGGTCGATCTTCACGTCGACATTGTCGTAGTGGTAGCCGCCCGCGTCGATGGTGCGCTTGAGCGGGTTGAGCGCGATGCCCTTGCCGCCGCCGCGCGTGCTCTGGGCGGCGAGCGCGGCCGCGCGCGCGGCGACCGCCTCCTTGAAGCCTTGAGGCTTGGCGGTATGGTCGACCAGCCGCCACTGCTTCGCGCGGTCGGCGCGCACGCCTTCGCTGGTGGTGCAGAACACGTCGGCGAGATCGCGCCTGACCTTTCTCTTGTCGGTGACGCGCGTGAGGCCGCCCGTCCCCGGCAGCACGCCCAGGAGCGGCAGCTCGGGGAGGCTCACGGTGGAGGAGCGGTCGTCGATCATCAGGATTTCGTCGCAGGCGAGCGCGAGCTCGTAGCCGCCGCCGGCGACCGTGCCGTTCACCGCCGCGAGCGTCTTCAGGCCTTCGTGGCGGCTCGAATCCTCGATGCCGCTGCGGGTCTCGTTGGTGAACTTGCAGAAATTCACCTTCCAGGCGTGCGTCGAGGTTCCCAGCATGTAGATGTTCGCCCCGGAGCAGAACATGCGCTCGCGCGCGCTGGTGATGACGAGGCATTTCACTTCCGGATGCTCGAAGCGCACGCGGTTGAGCGCGTCGGCGAGCTCGATGTCCACGCCCAGGTCATAGGAATTCAGCTTCAGCTTGTAGCCGGGCTTCAGGCCCTTGTCCTCGTTCACGTCCATCGAGAGCGTCGCGACCGGTCCCTCGAACGACAGCTTCCAATGAGCGTAGCGGTCGGGATGGGTGTCGTAGGTGACGGGAGTGGGGGAGGGTTGGGCCTCTAGGACTGCGCTCATGATGTGCTCCGATAGGGTGGCGGCGCGGGCTAGGCGCCGACGGACTTCCGCAGCTCCGCCAGGCTTCGTTCGACGGTCTTGCCGGCGGTATCCACGACGACGTCGGCCTCGCGATAGAGCATGGCCCGGCCCTCCAGGATGCGCCGCAGGTCTTCCATTGCCTGGTCGTTTCCTGCCATGGGGCGCGTATCGCCTTGCGCGATGACGCGAGCCATGTGCTCCTCGGGCGCGGCCTTCAGCCAGGCGGTGAAGCAGCTCGAAAGGAGCAGCTCGTAGGTCCCGGGCTCGGATACGATGCTGCCGCCGGTCGCGATGACCGCGCGGTCGTTCTTGTGCAGCACCTTCTCCAGGGCGCGCCGCTCGTAGCGCCGGTAGCCCGGCTGCCCGTAGAGCAGGAAGATCTCCGACAGGCTCGTCCCGGCCTCGCGCTCCACCTCGCGGTCGAGCTCGACGAAGGGAACCGAGAGCGCCCTGGCAAGCCTGGCGCCCAGCGTGGACTTGCCCGCTCCGCGCAGGCCGATGAGAGCGATCCGCTTGAGGCGCTCGTCGCGCGAGTTGCCGTAGTCGCGCACCAGCTGCGAATGCACGGCGGCGAGCTTCTGCCGCGGGAGCTTTTTGAGGAATTGCGTCGCAAGGCTCAGCTCGGTGTTCTCTTCCGAGCTCTCGGCGAGCAGCTCGGTGAGCGGCAGCTCGAGCGCCGCTGCGATCTGCCGGAGCAGGAGGATGGAGACGTTCCCCAGCCCGGCCTCGAGCTGTGCCAGGTAGCGCTCCGACACCCCCGAATCGGCCGCAAGCACCTTGCGGGACATCCCTCGCCGGGCGCGGGCTTCCCGCAACCTATCCCCCAGCGCGAGCAGGTAGTCCCGCTCGGGGTCCGCGTCGATTGCCTTCGCCGCAGCCGCGCGCTGCGGAGGTTTCTTGACATCAACGCTCGATAGAGGCACGGTGAAGTATAATGCTTGCCATTCGCAAGCTTTGCAATATAATGCAGCCCATGTCGAAACGCAAGCGCGCGGCCCGATGGCGCTCGAACTGACCATCCTCGTCGGAACCATGACCGGGACGGCGCAGCTCGTTGCGCAGGAAGTGGAGCTGACGCTCGATGACGGCGATACGCGCGTGGTTACCAAGCCCATGGACGGACTCGACGCGAGCGCGTTCGCCGGGGGCGGTCTGTTCCTGATCTGCTCGTCCACCTACGGTCAGGGCGACGTCCCCGACAACGCGAAGCACCTCTACGAATCGCTCCGGAACGCGCGGCCCGATCTGTCGGGCGTGCAATACGGGGTCATCGCGCTCGGTGACCGAACCTACGCCGAGACGTTCTGCAACGGCGGCCGGCGCTTCGACGCGATCCTCGCCGAGCTCGGTGCGCGGCGCATCGGGGAGATCATGCTGCACGACGCGAGCGCCGGAACCATGCCCGAGGAGCTGGCGGTAGCGTGGGCCGCCGACTGGATCGCCTTGTGCCGCAAGGAAGCCAAGCTCGAGGCCTGAGTCGAGCGGGGAGGGATAGCGCGGTGGCGTCGTCCAGCAGCGCCGATCATTCGGCGAGCCCCCCGACGGTCCACGTTCCCCGTGACTACAACGCGGCGCACGACCTGATCGAGCGCAACCTCCTCGCGGGGCGCTCCGGCAAGGTCGCGTTCATCGACGACAGCGGCGAGTACAGCTTCGGCGAGCTCGCCGAGCGCGTGAACCGCTTCGGCTCGGCGCTCCTCGGCCTGGGCATCGGCATGGAGGAGCGGGTGCTGCTCGCGCTCGCCGACACGATCGATTTCCCGACCGCGTTCCTCGGCGCAATCAAGGCCGGAATCGTTCCGGTCTCGGTGAACACGCTGCTCACGCCGAAGGACTACGCGCACATGCTCGCCGACAGCCGCGCGCGGGCGCTGGTCGTCTCCGAGCACCTGCTGCCGCAGTTCGAGCCGCTCGTCGGGAACATGCCGTTCCTGCGGCACGTGATCGTCTCGGGCCACGCCGCGAAAGGAAGAGCGTCGGTGGAGGACGTGCTCGCCTCGGGCTCACCCGCTCTCGACCCTGCACCCACCACCTCGGACGATGCGTGTTGTTGGTTCTATTCCTCGGGCTCGACCGGCGTGCCCAAGGGCACCGTGCACGTTCATTCCACCATGGCGATGACGGCGGAGCTCTACGGCAAGGCCGTGCTGGGAGTCGGCGAGGCCGACGTGCTCTTCTCCGCGGCGAAACTGTGCTTCGTCTACGGTCTGGGCAATGCGCTCACGTTCACCCTCGCCGCCGGCGCCACTGGCGTCCTCATGGCCGAGCGCGCCACGCCCGCCGCGGTATTCAAGCGGCTGGTCGGGAGAAAGCCCACCGTCTTCTACGGGGTGCCCACGCTCTACGCGTCGATGCTCGCCAGCCCGGAGTTTCCGGGGAAGGGAGAGCTGGCGCTGCGCGTCTGCGTCTCGGCCGGCGAGGCGCTCCCCGCCGAGCTCGGCAAGCGCTGGAGGGACAAGACCGGCGTCGACATCCTCGAGGGAATCGGGACTACCGAGATGATGCACATGTACATCAGCGCGCGTCAGGGGCACGTGCGTTACGGGGCGACGGGAACGGCGGTGCCCGGGTACGAGCTGCGGCTCGTGGACGAGGAGGGCAGGCCGGTCGGGCAGGGAGACCTGGGCGAGCTGCAGGTCAAGGGGCCGACGAGCGCAGCCTTCTACTGGAACAACCGCGAGAAGAGCCGCTCGACCTTCCTCGGCCCCTGGTTCAGGAGCGGCGACAAGTTCAAGCAGGACGAGAACGGTTATTTCGTCTACGCCGGACGGTCCGACGACATGATAAAGGTCTCGGGCCTGTTCGTTTCTCCGGCCGAGGTCGAAGCGGCGCTCGCCAGCCACGACGCGGTGTTCGAGGCCGCGGTGGTCGCGCGCGAGGACGACAACCGCCTGATCAAGCCCAAGGCCTTCGTCGTGCTCAAGGACGGAGCCTCGCCGTGCGACGAGCTCAAGCTCGCGCTGCAGCAGCACATCAAGGAGCGGCTCGCGCCCTACAAGTATCCCCGCTGGATCGAGTTCATCGCCGAGCTGCCCAAGACTCCCACGGGGAAGATCCAGCGCTTCAAGCTGCGCACCTAGCCCCGCGGGCGCTTGTGCCCCGCGACGCGCGGGTCTAGAATTCGAACAATGGTTCAAGTTTCGAATCGCGGTTCAAACGAGGCCGTTCCGTCGGAGCGCGTGCAGCGCAGGAACGATGCGCGCCGGCTCGACATCCTGCGCGCCGCGGCGCGCGTGTTCCGCCGGCTCGGCGTGTCGGCCACCGGCATGCGCGAGATCGCCGAGGAAGCCGATCTCTCGCCGGGCAACCTCTATCACTACTTCAAGGGCAAGGACGAGCTCCTGCTCTTTTGCCAGGGGCGCACGCTGGAGCGCCTGGCGGCCGGCGTGAAGGCCGCGCGCGCGCTCCCGGGCTCCTGGTCCGGCCGGCTGCGCTCGGTGCTCGCCGGGCACGTGCACTGCATGCTCGATGAGCTGGAAGGGGCCACCGCGCACCTCGAGGTCGAGGCGCTGCCCGAGGACATGCGTGAGGGCGTCGTGCAGAAGCGCGACGCCTACGAGCGGTCCGTGCGCGCGCTGGTTGCCGAAGGCGTGAGGGCGGGCGAGTTCGCGTCCGGCGACCCCGCGCTCGTGACGCGCGCGATGCTCGGCGCGGTGAACTGGACCGCGCGCTGGTACCGGCACGACGGCGCGCAGTCGGTTTCCGAGATCGCCGAATCGCTGTCGGATTACCTTGTGCGCGGCCTCGTGCCCGCGAGGAAGGCCAGATGAGCACCCCGGCGCCGAAGAACGTCCATCTGACCCTGCGCGTGAACGGCGAGCCGCAGGAGGTCTCCTTCGCGCCCTACAAGACCCTCCTCGAAGTGCTGCGCGAGGACATGAATCTCACCGGCACCAAGCACGGCTGCGAGCTGGGCGAATGCGGCGCCTGCGCCGTGCTGGTCGACGGCGTGCCGGTGCTGTCGTGCCTCTCGCTCGCGCTCGATTGCGAGGGCCGGGACATCCAGACGGTCGAGGGTCTGGCGGACGGCACGGAGCTCCACCCGCTGCAGGCGGCGTTCGCCGACTGCGGCGGATCGCAGTGCGGCTACTGCACCTCCGGCATGCTGATGACCGCGAAGGCGCTGCTCGAGCGCGAGCCCAATCCCAGCCGCGAGCGCATCAGGGAGGCGATCGCGGGGAACATCTGCCGCTGCACCGGCTACAACCAGATCGTCGAAGCGATCGAGGAAGCCGCCGCCGAAATGAGGAAACCGAAATGAGCGCCCAACAGAAACGCTTCGAGGTGGTCGGCCAGCCGCGCCGGCGGGTCGACGGGCGCGGCAAGACAACGGGTCAGGCGCGCTTCGCCGACGACCTTTCACTGCCGCGCATGGTGCATTGCAAGCTGCTGCGCTCGCCCCATCCCCACGCGGCGATCGAATCGATCGACTGCTCGCGCGCAAGAGCATATCCCGGCGTGCATCTCGTGCTGACCGGAAAGGACTTTCCGGTCCCGTTCGGCATCATGCCGGTGTCGCTCGACGAGTATCCGCTCGCGCCCGAGCGCGTGCGCCACGTGGGCGATCCGGTCGCCGCGGTGGTCGCGAGAGACGAAGTCACGGCGCTCGAGGCGATCGAGCTCATCGACGTGAAGTACCGCAAGCTGCAGACAATCTCCGATCCGGCGGAAGCGCTCGCGCGTCCCGAGCCGCGCATCCACGACTACGGCGAGCAGGGCAACATCCACCGCAACCAGTCCTACGAGTTCGGCGACGTCGAGGAAGCGCTCGCAAAGAGCGACTACGTGTTCGAGGACACGTTCTTCTACCAGGGCAATACCCACCTTCCCATGGAGCAGCAGGCCTCGCTCGCCTCGATCGAAGGCGACGGCAAGCTGCTTCTGCAGACCAGCACCCAGAATCCGCACTACTTGCACCGGCAGCTCGCGCGGGTGCTGCAGGTCCCGGCCTCGCAGATCCGCGTGATCGCGACGCAGAACGGCGGCGGCTTCGGCGGCAAGTGCGACCCGGCAAATCACGAGATGGTGGTGTCGAAGGCGGCGCTCACCCTCGGGCGCCCAGTGAAGATCTGCCTCACGCGCGAGGAGGTCTTCTACCAGCACCGCGGCCGCCACCCCGTGCTGATGAAGTTCCGGACCGGGGTCAGCAAGGACGGCAAGCTGACCGGAATGCACCTTCAGACCCTGCTCGACGGCGGCGGATACGGCTCGCACGGTCCCGCGAGCACCTTCTACACCGGGGTGCTGACGCCGGTGACCTACGAGCTGCCGCGCTTCAAGTTCGAAGCCTGCCGGGTCTTCACCAACAAGCCTCCTTGCGGTCCCAAGCGGGGCCACGGGACGCCGCAGCCGCGCTTCGGGCAGGAGGTGCAGCTCGACAAGATCGCCGAGAAGCTGGGGATCGACCCGGCCGAGCTCCGGCTCGGGATCGTGACGAAGGAGAACGCGCTCACCGCGAACTGGCTCAAGGTCGGCAGCACCGGCCTCGCCGAGTGCATCCGTCAAGTGGTCGAGCGCTCCGGCTGGAAGAGCAAGCACCGCAAGCTTCCGGAGGGACGCGGCGTCGGGCTCGCGGCGAGCACCTACATGTGCGGCGCCGGCGTGTCGATCTACTGGAACAAGATGCCGCACTCGGGCGTGCAGCTCCTGCTCGATCGCAGCGGGCAAGTGACGGTGCTGTGCGGCGCGACCGAAATCGGGCAGGGGTCGGACGACGTGCTCGCCGCGATCGTCGCCGAGGTGCTCGGCATCGGCACGGCGGACGTGCGCGTGCTCACGGGCGACACGGGACTGACGCCGATCGACCTCGGCTCGTACTCGAGCCGCGTCACGGTGATGATGGGCAACGCGGCGCTGCAGGCGGCCGGGCGCGTGCGCGATCAGATCGCCGCGGCGGCGGCCGAGCAGCTCGAGACCTTGCCCGAGCGCGTGATCTTCTCGCGGGGCAAGGTATTCGCTGCGCAGAACGCGGCGAAGACGATGAGCTTCATCGAAGCGGTGACGGCGGCCGAGACGAAATTCGGCACGCTCGGCGCGGTCGGCTCGTACGCGCCGCCGAAGGCCCCCGGCAAGTACAAGGGCGCGGGCGTCGGCCCTTCGCCGGCATACAGCTTCACCGCGTGCGTGGTCGAGGCCGAAGTCGATCCGAGGACCGGCTGGATCACCGTGCCCAAGATCTGGGTCGCTCACGACATCGGGCGCTCGATCAACCCGGTGCACGTACGCGGGCAGGTGATCGGCGGCGTCTACATGGGCCTGGGCGAGGCGCTGATGGAGGAGCAGGCGTTCCGGCGATTGCCCGAGAAGCTCTCCAGCGCGCTCGTGCACAAGATCCCTTCGATGCTCGAGTACAAGAGCCTCACCGCGCTCGACATGCCCGAGGTGGACGTGGCGATCGTCGAATACCCGGATCCCAACTGCCCGTTCGGCGCGAAGGAGGCCGGGCAGGGCCCGCTGCTCCCGGTGATGCCGGCGGTGGCGAACGCGATCTACGACGCGGTCGGCGTGAGGATCGACGAGGTGCCGATCACCCCGGACAAGGTGCTCGCCGCCCTGGAGAAGAAGGCGAAGGGCGAGACCCCGCGCGTCGGGCCGGAAAGCTTCCCCGCGGTGCCCTATCCCGCGCCGACGTTCGTATTGCCGCCGTGGGAAGGCGGCGACGGCGACGAGCTGAAGGGGCCGGACGGGAAGCCGGTCCGGCGCGAACGGAAAGAGGCGGCCGCCGCATGATGCGCCTGCCGTGGTTCGATTACTGCGCGCCGCGCTCGGTCGCGGAAGCGGCGCGCATTCTCGCCGGAGAAGGTCCGCGCGCGATGCTGCTCGCGGGCGGCACCGATCTTCTGCCCAACATGAAGCGCCGCCAGCAAACGCCCGCGACTCTGGTCGCGCTGCGCGACGTGCCGGAAATGAAGAGCATCGCCAACGGCAGTGGACTGAGGATCGGCGCGGGCGTCACGCTGGCCGCGGTGGCGAGCAACAAGTCGGTGTGCGAAGGCTACGCCGGGCTCATGCAGGCGGCGGCCCAGGTTGCCACGCCGCACCTGCGCAACATGGCGACTCTCGGCGGCAATCTCTGCCTCGACACGCGCTGCAGCTATTACGACCAGAGCTACGAATGGCGCAAGGCGATCGATTTCTGCCTGAAGAAGGACGGCGAAACCTGCTGGGTGGCGACCGCGAGCAAGCGCTGCGTGGCGGTGTCATCGACCGACTGCGCGCCGGCCTTGATCGCGCTCGGGGCAAGAGTGAAGCTCGCGTCGGTCGCCGGCGCGCGCGAGGTGGCACTCGAGGATCTCTACAGGAATGACGGCATCGAATACCTGACGCGCAAATCCGACGAAATCCTCACCGAGATCCGGCTGCCGGACGCGGCGGGCTGGAAGAGCGCCTACTGGAAGCTGCGCCGACGCGGCTCGTTCGATTTTCCCGTGCTGGGCGTCGCCGCGGCGGTGAAGACGGCGCGCGACGGCACGGTGGAGGATGCCCGCGTCGCCCTCGGGGCCGTCGCCTCGCGGCCCTTCCTCGTCCCCAAGGCGGCCGAGCTGCTCGTCGGCAGGAAGCTCAGCGACGACGTGATCTCCGAGGTCGGCGCGGCGGTCGGCTCTCGCGCCAAGCCGATGGATAACGCGGACATGGATATCTACTGGCGCAAGCAAGTCACGCCGGATGTCGTCGGTTACGCGCTGCGCGAGATCCGTGGCGATGACATGAGCGCGACGCGCGTGCGCATCGCGCGCCACGATCTCAAGGACATCCACTGATGTCGCCGGACGAATTCCGCGGATTGATCGCTCCGGTCGCCGATTTCGTCCGGGGCAGGGCGCTCGACGGGCAGCTCGAGGCCGACCTGAACAAGAGCTACCCGCCGGGCGGACCGGCGTTCCAGGGCGTATTCCGGGCCTGCCGCGACGCAATCGCGGCCGGGTGGATGTGCAATCGCGAGGCGGGCGGGATCAGGTTCGGCCGCGTCATCAAGCCCGGCGCGGAGACGCACGGCTTCAGCGTGGACGTGGTCGAGATGAACGACGTCGTGGGTCCGCGCCATCGCCATCCCAACGGCGAGATCGATATGATCATGCCGCTCGATCCCGGCGCGAAATTCGACGGGCGCGGCTCCGGCTGGATGGTCTACGGCCCCGACAGCGCGCACAGCCCGACGGTGAGCGGCGGCAAGGCCATCGTCCTCTACCTGCTGCCGCAGGGCGCGATCGAGTTCACCGCCGGCCGCTAGGCGGGCGGAGCCCCGAGCAGCTTCTGTATCACCGGCCGGGAGCCTTCCAGCGCCACGCGCTGCATGTAGAAGCCGAGGCCGCGCGCGCCGCCCAGTTCCTCGCCCCCGCCCGCGTGCCCCGGGCCGCCGTGCACGAGCTGCGGCAGCACGGTTCCCGGTCCGGGCGACATCTCGATCTTCGGATGCCCGAGAAAGATGCGCCCGTGGTAGGGCGCAATGCCCGCGACGGTCTCTTCGAGGAAGTCCGCGTCCTCCGAGTACACCGAGGACACCAGCCCGCCGTTCCCGCGCGCGACGATCGTCGCGGCGTCCGCGCCCCTGCCAGAATACGGAAGCAGCGACGCGACCGGTCCGAACACTTCCCGCGCGTGCACCGAGGCCGCCAGCGCATCCTTGGCGAATTCCATGAGCACCGGCGAAATGAAGAAGCCCTTGCCGCCGAGCGGCGCGGCGCTGCCAAAGGCGGTCCTGCCTTCCGAAGCGAGCCTGCCGACGCCCTCGCGCACGTCGGCGAGCTGGACGTCCGTGGCGACCGGTC
>Ga0187775_10000358_pt1 | contig 11187 bp, 10 predicted proteins | sample 0216_BV02_MP12_1_FD_132441 | JGI IMG/M metagenome (GOLD analysis project Ga0187775, IMG submission 132441) | Tropical peat soil microbial communities from peatlands in Department of Meta, Colombia - 0216_BV02_MP12_10_MG | ecosystem: Environmental > Terrestrial > Soil > Wetlands > Peat | place... | reverse complement strand
GGTTGGAACGCACTGTCAGCAAGACAATGTCAACCTCTTCCCGTGGCTCATCCCGGATATCGCAACAACTTTCTTACCGCTGAGCCCACCAGCGACTTCTCCGCAGAGGTCAGACACAAGACCAGCGCACCCGCCGCCACCAATGGCATCGTCAATATTATTTGCATGAAGAAGATGGCGAGATTTCTCGCCGGAACGAAATGCTCGAGTAACAAGTTGGTCAATGCGAAAGGTACACACGCGGCCGTCGGCAGCAGCCAGGCGTTGCGATAGAAGAGGCCCACGGGAACTCCGGTCGAATTCCAGAGACACCGCGGAATGTATCCAAGACTTACCAGCATGCTCGGTATCAGCGTGCCCAACGCTACTCCTACCAAACCAATGGGCTTGACCAGGGCAACACTCAACGCCAGATTGCACACAGCCTCGAACGCAAAGGCGGGGATAAGCATACGATGCCTGTTCACGCCGATGATCGACGCTGCTGCAACGGATCGTGCACCTCCCAGCCAGACTACGAATGCGAGGATTCGCAGAATCTCTCCCGACATCGGCCCGTAGTCGGTTCCCATCCATAGATTGATGAAGGATTCCCCGCGAAACCAGAAGGTGGCGGCTATGGGCGCCGCGGCGAGTGTGGCAATTCTGGCCGTGCCCAGGATCTCTTCCGTCACATTCTTGCTACCCATGGAAGTCAGGGCGCTGACTCGTGGCGTCATCATCTTTGACAGCGCCCCCGCCACTTTGTATGCGTAGTCACACAAGTTGCCAGCGATTACATAGTAGGTCACCGCACCGACCGGAAGGAACATTGCGATTACGACAGCGTCGCTGTAGTAGATCAACACGCCGAAAATATGAATCGTACCCAGGAACATGCTGAATGAGAGAATCGTTCGAATATGCGGTAGTAAGGGTGTGCGAAATCGAAGCCGCAATTCCGGGTACAACTTCTTCACCGTTACCCAAGCGGCGACGCCATAGAGGACCGAACCTGCCAAATGAATGCCGCTCAGCGCAATGAGACCGTACCCTTCTCGAAGCGCGAAGACGATCGCAGCCGTTCGTGTGGCAGTGAGTAGGATCTCGACTCCGCTGCTCACGTCGAATCGTTCGAGTCCTGTGACGACACCTCCAAACACCGCTGAAATCAAAGTAACGGCGACGTTCAGGCCTCCGATGACCAGGACAATGCGCGCATCCGTGACCAGCGGCTCAGGAATGTTGAAGAATAATGGAGAAAGAAATGCGAGAACGCCCGATAGGAGTATCGCAACCACACCCAGCAACCCGAAGAGCACCAATCCGGCGGAAACGATCGACGAACACCCCTCGCTATCGCCGGCCGCATGGTGGTGCGCAACATAGCGAGTCACCGCCCCTCGAACCCCAAAGTCCAGGAGCCCGAGGTATCCGACCACTGATACAAGCAGCGACCAGACACCGTAGGCGGTATCGCCAAGATGATGAACAACAAAGGGCGACAGAAAGAAGGCGGTTACTGAAACAAACACGAGCGCCGTCCAGTTCGCGACTGCGTTTCTAGCAATGCCTGAAGGACGATTTGGAGTGGTCACGAAATGGTGATACTTCCGGCTAGTCGCATTCCCGCGCTGAGGAAAACGATACGATTACCTATCGGCCGCGTTTCACGCCAGCAAGACAGTGAGGACGCGACCTTCGAGCGCGTCTTGTAGGAGCTCCTGGGATATGACGCTCGTGGTGAAAACTCCTCCCAGCAGTTTCTCGACGTTGCGAGTTACCCTGCTCCACGCCGAGGACATCGCGCGGCGTGCCCTATACCCGACGTAATGGATGAGAGGGGATATCAGTAGCCTTGTCTTAGCGCCGGCCCTCGGCGCCCAGCGGTGCTTGTAGTCCGCGAAGCCGCCACCGATATCGATCCCTTTCAAGCCATTGTCCCTTGCCCAGCAGTACGCAAGTTCCATCAATCGGTTGCCAAGGCCATGATGGTCATAGTCTCGATTTCGAAAAGTGGTCCACAAGATCAACTCCTGTCGGTGAATGATGCATGCTTCCGCCGCGACCAATCTTTCGCCGTCCAGAAGCGCAATGGTGAGGGACTTACCGAGAGTTTCCAGGTATCTTGCGGTCAACATGCGGTTGGCCAAATGGGTTGATTCGCCTCGACTATCGGCGGCGGGCCACAACTTTGCAGACTGCTGCAGCACCCAGGTGCTGATTCCGGATGCGTTAAACGACACAGTGAAATTCTTGCAACGATCTCTAGCCTTTTTGACTGCCCTGAGCTGACCTGTCTGTTTCCAGTATGCCTCGAAGTCGGCTGAGCAGGACATGCCATAGGTGGATTCGGTGGCCGCATGCCGTACGTGACCTCCCGACGGTACCGGCTCGACCATTCGCCACCATGCGACGCGCGTACAGAACGGCAGTTGCGCAAACAGCTCCCCGATTCTAGAGGGCGCTGCTAAGCCCACTAGGCCCGGGAGTATCCAGTGAGTAACGGGCTCCCAGATGCCCTGAGGTTTCTGCACAAATGCGGCTACCCCGACTGGAAAGTCGCGCTCGGTCCACATCACAAACCTTCCTGTTTCCCCGGGAACATTCTTGGCCAATAGCATGTATAGCTCGTGCGGCCAGTCAGGGTTTTCGGGCAGACTCGCGACTGCATCGTCCAACGCGGGGCACCAACTGCGGAATACGGTTACCAGAGATCGGGCCATTGTGCTTAGTTGCCGCTCAATTGATCGCGCGACTTGCCGGCGAACGCCTATCCTGAACCTCGGCTACGCGCAACGCAGGCTCGACGGCATCAGCGAGCAATTCAATGGTTGATTCGAGCGAAGCACGAAATGCTCGACACTGTCCTGCGATGTGGTCCCTGAGCGGCGCACGCTGTGCCAACGCGCGCTTGAGTGTCGCCATGACGGCATCGGCATCGGCATCCTTAAGATCGAGGCAATACTCCGACAAATGCATATCTTTCATCAACTGCCTGCACTTGCGCGAATACGCAATTGCAACCACAGGAGTACCCGCCACCAGCGCCAGAATCGCCGCGTGGAGCCGAGAGGCAATGACCGCCTGAGCGGCCGACGTGACTCGCAGAAAATCATCGACTGTCACGATCGCTTCGTGCGTGCATTGTGCAGCCGCCTCCGCAGTCATCTTCTGACGAACCCGCTGCACGATTCGCGGATCCATTCGCGTCTGCGAGCAGGCAAAGCGGACGGCGAGCCCCGCATCGAGCAATCGCTCGGCAACGGCGGCGAGCGAACCCAGATACGCTTCGTATTCTGCGTCTTCGGTGCCGGACCAAGCACTGCGCGAAATGGGGCTGATTACCACAAAGGGTATGTCTTTCCCACCGACGCTTAAGGGCAGCGGCCGCAGCCCAAAAGCCGGATCCGGACAGACGATGCTTGCTGCTGTGAGGCCCATGGACTCCAAAGTATCGAGCGAGCCGGAATCGCGAAACGCACGGAATTGAGCCATGCGCAACGCTCGGAGGGCGAACCAGGCGCTCAGACGTGCCGAAAGCTCGTCCAAGCCTACGCCCATGAATGCGACTGGTACGCTGTGACGCCGAGCGCTGGCGCTCCATAACAGCAGCCGAAATGGCTGCGCCCACGGCCCGCCCCAATAGTCGTCGATCTGGCCACCGCCGGAAACGATCAACAGATCGAGCGACGCGGCAATGCGATCGATGGCGCGAAGTCTCGCGATAGGCCTCGGCAACCAGTGCGAGGCATCAGCTCTAATCCCAGCGAGTTTGGTCCCGGCAGACGGGAATTCACTCTTGCCGCCGAGTTCAACCAAGGGACCATTCCCGGACGATTCCACGGCTGCAATTCCGTGCGTCCGGACCGTGTCCTGGGGATCGGCGCAAATACCTAGGAATTCGACGGCGCCCAAGCGCTCGCGCAGCGCCTGCATGACCGACATTTGAATTGCGGTGTCTCCGAGGTTCTTGCTCTGGTACATTCCGAGCAGACCGATGTGCAATGGGCGGGCGTTCGACCGGCGCAAAGGATTAGGAGGCATCTCGCCGGCCCACTTTATGTGCCGTGTGCCCGCGTGGTCGTTTCGGGGCGGACCAGCGAACACATTTCGCGCCAAAGTTTCGAACGGTCCCAGCGCACATAGCGCACAGCATGGCCCCAGGCACGGAATTTTTCTCGCAGCGGAACGGGCGCCCGCGCGATGCCGACAAGATGATCCCAATGAAAGCGCGTAAGCACGAGCTTCATCGGCCTGCGCGCCTCCGGATTGTAGATGCGCTGTAGATCGGCCGGGCTGCGCATCGCCGTGATCGTGCCCGGACTCTGTCTGCGGTAAAGCAGGACATCTGGCAGGAGAACGAAACGTCCGTGCAACGCAAGCTCCGCCATCAACTCCACATCACCGTTGGGGTACGGCCGGTCGAGCCCGGTCTGGCGCAGCATCGCGGTGCGGATGACGCCTTGCTGGGCATTGTTCATGGAGAGTTCTCTTCGAACCCGGTCGAATCGATCGCTGGCTCGGATATCGGGAACGGCGATGTCTCCTTCGTACAGACCGATGGGCTTGGCGCTCTCGCCGATCAGCTGAGTGCGGCCGTAGCAAAGCACGACGCTCGGCTCGTCGCGCATCGCTCCGACGCAGCGCTCGAGCATCGTGGGAGCGCAGTAGTCGTTACCCGAAGCCCACTTGAAGAGCTCGCCTCGCGCCTCGTGCACCAGCACGTTCCAGTTCCGGGGCGCGCCGATGTTGTGCCCCTGACGGATGTAGCGGATGCGCGCGTCGCGCCGCATGTATTCCTCGCAGATCGCTTGGGTGTCGTCCGTCGAGGCGTTGTCGGATATGATGAGCTCGAAGTCGGTCAATGTCTGATTCTGCAGCGAGTCCAGCGCTGTGCGAAGGTGCCGTGCGGAGTTGTAGATGGGCATACCCACCGAGACAAGCGGGCACGCAGGCTCCTGAGCTGCGGTCGCGGATCTCATGGTGCTTGCCGCGGCGTCCCTGGCACCATCCATCAGACGGGCGTCAGCTGAACCGCGGGATGGCGCCGCTGCCCGTGCACGCAGGCCCAATATTCCTCGGTAATTCTATCAAGCACCGGAGAAGACTCGGGCATCGTGCGTCCCTCCAGGCGCCGCACGCGACCGAGCTCAGAAAGCGTTCCGGCGAGGCATACGGCATCCGCAATTGCGAGTTCGGTTCGGTCGATCGGACGGCGCTCAAACGGGATGCCCAGGGTGCCACAAAGCCCTTCGACGATGTTGACGGTGACGCTTTCGAGGCAGCCCTCGTGAGTCGGGGGCGTGAGTACTTTTCCGTCGCGCACGATCAATATGCAAGAGCCGGTGCCTTCGGCGACACGCCCCCAGGGATTGAGCAGGATCATCTCGGTGAACCCCTGTCGCCGGCCCTCGATGCGCGCCAGACGGCCGATCTGATAGTTGGCCGCTGACTTGATGCGCGCCGGGAGCGCCGTGTCCGCGGGCCGCTGCCAAGTGCTGATGCCTAGGTCGACGGGTCCAGGGCGTTTCTTCTCCTGGTGGTACGAAGTGATGACGAGGTCTGAGACCGTGAATTCGCCCCATTGCCCCTCGATCGAGAAGAGGGTGGTTCGCAGCCACAGGTCCCGCTCCTTGGTCAGCAGCTTGCGTACCAGGCTCAGACAAGCCTCCCGGAATTCGTCATAGCTCATGGCGAACGGCAGGTGCTGCAGTGCCGCTGAACGCATGAGACGGTCGTAGTGTTCGCGCAAGGCCAGTAGCGCGAACTCGCCGCCGTCGTGCCGCCAGTAACCCTTGATCCCTTCGAAAACGCTGATGCCGCGAATCAGCGCTTCGGAGCTGACGTGGATCTTGGCGTCGTCCCAAGCGGTGATGCGACCACCCATGTAGACGTACGGAGGTTTCTGGAGCTGCGCCATGATTTGTGCCTAAAGAAGGTTTGCAAAAACGGTTAATGCGTCCCGCTGCGGGAATCGCGGATCGGATTCCCGACCAGGTAGGAAGATCGCCGCGGCGGTCCACATGGATTCAGATCATGCACTTGCGCACGTGGAAGGCCTCGGCGAATCCGGACCCGGCGCGGCACTCGATGGCCCGCAGCTGCATCAGGCCGAGGAATGTCTCGGGCCGAAACCATCCCTTGGATCGCTGGGAGCCAAAATGGCGCATCAGATGCCCGACCTTGCGTCTTCCGGAGCGGGGCGACAAGGGGACGAAGAAGTTGGGCTGTCCGAGGTCCCCCTCGAACTTGGGAATTTCGTACTCGAGAATCAGGTGGTCGCGCCAAGTCTGCCAGGTGAGTTCCGCGACGTGCCGGTGATCCTGGTGGCGGTCCTCCAGCCGGTGCGTGAGGATCACATCGGGTGTCTCGCTCGCCTTGAGCTCCTCGAAGAACTCCTTGATCTCGGTGAATTGCGCTGGAAAATGCCCGTCCCTGAAATCACGCAGCACGATCTTCGTGCGGCGAGCGCCGCGAAGCAGCGCGTTCGCACTTCGCTGCGCCTCGTCGGCGCGCGTGCCGGCCGCGCCTATCACGACCCAGGTGACCTCCACGTTCAGATAGCTGGAAAACCACTCCAGGATCGTCCCCGCGCAGCCGATCTCGATATCGTCGCTATGCGCACCCAGACACATCAGGCGCAGGCGTTTGCGGTTACTACCGAGCTCGAGCTTGAGCATGCCTCACATGTCCTCAGTGATTCCACACCTTCCATGGACACTCGCCGCGACCTTCCATGCGGTCGAAGGTGATCTTGTCCTTGAGCGTGTCCATCTGTTGCCAGAAGCCGCGGTAGCGGTGCACCGCGAGCTTCCGTTTTGCAATCAGGCGCTGGAACGGCTGCTCCACCAGTTCTTCGCCTTCATTGACGTATTCGAAGATGTCCCGACGCAGGCAGAAGAAGCCAGCGTTGACCCAGAAATCGACTTCCTTCATCTGGCCAAATCCGGTCACAATGCCGTTGTCGTCCGACTGCACGCCGTGGAAACTCTGCGCTGGGGGGACGGCAAGAAAACTTGCGGCGACATCGCGTTGCTGGAAATCTGCGATGTGCCGATCCAGAGGCAGGTCCGTCAGCGCGTCGGCGTAGTTCGCGAGAAACATCTGATCGCCTTCGAGATGCTTGCGCACGCGCAGCAGTCGCTGGCCGATATTCGAATGCAAACCGGTTTCAATGAAGGTGACGCGCCAGTCGTCGAGATCCCGTGACAGGAGATCGACCTTCGTGCCGCCGGCCGACAGCACGAAATCGTTCGACATGCATTCGCTGTAGTTGAGGAAGTATTCCCGGATCAGATCGCCCCGGTAACCAAGGCAGAGGATGAACTCGTTGTGCCCGAAGTGGGCGTAATAACGCATCAGATGCCACACGATCGGACGGTAACCGATATTCACCAGCGGCTTGGGGATTGTGTCCGAGTGTTCGCGCAACCGTGTACCGAGCCCGCCGCAGAACAGCACGACTTTCATATTCTCTTCTCCTCGTTCTCCGGGACGATCTCGAGCAAGCCGGCTTCGAGCAGTGCCCTGCTAGCCTGATACATCGGTTCTGGTTCCAACCCGGAACGTTCAAGCATGTCGAGCAGTCGATGACGTCCGTCCGCGAGGTTGAGGACCCATAAGAGGGCGTACTCGCGCTGCCCCACCTCCTTGCCGCCGCCGGTCTTGGCGTACAAGCCGCGCTTGCCGAGCTGCGGCTCGCAATTCGGCTGGGTACTGCGCAAGCGGACGTTGTTCTCGAGAACGTTCAGAATTTGCGTACACGCTTCAAACGATTCTGCCAGCGTACCGGGGCTAATCAGATCCAGGTTGTCGGCCGAAGTGTGGTATTCGGGATATTCACCATTGGGCGTGCGCGTAAGACGTCCCAGGGGAAGGTTGATTCCCGGTGAGCAGAACTGGCGTTCATCGTAACCGTAGGGGGAGAAATCCACGATACGGTGCGCCCTCCCGCCAGCGCGCAACACCTGTTGTACCACGCGGTCTATCTCGGCGTCTCCGTACCTGCTCCGTTTGTAGGTCAGCGGCCCCGGATCGCCGACAAGCACCACGACGAGCCCGTGCCGGATTCGCTGCAGGCGCTCCTGATTGCGGCTGAGCCAGGTGATCGAACCAATGGTGCCGGGACCAAACACGAACCGATATGAATAACGGGACCCCCGGGCCGCCAGGAGGCGCGCCAGTTGCGTCACCACGGCAATGCCGGACAGGTTGTCGTTGGCGAGGGATGGGTGACAGGTATGCGTGTAGATCAGCACCTCTTCGTTCGTGCTGCCCGGAATGAAGTATTCACCATAGGAGAGCGATCCGGGTTGCAGCGACGAATCAATACACACTTCGTACTCGTCGTCCGAAAGCGTCAGGAGATCCTTGTGGGCCAGACAGAAGCCCCAGCTTTCACTGTAGTAGGACGTTCGGTATGGAATCCACCCCGGCTGCTCGGGCAAGCTGTGCAGATGCGGGCGAAGCTCCGGCAGACGCAGCTTGGCGCGCACCGGGACGCTGTAGTTGACCACGTGCAAGCTGGATCGCTGAAAATCTACGACGCGTTCACCGCGCGAGTTCTTGATGTACGCATCGCGGATATTCCACTCCTTCGGCACGGTCCAGTCGAAGACCGGCGTTCCACTGGCGACTTCGTGAATCTCCAGTGGAATCAGTTCGTGCAGGACGGCGAGGGTCTCTCGTACCCCGTTACCGCTAATGCTGCGGCATATCGGATATAGTCGGCGGGCCAGCCCGTACATCTCTTCTCCGATTTGCATTGCGTCTTGCCGCGGAATCCAGCCAGCCAGCTGGTTTGCACCGGTTCTGCCCACGGACAACAAAGAATCGACAGCTTTGGGCTTCATGAAAGCGCGCCGCTTGACTGCTCGTACCCCTCGAGTTCCCGAATGACCTCCGGCCCGAAATCCGGGTAGCTGGTGTCGCGCTCAATGATGATGCGCTCGTCTGCCGGCCAGACAATTCCGAACGCCGGATCGTTCCAACGGACCCCGCGCGCGTACCGCGGCTCGTAGAAATCCGTCATCATGTACGACACTGCGGTTTCATCAACGAGCGTCTGGAATCCGTGCGCGAAGCCCGGCGGAATATAGAGGGCGTGATGGTTTTGCGCCGAAAGCGTCACATCGACGTGCTGAAGAAACGTGGCCGATTTCGGCCGCAGGTCGACTATGACGTCGTAGATTGCGCCCGCCGTACAACGCACCAGCTTGGCTTCCTGGGAGGGTGGCACCTGATAATGCAGCCCGCGCAGGGTGCCTTTCTTGCGATTGAAGGACAGACTCGCCTGAACCATGCCCGCGATCAGCCCATGCTGCTCGAACTCCCGGATGCACCACGTGCGCGCGAAGAAGCCGCGTCTGTCGTCGTGCCGCTCCGGCTCGACGAGGTACGCCCCCTCGAGATTGGTCTCGCGGAAGATCATCAGTAGCGCCAGTAGAACTCGTCGTCGATCTGGCGGGTGCGGATCAGGAATTCGAGCTGTTTGAGCCGCGTAAACGCGCGAAACTCGAAGACATCCTTAGGCATTGCAATGCGCTCGAACAGCCCGCGCAACTGCTCCGCCCCCCGACGCGCATCCCATTCGCATTTGAAACCGGGCAGGCCCGTGGTGATCTTGTCAAAATTCACGCGATAGCTGCGGTTGTCCCCCGCGCTCGACCCCATCGTGACTTCGCACCCGGGGAATACCTGTCCCACGATCTCCGCGATTTCCTTGACACGGTAGTTGCTAGAGTTGCTTCCGACGTTGAAGATCTGGTTATGAACCGTCTCGCGCGGCGCCTCGACCGCGCAGACGATCGCTTTGCAGATATCGAGCGCATGAACGAGCGGCCGCCACGGCGTGCCGTCACTGGTCATCGCGATCTTTTTCGTCGTCCAGGCCCAACCCGACAGGTTGTTGAGCACAATGTCGAATCGCATGCGGGGCGACGCACCATACGCCGTGGCGTTACGCAGAAATACAGGAGAGAATCTGTCATCAGCAAGCTTCCCTACGTCGCGTTCGACCAGCACTTTGCACTCCGCGTACGCGGTCTGCGGGTTTGGGGCCGACGATTCATCCAGAAACTCGCCGCTGCCCAGACCGTAGACGCTGCACGACGACGCGTACACGAAGCGAGGCACACCGATGCTTTTTGCATTGCTCGCCAGGTCGACCGAACCGACGTGATTTATCCTGAAGGTAACGGCGGGATTATTCTGCCCCAATGGATCGTTGGAAAGCTCGGCCAGATGAATCACTGCGTCGAATCCACGCAGGTCGCTGGCAGAGATGCGTCGCAAGTCCCTGTTGAGGGAGAGCGGGAAAGTACGGAAGTGCCGACTGTCGCTGTACAAATTGCCGTCGCGGTAGTATCCAGTGTCCAGGCCAACCACGGTGTGACCGCGCTCGACCAGCATTGGCGCAAGTAGCGCCCCGATATAGCCTTCCACCCCTGTAACAAATAGCTTCATATGTCTGGAATCCAGTTGAGTCGTCAAATCCAAAAGTCTGGCCGGCACCGCCGATAGGGCAGACGGCCGTTCATCCGCGAGTAGCGCAGCAGTCAGCCGCCCTAGAACCTAGAAAACCGTCACGCGCGGAATTGGGACGACAAACTTTCCGCCCCAATCGCGGACATATGCCATTTGAGCTGCAATCTCATCCTTGAGATTCCAGGGCAATATAAACAGATAGTCCGGCCGAGTCTCGCGAATCCTGTCGGGATCATAGATGGGAATGCGCGTGCCCGGCGTGAACTTGCCTTGTTTGTAAGGACTACGGTCTACAGTGTAGTCGATGAAGTCCTGGCGAATGCCGCAGTAGTTCAACAAGGTATTGCCCTTGCCGGGCGCCCCATAGCCGACAACCGTTTTCCCGGAACGCTTGGCGCCGATAAGGAATTCCAGGATAGCCCGTTTCGTTTCCTTGACCTGCTCCGCGAAAGCAGAGTAAGTCTCAAGCCGGGTAAACCCCTCGTTCTGTTCCCGCTTCTTCAGCGTGTCGACCTGCGCGGAAACGGGCAGTGCTCCGTTGTCGGCGTGACGGGCGAAGATTCTCAGAGATCCACCATGGGTATCGAGTTCTTCCACGTCAAAAAGAACCAGCCCGTGAGCGGCAAAAACCTTTTCCACGGTTGAGAACGAGAAATAGGAGAAGTGCTCGTGGTAGATCGTGTCGAACTGGTTCCGCTCCATCAGCCGATAAAGGTGCGG
>Ga0187775_10000355_pt1 | contig 11264 bp, 9 predicted proteins | sample 0216_BV02_MP12_1_FD_132441 | JGI IMG/M metagenome (GOLD analysis project Ga0187775, IMG submission 132441) | Tropical peat soil microbial communities from peatlands in Department of Meta, Colombia - 0216_BV02_MP12_10_MG | ecosystem: Environmental > Terrestrial > Soil > Wetlands > Peat | place... | reverse complement strand
GCACCCCAAGAAGCAGTGCCTGGGCTTTCCGTATTTCGATACCGAGTCGCTGGTGATCGATCCGGAATCCCTGCGCGTGCTCGAGCCCGGCGAGCAGGGCGAGATCGTGGTGCGCGGCCCACAGCTGCTCACGGGATACTGGAAGAACGAGAAGGCCTACGCCGAGTCCTGGGCGGAGATCGACGGCAGGAGCTTCTTTCGCACCGGCGATCTCGGCCGCATGGACGAGGACGGCTACTTCTTCATCTCGGACCGCCTGAAGCGCATGATCAACGCCGCCGGCTTCAAGGTCTGGCCCGCCGAGGTGGAGGCCGCGATGTACCGGCATCCCGCGATCCGCGAGTGCTGCATCATCGCCTCGCCCGACGCGCGCCGCGGCGAGACCGTGAAGGCGGTCGTGGTGCTGAAGCCCGATTTCGCCGGCAAGCTGTCCGGCGAGGAGATCCTCGCCTGGGCGCGCGGCCAGATGGCCGCCTACAAGGCGCCGCGCCTGATCGAGTTCAGCGACGCGCTGCCGCGCACCGCCTCGGGCAAGCTCATGTGGCGCGCGCTGCAGGAAAAGGAGTTCGCTTGAGCGGCGGCGAACGGCGCTAGCGCCCGCGCCGCAGATCGGGAAGCAGCACCGCGGCGCCGGCTGCGGCAATCAGCGCCGCGCCTAGCAGGCCGTGCGGGAGCGAGCCTGCATACTCGGCGAGCCAGCCGACCGCGGGCGGCCCGGCGATGTTGCCGATCCCGAACAGCGCCGTCAGCCAGGCCACCGCGCGGCGCGGCGAGCGCGGCGCGAGCGCGCGCGCGAGCGGCAGCGCGAGCGCGGTGATCGCCACCACGGTGCCGCCGAAGAACACGCCCGCGAGCGCCGCGGTCGCCGGACGCGGGTCGAGCGCCACGAGCAGGATGCTCAGCGCGTGCACCGCGTTGGCCGCGCACAGCGCGCGTGCGCCGGTGGTGCGCCGCCGGATTCCCACCCAGATCCAGATCGAGAGCGCCGCGCACAGGCCGACCACCACCCACACCAGGGCCGCCGCGCGCAGCGCGCCGCCCGAGACGACGTTGACGAAGAACGTACCCGCGGCGCCGAAGCCGAAGCCGTAGCCGATATAGGACAGCGCCAGGCGCGCGAGCGGTCCGCTCGCGCGCGGCGCCGGCTCGTGCGCGCGCACGCCGTGCGCGTCGCCGCGCGGCAGGCGCAGCACGAGCGGCGCGGCGAGCGCGCCGAGCAGCGCCACGGCGAGCCAGCCGGCGCGCCAGTCGGCGAGCCAGGGCAGCACCGCGAAGCCGGTCGCCGCGATGCCCAGGCCGACGCCGGCGAGCGGGCGCACGTCCGCCGGCGACGCGGCGCCGCGCGCATAGATGTCGAGCGCACCGAGAAACAGCAGCGCGCCGCCGAGCCCCGAGACGAAGCGCGCGGCGAGCCACAGGGCGAGCGCCGGAGCGAGCGCCATCGCCGCCGCGCCGCCGAGCACGAGCGCGAAGCCGAGCGGCACCGAGCCGATGCGGCCATCGCGTGCGCGGTTCGCGACCCACAGGCTGCCCGCAAGGTAGCCGGCGAAGTTGACGCCGGCGATCAGGCCCGCCTGCGCCGCGTCCAGGCCGGCCGCGGCGCGCATGCCCGGCAGGAGCGGCGTCAGCACGAAGCGCCCGACGCCCTGCGCCACCGCGGTGGCGCACAGCGCGCCGCCGAGCAGAGCCGCCGCCCCGCGCTCAGGCTTCAGGGCGCCGCCCCCGGTAGGCGCCGCGCAGCAGCGCCAGCACCCCCTGGTACTCGACCGGGCGCGGGTTGGGATACGGGCTCTCCGTGGCGATTCTCGCCGCCCGCTCGAGGTCGGCTTCCCGCATGCCGATCTCGAACAGGCGCATCCTCAATCCCAGCTTCGCCTCCAGGTCGTACAGCCCGCCCGGCGCGTCCGGCGCGCCGAGCGCGCGCGCGACGCGCGCCATCGCCTCGGGCGCCGCGTCGCGGTTGTAGCGCGCCGCGTGCGGCAGCACGATGGCGTGCGTCTCGGCGTGCGGCAGGTCGAAGCTGCCGCCGAGCGCATGGCAGAGCTTGTGATGCAGCGCCATGCCCGCCGTGCCGAGCGACACGCCCGCGAGCCATGCGCCGTAGAGGGCTTCGCTGCGCGCTCGCATGTCGGAGGGATTCTCGACGATGACGGGCAACGCGGCGGCAAGCGCGCGAACGCCTTCTTCCGCCATGAGCGACACGATCGGACTGCCGTCGTGCGCATACAGCGCCTCGACGCAGTGCGCGATCGCGTTCATGCCGCTCGCCGCGGACAGCGCCGGCGGCAGCGTGAGCGTGAGCGCCGGATCGTAGACCACGGTCTTCGGCAGCACGCGCGCGTCGCGCCCGGTGCGCTTCAGGCCGGACTCCGTGAGGCCGTAGATCGGGGTCATCTCCGAGCCCGCGTAGGTAGTCGGCACGGCGATGATCGGCAGGCTCGAGACGAGCGCGATCGCCTTGCCGAGCCCCGTGGTCGAGCCCCCGCCGACCGTCACGCAGCAGTCCGCCCCGAGCTCGCGCGCCACGCGGCGCGCGTCCTCGGCGATCTCGAGCGGCACGTGCATCGCCGCCCTGTCGTACACGCCCGCGGCGCGTTCGCCGAGCTGCGCGGCGACCGCGCGCACGCTTGCGGCCTGCTCGGGCGTCGAGAGCACGAGCGCGCGCTGCACGCCGAGCCGCTCGAGCTCCGCCGGCAGCCGCGCGATCGACCCCTCGCCGAATACGACGCGTACGGCGTAGCCGGTATGGACGAAGGGGTTCACAGCCGCTTCGCCACTTCCTCGAGCATCACCTCGGTGGCGCCCCCGCCGATCGACTGCACACGCGCGTCGCGGTACATGCGCTCGATCGCCGACTCGCGCATGTACCCGGAGCCGCCGTGGAACTGCAGGCAGTCGTACATGACCTCGTTGGTGAGCTCGCCGCAGTAGGCCTTGGCCATCGACACCTCCTTCACGCAGTCGGCGCCCTGCGCGTCGAGCCAGGCCGCGCGGTGGACGAGCTCGCGGCCCGCCTCGATGCGCGCCGCGAGCCCCGCCAGGCGCTGGCGCACGGCCTGCTTGTCCCACAGCGTGCCGCCGAACGCCTTCCTCGTCCTCGCGTACCCGAGCGTCAGCTCGAGCGCGCGCGCGCTCTCGCCCATCGCCATCGCCGCGAGCGCGATTCGCTCGTTCTGGAAGTTCCTCATGATGGCGTAGAAGCCGCGCCCTTCCTCGCCGATGAGCTCGGCCGCTGCGTCCTCGAACACGAGCTCCGCGGTGTCCGAGCAGCGCCAGCCCATCTTGTCTAGCCGGCGCCCCACCGAGAAGCCGCGCGCGCCCCTTTGCACGGCGAACATCGACACGCCCTTCGCGCCCGCGCCCGGCTCGCTCTTGGCGGCGACGAACACGAGATCCGCGAGTGCGCCGTTGGTAATGAACGTCTTCGTGCCGCGCAGCAGCCAGGCGTCGCCCTCGCGCCGCGCCGTCGTGCGGATCGCCTTCACGTCAGAGCCCGCGTCGGGCTCGGTGACCGCGACCGCGGTGATCAGATCACCCGCGACGATGCCGGGCATCCAGCGCTCGAGCTGCGCCGGCGAACCGGCGCGCGCGAGGTGCGGGGAGGCCATGTCGGTGTGCACCAGCACCGTGGCGGCGAAGCCGCCGAAGCCCGAGCGTCCCAGCTCCTCGGCGAGCAGCGCAGTGGCGAGCGCGTCCATGCCGCCACCGTGGTATTTCTCCGGGTAGCGCAGGCCGAGGAAGCCGCAGCGCCCCATCTCGCGCAACACCTCGCGCGGCACGAAGCCCTGCGCTTCCCAGGATTCCGCCCGCGGCACGACCTCCTTATCGACGAAGCGGCGCAGCGTGTCGCGCAGCAGGCGGTGAGTGTCGTCGAAATACGCCGAGGACGTGTGCATGGTCGGGGCCGTCGTGCGCCTGCTTCAGCAGGGATGCGAAATGCCGCTTCCGGGGCTTGACGCGCTCACCGGCAAGGGAGGAGCATCGCTTTCCCCGTCGACGCGCATGTCCGCCGGCGGCGTTTCGGGCAGCTTACCACCCGCCGAAAAGAAGCGGGGCTGCGGCGAGAGGAGGAACACGGAGTGGGCGTGCTTCGCGTGACGACGTGCGGCTGGCTGCTGGCGTGCATGCCGGCGCTCGCGCTGGCGCAACAGGCCTCAGACGGCGAGGCCGTAACGGTGACCGCGACGCGCAACGAGCGCCCGAACCTCGAGGTGCCGGCCTCGATCGACCGCGTTTACGGCGACGACATCCATCTCGGCCGGCAGGAGATCAACTTGTCCGAATCGCTCGGCGCGGTGCCTGGCATCGTCGCGCAGAACCGGCAGAACTACGCGCAGGACCTGCAGATTTCCTCGCGCGGCTTCGGCGCGCGCTCGACCTTCGGCATCCGCGGCCTGCGCCTGCTGGTGGACGGCATCCCGGCGAGCATGCCCGACGGCCAGGGCCAGGTGTCGCACGTCGATCTGGGCTCGACGGAGAAGATCGAGGTGCTGCGCGGCCCGTTCTCCGTGATGTACGGCAACGCCGCGGGCGGCGTGATCAACATCTTCACCCAGAGCGGCTCGAGCGCGCCGGGATTCTCGGCGAGCGCCGAGGGCGGCTCCTACGGCACCTGGCGCGCCGGCATGAAGGCGGGCGGCCGCAGCGGCGTCGACGACTGGCTGGCGAGCACCGCGCGCTTCGAGACGGACGGCTACCGCGATCACAGCAGCGCGCGGCGCGACGACGTGAACACCAAGCTGCGCTTCGGCCTCGGCACCCCGACCACGGTGACGGTGGTGGCGAACTACTTCAACAGCCCGGAGGTGCTGGATCCGCTCGGCCTCACGCGCGCGCAGGTCCAAGCCGATCCGCGCCAGGCCGGCAACAGCGCGCTCGCCTTCGATACGCGCAAGAGCGTGCTGCAGAACCAGATCGGCGGCACGCTCGAGCACCGCTTCGGCGACAACACGCTCGCCGCGACGCTATACGCCGGCGACCGGACCTTGCGCCAGTACCTGGCGATCCCGCTCGGCGCGCAGAATGCGCCGACCAGTTCGGGCGGCGTGGTCGACCTGCAGCGCAGCTTCGGCGGCGGCGGCCTGCGCCTGTCGCACGATGCCGTGCTCGCCGGGCGCCCGCTCAGCCTGAGCGTCGGTGCCGAGTACGAGCTGCAGTACGAGCACCGGCGCGGCTACGTCAACAACTTCGGCGACATGACGAACCTGAAGCGCGACGAGGACGACACGGTGGTCGGCTCGGGCGTCTACGCGCAGGCCGAGTGGCGCCCGGCGGAGAAATGGATCGCGATCGCCGGCGTGCGCGCGAACCGCGTGACCTTCGATTCGGTCGATCACTTCATCGTGCTACCGGCGAATCCGGACGACAGCGGCAACCGGGATTTCGACGCCACCACGCCGACCGCCGGGCTGCTGTACCGCATCACGCCGGCCGCCAGCGCCTACGTCAGCTACGGCCAGGGCTTCGAGACGCCCACGCTCGCCGAGATGGCGTACAAGCCGGGCGGCGGCACCGGGCTCAACTTCGGGCTCGACCCGGCCACCAGCCGTCACTGGGAGACGGGGATCAAGGCGCTGTTCGCCTCCAACTTGCAGGTCGATTTCGCGCTGTACGACATACAAACGCGGAACGAGATCGTGGTCGACACCAACGTCGGCGGGCGCGCCACCTACGTGAACGCCGGCCGCACGCACCGCTCGGGCGCCGAGCTCGGCGCGAGCGCGACCCTTCCCTACGACATCCGCGCGTCGCTCGCCTGGACGCTGCTGGAAGCCACCTTCGAGGACACGTTCACCACGCCGGCGAGCGGCACGGTCGCCGCCGGCAACGTGCTGCCCGGCGTGCCGCGCAACAGCGTGTACGGCGCGCTGCGCTGGAGCCACGTCCCGACCGGCTTCAACGTGCTGTTCGAGGCGCAGTACCGCTCGCGAATCGCCGCCGACGACGCCAACACGCAGTTCGCCGACGCGTACACGATCGCGAACCTGGCGCTCGGCTTCGCGCAGAGCGCGGGCGGCTGGCAGTTCTCGGAGTTCGCGCGCGTCGACAACATGTTCGACAAGGCCTACGTCGGCTCGGTCATCGTCAACGCATCGGGCGGGCAGTTCTTCGAGCCCGCGCCGGGCCGCAACTACATGGTCGGCGTCCAGGCGCGGCACGGCTTCTAATCTTCCACGGTTACCGGCACAGACGGGGGGCCGTGATTCCTCGTCGGGCCTTCGCACTGTCCAAGCGGTGGTTAAGACTTCTTGACCCAGGCAACGCAATAGCCCTTGGGCGATATCTCCGTGTCGCCCGGAATAATCTTGCAGCTACCAAGGGCGACTGCCGACGCGCCAGGCACAAAGAGCGCGCAATTGGCGCAATTCTTGTCGCCCTCTGGTCGGTCTTGGTACTTCAGCGAACTTCGCGTAGCGGCGTTGACTGCAGCGCCGGCCTGCCCGGACATCAGCGTGGCCGGGACGATTGCGAGGGCTGCACCGCCAATCTTCAAGAAGTGGCGACGCGTAGTTTGACGTTGATTCATTGCGTGGATCTCCCATGGTTGGAGAGTAAGCGAATCGATCCGCCGGGGCGCGTCGAAATCTACTGCGCGCGCGCCTCGCGCACTTGACCGCCTTCCTCCCACGGCGGCAGCAGTCGCGCGAGAATCCAGAGCACGACAAACGGACCGGCGAACAGCAGCAACGACGACAGTATCCCTTCGCGACCCAGAAACTGCGGCTGGAAAAAGATCAAGCCTTTCATCGTTTTCGAAAGCTCTTGTCCGCCGATGACGACGTTCCATCGCATTGCCAGCACCGCGATAATCAGTAGACTCGCGGATGCGGTGAGGAACACCACGAACGTCTTGCGCCGGGGCCGCGAGACGATCAGCGCCGTGAGGACCGCGAAAGCCGAGGCGGAGCCAACTGCCTGGATCAGGAGGCCGGGTCGCAGCGGTCCATTGATGAGTTGCATGATCGTGCCAATGCCTTCCCTGGCCCTGTAGAACATTTCGACGTACTCCAATACCTCGACCACCAAGACCACCGCCAGAAACGCCCACATGACCTTGGCGAGCGCCCTCAGGCAGTCGTCTCGAAGCTCGGTCCGTCGCAGCTTCCAGACCGCGACGTAGAGAATCGCCAGCAACGCAACACCTGAGACGATCGCGGAGAGCAGAAAGATGATCGGCATCAGGTCGGAGGACCACCACTCCCGCGATTTGAGAGAGCCGAAGATGAATCCAACGTATCCATGCAGGCCTGCAGCGGAGGGGATTCCAATGATGGCCAGCGCCCGCATCCATTTGTGGTCGTAAGCCAATGCCGCGGCCGATACGTCGTCGGAGCCCAGCGTCAGCGCGGAATACAGAAGGCGCAGCGCTCCTGACGCCGTCTTCGACCTCGCCACCATCTCGGGCCGGAATGCGAACCAAACCTCGAGGGTGAGGATGACGAGATAGAAGCCCGCGACATAGCCGAATGCAGCCATCGCAGAGCTCCAATGGGGCGTGATCACGGCATTAAAGGCCCGCTCTGGCCGTCCCAAATGGAACAGGAGGGGCGTCGGCGCGAAGAGCAGGAAGCACAAGGCTGTCAGAAGCGCGAAGCGGGCAATGGGCCGGAACTGGTGCATCCCGAACACGTGATAGAAGCTTGAAACGATGAAGGCACCGGCGACCAGGCCGGTTATGTACGGGTATATGACGATCAGCTCGCCCCAGGGGACAACGGTTTCGTTGGGATAGACATAGCCGACGTAGGGCGCAGCGTGTGCGTAGAGGCCGTGCATCACGACACCTCGCTTTCAATCCCCGCATAGAAAACGTGCGGCCCGTTTCCGGTCTCGGGCTTGAGGACCTGGACGCGATTACTGCGTATGAACTGGTTGATCTCGGATGCAGGGTCGTTCAGGTCGCCGAAGATCCTGCAATGTGTCGGGCAAACCGCGACGCATGCCGGGTCGAGCCCTTTGGTGATGCGGTGGTAGCACCACGTGCACTTGTCGGCGACTCCCTTATTGGGATCAAGGTACCTGGCGCCATACGGGCACGCCTGTATGCAGTATTGGCATCCGATGCAGTAGCTCTGGTCTATGAGCACTACCCCGTCTTTCGTTCTGAAGGTCGCGCCAGTGGGACAGACCTGGACGCAGGCCGGGTGCTCGCACTGGTTGCAGAGTTTCGGCACGAAAAACGCTTTCATGACCTCGGCGTTCTTGTACCGATTGTCAAAGCGGTAGTCCCCGTCCGACCCGGCCGCCGCGATATTTTGAGGATCGGCCTGACTGTCGATCCGTGGCCGCCTTTCGCCCTCTAGGTAGACGTAACGCTCTACCCAAGTGCGAAAATGATTGGGATCCCGCACGACGTCATTCTCGATTTTGCAGGCCACATCGCAACGCAAGCAGCCGATGCACCGGTTGACGTCCACGCCGAAGGCCCACCGGTGCTTGCTCCAGTCGTAGCCGGGGATTGCTGGAGCAGGCTGCGGACGACCATCTGCCGCCGTGGCGTCACGCGACGCGAAGTTGTGCGCCGTTACGGCTGTCGCCCCGAACGCGATCGCGCCGCCGACGATGCGCAAGAAGTCTCGACGTTCCTGCTGGCGTCTCTGACTATCCTCTTCTTCGTCCATGTCCGGATCCTCCTGACCGACGGCCCCTGGCAACGGCTCTTCTCACTTGCAGGGAGAGGCCGCGAAATACGCCGCCACGGCCGCGGCATCGACTTCATTCAAGGTCTTCACAACGCCTGTCATGATTGCGTCCTTGCGCTCACCGCTTCTGTAGGCCCGCAGCGCGTTGAGCAGATAATCCTTCGACTGTCCGGCAAGATTTGGCCATGGCGGATTGACGCTCACCCCGTTGGCGCCATGGCAGGCCGCGCACCCGGAGGCCAGCGCCTGACCGGCGGCGCTCGTCGTCTCAGTCACATTCGCCCGGGCTTTGCAGCTCATCCCAGCGAAATATGCGGCGACATCACTGATATCGGAGTCGCTTAATCCCTTCGCCAGCGCGCCCATCGTCGGGTTAACGCGCACCCCCGCGCGGTATGCCTTCAGTGCGTTGACGAGGTAGGTATCCTTCTGGCCGGCCAAATTGGGCCCCGGCAGGTTCACACTGATACCTTCGGCGCCGTGACATGCCGCGCAGGTCATCGCCTTTGCCTTTCCGGCCGCCGCATCCCCTCGTTGCGCGCTCGAAGCGGCTGAGGCGATCAGTAGTTTCGGCGAGTGCGGATTGTGGCAGGTCGCGCACTGCTGAGTACCGGCGTGGCTAGCGACCACGATTTGGCGTTGCGCCTCAGGCCTTGCCACAAGTTTTTCATGGCAACGAGTACACAACTTTGTCGTGTCCGTAGGCACCGTCAGCGCCAGGTTGTTCGGGTGATCCCGGCCGCTGGCCGAGCGTAGAAATATGCCGCGTACGTCTCGGCTTCCAGCCGGCCCATGGCAGACCTCGCATTTGACGACCTTGCCGATGTTTGCGCTGTTGTGCACGCCTTGAGACCACTGGGTGTATTGGTCCGCATGACATGTGCTGCAGTACTGCGGCGTGCTGTACTTGGGTCTATCGGAAGCAATTTCCGCTACCGCATTGCCGCGGTAATGACCGTAACGGTAAAACGAACTCGCCGTGAGAAACGCCCTGGCGGCATATGCGACACTTGCCAAGGCACCAATGACGAGGACGAGTCGAACGATGTGCTTCGGCATGGTGTGCGGCGAAATCTCCCGCTTCAATACCGGCACTTCCCGAGTCGCATTGCGCTTACGCTGGTCACTCAGATGTGAAGGAGCGATGGCCTCAAGGAAAAGAAGTAGATCCCTTTTACGAGGGGGTCGTTTGACGACAGTCAAGGTGCTCTCGAATGCGTAGCGCAAGGCAGAGAATCAATCTCATTTCTCTCTTGGCGAGTTTGGTCGGCTTCCTCAGATCTCCTATGTTCTGGGTGCCCGAGGTCCATCGGACATAACAATTCCCGCGCGTGCTGGCCCATCGCGCCATCGCTACGGGATTCGCTATGTGGTTGGACCGAAATACCGTGCTGGTCCTTCGGGCGCGGCCGGCGGCCGCTATTGACCTAGCTCAAGCACTCGGCACGAGGGAGGCATATAACCCGGCTGAATACTCTTTCTGACGCATGCGGCGGCTCGAGAGCGAATGCGACAGGATCGCATCTTGATATTGGGCCGACTGTTCGTTGTAGAGGATTGTGGAGCCATAAATGACCACCACTAGGCGTAGCGAATTCTCCATCGAAGCAATGCAGGGCAAGCTGCGGTGGGCCCCCCGCCTCGCGCTCGGGCTTCTCTTCTTTGCTGCAATCGCGCAAGCCGGCGTTGGCACGGGAAACCGTAGCGGCGAGGAGGTGGTGAATACCGTCTGTGCCGCCTGCCATGCAACCGGAAAGAACGGAGCGCCAAAAATTGGGGACACAGCGGCTTGGGCGCCGCGCGCCAAGCTGGGCCTGAGCAGTTTGACCACGCACGCTCTAAACGGGATTAGGCAAATGCCCGCGCATGGCGGGAATCCGGAGGTTGCCGACATAGAGATCGCGCGCGCGATCACGTACATGGTCAACCAGTCGGGGGGCAATTGGGTCGAGCCGATCGACGCGAGCCATCCCTTATCCGAGCGGTCGGGAGAGCAGATCGTGCGCGAGCGGTGCGTCAATTGCCATGGAGCTGGCGACAATGGCGCGCCGAAGGTTGGCGACATCGGGGACTGGAAGCCGCACCTCAAGAACGGGGTGGACTACCTCGTGCATTCAGCAGTCCATGGACACGGCGGTATGCCTCCGCGCGGCGGAATGGCCGACCTCACAGATGCTGAAGTACGCAACGCGATCATCTACATGGTCACACCGAAAAATGCACCAAGCCGCTGAACTGCGGTCGACTTGTGGCACGAGGTACTCATAGCGTGCGAGGAAAGCGCGGGGAAGACGTGACCAACTTGGCGCTGCGTGGCACGTTTTAGCGAGCGGGGGCAGGCCAAAGACCAAGAAGTTGCGAGATTTCCGGCCGCTTTCAGCCGGTCGGTGCGCCGCGCCGTGCGAGGCGCCGCGCGAACCCCGCGGCGAGCAGCGGCAGGCCAAGCCCGGCCACCGCGAACACGGGCCGCACGCCGAGCCCGTCGACGAGGCGCGAGGCGAGCCACACGCCGAGCGACTGGCCGCTGAAGAGGAAGCACGCGAACAGCGCCACCGCCGCGCCGCGCGCCTGCGGCGCCATCTGCGTCGCGTTCACCTGCAGCGTGTTGTGCAGCATGTACAG
>Ga0187775_10000353_pt1 | contig 11300 bp, 8 predicted proteins | sample 0216_BV02_MP12_1_FD_132441 | JGI IMG/M metagenome (GOLD analysis project Ga0187775, IMG submission 132441) | Tropical peat soil microbial communities from peatlands in Department of Meta, Colombia - 0216_BV02_MP12_10_MG | ecosystem: Environmental > Terrestrial > Soil > Wetlands > Peat | place... | reverse complement strand
TCTGATAAACGCCGACGAAATTGCTCCTTCGGCCGGCCACACCCCCGCAGGCGCCTCGCCAAATCGTCGCGTATGGTCAGCGATCGCCGTTCGCAACTGTGATTCGACACGTTCATAGCCTCCCGGATATTCGGGTGATTGCGGAAGGGTCAATTGGGGTTCAGCTTCGCGCGCCGTGTCGAAACGGATAAGCAGTGGTGCCAGTGGATGATAATGTGGCGTGGTCGATAGTTCCACGCGACCTGATGCAGCCAGTTTAGCGTAACGCGGAATAATGCCGCTGATTATTCCGCCGATCACCTTGAATAATTCCAGCCGGTCCCGATGGCTGAAACGCATGCCTTTGGCCATCAGCCGCGTCACCATCTCGGTGCCACGCCGCACTGTCTCTCCAGTCCAGCACAGGTGATACCAGGTAAGCAGGTCGAAATAGTACTGGTCAGAAAGATAGTGCATGGCATCCGGTCCGCGCGCTTCCAGTACGGTAAACAAGTTGTGGAGGTCTTTGTATGCAGGATAAGGCTCAATCATCCGCTCGTGATTGGCGTGGAAGCAGCGTTCCACGATGAAGGTGCGGTGTTCCTCGCTGATTGGCTTGTCATCGGGATGCGTCAACAAACGTAGCAGCGGGTCCCGCAGTTTGCCCTTTACGAACTGGTCGGTGTAATCCTCGATCTGATCGAGCAGCACCGGCGCGAAATTGACCACCACCTGAACCCCGGGATGATGCTCGAGGTGCCATGCCATGTCGCTGTAGTCTTTGATGGCGTGCAGGTAAACCCAAGGTAAACGAAATTCACCGGTCGCATAGTCACGGTAATCAGGCTGATGCAAATGCCAGAGCAACACCAGGTCGAGACGTCGCTCGGCGCGTTTCGGCCCACTCGTCACTGGTTATGGACCCGTTGCCCCAACATCTCAGGCACGATGAGCGTGATTCCTTTTTCCGTGACGTGGAAGCGCTTTCTATCTTCGACTGGATTTACTCCGGCGCTAAATCCCGGGGGAAGCTTGCAATATTTGTCGACAACCGTATGCTTTAGAACGGTACCGGCACCGACATCGACGTCCGGCAAGATCACCGAGTCCTCGATGGTGCAGTAATCGTGAACGTGAACATTGCTGAATAAGAGCGAACGCTTTACCAGGGAACCGCTAATTATGCAGCCGCCGGATACCATCGAATCAATTGCCATTCCGCGGCGCTGCGGTTCGTCAAAAACGAATTTGGCTGGCGGCAGTTGTTCCTGGTAGGTCCAAATCGGCCAGTCCTTATCATATAGGTTGAGATCGGGAATTACTCGTGTCAAAGCGATGTTTGCTTCCCAATAGGCATCGACTGTTCCGACATCACGCCAGTACGGTACGCCCTCAATGATGTTAACACAGCTGTCGCCGAAACGGTGTGCGTAGGCCGCGCCGCCTTCCATCACGATTCGGGGAATAATATCTCTGCCAAAGTCGTGGCTCGAATGGCTATTTTCAGCATCGCGAACCAACTGTTCGTAAAGGAACTGTGCATCGAACGCATAGATTCCCATGCTGACCAACACCCGGTCCGGTTGACCCGGAATCGACTTCGGTTGTTCCGGTTTCTCCTCGAAACCGATGATGCGCCCATCGGGTTCTACCTGCATTACGCCAAAATGCTTTGCCTCGCTGATCGGCATATCAATACAGGAGACGGTCAGTTTCGATGACTTGGTAACATGGTCCAAAAGCATTTTGCTGTAATCCATTTTGTAAACATGATCGCCTGCCAAAACCAGAACAAATTCTGGCTCGTGGCGCCGCAAGATATCGAGGTTCTGGTACACCGCGTCGGCAGTACCCTGGTACCAGCTGCTCGTGACGCGCTGCTGAGCCGGTAGCAGCTCAACAAATTCCCCCATGCGGGCATCCAATACGCTCCAGCCGTGCTGGATATGCCGTATCAGACTTTGTGCCTTATATTGCGTGCAGATGCCGATGCGCCGGACTCCGGAGTTTACGCAATTGGAAAGTGCAAAGTCGATGATGCGAAATTTCCCGGCGAACGGGACCGAAGGCTTGGCTCGCCAATCCGTAAGTTGACCCAACCGGCTCCCGCGTCCGCCCGCAAGCACGATGGCCATGGCATTCTTGGTCAGCTGTCCGACAAACCGCGCATCAAGCTTGTCCTTTACCGAACGGAAATCGCTGTGAACGGAATTCGCAATGGGATCCACGATCTGCTCGCTGGTGAATGTCTAATTTTCGGTTCCCGGCATGCGTACCGACTTCCAAGCAGGCCGGCCGGCGGTCTGGGCGGACGTCGGCAATCTACTTAGTCAGAGAGCGTTTTCTCTCGCAGCTTCGGACTACGAGGCAGGCGCGCAGCTGATAAGCATAGCCCGAATTATTGACCTAGTTGTCGCAGAATATCAGCCTCGGCCTCGAGCCAGTCTTCTAATTCACCACCCGGGGCGAAGCCGCGCTTTTCAGCGCGAAAATACGCAGCCTGCGCAATCCACTTGTAACGCTCGTCCGGAGCTATCTTTGTGAGTCCTGAAATTTTTGCGTTAACCTTGCCGCGCTCCTGCTGGCTGGACTTCGTCAGTTCTTTTATTCTTTGTGTAATGCCTCTAGCGCGTTGCGGCTTGCGGCTTTCGGTTTGCTGGGTCTTCATGTACGTAAGCCTCCTTTATGGAACTAGTATAAATGAGAACTATGTCAAAACAATTATAAATTTTTATTTTGCGAATGCTTTGATTTAAGTCAAGAAATCGCGTCGGCGGGCACGCGCGGCGTGATGCGCTTCACTCATTCGCCAGCAGGGCGGCACCAAGTAGCCCCAACCGTGCGTTGGTCACTACATGCACCGGAATTTTTTCAACGACAGCCGAATGCCTTCCTTTGGCGTTGAACGCCGCGCAAAATTTCCCTTGCTTGAGTCGCGGAAGGATTTTCGGCGCAATTCCGCCAGCGATGTAGACGCCCCCCCGTGCCATCACTGCTAACGCGTGATCGCCTGCGAGCGCTCCGAAACAGGCTATGAACAGATCTAACGCACGCAAGCACATTGGATCACCGAGATTGAGCGCGGCCTCGGTAATTGCCGCCGCACCCTCATCGGCGGGCATGGCGGTGGCACGCCTTGGCGCTTTATTCTCGCGGCGACAAAGAAATTCATAAATACGCACCAATCCGGGACCGGAAATCACGTTTTCTGCACTGACGCGCTCCTGGCGTGAATATAAGTCCCTAAGAAGATCGAGTGCTTCGGGCGTCGCGGGCGCAAAAGCAGCGTGTCCTCCCTCGCCGGCAATGACCAGGTATCCTGTCCCTGCTTGCACTAAATAAGCCACACCGAGCCCGGTTCCGGGGCCCAGTACCACGCGCGGTCCTCCGGCGACCGGTTCGCCCGATTGCAGCGTGACTAGATCGCTCGAGGGCCCAAGCAACTCGATGCCTTTGGCTGCTGCGGCGAAATCATTCACCACTTTGACACTGGTAATCCCAAAACGTTTTGCGATTGCTGCGCCATCGATTGACCAGGGCAGGTTGGTCAGCTCCGCGCGATTTTCGAATACGGGTCCCGCGACGCCGAAGCACGCACCTTTAATCCTCGGTGGCGAGTGCCCTTCCTCAGTCCATTCGGAAAAGAACTTATTCAAAACGCTGAAGAAATCCGCGTGCTGGGCACCGAAGTAGCGAGCACTGAATAGGGTGACCCAGCTGCTATTTCGCAGCGACCCAATTTCGAGCAGTGTCTTTGTTCCCCCAACATCGCCGGCGAGAAACAGATCTCGACCAAGCGATGACCCTTGCAAGGGCGCGTGGCGGTCCGGCTGCGCGCGCGAAGTTGCCCTGCGGCTACCCGAAGTTCTTTGTGGCACTGCATTCTGATAGGCAGCTACCATAATTGTGCTTTTGCCGGTCGAAAAAGAATCCAATAGTGCAAAAGTATTTTTTATATTTTAGTATTCTGCGACCAAAGCGCTCTGCCGAGGATTGGCACCAAACAAACTAGAGCCCCTTTCTTGAACACGAATTCATCGACAATCCGAGTCCTGTTTGCCTCGCCGGAATGTGCGCCGATGGCCAAGACCGGCGGGCTCGGCGATGTCTGCGCAGGGCTGCCCGCTGCGCTCCGAGAACTGGGCGTCGATGCGCGTGTTCTCCTGCCCGGCTATCCCAGTGTTCTGGCAATCGCCGGCAACCGGCAGGAACTCGCGCGTTTGACACCGTTCGACGCGCCGTTCGAAGCGCGCCTGCTTGCGGGCCAACTGCCGAACGGCGTTCCTCTGATCACCGTGGACAGTCCGCGACTTTATGCTCGCGCCGGCGGCCCATACCAAAATGAGGCCGGCGAAGATTGGCCAGATAATGGCTGGCGTTTCGGGATGCTTTCGAAGGTGGCAGCAATACTAGGTAGTGAAGGTAGCCCGCTCGACTGGCGCCCGCATATTGTCCATTGCAACGATTGGCCAGTAGCGCTTGCCCCGGCGTATTTACACTATACTCCGCGAGCGCGTGCTGCGGCAGTCATGACCGTCCATAATCTGGCGTTTCAGGGTATCTTCGAGCCCGGGCTGGTGGCAGCGCTCGGCCTTCCACAAAGCAGTTTCGCCATGGATGGTCTGGAATTCCACGGGCGCATGTCGTTTCTTAAAGCCGGTCTGCTCTATGCCGACGCGATCACCACGGTCAGTCCGACCTATGCTCGCGAGATCCAATCCGAGCCGCTCGGATTCGGCATGCAAGGACTGCTTCACCAGCGCAGCCATGTGCTAACCGGAATCCTAAATGGTATAGATACCGCAGCATGGAATCCGGAAACCGATCCGCTGATCGTGCAGAATTACAATGCGGACTCTCTTGACAGCAAGTTCGTCAACAAGCTTGAGCTACAACGTCGCATGCAACTGACTGTCGATCCAGAGATTCCGTTGCTGGGGGTGGTAAATCGTTTTACCCAGCAAAAGGGGACCGATGTGTTGGTTGAGGCAGCATCGCAGCTTGTCGAGCAGCCGGCGCAGTTGGTCGCTCTCGGCGCTGGCCAGCGCGAGCTGGAAGATGCGTTACGCAGGCTCGCCTCGCGCCACGTCGGGCAAATCGCCATTGCGGTCGGCTTCAACGAGGGCCTCGCGCATCTGATCGAGGCCGGCGCGGATATATTTCTCATGCCGTCGCGATTTGAACCGTGCGGTTTGAACCAAATGTACAGTCAGCGTTACGGGACACCGCCAGTTGCGCGCGCCACCGGCGGCCTCGTCGATACGATTGTTGATTGTAATCCCGAAACAATCGCTAACCGAAGTGCAACGGGTTTCCTGTTCGATCACTTGAGCGCGCCGGCTTTGCTCGCAGCCGTGCAGCGCGCCATCACCGTGTTTCGCGATCGCGGTAGCTGGAGAGCGTTGCAACAAAATGGCATGGCGCGGCATTTCGGTTGGGACATCGCCGCTCGGCACTACGCTGAGATATACGCGCGGCTGACCGGCCAGGATTCAAACGCGAATCCGGCTTAGACCCAAATCATCAGTCCCAGCTCGAAGCGGTGGCTCAGCAAGGGGTGATGCGCGTATGCGCGAATACGGTATTCGAGTTTGCCGCATAAATCCGGAACAAGTTTCAATATATATTGATGCTCACCGGAAGTGTTGACCCTGCCTTCGTCAGCAAACTCATGCCGCGTAAAGGTACGTTTGTCGTCAACTTCCTTCGCGGGACCGTACAGCAGGAGCTCGACGGTGATATCCTCGGGCTTTAGCCCATTCAGCCGCACCCCAACCTCGAAACTTACCTCGTCCCCGAAGAAAATGTTTTTTATCGGTACGTCGAGTCGCCGCAATGAAACGCCAGACCAAGCTTCGCGGACTCGCTGCTTCCATGCCGCGATCGTGCGCGCGGGCTCGAAATGATTAATCGAGTAGCGTTCGAAGTTTCGTGAAGCAGGAACATAGAATTTGGACACATATTCTTCCACCATGCGATTGGTGTTGAAGCGCGGAAGCAAGCTTGCAATCGAACGCTTCGCCATCTTGATCCATTCCGAGGAAAAACCTTGCTTGCCGCGGTCGTAATACACCGGGATAACACGGTCTTGCAATAATTCGTACAGCGAGCGGCTCTCCTCGCGGTTTCGGTGTTGCTCATCGAGCGCTTCCGATGCCGGCTTGATCGCCCAGCCGTTATCCCCTTGATAACCTTCATCCCACCAGCCGTCCAGCACCGAAAGATTGATCACCCCATTAATGCCCGCTTTCATCCCGGAGCTTCCCGATGCTTCCCTCGGATACACCGGATTGTTAAGCCAGACATCGACTCCGGAGACGAGTCGCCGAGCCAAGTGCAAATCGTAGCCTTCGACAAATAAGATCTTGCCCTCGAATTCTGGCATGGAAGCAACTTGGATCACGCGCCGGATCAGTTCTTGCCCCGGCTCATCAGCTGGGTGCGCCTTGCCGGCGAAGACGAATAACACCGGGCGTTGCAGATCGCGCACGATTTCTTGCAGCCATTCGAGATTTTCAAACAGGAGCGTGGCACGCTTATAGGTTGCAAAGCGCCGCCCGAATCCTACGGTCAGCGCGTTTGGGCTGGCCGGATCAGCCAGCTTGAGCAGCCGGTCAAGGTGCGCTTCGCTGCCGCGGTTGCGAAAATGCTGGGTTCTGACCAAATGGCGAACCAAATGCAGCATCTGCGTCTTGAGCTGTTGGTGCACACTCCAGAAAATTTGCTCCGGAACCTTGGCGATGCGTTCTAGGGCGGTGGGGTCGCCAATGTTCCGGCTCCAGTTATCCCCCAGAAAGCGATCGAAAAGGTCAGCCCATTCTGGCGCAAGGAAGGTTGCAACATGCACGCCGTTAGTCACATAGCTGACCGGATTTTCCTCGGGTGGTATTTGCGGCCATAGATTTCTTAAGACGCGAGCCGACACCCCGCCGTGAATGCGGCTTACGCCATTTTGAAAGCGCGATCCGCGCACGGCAAGCGCGGTCATGCTGAACTCGCCATTTCCCGGAGTTTGCCCAAGTCCGAGCAGTTGTGCGCTGCTCAAACCCAAATCGCGGCAAAACCGTTCGAAGTAATGCAGGATTGCCTGCTCGGAAAAATGATCGTGTCCTGCGGCAACTACCGTGTGCGTCGTGAACAAGGTGTTCACCGCGACGGCTTCCAGTGCGCTTGCTATATCGAGGCCCTCGCGGATCAAATTACGCACGCGCTCAAGAACCAAAAACGCCGAGTGACCTTCATTGATATGCCAGACCGTTGGCTTGATATTCAGCGCCTGCAGCGCACGCACACCGCCGACGCCAAGGACAATCTCCTGCTCGAGTCGGGTGTTATGGTCCCCGCCGTAAAGTCGGTGGGTAATGTCGCGATCTTCCGGACGGTTGGCTTCGAGGTCCGTATCGAGAAGAAAAAGATTGACGCGCCCGACCTGCGCTCGCCACACTTTGGCCGCGACATCTCGCGCAGCAATCTCGACATTGACGTGAATTTCGCTGCCGTCTTCGCGCAGCGCCGGCTCAACCGGCAGATCACCGAAGTCCGAGTCAGTGTAGGCAGCGTGCTGGTTGCCCTCGCCGTCCACGCGCTGCTGGAAATAGCCTTGCCGGTATAGAAGACCCACCGCGACGAACGGAATCTGCAAATCACTCGCCGCCTTGCAATGATCGCCGGCCAAAATACCGAGACCTCCAGAGTAAATCGGCAAACTTTCTTGGAATCCGAATTCTGCGCAGAAATAAGCAACTAAGTCTTTCTCGGGCAGCAACCCTTTGCCGGTAGCGCGTATCGGCTCGTTGCGGTAATTGTCAAACGCCGCAAGGACACGCTCGAAATCATGCATAAACAGCGGGTCGGAAGCCGCGTTAAGCAACCGCTGCTGATCAATATATTTGAGAAATGCCTTTGGGCTGTGCCGCAAACTGTCCCACAAAGCCGGGTGCAGACGTGCGAACAGCGTCCGCGTCGCGCGGTCCCAGCTGTACCAGAGATTGTTGGCGAGCTCTTCGAGACGTGACAGCTGTGGTGGTATTCTGGGATTGACCCCAAGCGAAAAGGTGGTGCCCGGTACTGGCTGCATAGAGTTTTTAAAGTGCCGCAGTCAAGCGGCCGTGGGATCCTTCTCGATTTGCATCAGTGGCTTATTTTAACCTAAATTAAAACACCGCAAAGAGCATTCCGGCCAAATGAACATCGCCTCGGTTAGCCACCATGCTGCGCTGCCCTTGAAGCAGGAGATGCATCCTAGGGCGAAATTCTCTGGGAAGCACGGTCCATTTGATCTGTGTCAAATACCGCGTGAACCAGGCAGCTATCATACGTCGAATGAAAGATAACTCGTTTTTTCCGCACATGTCTGTCGCTTTCGCGGACCGGGACGATGCTGCCAAACGTCTCGCGCTAGCACTCGATTCGTATCGCGGGAGCAATCCGCTGGTGCTCGCCATTCCCCGCGGAGCGGTTCCGATGGGACGAGTAATTGCAGATGAGCTTGACGGCGAGCTCGATGTTTTGCTGGTGCGCAAGCTCCGTTCGCCTTATTCTCCCGAATTGGCGATCGGCGCACTCGACGAAACCGGGTGGACGTACATTGCGCCACACGCACGCGAAGTTGGTGCGACAACCGAATATATCGAGCGCGAAAAGCAGATGCAGTTCACCCTCCTTAGGCAGCGTCGCGCGCTCTACACGCCAGGACGCTCTCCACTCGATGCGAAGGGAAAGATCGTGATCGTTGTGGATGACGGATTGGCCACTGGTGCAACCATGGTTGCCGCGCTCCACGCGGTGGGCACCAAGGCTCCGGCGAAATTGGTCTGTGCCGTACCCGTTGCGTCATCCCGAAGTCTCGAATTGGTCCGTGGCTATTGTGACGAAGTCATATGCTTGAAAATACCAGAGGACTTCTACGCGGTCGCCCAGTTCTACGCCTCATTTCCGCAGGTCGAGGACCACGAGGTAGTCGCGCTTCTGAAAGCGCGCCAGCGTAAGCGCGAGGTCCAGCATGAGTAATTCGCCACATACCGTGGGATTGCGCAGCAGCCTTAGCGAGCTGATTACGGTTTCCTCAGGAAAAGTGTACCTCGAGGGAATGCTTGAGTTGCCCGAGAATCCTCGAGGAATCGTTTTATTTGCTCACGGCAGCGGCAGCAGCAGGTTGAGCCCGCGCAACAATTTTGTAGCGCGGGAATTGCGCGCGGCCAAGCTTGGCACTTTGCTAATCGATCTTCTCACGCGCGAGGAAGATCAAACGTATGAAACACGTTTCGATATTAGCCTGCTCACAGATCGCCTTGCGGATGCGGCGCAATGGCTGAGGGGCTATCCCGCAACGAAGAACTTGGCACTTGGTTTGTTTGGCGCGAGCACTGGTGCTGCGGCGGCACTGCGGGTTGCAGCAGATTTCCCGAAGCAGATTGCCGCCGTCGTTTCGCGCGGTGGGCGCCCGGACTTAACCGGAAATGAGCGGCTTGCACGGGTCGCCGCTCCGACGCTTTTAATCGTGGGCGGACACGATTTTGGCGTAATTGATCTCAACCAAGAAACCTACGACAAACTTAAATGCGAAAAGGAGCTGACAATCGTTCCCGGGGCAACGCATCTGTTTGAAGAACCAGGTGCACTGGAGAAAGTTGCGTCCATTGCGGCGAGTTGGTTTGCTCAGCACCTCGATTAGTCAACTTCGAAAAATCAAGGAAAGCGCTTGCCTTCGGTAGAATATTGGGATCGTCACTGCGATCGCCTTCACCTGCGGATTCGCCTATGATCAGGTATCGGATAGTCTGCTTGGGAAAATCGTAGATTTGGCTAGTCCCGGGATCTGTTACACATCTGCGTGGGAGACCGACAGCCACGCCGTTATTGACGATCGCACCAGCGTCGAGGCTGTGACCGATGCAATTCAGCGCTTCGTAAACTATCCGCGGCACGTCGATTCCAAGCGATTGCCAACCGATAATAATTGGATTGAACACGGGGCCGAGAAAATTGGGCGACAGAAGCAGCAATGGAGGCGGCGTTGCTGAAGTTACCGTCATCACGCCATTTACATAGTTGATATTGTAATTGCTTGGGCTAAATGTTCCTCCGGTTGCCGCGCTCGGCACGATTGGATAGGTCCCTGCCGGGGCAGGAGCCGGCGCACCCGCACTGGTCAACGTGACGCTGCCAATTGTCTCGCCGAATTGCAGCCCCGTCGCAGTAAATTCGCTTCCAGTAAAGACAAAAGTGTTGCCCACAGGCTTGCTCTCATTGTCTGCTTTCACGGTAAGTGACGCAGGAGTAATATCGAGCACGCTTGAACCGGGATTGAAGTTAGCTCCCGCGTAGTTGCCGGCGGAACTGCCGCCGAGCGGATTCAGCACGCCGCCAGTGTAATTGTAACTTCCAACATTCTCACCGGCGTTGCGCGTGATACTTAATAGTGTCGCTGACAACTTTCCTGCCGTGGTATCGTTAATGGCCGTAACATTTCCGTTCCAGTCGGTCACGTTCCCATTTACCTGTCCGCTTAGGATCACGGGTATAGTCGCTGCCAGCGGGTCGCTCGCGCCATAGACTTTCGTTTGGTTCGCGATCGTTGCCGTCAAGGGGGGTGCCTGTAATATGCTAAGCGTGGGGCTGTTGCTGCCGTCAAACACTGGCAGACTGTAGTTCGCGCTCGCTGCAGTAAAGCTGCCAGCGGTCACAGGGTAGCTGCCAACGTTTTCTCCGACCGCGCGCGAAAGGCTGGTCACCGTGCTCGTCAACGCGCTGTCGTTCACAACCACATTGCCGTTCCAGGTGGACACCGTGCGGTTGATCAAACCATTGAGCGTCACCCCGATTGTGTTGAGCGCCGGATCGTTATTTCCGTAGATCTTGGTCTCGTTCGGGTTTGCCAGACGAGCCGACAGCGGCGCCTGAGTGATCGTTAAGGTACTCGCCGGCGTCGCCAGATTTACAACACCACTATAGTTGCCCGCCGAGCTACCGCCCAGGGCGTTAAACGTCGCGGTGTTAATCGAATAGCTCCCGACGTTCTCCCCGCCGGCACGATTGGTAATCGTCGCCACCGTCGTTGACAGCTTGCCCGGTACCGAGTCGTCAATCGCTGCGGTCCCATTCCACGTATTCACCGCCGGATTGACCACCATTCCACTGAGCACTACCGGCAAGCCCCCCGCTGTTGGATCATCTTGTCCGTAGACCTTTGTCGCGCTAATAGTGCCAATCAGCGCACCGGCCGGCGTGATGTCGAGCTGCGGCGTGTTGGAATTGTCGAAGCTCTTGGTGTAGTTGCCGTTGCTCGCCGATAAGCTCACCGCACCGTTGGTGATGTTGTA
>Ga0187775_10000352_pt1 | contig 11308 bp, 11 predicted proteins | sample 0216_BV02_MP12_1_FD_132441 | JGI IMG/M metagenome (GOLD analysis project Ga0187775, IMG submission 132441) | Tropical peat soil microbial communities from peatlands in Department of Meta, Colombia - 0216_BV02_MP12_10_MG | ecosystem: Environmental > Terrestrial > Soil > Wetlands > Peat | place... | reverse complement strand
TAGGTTAAGCATGAATCGTTCCAGCTTGCCTTTACGGGCTATATGGGCGCAAGGCGCGGATTTTCAAGAGGTTAAAAAGAGTTGCTAGAATGGCCTCTGTAGAGGAGGCTTGCATGCAGCGTAAAAGCGTCAGCTCAAGCACGATTCGTTCGGTGGGTTACGAGCCCGGGAGCCAAACCCTCGAAATCGAGTTCACCAGCGGGAGCATTTATCAATATTCAAGGGTATCGCCGGAGATCTACCGCAAGCTGATGGCTGCCCCGACCATAGGAAGCTTCTTCAAGGACAACATCGAGGAAGAGTTCAGCGCCAAGCGGATTCGCTAGCGGGGTATTCCTCATCAAATCGAAGGCATCGCAGGCGATTGGCGGCGCCTGCCTTTAGCTTTCGGGAGCATAGAGCCTCGGGAGGTGGGGCAGCCCGGGAGTGCCGCATATTCGATTTTTGACCCAGATCAATACGAGCCCCTCGTTGGCAGCCAATAATCTCTCAGAAGCGGCTTAAAAGTGACCAGCAGATGAAGGAGGAGAGTCATGAATACTCTTTGGATCGTCGTCATCAGTGTACTAACGATTTATCTGGCGTACAACATGTACGGCAAACGCATCGACCGGAACGTCGTCCAGTCCGATGCCAAGCGGGCTACACCGGCCCGGATGTACATGGACGGCGTGGACTTCATGCCGACCAGCCGCAACGTGCTCTTCGGGTACCACTTCAAGGCGATTGCAGCGGCGGGGCCCATCGTGGGCCCGATCACCGCAGCAAATCTCTGGGGTTGGGCGCCCTCGCTGGCGTGGTTAATCCTTGGTGTCAGTTTTATCGGCTGGGCGAGCGACTACTCAGCCATCATGGTCGCGGTGCGAAATGATGGAAACAGCCTGTCGGCAATCTCCCACAAACTCATCGCGCCCCGCACTCGCACCATCCTTTTCGTATTCATCTTCTTCTACCTGATGCTGCTGGCCGGCGCGTTTGTCGGGATTCTCGCGGCGATTTTGTCCGCGCGCCCTGACGTTCCGTTCGGCATCATCATGCTTGCCCTGATGGGACTGCTCGCGGGCCAAATGATGTACCGCTGGAAGATGGGAATCATGGGAGTCACTTTCCTGGTCGTTGCCCTCACGATTGGCGGAATGGCCGCCGGACCGTGGGGCCAACACCGCGACGAGAAGGGGGCCTTGATCAATGGCCCGGTGGCGGCCGCGGTGGCACAAGTGAACAACATGGTGGACGGTATTACTAATGACCAACCGCTTTTCTCGGTGGGGGACCCGACGATGGCCGATCCGAGAATCCCTGCGCCGGGCAAGGACGGCGTGCGGCCAACTACGCGCGCCTATGATTCGGCCACCGGCGAGTTGAAGACGCTGCCCAATTACCTCTTGTGGATGTTGTTCCTTTTCGTGTTTAGCTACCTTGGGGCGAATCTGCCGATCTGGCGATTTGCGCAGCCGGTAAATTATATCGGCTTCTGGATAACACTGATCACCATTCTCTTGAGCGCATTTGGAATGGTTGTCGCTCCGCTTTTCGATGTGAAGGACGCGGCGGGCAACCTCATCGGCGCTTTCGCGCTGCCCGCCCTCAAGGATCTCGGCTTCGAGATGCACGCGGGCAAGGCCTGGCAGCCGCTGTGGCCGATGCTTTTCGTAACCATCGCTTGCGGCGCCATCTCTGGCTGGCACGCGCTAGTTGGTTCGGTGGGTACTGCGCGGCAGCTCGAATATGAAACAGACGGCCTGCCCGTAGGCGGGGGTGCAATGTTCGGGGAGAACGCCTTGGCGCTGCTCTCGCTCACCGCTGTTTCCATCGCCGGTGTCGGCGGCGGGGGCGGGCGGTTTGCGATCGGGGTCGGAAAGCTCGTGTACGCTGGAACATTCGGAGTCATTCCCGAGATATTCGGCACTGCGCTCGGGTTCGGCACTTTCGTGATGATCGTGCTCACAGTTACCCAGCTGGTGTTTCGCGTGATGCGCGTTACTCTCACCGAGTGGGTGGGCGATACCATCCCGCCTGTGCGGAACATGCATGTATCAAGCGTGATCTCAATGCTCCTCACGCTGGCGCTCGTGCTTACGGGAACATGGGTCTATCTCTGGCAAATGTTCGGTGCGTCGAACCAGCTGATGGCGGCATTGGGAATGCTGGTGGTGGCGGTGTGGCTCAAGTCGGAGAAACGCGACCCGAGCTATGTTTTGTTCCCGATGATCTTCATGTACGTGACCACGCTTGCGGCAACCATTGTCACGGCACGGAATCTTTATGTAACGATCGCGGCGAATCCGAAGATGACCTTGCTGCCTGTAACGGGCGCGTGGGTCATGATCGCGGTTTCCGCGCTCTTGTTCATAGCCGCCGTCCTGATTGGATGGGACGGCTACAAGGCTTATCTGCGTCACGGCGCGACTCCCTCGGCCCCGGCCCCGCATGCGGCCGCTGCGCCGCGCACAGGTTAGGCGGGCCGATCCGTGTCAGGCGAGAGCACTTTCGGCAATGAAGCGCACGGCATCGAAGAATTCGCGCGAGGACTGTTGCAGATCGGGAAGGCTAACATGAAGCTGAAAGTTGGGCTCGCTTCGGCGCACCGACAAGCGCTCAACGGCCAGCCCGGCGCGGTTGGCGACCTCGAGCAAAGTGTCGGCGAGTTTGAGGGCAGCAGGGCCGGAGTGATGGACGGCAATACCACCGGGGATGGTCGGCTGGCGCATCGGCCACTCGCGGGGAACACGAGGGAGCGCATCGCGACCGGACCAGCTGGCGGGATTGAGCGCTTCGAATTCGAGGGAAAGGGTTCGGCGCAACGCACCGCGGATGATGAGCGTGTCACGGCGACCGCGCAAGCGACTGAGCGGCCACCACGGCACATCCCGCGGCTCGAGGAATACGAGCACTGTCACGCGTGCGAAAGGGGCCTTGCCCTCATCTATCACCATCTGTACGGCAGTCGAGCCCAACCAACGAACGGTAGTGCGTTCGCCGAGAACCGGCAAGCCGCCCTGCATCCAGCGCATGAGGGCATGTCCTTTGCGGACGTTCCAGATCGTGCCGGCAGCAAACCAGGCGACAGCCCCGACCGCGGCAATACCGACGAGCTCCATCATCGCGGGCGGGATAATAGCACGCCCGCCGCTCGCGGGTGGAGGCAGACGCTGCGCGAGTTCTTCTACGGTTTGTTCGGCTTTGAGATTGCGCAGCAGGCGCTGGAAATCCGCGCCTCGATGGAGACGCTGTTCATGTTAGGCGTGTTCGGCGAAATGCTCGGCGTACCGATTCTGCCGCCGTATTACGGGTTGCGGCTTCTGCCCTACGTGGTGCCGCAAATCGAAACTTGGAAGCGCCGCGTCCTGCGCGAGCGCGAACTGGGCAGCGACCACGAACATCATTTACACGGACTATAAAAGGAGATTGCAATGATAGAGCAAGAAAAAATGGGAGCGCTGAAAAGATTATGGCAGAACCTGCGCGACACCATATATGGCATGGCGGCCCACGATATGAGCCGCGCTGCCCTGCGAACGCGCGCCTCGATGGAGCATCTATTTATTTTGATCACCATGGGCGACCTGCTTGGCATTCCGATTCTGCCGCCCTATTACAGCCTGCGGCTTTTGCCTTACGTCGTGCCGCAAATCGCAACCTGGAAGCGGCGTATGCTACGCGAAAAAGACGTCGCTGACGCGATGTTTGGATAAGCGATGGCACTTAAAGACGTCTTCCTCCAGCACCCCGAGCGCCGTTACATCATGTTTGGCGGAAAAGGCGGGCTAGGCAAAACCACTTTCTCAGCGGCTGCGGCGTACTGGCTCGCGAGTCAGGGCAAAAAGGTGCTGGTGTTTTCGGTCGACCCCCAGGCGTCACTCACCGACATTTTCAAACGCGATATCTTTGGCAAAGGGCCGGTGCCGATCATCAACAACCTCTGGGCGCAGGAGATCGATGCCGACAGCCATATCCATGCCTACCAGCAAGAGATTCGCCAGAAAATACTGGACATGTACGGATTGCAAGCTGTTCCAGAGGAGATTGAGCACTACATCCAGGCAGCGAGCGCAGAGCCGGCGATGGAGGAAAGCGCAATTTTCGATGCTGTGGTCGACGTGGTCATGAAAGGCGACTACGACTATTACATCTACGATCTTGTCCCGCTCGGTCATGCGCTTTACTACCTGTCAATGGCCAAGGTCTATGACGAGTGGATCAACAAGGTCACCAAGCTGCGGGAGGAAATGCGCGAGTACGAGGAAATGGTGAGCAGGCTCAGGCGCGAAAAGCAGACCGAGCAGGACCAAATCCTCCAGGAGCTGCTCTACATCAAGAACCGCATCAACACTTCAGCCGGGATACTTACAGACAAAACCAAGACCGGTTTCTTCTTCGTGGTTGTGCCCGAAGCCATGATCATCGACGACACGCAGAAAGCAGCGCAAATGTTCGCTCAGTTCGACGTTCCGATCGCCGGCTACGTGGTGAACCGGGTCATTCCGCACGAATTGCTCCAGCAGAACATTCCGGAGTATCTGCGCCGCCGCATCGCCATGCAGGACGAGCACATGGGCCACCTGAAGAGCGCCTTCGGCGACAAGGTGATGGCGCTGGTGCCAGAGATGGAGCGCGACATCACCGGGCTGCCGATGATCGAAAAGCTGGCCAACATCATGTTTGCGTAGCGGAGATTTGCGATGCCAGAAATCACTCTACCGATGGGCGGGTACCTAAGGGAGCACCCGACGCTGAAGTTTTTTTTCTTTGGGGGCAAGGGCGGCGTGGGCAAGACGGTCTTTGCTGCCGCTGCTGCCATCGGGCTTGCCCGCCAGGGACGGCGGACCCTGCTCGTGTCCACCAATCCCGTGCACAGCCTTACCGGCCTGTTCAGCCGCGATATGCTTGGCAAGCATGTCCCCATCGAGGGCGTGCCGAACCTCTGGGCCAACGAGATCGACACACGCCAGAGCATCGAGCGCAGCAAAGTGGAGATCCGGGAAAAAATCCGCTGGTTCCTTAAATTTGCAGACATCACTACCAAGGCCGATGACTTCGTCGAGTCGGCGACCATGAACCCGGCGTTCGAAGAGTCGGCGATGTTCGAGAACATGATCGATCTCATGTTCAAGAACGAGTACGACGTTTATGTTTTCGACACTGCGCCCACCGCCAATGCGCGGCGCCTGCTCGGCATGTCGAAGGTCTACTCGCTGTGGGTCAACAAGATGCTGAAGAGCCGCGAGGAAGCGCGCACGCTGCGGGAGATGCTCTCGTTCACCAAAAAGAAGGAAGCGGACCCGCTGATGGACTACCTCGTTTCATTCCGCGACCGGATGGCGCATGCACGGGTTCTTCTCACTGACCCGAAGCTCACTGCTTTTTTTTTCGTGACGCTGCCGGAAGCGCTACCTATTGCGGTCGTCACACGCTTCATACAGTGGTTCAAGGATTTCGGGATTCCAGTGGGCGGCGTGCTGGTCAACATGGTCATCGACCGCGCTTCAGTCGGTCCTGACGCAGCCGAATTCGTCAAGAACCGCGTCGCCATGCAGCAGGATCATATGCAAACGATCTGGCGGGAGTTCGATGGCAGTGTCCGCGCCATTGTGCCCTTGTTCGAGACCGAGGTCCGCGGCGTGCCGATGCTCCAGCGCCTGTGCGATGCCATTTTTGCGGCCGACGGCGCAAGGCCTGCTTCCAGCGTAGCAGCCGGCGAGCCCCGCCAAGCCGGAGCGCAAACCTGATTTTTGCAGACGCAGCGAGCTACTCGCCTACGCAATTCGCAGAGGATTTAATCCACCGTTTCCCGGTGTGTCGCGATGAACTTAGGCTTGTTGTGACTGTTGAAGCGCCTGGTCGATGTCCCAAAGAATGTCGTCAATTTCCTCCAGCCCGACTGAAATGCGCACCATGTCGGGCGTGACGCCGGCCTTGATTTGCTCGTCTTCGGAAAGCTGGCGGTGAGTGGTGGAGGCAGGGTGAATCACCAAAGTCTTGGCGTCACCGACATTGGCAAGGTGGCTTAGAAACTGCACAGCCTCGATGAATTTCACCCCGGCAGGCTCGCCGCCTTTGATGCCGAAAGCGAGTATGCCGCTCGCGCCTTTCGGCAAATATTTTTTTACCAGGCCGTAGTATTTGTTGTCAGGCAGCCCGGGGTAATTCACCCAGGAAACCAGCGGGTGATCTTGCAGGAACTTTGCAACCGCCAGCGCGTTTTCGCAATGACGTTCCATCCGGATATGCAAGGTTTCCAGTCCCTGCAAGAGTAGAAAAGCGTTGAAGGGAGAAAGAGCGGGACCAAAGGTGCGCAGCGTTTCCATGCGCGCCTTCATGGTGTAGCCGAAATCGCCAAATGTTTCGTGAAAGCGCACTCCGTGATAGCCGCGCGAAGGCTCCATCATTCCCGGAAAATTGCCGTTGTCCCAGGGAAATTTACCGGATTCGACGATCACTCCTCCCATGGTGGTGCCGTGCCCGCCGATGTATTTGGTGGCGGAATGCACGACGATATCGGCGCCGTGCTCCATCGGGCGGCACAGGTAAGGCGATGGAAAGGTATTGTCGATGACCAGCGGAATGCCCGCGTCTTTGGCGATTGCCGCCACCGGCTCGATATCGAGCACGTTCATCAGCGGGTTGCCAATGGTTTCGGCGTAAATCAGCTTGGTTTTTTTGGTGAGCGCTTTCTTGAAGTTCTGCGGGTCGTCAGGATTGACGAACCTGGTGTTGATGCCAAATTTCCTGAAGCTCACTTCGAACTGCGAATAAGTCCCGCCGTACAAAGTGCTGGCCGAGACCAGTTCGTCGCCTTGTTCAAGCAGGGTGAGGATCGCGGTCATTTGTGCCGCCATTCCGCTGGCCGTTGCCACCGCCGCCCGCCCGCCCTCCAGCGCCGCCATGCGCTCTTCGAACACTGCGGTGGTGGGATTCATCAGGCGCGTGTAGACGTTGCCGAAGGTTTGCAGATTAAAAAGGCTTGCAGCGTGGTCGGGGCTATCGAAGACATAGGACGTCGTCTGGTAAATCGGCACTGCGCGGGAGCCGGTGGCGGGGTCCGGCAATTGGCCGGCGTGAAGGCACAAGGTGCCGAAACCGAATTTTCTGTCAGCCATGGGTGCTCATCCTCTAAGAAGTTGATGCCGATTTTACAGGATTCGATTGCGCGAAAGATGCCGCGGCCAGAGCATAGAAGGCAAGCGCCGCAATGACCACCACGGTAAATCCCAAATGGATCGCGAGCAAAGTCGCGAGGATTGCCCCCACCACCGAGGCGCAGGCGTTGACGCCATACGCCCAGGGAACCAGCTGCACCGAGCGGCCCGCAAGTGAGCTGAGCCCTAAAGGAAAAGGCATTCCCATCGGAAAAGCGAGCGGCGCGATGAGAACAATCGAGATGGCGATTTTTGCAATATCCGGCAGGCCGATGAATTGCTTGAAGACCATCGGCAGGGCTGCGAGATAGACGACTGCGACCAGGCAAATCGCGAATACCACCCACGCAAGAGTCCAAAATGGCAGACTTCGGGTTTTTTGTTCCACGCTTTTGGAAAAACGGCTCCCCAAGCCTGCGAATATCAGGAAAGCGCACAACACCACTGCCACGGCGTAAAGCGGGTAGCTCAGAAAAAGGATGAATTTCTGAATGAACGCAATCTCGATAAACATAAACCCGAAGCCGATGGATAAAAAATACCATGCGATGCGGCTGCGCGAAATTCCAAGCGCGATGGATTTGTCGCGGCGAATTTCGATGACCCATAGCGGAACGATGATCAACACCAGGCTTGCAAGCAGAGCCTGCACGAGAGTCGCGACAAGCAAAGGATATCCCCATTCCAATAATGGCAGCCCGCCGCGCTCCTTCAGTGAAATGATCTCCGGAAGCACGCGCCATTTGAAAAAGTGGAAGAAATAAGGCTTGTCGTCGCTCGCCGGTTTGACATTGAACTTGTAGCGTTCGTAGAAATCCTGCCTGTGATTGCCGAGCAGCGCCTGGACGCCTTCAAAAAAATAGGACTGGTCCAGAATGTTGTAGCGGTTGGCTTCAGAGGCGCTTATTCCCGGGTAATATTCCAGGTCGAAAGATCGGGCGTGGCAAAAGGATTTGATTGCGGCAATATCGGGTTCACTGAATTCGCCGTTTTTTACCAGAAGGGTGCTGGTTTTCCAGCCGCGGACAAGAGCCAGCCGTTTCCCGGCCTGCGAGACCCCGTCGCGCTCCAGGGCAGTAACTGCAGTAGCGAATAATTTGAGCGTATCGCGCGGGGGAAGCGAAATCCAGCGAGTCACCGCCAGAATTCCGCCCGGGCGCAAATGATGGAGGTAATCCTGGAATGCCTCGATCGTATACAAATACGTTTCCGACAGCGCATACAATCCAGCAGAGGAAGCGCCGAAGGCATCGACCAACGCTACCTGAATGAGATCGTAGCGCTCGCTGCTGGCTGCGACAAAACCGCGAGCTTCGGCGATGTGTACCCGTACACCCGGTATGCTGTAGGGTTTTCCGGAAAATTCGGCGAATTCATTCTGCACCAGTTTCACCAACTGCGGGTTGAGCTCCACCGCATCAACTTGCTTCGCGTGGAGATAGAGCGCTTGTAAGACATCGGCTCCGGCTCCCGATCCAAGCACCAAAACGCGCGGATTACCGAAAAGATGATAGGGCAATGCCGAAGTGAGATAGTCGAGAAAACCCAGGGCCTGGTAATTCCCGCCAAATTGATTGAGCGCGCTCATCGATTCGCCATCGCTGAAAATCCCGAGTTGCGGAGGCGGTTCGCCACTGGCGTTTAAACTGAGGCCGGGCGCATGGCGAAACGGAACGAGCGGGCTTTCAACCACGGTGAGCAAAGCCAGGGGGCTGGAAACCTGATCTACGATTCGTGCCTCTTTCACTTGCAATGCTTGGCTCAATTCTTTATAGGGCGAAAGGCGAAGGTGAGAGAAATTTCCTGACCAAGCCAAGGGCATTAGCGCAGCTGCCGCCAAAAATAGCATAGACAGCCAGCGAGGACGCAGCTTGCACTCCACCCATGCCAGTGCCGCCGCCGCGATACCCAAAGAGCCCAGCAGCTTCAGTGCGCCAACAGGAAAAAAAACGAAAAGTGCCCCGACGATGCCAAAACTTCCAGCGCCGGCACCGAGAATGTCAAAGCTGTAAATGCGATGAATGTGGTCCGGAAATACCAAAAATGTCAGGCAGACGCAGGTCGCGGCGAAGAAAAATGGAAGAAAAAGCAGCAGGTAGATCAGCAGCAGACGATACGGCTGGCGCGGATCCCAGAAAAACTCCAGAGGATTAAATGGCACCCGCTGCGCCAGAAAAAAACACCCCATTGCGCAAATTCCAAACAGCGCGGCGCAGGCCACAAATACACCGGCATAGCGTTGCTTAAGTTTCTCCTGCGCGAGGCTCACCAGGGCGCCGCTGACCCCGTAACCGAGGAGAGCGACGCTGATGATCATATAAGCGAAGTGATGCCACTGTATGATCGACAACAGCCGCGTCAACAGGATCTCGTAGCCCAGCACCGCGGCCGAGAGCAGCGCGATGGAAAAAAAGGGAGGACGGTGGCTCAGTTTAATGTCCACCGGTCAGCGGGACGAAACTTACCGGAAGAATTTGTTTAGTCGAAATCGTGCCGTCGGCGTTTTTTTCCACCAGCATCAGGTACTGGGTGAGAAACTGTTCCCCCACTGGAATCACCATTCGGCCGCCAGGTTTGAGCTGCTTGATCAAGGGCGGAGGAACATGGCTCGCCGCTGCGGTCACGATGATCGAATCGTAGGGCGCATACTGATCCCATCCGTAATAGCCGTCACCCACCTTGCTTAGCACGTTGCGATAGCCCAAGATCTGCAAGCGTTCCTGCGCTTGCTTGCCAAGCGGCTCAATGATTTCGATGGTGCGGACTGCCTTTCCCAGTTCTGCGAGAATTGCCGCCTGGTATCCCGAACCGGTGCCGATTTCCAGCACGGTATCGTTTCGTCCCACTCGCATAAGATCGGTCATGATCGCCACGATATAAGGCTGGGAGATGGTCTGGCCATAGCCAATGGGAAGCGGGCGATTCTGATAGGCGTCGGCGACCTCGTTTGCTGGCACGAATTTATGGCGTTCGACTTTTCGCATCGCTGCCAGTACCCGTTCGTCAAGCGCGGTTCTACCCGTTTCAAAACGGGTTTCGGTGGTCATGGCCTTGATCTCGTCGACCATCTGCTGCCGCGCGAGCTGATACTCGTCACCGGCGCAAAGCGCCGGGCTGGCAAGAAGAATGGATATAAACGGGAAACTTCGGATCAATAAGGCAGCCATAACGGCCGCTTGGCTGAAATAATTTTGGTGTTCACGCCCACAAAACTCAGGCCCCCGAAGAGCCTCGCATATTCGATCTTGATGCAGCGGTTCATCACGACTTCCAGCCCGGCCTTGCGCGCTTTCTCTGCGGCAGCTTCGTTGATGATGCCAAGCTGCATCCACAGTACCTTGGCGCCAATTGCAATCGCGGCATCGGCGAGCGGCGGTATGTCCTCCGCCTTGCGGAAACAATCGACAATATCCACTTTTTGCGGGATGTCGAGCAGACTCGCGTAGCACTTGAGCCCCAGTATTTCAGTATGAGTCGGATTTACCGAAATGACCGTAAAGCCGTGGTCAAGCAGATATTTCGCAGCAAAATAACTGGGACGGTACCAGTTCGCGGAGAGCCCCACGACGGCCACGGTTTTATTTTGCTTGAGTATGCGTCGCAGTGTGGGTATGTCATCCATTTTTCTGGTGCTGAGGCGTGAATTTCTTTCAAGAAACGTGAATTGTATCGAAATGAGGAGCCGAATTCTCCGGTTTTGGCGATGCTGTTCGCAACCGGCCGGAAATTTTTTGTTCCGCAAGGGGACTTAGGGCACGTAAATCAAGAGTTTCGTTGACATTTTGGTGGTGAGTTAGGATAATTATCGGTTTCATTGAGGAGGGGTTCCCGAGCGGTCAAAGGGATCAGACTGTAAATCTGACGGCTCTGCCTTCGAAGGTTCGAATCCTTCCCCCTCCACCGGTTAAATTCGAGGGCGGAAGCAGTCGAACCAAAAGCGGCACTAGGCAGCATTGCAAGAGGGCTTTTAATCTATGTGATCCGGCTTGTTTAGCGGGTGTAGCTCAATGGTAGAGCAGAAGCCTTCCAAGCTTATGACGAGGGTTCGATTCCCTTCACCCGCTCCAGCTTCGAATCATAGACCGGTGCTTGCCCATGTAGCTCAGTGGTAGAGCACTCCCTTGGTAAGGGAGAGGTCACCAGTTCAATCCTGGTCATGGGCTCCATAG
>Ga0187775_10000350_pt1 | contig 11341 bp, 11 predicted proteins | sample 0216_BV02_MP12_1_FD_132441 | JGI IMG/M metagenome (GOLD analysis project Ga0187775, IMG submission 132441) | Tropical peat soil microbial communities from peatlands in Department of Meta, Colombia - 0216_BV02_MP12_10_MG | ecosystem: Environmental > Terrestrial > Soil > Wetlands > Peat | place... | reverse complement strand
TCGGTGATCGATTGCGAGCTGCCCTTGTAGGGGACGTGCACCACGTCCACGCCCGCCATGGAGTTGAACAGCACCGACATGAGATGGCTGGTGGCGCCCGAGCCCGACGATGCGAAGGAGTACTTACCGGGATTGGCCTTGAGCAGCGCGATCAGCTCCTTGACGTTCTTCGCCGGGATCGAGGGATTCACGACCAGCATGAAGGGGTTGACCGCGAGCAGGCTGATCGGGGCGAAGTCCTTCAGCGGGTCGTAGGCGACTTTCTGCACGTTCGGGCTGATGGAGATCGGTCCGCTCGAGCCTGCGACCAGCGTGTAGCCGTCGGCCGGCGACTTCGCCGCGACCTCGCAGCCGACGACCCCGCCCGCGCCGGGGCGGTTGTCGACGACGAGGGGCTGGCCGAGCACGGGCACCAGCTTGTCGGCGACCATCCGCGCGGCCACGTCGGTCGCCTGCCCGGGCGGCCAGGGCACGATGACCTTGATCGGGTGGCTGGGGTAGGCCTGCGCGAAGGCGGCGCCCGCGCAGACGGCGGCGCCGATGGCAAACAGGGTACGGACAGGGAATTTCACGGGCTCCTCCTCGAGCATATGAGGGCCCAATGGTAACGCAGGTCCTACTTGGGCGGCGCCTTGCCGATGATCCGCGTGTCGGTCTCCTGCATCTTGTCGAAGGAGCGCATCGCGCCGATGCCGAGCATCCCCGTCACCATGCTGAACAGCACCCCGGCGTCGAGGGGCGGCGGCGGAGTCTCGCTGATGTGGAGCCACAGCAGGAAGGGATAGAGCACGAACTGGTAGGCGAGCGCGAGCACCCCGATCCAGCCGATCGCGGGCCGCCACCCGGCCATGAACAGGCTCCCGCTGCGTATCTCCTCGATGTTGGTGTCGGCCTGCTTTTCGTCGCTCTTCTCCAGGATCTGCATCGCGGAGAGGCTGAACTCGCGCTCCGCCTTGACGATCTCGAGGCGCTTCTCCAGGCGCTCGTCGTCCGACGTGAACAGCTTGTCCAGGGTGTCGCCCACCGCGCGGACGACGTCGCCCGCGCCCAGAAGGTTGCTGAGGAAACTCATGAAGCGCTCCCCAGGGCACGGTTGATCCAGCCGAGCAGGAACTTCGACTGCGTCCTGTCCTTGTTGCAGATGGCGGCGTAGCGCGCGACCTTCGCCAGCGTGAACTCGGCGAGGAACTCGCCTTCGTCGGACGCGTTTACCGCGTTCGCCGTGGCGGGCCCGAACTTGCCGTCGACGTCGAGCTCGAGCGCCACCTGCACCAGCTTGGTCGCGGTGGTGGGCCCCATGTTCACCGCGGTATCGAAGATGTTCTCGGCGACCGCCTGCGACTTCAGCGTGTCCCCCGCGACCTTGTCCCAGTAGTCGCGCTTGTAGATGGCCTTCGCCTGGTCCTCGGTGAGGTTGCGGATGTCCACGTTGGGATAGGCGTTCTGCGAGATGCCGTACTTGGTCGCGCCGCCGTGGTCATCCGGGTTGTCCGTGAACCTCGCGCCCCCTTCGCGGATCAGGGTCTTGGCCACAGCCGGATCGAAATCAGCCATGGTTTCCTCCTTCTGTGCGCGCCCAGTGTAGGCCCGCGGGGCCGGCCCCGAAATCGGGAGATCCCCTACATGTCGCCCAGGGGTTTCTACTGACAGCCGGAGCTGTTATCCCGATGCCGCCACGAACTCGGAGAACACGCGCGCGATCTCCCCCTCGTAAGGCGCCCACTCCTCGAACGGAATGAGCGGCACGTCCTGGTCGCGGATCGGCAGCTCGTGCAGGACCGCGCCCGGGATGAGGCGCGCGCAAGCACGGCCGCTCTCCGACGAATGCGTCTTGTCGTTGCCGGGTATGACGACCGCCGGCACGCGGATCGAGGCGAGCTCCGCCTCGGTGACCCCCATCACGGGCAGCTGCGCGCCCGCGACGAAGAGATCGCGCCAGCGCCTCATCACCTCGATGTAGCGGCGCGGGTCCATGCCCATGAGGCGCTCGCGGTTCGCCGGGTTCGCAGCGATGCGCTCCTGGTATTGCTGCGTTGCGCACACGGCCGCCATGCCGCCTTGCTGCGCGGCGCGGATGAACTGGCCGTAGTAGTACTCGGGGCGGCGCTGAGGGGGAAAGGCGCCGCCGGTGACGCGAAAGAGCAGGAGGCCGCGCACCGACTCGGGGTGCCGCAGCGCGAGCAGAATCGAGGTCCGCGCTCCGGAGGAGGAGCCGCCGGCGAAGGCGGGCAGGGCGTTCAGGCGCAGGAGAAGATCGGCGAGGTCGTCCGCCCAGACCGCCTCCTCGACCTCGTCGCCCTCGATCAGGACGTCGGAGGCGCCGGTGTTGCGGCGGTCGTGAAGCAGCACCCGGTGGCCCAGCGCGGCGAGCTTCTCCGCGAGCGGCACGAACTCGTCGTAGCCACGGCGCCCCCCGGTGGTGAGCGCGACCCAGGGACCGCGCTCGCCGAGTACCCGATAGCGGAGATTGACGCCGCGGACCTCGAGCGTGGGCATGCGCTCAGCCGTCCGTCGCAGGGCGCTCGAACCGGCAGGTGCCGTCGCGCTCCACCCGCGTCAACAGGTTCACCTCCCAGTCGAGGTAAGCCTGCATCGCCGCGGTCTGCCCGCCGGCGCGGTCGTAGGGCTTGAGCCAGACGTCGACCGGTTCGTCGGCGAAGCGCGGCTCCTCCGCGGTCAACGCCCGTCCCGACGCCGCCCACGCCGCGTTGCCGCCGCCGAGACAGCGGACCGGCGCAGCGATGAGCGCGCGCATTTCGTCCAGCGCCAGCGCGGCGAGCGCGCCGTCTTCGGAGGTGAGCACCACCGCGCCTGCGGGGCCGATCTTCGATATCGCGCGGTCCAGGCGGGAGCGGATCGCGAACCAGGCGCCCGGGATGTGCGCCTTCCGGTATTCGCGGCTGAGCGACAGGTCGATCACCGTCGCGGCACCGGGCGCGAGCGCCTGCGGGTCGAGAGTGGACTCCGGGCTCTCCGCGTTGCCGAGGACCGGCGGCGTGGGCCAGCCGGTCTCGCTTCCGGTCGCGGCGAGCGCGAACACCTCCTTCCATCCCATCTGGTGCAGCCAGGCGCCGGTCATGAGCGCGCGCACCTCGAGATCGTCGACGAGCACGATGCGCGCGTTCAGCGTGCCGGCGTACTGGTCGGTCGCCTGCACCAGCTGCCCGCCGGGCGCGGACAGCGCGCCGGGAAGATGGCCGTCGGCGTATTCGCGCGGGTCGCGCACGTCGAAGACGAAGAGCGTGCGCTCCTCGCGCCGGAGGCGCGCAAGGGTCGCCATGTCGATGCGCGCCACGCCGGCGCGTTCGGCGACGCGCGCGGCCGCCGCCTTCGCCCAGGCGAGCGCCTTCGCCGACGGCGGCGCCGCGGGCAGCCGCCGGTCGCTGCCGCGGTCGGGCGCGAGCCCGGCGAGCGTCCAGCCCATGGTGCCGTTGCGCAGCGCCATTACGCGGTTCGGAACGCCGGCGTCGATCAGCGATTGCGCGCCGATGATGCTGCGCGTGCGCCCGGCGCAATTCACGACCACCGTCGTGCGAGGCGAGGGCGCGAGGTCGGCGACGCGTAGCACCAGCTCCGCGCCGGGGACGTTGCTCGCGGTCGGGATCGACATGCGCGAGAACTCGTCCCAGGGCCGGCTGTCGAGCACGACGAGGTCTTCGCCCGCGTCGATCATGCGCTTCAGCTCGCGGGCGTCGACGTTCGGAGTCGCGCTCGCGTGCTCGACCACCTCGCCGAAGGCCTTGCTCGGCACGTTGATCCCGGAGAAGAGCGTGAAGCCCGAACTCTCCCACGCGGGCGTCCCGCCTTCGAGCACCGAGAGGTCGGTGTAGCCGTGCCGCTGCAGTATTCGTGCCGCGCGCCCGGCGAGGCCCTCGCCGCCGTCGACGAGCACGACGCGGGCCGCGCGCCGCGGAACCAGGAGCGGCACCCGCAGCTCCAGGCGGCTCAGGGGCGTCGAGCGGGCGAGCAGCAGGTGCGACTCGGAGAACGGGAGCTCCTCGCGGACGTCGAGCAGAGCGAGCTCGCCGCCGTCGGCGAGCATGGCCCTGAGCCGGGCCGGGGCGACACCGTTCACGTCGCCCGCTGCGCCGCCATCTGCTTTATTGCGCCGGTCCTGGGATCGAAGCTCGAGCGCGCGATTCGGTCGAGGTTGGTGCCGGTGACGCGGACGAACATGGATCCGTCGGGATAATCGATGGAATGGATGGCGCCGTCGGCGAAGATGCCGGCCTGGCCTGGGCTGAGGCGGTATTTCTTCGTCACCTCGAGCCTCGCCGTCGCGGGGTCGGAGCCGTCGTCAGTGCGCCGGTACTCGGTCATGTCCGTGTACGAGGCCGCCTGTCCGTAGATCGCCCAGGAAGCGCCGTGGTCGTGCGGGGGCGAGGCGCGTTTCTTCTCGTTGATGTGCGCGAGGACCTGGAAGCCGAGCTCGGGGTCGTCGTGCAGGACGTACAGTCCCTTGGGCGTGCGCTCGGAGCAGTGCGCGGCGATGAAGTCCCGGTCCTTGAGGAGCCGCTCGAGGAGCGCGCGGACCTTCTCGCGCCCGCCGCCGCCGGGGTCGCGCTTGAGCGCCGTCCTGCAGTCGTCGATGAATTGCTTCAGGTCGTAGGCCATGTCTGCCTCACGGTTTGAGTGCACGGTACAGGAACGGCAGGCTCACGTCCATACGGTAGTCGATGTCGGAGTGGTTGTCGTCGAACTCCTCGTAGCGGTGGCGCACTCCCGCGGCCGCGAGGCGCGCCGACAGGATGCGCGAGCCGTAGTGGATGTGGTACTGGTCGCGCCAGCCGCAGTCGATGTAGATGCCGCGCATCGACTTGAGGCTGGCCTTGTACCGCTCGACGAGGTTGACCGGGTCGTGCTTCCGCCATTCGCGCCAGCGCTCCGGCAGGACCTCGCCCGACTCGAGGTTGAAGGGCACACGAAAGCCGTTCGGCGCCTTCGGGTCGGGATCGTAGGTCGCCGCCATGGCGAGATTCATGATGCAGTGACCCTCGGCGGTCGAGAGTTTCTCCTTTTCCCACACGTGCCGGAGGAACCTGCGGATGCGTCCGTCGTCCAGTCCTTGGGCTAGGCCTTTACGCCGCGATTCGCCGCCGGCGTCGTACGCGCCGGCCTTCCTCCTCGGGAGGCGGTGCTTCTGCAGCTCGTTCAGCGTGTTCGGCCAGTCGTGCCAGTAGACGAAGTCGAAGTAGGCGTCGCCCGAGTGGTCTGCGACCGCGCCCCAGTATCGCGAATATTTCATCGCGTGCACGATGGCGCCGTAGCCACCCGAGGACTTGCCGAAGCAGCCGCGGTGCTCCCGGCTCGCGAGCGTCCGGAAATGCAGGTCGACGAAGGGGACGATCTCGCGGGTGAGGTAGTCGGCGTAGTCGCCGATCGCGCTCGAGTTCAAGTACTGGTTTCCGCCGAGCGCGGTGAAGCAGTCGGGGAAGACGAAGATCGCCGGCCCCATTTTGCCTACGCGCATGAGCCGCAGCGCGCGCTCCGGCACGTTGTCGCCGAAGGGCTTCCAGTTCACATGGGATAGCCCCGAGCCGGTGAAGCCGACGAGGTCGTAGAGCACGGGGAAGCGCTGCCTGCGCTCGCCGTACTGCGGCGGCAGCCACACGGCAAGCTTGCGCCGGTGCGGATCGCCGAGCGGATTCCCCTTGAGGATCCTCGAGTCGTGGTCGAGCACGATGAGCGTGCCGGGGTGGCCTTTCGAGCGCTTGAGCGTCATGGCGGTGCGCCGTTCTGTGGAGTTGGCCGATTGTGGCATGATCGCGCATGGCCTACCGGTACGCGTGCGCACTGGCCGTCGCCCTTGCGCTCGCCGCTTGCAAGGGCGGCGGCGGATCGGGAGGCGGCTCCTCCGGGCCGACGATAGACGCGAGCCTCATCACCCCGGCGTGCTTTCAGGGTGGCACCACACCCGAGCTGCAGATCGGCACGGGCTTCGCCAATGCCGACTGGAACGATCCCCACGTGCTCAAGGTCGGAGCGCAGTACTGGATGTACGCCTCGTCGAACATGGGCCTCTCGATCCCGGCGCCGAATCCGGTGCAGATCTACCGCTTCACATCGAGCGATGCTTCGAGCTGGACGCTCGATCCGGCGGGGCCTGTTCTGACGGTCACCGCAAGTCAGTGGGACCAAGGCGGCAACGAGACGCCGGCGGTCGTTTTCTTCGGTGGCAAGTACCACATGTTCTGGACCGGCTACCTCGACACGTGGCCGAATCTCAATTCGATGAACTTCAAGATCGGCCATGCGACTTCGAGCGACGGCGTGTCCTGGACCAAGGACGCCTCCTTCCTGCTCGGGCCCTCCGGAGGCTCAGGAGATTTTGACCAGTACATCGTGGGCGAGCCGGGCCCGGTGGTGTTCAACAACACGCTGTACCTCTACTTCACCGCGGTGGGAGTTGATTCCACCCTGGTACCTCCGAACAGCCTCCAGGTTGTCGGCGTGATGACGACGGCGGACGGCGTTGCCTGGAGCGCGCCGGCGCTGGCTTTCAAGCCGGACCAGACGGTGTACCCGCGCGGATCGAACTGGGTCGGCTACTCGACGCCGAACGCCGCGGTGATCGCCGGCAAGGTGCATGTCTTCGTCGACGTCGCCAACGACCACGGCAACAATACCTGGACGCAGGAAGCCCTCCACCACGCGTATTCCGCCGACGGTCTCACCGGCTGGAGTCAGGATGCGGCGCCGCTGCGCAGGCTCAGCGATTTCACCTGGACCGCGCGCGAGATCCGCTCGCCCGCCGCGTTCCTCGACGGCACGACGCTGCGCCTCTACTTCGCGGGGGACAATCTGCCGAACGCCTGGGGCATCGGGCAGATCACCTGCTCGCTCGCGGCGCCATGACGGCCCCGCACCGCATCGACACGCACCACCACATCTTCCCGACGCACTACATGGAGAAGGAGCGCGAGCGCGTGCTCGGCGTGGCGCACCGGCTCGCCCCAGAGATTCTCAGGTGGACGCCGGATGCCGCGGTCGAGGCGCTCGACCGCGCCGGGATCGCGACCGCGGTCACGTCGATCTCGGCGCCCGGCGTGTGGTTCGGCGACCCGCGGGCGGCGCGCGCCCTCTCGCGCGATTGCAACGAGTACGCGGTGACGATGGCGCGCGACCACCGCGGCCGCTTCGGCGTGTTCGCCGCGCTGCCGCTTCCCGACGTGGATGGGAGCCTCGCCGAGATCGAGCACGCCTTCGACGTCCTGCGCGCCGACGGCATCGGCCTGATGACGAGCTACGGCGACGTGTGGCCGGGGGACGAGCGCCTCGCGCCGGTGTTCGACGAGCTGAACCGGCGCAAGGCGGTCGTCTATTTCCATCCGACGGCGGCGAGCGCCTGCGCCAACCTGCTGCCCGGGATTCCGGCGGCGACGATCGAATTCCCTTTCGACACCACGCGCGCCATCGCGAGCCTGCTCTTCGGCGGGACGCTGTCGCGCTGCCCGGATATCCGCTTCATCTTCTCGCACGCGGGCGGCGCGCTGCCGATGCTCGCGCACCGCATCGCGGGGCTGATGCGCGTGCGCCCGGACCTGCTGGAGAAATTGCCGAAGGGCGTGATGCACGAGTTCACGAAGCTCCACTACGACGTGTGCAGCGCGACCTCGCCGATCGCGTTCGGCGCCATCCGGCAGCTCGCCGGGATCTCGCAGCTGCTCTACGGCACGGACTTTCCCTACTGGCCTAGCGAGACGACGGGAGCGGGGCTCGCGCAGCTGGGCCTCGCCGCGGCGGAGCTGCGCGCAGTCGAACGCGACAACGCGCTGCGCCTCCTGCCCCGGCTCGCGCGGAGCGCGTGAGCCCGAACGCAGACCGCCAAGCCGTGCGCGTCGCGCTCGCGGCCCTCGCGGCGCTCGCCGTCTCGCAGGGCATCGGCCGCTTCGCCTTCACGCCGATCCTGCCGATGATGCAGCAGGATGCGGGGCTGTCGGTGCCGGAAGGCGCCTGGCTCGCCTCGGCGAACTACCTCGGCTACCTCGTCGGCGCGCTCTGGGCGGTGCGCCTGCGCCTGTCGGCGCGCGCCGCGATCCGTGCGGCCCTGGCGGTCATCGGGCTGTCGACGCTCGCGATGGCGCTGCGCGACGGGTTCCTGCTGTGGGTGACCCTGCGCGCGCTCGCGGGGATCGCGAGCGCCTGGGTGCTCGTGTTCGTATCGGCCTGGTCGCTCGAGCGGCTCGCGGCGTTGGGGCGAATGGGCCTCAGCGGCGTGGTCTACGCCGGTGTCGGCACGGGCATTGTCGTCGCCGGAGCGGCGTGCCTCGTCCTCATGCATGCGCGCGCAGGCTCGTCCGCCGCCTGGACGAGCCTCGGTCTGGTCGCGCTTGCAGCGACCGCGGTGATCTGGCCCGTCTTCGGATCGGGCGTCGCCGTTCGCGCGACGCCCGCCGCGGAGGGGTCGGGACACCGCGTCGGCGGCTTCTGGAGGATGGTGCTGTGCTACGGCGCCTACGGCTTCGGCTACATCATCCCCGCGACGTTTCTGCCCGTGATGGCGAAGGAGGTCGTCTCCGATCCGGGGCTCTTCGGCTGGGCGTGGCCCGTGTTCGGCGCGGCGGCCGTCGCCTCGACCCTCCTCGCCCAGCGGATGCGCCGCTCGCATCGCCGCGTCTGGGCGGGGAGCCATGTCGTGATGGCCGCCGGCGTCGTCGTGCCGCTCGTCCTGCCGGGGCTTGCCGGAATCATCATCGCCGCGCTGTGCGTCGGCGGCACCTTCGTCGTCATCACCCAGGTGGGATTGCAGGAGGCGCGCGCGGTCACCGGAGAGCGGGCCCGCGCGCTCATCGCCGCGATGACCTCGGCGTTCGCGGTGGGGCAGATCGTAGGGCCACTCGTGGTCTCGGCTCTCGTGCGGGCGACAGGCGGCTTCTCGGCCGCCCTGATCGTCGCCGCCGCGCTGCTCGTGATCTCCGCTCTGGCGCTCGTGAGGCGCTAGGGCGCGGTGAACACGTTGTTGATCGTGACGTCGGTGCTCGCGGTCCCGGCGGTCCCCGACGCGGGCATCGAAGCGCTCCAGAGTATCTGCTTTTGCGGGGACTGAGCAGGCCCTCCGACCGGCGCGGCCGTATTGATGCGCGCGTTTACCGTTGTCGGATCTACCGTGACCACGGTTCCGCCATCCACCTGGAAGTTGAACACCTTTGCCGTGGGGTCCCAGCTCAGCTTGAGCGTGTGGAAGCCGCTACCGGCCACCGTGATCGGCGCCCCGCTGCCGATCGGGACGGTGTTGCCTGGGCTCACTTGTATGGCCACGAAGCCGGTGATTGAATTGCCCCGCTGGATGACGTAGAACGCCGAGTTGAGCACGCAATCCAGTATCAAGATAGGCCGGATCTCGCCCAGGGCGCTGCTCGGCGCGTTTCCAACCGTGCCGTCGTTGTAGAAGATGCCCTGCAGCTGCACCCGGTTAAATTTTCCGGCGACGGCGGTGTTGTTGGTGCATGCCGACATGTTCACGTCGGCCTGAATCGTATTGATCGCGGTCGGATTGTTGAACGTCAGACCTTCAAAGAGCTGGACTGGAGCGCTCGCCGTGTTGGTGACCTGGACATGACCCGCCAGGCTGCCCGAGCTCAGGGCCGTCGACGACTTCGCGGCCACGTTCGGCCCCTGGGCCCACTTGGCGGCGCTCAGTTCGTCCGGGCCGCTGTTTCCCCCGGTCGCGCTGAAATCGTCGAAAGCGGACGCGGCAACGGTGTTGAAGCCGACTTTGACGTTCTGGAAGCTGGCGGTGATGTTGCCGTCGCCGCCACCTGAGACCGAGTTGTCGATGACGCGCGTGCCCGCCTGCGCGCTCAGGAACGCGCCCCCGAGCGGGTTGGCTCCGAGCCCGGCCCAGGTCGAGTTGCTGCCGACGTAGCTGCCGGGGTCTACGGTGCCCGAGACTCCACCGCCGAAGGTGCCTCCCGCGATGGTCCACGAAAGGACCCCGGTGGTTTCGTTCAGCGATACGGTCACCGTGTATGTGGTGTCGTACGCCGCCGGCGAAATGGCCTCGATTGAGGTGCCTCCCGGCACCGTGAATCCGGCCGGATCCGTGATGGCCATACCGGTCTGCGACCGGGTGACGCAGTTCAGTGAATCGCAGTGACGGGTGAGGCGCATGGCTTGCAGCCCGGTACCGGAGTCGCGCAGCCCCACTTCGAGCGAAATATCGTCGAGCACGTTGGCGAAGGGGAGGAACAGCCGGTCGGCCGGAGGTTGATAACTCAGGCGCAGCACGGCGCGTATTTCGGCGCTGCCAGTCTGCGAAGCGGTCGCCTTCGGTACGTTGATATCGGCGGTGAGCGTCGTGACGCGCTGGCCGCCCGTGACGATCGTTGCAAGGGTCGAATAGCCCGTGCCATCGACCTGGAAGGATTCGGCGCTCGATATCTGGGAGTGCGCCACCATGGCGCCGCCGCTCACCCCAAGGTCCCCCAGGGGCGACGACCACTTGCCTCCGCTAAGGCTGCCGCTGCACAGGGCGTCGTACAAGGTAAGCCCGATCGTGGAGGCGGCGGTCGGCACGGCGCAAACGGAAGCGGACAAGGGACTCTCGCCGCCCGCGTTCACCGCGGTCACGGCGGCGAAGACCGGCGTGCCGTTGGCAAGCGCGGAGATCGTCGCGCCCGCGCTCGATACGGTGGTCTTCGTTCCGGAGGTCGTGACCGGCGAGGTCGTCGAGGTGTAGACGTTGTAGCTCGTCGCATCCGACACCGCGGTCCACGCCAGCGTCATCTGTGCGTTGCCGGTGGTCGCGTTGACGCCGGAGGGCGCGGCGGGCGCGGGCGTCCCGCCGCCTCCACCTCCGCCACCTCCTCCGCCACAGGCAACGAGAATCGCAGACGCAGCGACGCTGAAAGCGGCCAAGACAACCCGGTATCGGGTCCCAGCAAGCACCTGTGTCGAATGCACTTGAACCCCCCTTGAATTGGATGAGGCTTATCGATGCCTCAGTCCGGCTTGATTCTACACATGCCAACACTCAAGTCATGCGCTCAGTCACATATTAAAGTGGGCGACGTCAGGAAAACCCTGATAGTCGTGTCGGGATATCATGACTTCTACGAGGGAGAGCGCGGACTGACATATGCCTGACGGTCAGTCTGCGGCGGGGACGCAGTACCTATACTGTACGAGCCATTAGGTAGCGGCGCGCACTGAGGGAGGCACCGCAGTGGCCATCCATCCGGTTTCGCTCGCGAAGACGACCCGGCCCAGCCTCGCCGGCGTCATCGCGCGCGAGCGCCTGTTCGAGCGGCTGGACAGCGCGCTCGGCAGCTCGATCATCTGGCTGACCGGGCCGCCGGGCTGCGGCAAGACCACGCTCGCGGCGAACTTCCTCGACCACCGC